>Ga0302319_10003150_pt1 | contig 34857 bp, 18 predicted proteins | sample Bog_T0_2_FD_203319 | JGI IMG/M metagenome (GOLD analysis project Ga0302319, IMG submission 203319) | Peat permafrost microbial communities from Stordalen Mire near Abisko, Sweden - Bog_T0_2 | ecosystem: Environmental > Terrestrial > Soil > Wetlands > Peat | place: Sweden: Abisko, Stordalen Mire...
AGGGAACAGGGATTAGGGAACAGGGGCTAAATGGCTGCGGCTGGGAGTCATCCTTCCAGTTGCAAGCGCCGTAACTCCGCTTCATCTTCGCGGCGAATTTGTTCTCTCCGGCTACTCGTATCCTTCCGCGAGTAGCCGGCGCCCTAAGTTCCTTGTTACTGTTCCCTGATCCCTAATCCCTGTTCCCTGTTCTCTCCCGCTAACTGCATCGCGCCATCCTGCCCCAGCGGGCCCAGCCCGCGCATGGCGCGCACTTCGTTCACCGTGAGCACACCGGCTTGGAGCAGCTGCACTTGCACGGCGAGTTCCGTCTCTTCGTCTCTGGCATTCAGTTCGTTGAAGACAAACTCGAACTCGCGCCAGCCGATGCACTTCCCGAACAGGTCGCGGGTAATGTGCCCGGCCAGCAGCATGGCCAGCGGCGAGATCGCACCGCGAAAAGCCTCGTCGGTCATCTCCGCGGCAGTCGATTGATTGACATCCGCCTCCAGGCCCAGCAGCAGCGGCGGCAGGCCGAAGGCGTTGGCCACCATGCGGATCAAAAACTCCTGCCAGGCCAGGCGCAGATCGGCGTCCGTGCCCTGCGCAAAGCGCAACACCTCCGGCTTCTGCTCGGTAGAGAGCAGCGGCACGCGGCCCGTGCCTTCGATCTCGTCCTGCCACCAGCGGATCAGCCGGTCGTGCTGCGTGGGGGTGGCCTCGTTCAGCCACAGAGCATACTGCGCGACCGAGTTGGCGGCGAGTTTGCCGGCGAAACGGTGCGCGGACAGAAATTGATTCACGGTCTCGAAGGCGACCTCGAGCGGCCCCAGGCCGAAGGGCGTGAAGCTGCGCGGGTTCATGCGCACGTACATCAACTGGTCGTCGCGCAGATCGATCGCACTCGACTCCAGTTGCCCGGCGGCTGCCTGCGCATAGCGGGGCGTGTCCGGCAGCCCATCCCAGCGCGCGTTGATGCGGATCGAGGCGCCGTCCACCGGCCACAGCATCGCCGGTCGCTCCGAGTCGCCGGTCGGCTCCATCTCCATGGCGCCGAAGCCGCCGGTCAGCGCGTCTTCGATCACCTGTTCGATCAGGGTGCGAAAGCTGTCGACCGCATTGGGTTCTTCGAGCGTCCTGCGCAAGGCCTTCAGCTTTCTCGCCACGAATGCCACATCTCCTGGGTCAACGCCGCGGCGCACGCGAATCTGCCAGTCCATGGCGGCAATGCGATCCTTGATCACGTTGATGGCGCGCCGCACCACCGGCGTCTCGGCGAAGCGGCGCAGGTTGGCCGGCGTAGGCTTGGGCAGCAGCTTTCCCGAGAACTGGACCGGGCTCAGGATCGCCGGCAGCGCCAACGTTTTGCGCTCCGCCTCCGCATCTTTCGCTCCTGCCGACACATCGCCTCCTCTTCCCTGCGTGGCCTGTCGCCAGATCTCCCGCAATTGCTCTCGGACGTTCACGCGCACCTTCCGTTTCCAATAAAAAAGGCGCATCCAGGGGGATGCGCCTTTTCAGATGACAGGTTAGAGATGACAGCTAACAGTTTATGGCTGCCAGTTACACGGTTCTTACTAACAAAACCTATCCTAACTCAAAACCTGGAAATTATCTGCAACGATTTTCGAAAAACCTTTTGCAAAGGAAAATCCCACAGATGCGCCAAGCAAGGCACGCTGAATCCTCGTCAAGAGCCGCTCCAGGTTAGAGCGTGTTTCAACGCGACGCTGTCAATCCCGCAGGGGTTAAAACCCCGAGTCTTTCGGCCTTCTTCGGCACCACTGAAGTCGTGCCCTGTTACAAAACGCGTCGAATTCAGCGTTGCAGCGAAATCTTCAGCAAGATGTGAGGTCGTACGCATTATGACATCGACATATTCACACGTTCCCTAACTGTCAGCTGTTAGCCATTGGCTGCCAGGCCTCAGCTGATCACTAACCACTAATCACTAATCACTGGCTCTCAGACTCGCAGTTCGCGGCGCGCCGTTTCCGCCACGCGGCCCAGGTCTGAGGTGGTCAGGACGCGGATCCGGTGCTCTTCCATCGTCTCCACGCCGAAGCGGTACATCTCCAGGCGTTCGGGCTCTTCATCGGTCGCGCCCACCCTGGCCGCCGGCTCGATCACAGCGGTCAGCTCGAGCTCGGCTTTTTCCACCCGCTCCACGCCGGCCCGCAAGCCGCCGGCGGAAAACGCCAGCACCTTGGCCATCTCCACGCCCGGCTCCAGGCTCACCGCGTGGAACATGCGAATCACGCCATTGGGGCGATAGGCCGCATCGATCTTCAGCGGGTCGCCGGGCCGCGTATATTCCGAGGCCGCAATCCTTTTGCGCAGCAGGTCCCATACCCCCGCACGCTCAAACTCGCTGCGCATCCGGGCCTGAATCGCGGCCCGCCCGCTCAAGCGCGGCACCCGTTCCCTGGGCGGCGGGTCAACATAAAGGCGCATGAGCTCCTCGACACCGGCGGGAATACTCTCTGCGAGGTAGGCTTTTGCCTCGGTCATCTGCACGCTCAGTGAAAGCGATTCACTCAGGAGCCGCATCAGGCTGCCGTCGGGCTCCGCCTGGAATCGCCGCCGCAGTTCGCTCTCCATGCCCTCGAGCAGGGCCGTGTCGGCCTCCGGGTCGAGGCAACGGACGCGGCGCCAGTCGCGCGTCATCTGCACCCGCGCCCCCTCCCGGCTGCCCTGCTCGCGCAGGATCACGCCGATGTGCACGAACTCGTTCCGGACCGCATCCGGCACATACCGGAGCAGGTGGAACTCGCATGTCCGCCTCTCGCTTCCGCTGCTCACTTGCCGATCCTCAGATTGCGACCGCTTTCTACACGCATTGGCGCGCGCCGCTCAAGAGTAGTGCTACATGACTCTTCCCGCAATGCTACTATCCCAGCGCGCGTCCTTCCAGCCTGCGTCTCCATTCAATTGCTCGTCGATGCCCCAATCGGGAAACGGCAGCCGGTCGGAGCTGCGGAACTCGTCGATCAGTTCGCGAATCCTGCCCCGCCGCCGCAACAGCTTCTCCACCAGCGCCTCCATCTCGGCAAGGTCGCCCCCGTACCACTCCGGCGGAACCTCATTGGCCGCAGCCCACACCGTCTCCGCAGGCATGGTCTCGAGGCGCGTCAGCCATGGCTCGAACGACTCCCAGCCGGTCACTTGGCGGTACACATCGTTGCGGAAGTAGACCCCCCGCAAGGGGGCGTCTTCAAAATGCCACTCCCCGGCGTGAAAGCAATAGCCGTAGTCGATGAAAACCGCCCGATAGCGCCGCTCCCGCTGCCTGCGCGTAAACACCGCCTGGCGGCCGTTGGCGTTTCCCGTCCACTTGTCCAACGCCAGGACGCCGGCAAACTCGCGCAGATTTTTTACCTCGGCCATCTGCTCCTCGGGCAGGTAGTCGACCACCTGGCCGGGCATCGTTCCACCCGCGAATCGCGATCCGAACTGCAGCCCCGGCAGGCATTTCGCCCGCGTCCGTCCGAGGTCGATTTCCAGTTCGGCTGTGTTCTCGATCAGCCAGCTCGAAACCTCCATCAGTACTACATCCGGAACGCTCAACCCCGCCGCCAGCGCCAGCCGCGAAGCCAGAAACTCGTTGGCCAGCACCCGCGTGTGCTGCGGATTGTTCTGGAACTTCACCACGTACACGTGGCCGTCCGCTCCCAGCATCAACTGGCCCTGTGCGCCGCCCCGCATGCGCCGGATATGCTGCACCGCCAGAATTGCCAAGATCGTCCCCCGATCCTCAATGGGATTCTAAGCTTTCGCAAGGGATTAGGGGTTAGGGGTTAGGGGTTAGGGGTCAGTTACCGAAAGGGCGCCGCCATTGATCTCTATCTTCACTCAAGCTCCGCCATGAATCATGATCCCTGATCCCTGTTCTCTAACCCCTAATCCCTGATTCCTCCCGCCAGCTCCGCCCGCGCTCCCAGGCCGATCGCCATGGCCATTACCAGGTCGTCATGGGTTCCGGCGCGGGCCCCCATCGTGCCGTTGGGGAGCCGGACAAAGCTTCTGCATTCGGCCAGCAAGCGGCGGCTCATGAATCGTTCCGGCTGGTCCACAAGGGCCGCTCCCAGTTGTCCCAGCACCGCCGGCCGGCTCACGGAGGTGGTCAACCACCCCGCCTGGCCGTTCTGCTGAAAGATTCTCCTATATCCGCAAGCTGTCTCCGCCAGCGCCAGCACACCGCTGCCGTGGTTGTTGCGCTCCACCACCAGCCAGGCGCCGTTATACTCCGCCGCCAACCCGGTCACTATCTTCGCCAGTTCCAGGCCGGCCTCGTGTCCCTGGAACTCCGCACATTGCATGCCAGTCTCCATATCCAGCACCTGCACCGCAGAGAAGTCGCCCAGGCTCCCGCCGCCGGCCGGGTCGACAGCGATCAAGTACTGCCTGCCTTCCAACGCAGGAAGCCAGATTTCCAGCTGGCCATTCCGGCGCCGTTCGAGAGATTCCTGCGCTTTTGCCATTCGATCCTCGATGGCCGCCAGCTCAAATACCGAGTTGCCGCTGGCCAGAAAGCAGTTTTCTGCGTCTTCGGCGTACTCCTGCCTTGCGAGAGCGCGAAAGTTGGCGCGGATGCGCCTGCGGTAGCCGATCTGTTCCCGGTCAAGGCCGTATCGGCCCATCAGTTCCCGCTCTTCCGTCGTCAGGCTTGCCTCATCCGCCGCTTCCGCCCGGTAGCCCGGTTCCATCCACCAGGGAAAGAAATGCCGCACCATCCCGGTCTCGGCGGCCTTCTGCCACTCCTCGTGAAAGCAGCCGCCCACCCCCTCCGGCGTCGACTCCAGAATCAGCTCCGCCCCCGGAGCCATGGCTGCCTGCAACCCCGCCAGAATCTCCCCGGGATTGCCCGGCCAGCGCGCCAGTTCCGAACAATGCAGGTTCTGGATCGTCAATCCCCGCCCGGCGTTTCGGTCTCCCGCGGAGACCACCCGGTACTGCGCATCCATCGCGGAAAACACGATCTGCCGCACGTTGGCCCGCGAGGTCTTGAGCGGGCCCGCGCGCAGCTCCTCCGGCAGCCAGTCCAGAAAGCGGTGAACGATGCGAAAGATCTCCTCCGCCGACTCCTGGGTATGCGCCACCTGCAAGGTCAGCGTGCCCGGCCGGGTGATGGTCTTCAGAAAAAAACGTCCCGCGGCCCAGGTGGTCAGCCCCATCTGGCGCGCCTTCAGCACAATGTTTCGTTGGCCCCGGCGACGCTCGAACTCGGCCTGGGCGTGGTTGGCTGTCAGGAATGCCGGCTTGCCGGTGCGCGTCCGCACCAGCAAAAGCTGCTCCGCCAGCGCCATGCCTACTGTCCGGTCGCCGAGAACGGCCGGCCGGTGGTCCAGAATCTTCCCAAACCGCTCCAGCTCTTCCCGGTCCAGTTCCTCAGGGCGCAGGCTCCAATCCCGTACACCCTCATCCTCCCTCCCATTCACGGCGTCAATTCCCGCCGCACCAGTAGCGGATTTGATATGCGGTGCTGGCCGCCAGCGCGGTGTTCGCCGTGAGCGTCAGGTTGGTGGTGCTCTCGCTCCAGGTGATGGTGGCGACCAGGCCGGTCCCGCTCAGCGTGGGCATCACCACGCAATTTGCATCGTTGGAGTGCGTGTTGGGGAATCCCAAAGTCGCCAGCGTTCCCGTCGCCGGGCCGGTCCCGGTGGTCAGCGTTACCGTTCCGCTCACCCCGTCGCATACGTGGCTGGCGGCGCAGGCAATCGTCGGACTGGTTCCAGCCGCGGCGTTCGCCGTCAGCGTCATTGTTCCCGAGCCGATCATGAACTTGCCCGAGACAAACCCCGTCGCCGTCGTGTTCCCGCTGCCGGAGACGGTCAGCACCGCCGCAGGGCTCGATCCGCCGTTTTCCACCAGCAGCCCGCCCGTTCCGCCGCCGGAAGATCCGTTCACCACCACCGGATTCGCCCCGGCGCCCGAGTTGATCACCGTCTGGCCGTTTTGAAAGAAGACCTCGCGGTCCAGCGAGTTCACCTGGTCGGTCAGGCGCAGGTAGTTGCTTGCATCCTTCCTGAGTTTCCATTGCGCCGTGCCAGAGTAGTTATTCCAGGCAAACGCGCCCACCTGGTCGGCGCCCGAACCCGGCTGAATGGTCACATCCTGCTCCGCCGCCGCGCCGTTGGCGAACGTGGTCGTATTCCCAGTGAAAGTGGGTCCGCTTGCCAGCACCACGTTGCCCGATCCCGTGGTCCCGGATATCTGCGACGCGCTTATCTGGCCGCTCGCGTTTCCCAGCGGAATCCCCGCCCAGGTTCCCGGAGTTCCGGCAGCCACATTAACCCACGCGGCCACGCCGTTCACCGCCGCGCCGGAGTTCTCCTCAATGTCTCCCTCAGACCACGCCAAGGTCGATGGCGCAGCCGCGGACTTGGTCAGTAACTGAACTTCGGATCCAAGCACCGGAGCGGTGTAAGTCAGGGGCGTGGGCGAGGTAATCGAACTGACGCTGCTGGGCGCTGTCACCAGAATTGCCGCCGGGTTCGACGTATTGATGGAAAAGATGGTGGTCTTGAGCGAGCCGATGGTAATGTACTGGCCGGGAGAAAGGTCCACCAGGGAAGACACCACCGCGGTTCCCGAATCCGAGCTGTTCCCGGTGAAGCTGCCGCAGGTATAGGACGCAGTGAACGATGAGGAACCAGCCGAAAGAACCGTCACCACGCCGCCGTTGATGCCGTTGAGGAAAGATTCCTGCGTGCCTATGAGAATCACCTGCTCCCCGGCGGCAAAGGTGTTGGTGGTGGTATTCACGGTCAATACATTCGTGGACGTGTTGCAGCTGGTGCTGGTGATCGCGGCCGAGGGTCCCGAGCAGGAGAGCGTGGACGTCAGCGAGGCATCGTTCACGCAGGAAGTCACTCCGTAATTCGGAGTGCCGGTGGTGCCTGCCTGGGTCACCACGTCCAGGGCATAGCGCTTGTTGGCGCCGGTCGCGGCCCAGTAGGCGGGCGGAGCGACGATCTGACCCACGGTGAGCGTGGTGGCGTTGGGCAGAGCGGCGAACGCAGTATCGGAATAGAGAAACGCCGATGCCTGGATGCCGTCCTGCCATAGCTGCTCGAAATTGAAATCGGTCAAATCCTGCGCAATCGATGTGTAGGCATCCTGGCTGCCGGCGTTGAACGATGCTCCCGAATGCGAATATGTGCTCAAGGAGTAGTAACCATCCACGCCCGTCAGATCCCCGCGCGTGGCTGTGGGCAAGTTCAACGAGAGCTTGTTAAGAGTACTGTTTGAATACTCAACGGCCAATGCACCGTCATCCTTGTTCAACAACGCCAGAGGAGGGCAATTGGTGCCGGACGCAACTGCGCAGTAGATGCCGGTGTTGTCGAAGCTGAGAAAAAACTGAATGCCCGGATAAGTTGGGCAGGCAAGCATGGTAATTGCGCCGAAGCCCAGGTTGAACGGGGTATCCACTTCAAAGGTCATATTGTGGAAGGTGAAACGGCCGGTGGCGCTGCTACCCGCGTTGCAGCCCTGGTTGTCGAACATCACGTTCGCGCCGGTGGCTTCATTGTTGGCGCTCAGGCTTCCGGTGGCCATGCTGAAGTGGTCGCCGCCGCCGAGGCGCCAGTACACCATCGCGATCTGCGATGCGTTATCGGAGCGCCACCCCTTGTCAAAATCCACGTTGATGCCGCCGTTGGAAAAGTAATAGTCGAAGTAGAGGCCCGAATCCGCGTAGACATTGTAGATGCGGGATCCCGAGTCAATGCGGGAACCGAAATAGAGGTCGGCTCCCATCTTCTCAGCCGCGGGATAGTTTCCCGGCTCCCATATCTCGAAGTCTTTTACTTCGTTCTGAAAATGCGCGGCTGCGTCGAATGCGATTCCGACGGTCGTTGTAGTCGCCGTGCAGGAATCCGCCAGGTTGGTTCCGAGCACGGATGGAACATAGGGAACCACCACGGTGAACGATGTGCTTGAGGCAGCGGCGACCTCCGCAATCGTGTTGTCGATGTCCGTGCCATTGGACGTGCAGCCGTTGATGAAGACCCAGTTCCCCGCGCTCAGGCTATTCGTTGCAGTTATGGTGATTGAATATGGCTGCTGCGCCACCGGCGAGCTTGGCCCGAAGAAACCGCTGTTTGCGGCAACCGTGAACTGCGTGAAAGGAATCGCCGTGCCGGTGGTGCTCGTTCCCTTCCAAGTGGTAAAGGACGGCTGATTCGTTGCGCCGGTTACGCCTTCGATTCTGCAGCTGTCATACGCGTAGACAGTACGGGAAATGGCGTAGTTATGACTGCCTCCGGGAAACTCGACCACACCGCCGGAGGGGCTTGCCCCGTTGTTCCAGCACGCCGTGAATGCCGCTTGAATGGCCGCGGTATCATCTGCAAGCACCGTTCCACCGGATACAGTTGTGATCGCGGCAGCCGCGAGGGTCAGTATGTTGCCGCTGATCGCAGTTACGGATGTCAGCAGCGGCGCAGTGCCCGCGGTTCCCGCGTTCACAACCTGAATGCCCTGCCCGACAACCCATGCGGAGCCGCTGGTCACGGTCAGGCTGTTTGAGCCCGCGGTGATCGAACCGGTCGTCGAGTAGCCGTTGCCCACGGCGCCAAACTGCGTCACGTCGAAGCGCGGGCCAATGCTGGCCATGTTTTTCGCCGATACGGTCGCAGCGTCGACAGTCCCGCCAAACGTGCCATTCTCCGCGACCAGGATGCCGTTGGCTCCGTCGCTGCTCAGTCCGGGAATGGCGGCCTGCGCGCCCAGGCTGGTGAGCGCCGCGACAGCAGTAGAAGCTCCCGTTCCGCCCGCCGAGACCGGAACCTGGCTTTCGCCGTCAACCGTTGCGCCATTGGCAGGGTAAAAGGCGATCTGACCTGAGGTTCCCGAATTCACCGTGCCGCTGCCGCCGGAACTCGATCCGCAGGCGGAGCCCGTATTGCTGAGAAAGCCGGAGTTATCCACCTGCAGGCAGTTATGGCCGCTGCTCGCCGCGAGTCCGGGAAACTTGATCGTGGAAGTTCCCGTGAAACTCGCATACAGCGTGCTGCTGCTGCCGCCATAGATATTGAAGCTCGCTCCAGATCCCGTCTCGTAATTCACGCGCACCACTCCGGAGGAGTTGGAGGCACCAATATACGTGTCGCCGCTGTTGGTGCTCTGATACGCTTTGAAGCTGTCCAATCCGCCAACGGCCGAATTCAGCGCCCAGTTATTGCTCGCATCCTTCACCATGTACCACTGGCTGTTTCCGTTCCAGTCCTTGTAGGTGTAGGAGCCCTTCTGGCTGGTCGTCAACCCTGGCCAGAGATAATAATCCACCTCGGCATCTGCGCTGTTGCGCACTGTCATCGTTCCCGTCGACTGCGCCGTTCCACCCACTAGCAGCGTCCCATTGAACTGCGCGTCCCCCGCGTGATCGATGGTAGCCACGGTAGCCTCGCTGCTGCCGCCGGAGCCAAACACTACGCCGCCCGTTCCCGAGTTTGTCGATCCATTCAGGACGACAGCCCCTGTTCCAGCGGCGTTGATAACCGTTTGGTTATTCGTGCTTCCAGCCGTGGTAATCTCTGCCACCACGCTGGGCGCGCTCGTCTGGTTTGAGGCCGTGAAAGAGACCGTCGGCTGCGATGTATATCCGTTGCCTCCCGAGGTCACGGCGATGGTGGAGATTTTGAAGGTGGAGCAGGAGAGATTGGAAGACGCCGCCATGACCGCAGTCGCTGCCGCACCCGTGCCGCCTCCGCCGGAGAAGCTGAGTGTCGGCGGAGTCGAAGAAGAATAGCAGCCGCCGTTGTTCACCATCACATTGGTCAAAACGTTGGCCGTGGCGCTCAAATACTGCCCAATCGATATGCGGTTCACATTGTTGAGCAAATCCTGGATGTCGTAGAACTGCTCTCCCGTAGTCCCATCGGTCAGCCCGTCTTCCCAGCGATAGCCGAAGTCGGTCTGATATTCGGTCAGGCGTCCGCGCTCGTTGCCAAGCCCAATGCCCAACCGCTCGTGGTCGGTCACCGTCGCGTCCTGCTGGCTTGCGTACCAGTCGCCGTTGATGCCATTGAAGCTGCGGTGAAAGCTGTCAAGAAAGCTGTTGCGCGTTCCGTTGTCCGTCAGTTGACCGGTAAAGATGGTCCCGCCGGCGACCCAGTTGTTGTATGAACTGCCTGCGTCCGTAACCACCTGGTTATTTGAGTTCTCGTTGCGCAATCCAACGATCGTATTGTTCTGCGCGCTCGCTCCCAGGTGCAGGGCCGTATTGCAACCCTCCACATCTCCGCCGGTGAAGGTGTTCCCGTCTCCTTGCTGCAAATTGATGCCAAACGTCCCGGCAATCGGATTCCCTCCGCTCGTAGGGCAATCGATGTGCAGGCGCACAAATGTGCTCGCATTTAACCAGTCGGTTATGGATGGGTTTGCTACCTGATGTCCGATAGCGTTCACTGCCGTTTGGAATCCGTCCAGCTGGATCCCGAAGAAGCTGCCCCCCGTATAATTGCCCGTGCCGTCGAGGGTCATGCCGGTCTGCGTCGCGTTGCCCAGGAAATAGAGGTTCTCCAAATTCAATTCCTGCGCGCGATAGGCGATGAATCCCTTCGCAGCCGCGCTCGACGTCGCGGTGGTATTGATCACCGCGTTGTCCAAGTGGAATCCCGAGGTATCCACCGCGTACGTCGGATCGCCCACCTCGACAATCGCACCCGTTCCCGAATACGCGAACACCGTCCCGCCCTGGCTTCCGCTGGCAGCGCTGGCGCCGCGCAATGCGCAGCCGCGCAGCGAGACATTCCTCGTTCCCGCCGTCACAATAATCTGGTTGGCGGTGGAAATGGTCGCGCACGGCAGCAGCACCGCGGCGTTTGCTGTCGATATCGTCAGGTTCGATCCCATCGACAGGCTCCCCGTAAAATTGCGCGCATCGCAGGTTCCGCCATAAGTAGAGCTCAGTGCGGCCAGGCACGCCTGCACCTTGGCGCCGAAATCCGCGCCGGGAAACTGGTCCGCCGCGAGCGTCGCGCCCATCGCGCTGTTGGCCACCAACGCGGCATATGTGCCACCGCCGGGCAGGTTTCCACCGCCCCCGCCAAGCTGCGTTCCATTGCTCTGCGAGCTGGTTGCATTCCAGACTGTATAGCCGCCGTTGCCCTTGAGCAGATTGCCCGCGAAGAAGGTCATGTCCTGCCCGGAGACAAGGTTCACCGGAGCGGCCGTATCCCATGTGCCCGCGACGTTGATGCTTGCCGTCGTCGATCCCGAGCAGCCCACGCCGCCCGCCGTCACGCTGACAGATGCGATCGACCCATTCGTATTTATGATGGCAACCGCCTGCGCGGTGCAAGCGCCACTGAATGCAATCGGCGCCTGCGTTCCGTAAGGATCGAATCCCAGCCCGTGCTCCGAGCCCAGCGTCACCGCAGTCACCGCGCCGCCCGCGGCCGTTACCGTCAGTTGCGGAAGCACTGCATTCCACGCCGGCAGCACCACGGCATTGCGCACCGTCCAGCCCTGCTGCGTGCCTGAGAAATCCAGTATCAGCCCGGTAGGCGGTTCCGCGGTGGCCGAGGAATTGCCCGCCATCGCGACGACGTTATCCAAAACGTTATTCGAGCCCGCAGCCGCGGTAAACACGTGCGTCGCCTGAATGGTCATGTTCTGCCAGCGGTTGGAATCGGCATTCAATCCCGCGGGTGTAGCCACCGGCAACGCGGGAATCGCAACGCCCGTATTCAGTCCGCGAATGTCGATGTTGCGGAACTCGCTCCACTGCGGCCATTGCGCCAGGTAGAAGGCGCACGTGTGCGTCGAATGCGCTCCGGGATATTGTGCTGCCATCGGGTCCACGCCGGTCGGGACGATTTCAACATTCTCGATCTCCGCGACACGCAATCCGTTGCCGCCTGCCCCAGTTGCAGCGGGCATGGCGATGGCGCAATTGCCCACTGCCCACGCCGCGCCTGTTCCCACTGTCCCCGTCAGCCCGTTTCCGCCGGGAGAGAAAATGGAATTCTTCTCCATCAGCCGGCTCACCGCGCACGTTCCCGCGGGCGCGCGTCCTTCCGCGGCGGAGCAGGAGACATCGAGGCTCTGATCCACGTAAATGGTCAGGTCGTGCAGGTGGGTGTAAGACAACATCGTCGTCGAGTCCGTCACCGAAGCCAGCACGTCCTGCCCTGGAAACCCCATCAGCGCGGACACCTGCTTGCCCATGCCGCCAATCGACTCCCCGTGCCAGTTCAGCGAATGCGTCTTGCAGGTTCCCTGGGGAATGGTCAGCGCCACGCCGCGCGTGTTGGCAAAGTTCAGCGCCGCCTGCAGCGCGGAGGTGTCGTCGGTTACCCCGTCGCACACCGCGCCGAATTCCTTTACGCTGCGCTCCAGTTGCTGCGCGCCCGAAGGCCGCAGGTCGCTGACATACAAGCCGTTCGGGTTGGTGAATGTGTCGCTGCCCGCATAGGTCGGCGGAATCTCCATCGCGCCCGTGGCGCCCGCGGCGGTCATGGCCGCCTGCAGCGTCGTCTGCGAGCTGCCCGCGTCCGGCGACTCCACTCCATTTACGCTCGGCGTCAGTAATGGCCCCGTCATGTTGCCGCCGGCCAGCGGAACCGCTGCCGCAAAATTCGTGTCGACATAGTGCTTGTCCGCGGCCTGCAAGGGAACTGTGGGATCTCCGGCCAGGTACAACGGCCCCGTCAGCGTGCAGCCTGCGGAGCAATTCATGCCAAACTCGGCAGCGCTGATGGCCTCGTCAACATACGCCTTGCTCACCGCCTGCACTGCCTGCGCCGCCGGCATCAGTTGCGTCTGCACCTGTGCCAGGGTCGCGGGCGTCGTGGCAGGCACTACCCAGTACTGGGTGGTGGTTGTGCCGTCGCTCAGGTAGTAGACAGCGGTGTAATAGAGCCCCGCCGGTGTTGCGCCCAGGTTGGGCGCCAGGCTCACGCTCAAATATCCATTCGACGGAATCGTCACGTTCATGCTGTCCGCCGCCACCTGCTGGCCCGCGGCCGTGGTGAACGCGGGCCAACTCAGCACCAGCGTCCCCGAGCCGGCCGACCCGTTGGCGAGGTACACCGTGCCTTGAACGGTTGTGGTGCTGGGAGCCTGCGCAAGCGCGGAAGTGCAGAGCGCCATCCATGCCAGGCACAGGCCAAGAGGCACTTGCATCTCCAGCCTCCGGGTCATCGATCTGCCTGCAACAAACCAATTGAGAATTGTGAGCTTCATACGCATCTCTTTTCTTCGCCGGGAATGCGATGGCGCACACCGGCACAATCGCCCTTGAGTTCCACCGCATTCCCCGCCATTTCAACCTTCAACCTTGAACAATTTCTGTTCTATAGGCGTCGGTTTCCAGCACTTTATGCATCGTTGCGTCCACCACTTGCGGCTCGTTTGCGAGGCGCAATGCAAGGCTGCGCAGGGGCTTCTTATTCAAAGCATCCTCCACATCCACGTCCCCTTCCGCAAGCTCCACGAGCAGCTTCGCGCTCATCACGTGTCCCTTGAGCGCGCTCTCGTAGAGAGCCAGGGCAAGCGCCGCGGCATTGGTCTCTATCATGTTGAATGCCGCGGCGGTGAGCTTTATTGTTTTCCGTTTCTTTCCTATTGCCGACTGCGTTCGAGTTGTCATTATCCCGCCATTTCCGTTCCAGCATTCCGCACTGATTCGCTTTCTGTGCAGAAACGGAAAAGGGGCCATTCCTCATTCGGAATCGCCCCTTCCCAACAGCCCTGTGTGCCGAACGTGCGGAAGTGGCCCGAAGAGATCAGGAAGACCAAGTGCCTGCCTCCGCGTTCCCGGGTTCCAACCAACCTGGAAATGCGAAGACAGGCACCCGCCCACCTTCCTGTTGTATCTGTTTCGCTTTGGTTGATCTCAGGTTACCGGATTCCACGGTAATTGAGTGCAACGAAAGAAGGGGTATATTTTCGCTTTGTTTTCATTCGTTTAGGCGTGATTGCGTTCGCCCTAATCTTTGACACACGTTTCGCCGGCCATGCAAATGCTCTACCATGATTCGGGTGACCACCCCGGCTACGCACGATCCAACCCTGCTCGTTCACGGCGGCGCCTGGGCCATCCCCGCAGACGGCCGGGCCGCCCACGAAGCCGGAGTTCGCGCCGCGCTTGAAACCGGCTACGACATCCTTTCCCTGGGCGGATCGGCGATCGATGCCGTCGAGGCCGCCGTCTCCGTGCTCGAAGACGACCCCACTTTCGACGCCGGTCGGGGCAGCTTTCTCACGTCCAACGGCCGCGTGCAGCTTGACGCCCTGCTCATGGACGGCGGCCGCATGAAGGCCGGCGGCGTGGCCTGCGTGGAGCGGCTGCGCAATCCCATCCAGGCCGCGCGGCTGGTGCTCGAAAAAAGCCAGCACGTCTACTTCGTCGGCCCCGGCGCGGAGCAGTTCGCCGCTGCGCACGGCATGGCGCTGATCGATAACTCCGAACTGGTGCTGGATCGCGAACGCGAGCGGCTGCGGCAGGCGCAGGCGCGCAAGGCCGCGGGACTGGAAGACGAGACCTTCTCCGGCCCCGAAATCGACGCCGGGCATTTCCTCTACGACGACAAAGATCCTGAAACCGCCTTTCCAGCGGATCTCGACCTTCCCGGTCTCGATTCTCCCGATCTCGATTCCCCGGGCTTCGGCTCGCACGACACCGTTGGCGCCGTAGCCCTCGACGGCCGCGGCAACCTGGCCGCTGCAACTTCGACCGGCGGAACCCTGAACAAGACGCCCGGCCGCGTGGGCGATTCGTCGCTCATCGGCTGCGGATGCTATGCGGATAACCTGGCCGCTGCCGTCTCCCTCACCGGCTGGGGCGAGCCCATCATGAAGCTGGTGCTGGGCAAGTGGGCTACGGATCGCGTGGCCGCCGGCACCGCGCCGGAGATTGCCGCGCGCGAGGCCATCTCGTACCTTTACAACCGTCTTGGCGGCCACGGTGGAATCATTCTGCTCGGGCCGGATGGGCGCTTTGGGCTTGCGCACAACACGCCGGCCATGGCGTGGGGACTGGCTACGCCGGGGGGGATGCAGACGGGGCTGAGCGTTTAGCGCTGTCGATGTGACTATGCCGAGGACTTACTCTTCACTTGGCGCGATGGGGATCCGATAACTGGGATGAGGAAGAGCAGATGGTGGAAGGGCTGGGCATTGTTTTCTACGGGCTCATAGGTCAACTGGTGTTTGGAGCCGTTGTTTTTGTCATCGTGCTCATCCGAAAGCTGAAGACTTCAACGAGCAGTGCATCTGAGCTGCGCCCGCCCGCAATTTGGGCCTCCCTAGGAATGTTCACTTTGGCCATGGCATTTGACATTCGGCTGTTGTCCGCGCAATACATCTCATTCAGTTCTAGCCGGACTCTCGCCATCGCAAGCCTCAGCTCCCTATCGCTGGCCCTTCTTCTCGCCGTGCTAGGCAAAGGACCGGGAAGAGCCCTTCTATCGGTGGCCTCCATTCTAGTGGGGTTGATTTGGCTGCCGTTCATTCTTTTTTGAGGAGGAAAAAGAATGACGGAAAGACTCAGCCAATTTGCCGTCTCCGATTCCTTGCGGCCTGCTGCCATAATTTCAATATGCTGGTCCTCGCTTCCGCCTCGCCACGCCGCCGCGAATTGCTCACGCAGGCTGGTTTCACATTTGAGGTTCGACCGGCGCATATTCCGGAGGAGCCGAAGCCCGGCGAAGACCCTATCGCCTACGTGGTGCGGCTGGCGCGGGAAAAGGCGGAGGCCGTCTATCGCGAAATATCTTTGAAGGGGCTCGGCTTTAGCCGTGCCGCAAGCGACCAAATTGAGGCCGGGGCTTTGGCCCCTGAGGGAAGTCTCTCCGAGCGGCTTACCGTTCTCGGCGCCGACACCACTGTCATCCTCGACAACCACATCCTCGGCAAGCCCGAAGACGCTGCGGATGCAGCCCGCATGTTGCGCCTGCTTTCTGGCCGCACGCATCGCGTCATCACAGGCGTCGCCGTGGTCACTGATGCGTGCACCGAAGTGGCTGCCGAAGTGACTGCGGTGAAATTCCTCACGCTATCTGACGAGGAGATTGCGGCCTACATCGCCACCGGCGAGCCGATGGACAAGGCTGGGGCCTACGCCATTCAGGGTCGCGCCGCCAGGTGGATTCCGCGGATTGAAGGGGACTACTTCAACGTGGTGGGGTTGCCGATTGCGCTGGTTTCTACGCTGCTGGAGAATTTCTAGGTGGACTCCAAGGTCTCAAAATCGAGACCGCGAGCACCCGGCTATTCCAACTTCCGACGGATCAGAAATCGGGAAGCCAGATACCCGAGCGGGAACCAAATTAATGCACCGGCGGCTGGCCCGATACAGTAGAAACCGAATAAGACCACGGTCTCACCGTCGGGGTGCAGGATGCCGCTGCTCTCCTGCGCGAGAATCACGCCCAATTCAAACAGATGAGCGATCGTGAGAATAAGTAAGAGAGCCAGTATGCCTGACCAGAAGCGCAATCCAGAACGAGTAAAGGCGAGGGAGAGCGGGTAGGAAAACGCGACAATGGCCCACAAATAGCTGTAGATCACCGAATGCGTGGGCGGAAGGTGCGCGTATTGGACCGAGGCAAGAATTGCGCACGCGGCCAGGTAAATCAGATTCACTCTGCTAAACATCAGGCCTTCAACTTTCGACAAAATCTTTACGGCTTCACCACCGTATTCCCGCCCGAGTAGCTCACCGTCTTGTCGGCTGATTCGCTCCCGCCAGTCCCCACTCCATGCCCCTTTCCAACCAGCACAACGCGGAAAGTATGTTCACGGAGCATCCCCGGGAAACTCCCTTCGCGCGCACCAATCGTCAGCGTCTTCGCCGCATCGTCCCAGCGCAGCGCAATCGTTGCGTGCGCGCCCTTCTCATACGCATATCCGTCGTTCTGGTCTTCGTAGAGTGTGAAGTCGCCGTTGGCGCCGGGGTAGATTCTTAGCTCGATCGGGTCGGATGGCTTTTCTGTCGTCCACTCCATCTTCGGGCCCATGGGGATGATCGAACCGGCGCGGATGAAGAGCGGGAGCTTGCTCAGCGGTGCATCGACCTGAATGCGCTTTCCGCCTTCGACCTTTTCGCCGGTCCAGAAGTCGTACCAGGTGGCTTGCGGCAGGTAGACGCTGCGGCTGGTTGCGCCCTGCGTAGTCACGGGGCTCACCAGGATCGCGGGACCGAACAGATATTCGTCGCCGGTGTTCTGCGCTTCAACGTCTTCGCGCCAGTCCATCACCAGCGGGCGCATCAGCGTGCCGTGGTTGCTGGTCACCTGCCATGCTTCCGAATAGATGTAGGGCATCAGGCGGTAGCGCAGCGTATCGTAGTCGACGAGAATTTTCTCGGCATCTGGACCATACGACCACAGTTCGTTTTCGCTGGGATTGCGGGTGCCATGGACGCGAAAGATGGGCGAGAAGGCGCCGAACTGGAACCAGCGCACAAACAGCTCGCGGAACTTGGGATCGTTGAGATTCCCGCCGGAGATGAAGCCTCCAATATCCGTAGTCCAATAGGGCATGCCGGAGATGGCGTAGTTCAGCCCCGCGGGAATCTGGCGCTGAAAAGTCACCCAGTCCGAGAGCACATCGCCCGACCACGCCGTCACGCCGTAACGCTGCGCGCCCGCATAGGCCGAACGCGAAAGGATGAAGACCCGCTTGTCCTGCGAAGCAGCCTTCTGGCCCTCGGACACACCCATGGTGTGAAACAGCGGATACACATTCGCGTAGCGCGCGCCGGAGCCGAGAAAGATCTTGTTCGTGGTGAGGATGTTGTCTTCGTGGCCCTCGGTCTCCGGCTCGTCGGTATCCAGCCACCACGCGTCCACGCCTTTTTGAAACAGCGCCGTATTCGCGTTGGCCCAGTAATGCTGCCGCGCCGCCGGATTGGTGGCATCGTAGAGCGCCTGCCCCACCGGATGAAAACTTGGCTGCGTCGTCTTGGCGATGAACCATCCATTCTTGTCGAACATGTCGTAGGTGGGACTTCCCGGCCGGAAGTACGGCCATATCGAAACCATGAGATGAAAGTGCTCCTTGTGCAGCGTGTCGATCAGGCTCTGCGGATCAGGGTAGTGCGGGTTCCAGGTCATCTCGCCCATGGTGATCCACCAGAACCAATCCTGCACAATGTTGTCGACGGAGATGTGCTCGGCCCTGTAACGCGCGGCAACAGTTTCCAATTCTTGCTGCGACTCGTACTTGTTCTTGCATTGCCAGAAGCCGTATGCCCAGCGGCCGAACAGAGGCACTTCGCCGGTGAGCTGGCGATAGCGCGCGATAATCTGGTCAGCCTCCGGCCCGTAGATGAAGTAGTAGTCCACGCGGTCGGCGACCTCGGCGCTCAGGTAAAGCGCATGAATGAAGCGGTTGTTCATGCGGCTGCGCGAGGGGTTATTCCAGAAGATGCCGTAGCCGTTGGTGGAAACCAGCAGCGGAATCGCGATGTTGGTGTTCTCCTGCGACAGGTCCACCGTCTCGCCGCGATAGTTCCACACGCCAGCCTGATGCTGCCCCAGCCCATAAAAGCCCTCGTGCGAGCCGTAGATGGGGAACGATACTTCTGCGTGAAATGTCTTTTCTCCATTCACTTCGACAGGCCGCAGCGAGCGATAGCCGTCCGTGGTCAGCATTCTCCCCCGCATGGGGCCGCCGGTCGAACCGGGCCCGGTTGCTCCGGCCCCTGTAGCTCCTTCGGGAACCACGTAGTGGATCGCCCCGCTCTGGCGCTCAATCTCCACCCGCAGCTTTGCGGTCGACAGCGTGACGGCGCGATCGTTCGAGCTCACATCGAAGGCCACGGCAGGCCAGTCTCTCTTGATTACCACGCCGTCGTCAGCCTTCCCCGCATCGGATTTCGCGGCAAGAGCGTCGAGCGGCGAATAGGTTACGTGCAGCATGTCTTCCGCAACCACCTCCAGCCGCAGCACGCCGTCTTTCTGCTGCACATCGAGCCCCTTCGCGGTCTTGGCAAAGCTCACCACCGGGTTGGGCGGATTCCACTGTCCCATCGCGCCAGGAGCCAACAGGCCCAACCCCGCCAACCCAAACACAGCCAGTGCCCACAGAATACCCGCCATCCCCAACCGCTTCATTCGAAAAGCCCCCTTCCTCGATCGCTTTCTTGAGCCCGCACCAGTCTACGCCAGCCGGACCGGCGTCGAACTGCAACTCTCCGCCTCAGCCCGGCGACGGACACGGCAGCAGTATCGAAGAACACCATCCAGCCGCACCTGTTTTGGAGTTACACTTCCACTTGCTCCACGCAAAGGAAAAACACATGCTCAATCGCGGATTGGTGCGTCGCCTTCTTTTTCTCCTTGTTCTCGTTCTTCTGGTTCTCGGCTCTCCCGCACTGCTGCGCGCCCAGTTCCAGCCGCCCACGGACGAGGAACTGAAGATGACGGAGGACCCCAAGGCTCCGGGCGCAGCGGCCGTCTACCTCAACATCGAGCAGATTGAGGACGACGAACTCCACTACGAGAGCTATTACGCGCGTATCAAGGTGCTCAGCGAAAAGGGCAAGGAACTGGCCACCGTGGGCATTCCTTACCTTCACGGAGAATTCACCATAAGCGAAATCAAGGCGCGCACCGTCCACGCCGACGGAACCGTGATTCCCCTTGTGGGGAAGCCGGAAGATCTGCTGATTGCGAAGAGGACCGCGAAGGGCGGCGAAAGCACCCAGGTCAACCGCAAGGTGTTTACGCTGCCCAGCGTCGAGGTAGGCAGCATCCTCGAATACCGCTACGTCATTCACTACGACGATAACCGCTACTCGTCGCCAACCTGGGAGATTCAGCGGGAGTTTTACGTCCACAAGGCGCACTTTGCCTTCACGCCCTTCAAGGCATTTCAAACAGGCAGCCAGACCAGCACTGAGCTGCTGGACTCACACCAGCGGATCGTCAATTCGCTGATCTGGTGGCCGAAGCTTCCTCCAGGCGCGACTCTGAAAATCGATGTTCGGGGGCGCTTCAGCCTCGACGTAGCGGATATTCCCGCCGCTCCGAACGAAGAATGGATGCCGCCCGACCAGAGCTACCTCTACAAAGTGACGTTCTATTTCAAGGCCGGCCGCAACGCCAACGACTTTTGGATCACCGATGCCAAGCTGTGGTCAAAGGATGTTGACCGCTTCGCCAATCCCTCCAGTGCGATCCGCAATGCGGTGAACGGGCTTGTCGCCCCGGGCGACAGCGAGTCAGACAAGGCGAAAAAGCTCTATCTGGCCGTGCAGACGCTCGATAACACGGACTTTTCCCGCCACAAGAGCGAAGTCGAGCTGAGGGGGCTCAATCTCAAGCCGGCCAGCCGCGCGGAAGACGTCTGGGCGCAGAAGAGCGGTTCCAGCGACGACATCGCCATGCTCTATCTCGCCATGCTGCGCGCTGCCGGCCTCAACGCCCGCGCCATGAAGGTCGTCGATCGGAGGCGCGGCCAGTTCGATATCGCCTACCTGACCCTCGGCCAGCTCAACGATACCCTCATCGTCCTGAATACCGGCGGGAAAGATATCGTGCTCGATCCCGGAGAGAAGATGTGTCCTTTCGGGACAGTCCACTGGCGGCATTCCGGCGCCGGGGGCATTGTTCAGGACTCGGGCGACCACATCATCACCAGCAGCCCCCAGCAGGCCTACCCCGATAACAAGGCGACGCGCATCGGCGACATAACCATCGACGCGCAAGGCGCAATGACCGGCAACTTTCGCTATGTCATGACCGGACAGCAAGCCCTGGCATGGCGGCAGGAAGCGCTTGAGAACGATCTGGACGAGGTCAAGAAGCGGTTCGACCATCTGCTGCCGGCCATGGTTCCCGAGGGCGTGGAGGCGCAAATCGATCGCTTCACCGGCCTGGACGATCCATCCGCGAACCTGGTCGCTTATGTCAACCTGCATGGCAATCTCGGCGCCGCGGCGGGCAAACGCATGCTGCTTCCCGGCTTTTTCTTTGAGACCCGCGGCGGGCATCCGTTTGTCGCCCAGCCAACGCGGAGCGAACCCGTCGATATGCACTACGGCGAAATAGTCACCGACCAGGTCACCTACCACCTGCCCGCTGGATTCACGGTGGAAGGCGCGCCCGCGGACGCCAAATTCAGCTGGCCCGATCACGCAGTTTTCATCGACAAAATCGTCTCCGGAACCGGCCAGATCGTCATTGTCCGCTCGTCGGCGCGGGCCTTCACCTTCGCCAAGCCCGAGGAGTACCAGAATCTGCGCGACTTCTACCAGAAAATAGCCGCCGCCGATCAGCAGCAGCTCGTGCTTACCCGCGCACCGGCGGCAAAAGGAAACTGATCTCGAGGGAGATTGAATGCCCACGAACCGCCCTTTGAACCCTCTATCTGCACATCTGGCCGTTGCTGCTCTTCTCCTCTTCGCCTGCACGCCCGGCCGCGCCGGCATCTTCGGCAAAAATCAGGCCGTTCCGCAATGGGGCATGGACGCCTACAAGACCCGCACTCCCGATTACGCGAAGGACGCCGCCGCGGTCATCCTCTTCGATGAGTATGTCGAAACTGTCGATGCGCAGGGCCGCGCCGTGGAGCGCGAGCGGGAAGCCATCCGCATTCTCAAGCCCCAGGGCCGCGGCCACACTTGCGAGACCTCGTACGATGTGGACGAAAAGGTCAACTATTTCCGCGTCTGGACCATCGCCGCCGATGAAAAGCAATACATGGCCCAGGACACCGACTTCGTCGAATCCGGCGACACCAGCGTTCCTGTCATGCTCAGCACCTACAAGAGCCGCGTAGCTCGCCCTCCGGCCGAGGATGTGGGCGCCACCATCGTTTGCGAGTCGGAAGAACTCATGAAGCCCTACTTCCAGGAAAAAGTCTGGCACATCCAGAACGGCATTCCGGTCGTGTTCCAAGCCCTGGAAATCGATCTCCCTCCCGGCAGGCCCCACTCCCAGTCATGGCACAACTTCAAGGCCGTCGAGGCGATCGAGATCGCCCCAAACCATTGGCGCTGGGAACTGAAAGACATGCCTGCGCTCAACCTCCGCGACATTCCTTCACGCCCCGATTGGGGCGCGCTTGCCGCGCGCATGGCCGTTCAATGGGGCGACGCCGCAGTGGACGGAACGGACAAGCAATGGCGCGCCATCGGCCAGGTGGTCACCAGTCTCGAAGCCGACCGTCCCGCGCCGTCGCCCGAGATTGCCGCGCAAACCCAATCGCTCATCGCCGGTTCTCCCGACTTTTACGCCAAGCTCTCCCGCGTGACCGATTTCATTCAGAAAAACATCCGCTACTTCATCGTCGAGCGCGGTGTTGGCGACTTCCAGGCCAACCATGCCGCGGATATTTACCGCAACAAGTACGGCGACTGCAAAGACAAGACCACCCTGCTCATCTCCATGCTTCAGGTTGCCGGAATCCATGCCTTCTACGTTATGGTCGATGATCGCCGCGGCATTGTCGATCCCGAGGATCCCTCCACCTATGGCAACCACATGATCACCGCCATCGAGGTTCCCGGCGACGTGCAGGACCCGCGCCTCATGGCCATCGTCAAAGGCAAAGACGGCAAGCGCTACCTCATCTTCGACCCCACCAACGAGCACACCCCGGTGGGTAACCTGCCCAACTATCTGCAAGGCAGTTACGGAACGCTGGCCGCCGGCGCTGCAAGCCAGGTCATCGCCCTCCCCGTGCTGCCGCCGGACGCTAATGGGACTGAGCGCAAGGGATCTTTCAGCCTCGACTCCTCCGGCACGCTGACCGGCTCCGTCGATACTTCTCACTCCGGCCCCGATGGCGCCGACCTGCGCATGATGCTCAAATACTCCGATGAAAAGGAGCGCCGGGAATACTGGGAAAACAGCATCGCGCGCGATGTGCCGGGCGTGGTGCTCAACTCATTCCAGTTCGTCCAGCCCATGGCGCTCGACAAGCCAATCGAGTTCCACTACAAGCTCACCGCCGGCCAATATGCTCACACTGCCGGGCCGCTGCTGCTGGTGCGCCCGCGCGTGGTCGGCTCCGATGTGCTGCCGTTCGACGACAAGCCGCGCACCGTGCCCATCGACCTGACCGCCACCGGCCGCTGGCACGATTCCTTCGACATTACCCTGCCCGCCGGCTACGTGGTGGATGAAACTCCCGACCCCATCGACGTCGACGTTGATTTCGCCACTTATCACTCAACCGTCACCGCCAAGGACAACAAACTGCACTACGAGCGCGATTACGTCGTGCGCCAGGTGCAGATACCCGCCGACAAAGCCGTAGCCTTTCGCAAGCTCGAAAGCGCGATCCTCAGCGACGAAAAGGGGACGGCGGTGCTGAAGAGGCAGTGAGCCAGCCGGGCGCCGGTGCCCTAGGTCTCGCCTCTGAGACCTGGGAGTCGACGAACCCCTCCCGCACATCCAACTTGCTATGGATCATCCTCTATTCACTCCCTTCCAGCTTCGCTCCCTCACCTTCCCCAACCGCATCGGCGTGTCGCCCATGTGCCAATACTCCTCAGAGGACGGCTTCGCTACCGACTGGCACCTCGTCCACCTTGGCGCCCGCGCCCAAGGCGGCGCAGGCCTGATCACGCTGGAAGCAGCCGCCGTCACTCCCGAAGGCCGCATCTCGCCAGGCGATCTCGGCATCTGGAAAGACGAGCACATCACCGCACTGCAACGCGTCGCTCAGTTCATCCACTCCCAGGGCGCGCGAGCCGGAATGCAACTGGCCCACGCCGGCCGCAAAGCCAGCATGACCTCGCCATTCCTTCTACAAGCGGGAACGACAGATCGGCTCGTGCTTTCAGCCGAAGGAGGCTGGCAGCCCGTTGGTCCCAGCGCGATTGCCTTTTCACCCACCTACGCCATTCCCACGGCCCTCGACCAGGCAGGAATCGACGGCATCGTTGTGGCCTTTCGCCAGGCAGCACGCCGCGTGCTCGCCGCCGGATTCGACTTCATCGAACTCCACGCCGCGCACGGCTACCTGTTGCACGAGTTCCTGTCTCCGCTCTCGAATCAACGCACAGACGCCTACGGCGGCAGCTTTGAGAATCGGACGAGACTTGTGCTGGAGGTGGTCGACGCAGTCCGCGCAGAGTTGCCCGCCGAACTGCCCTTGTTTGTTCGAATCTCTGCGACCGACTGGGCTGAAGGCGGCTGGGACATCGATCAGTCCGTGCAACTCGCGCATCTCCTCCGCGACCATGGCGTGGACCTGATCGATTGCTCCTCCGGCGGCCTGGTTCCTAACGTGAAGATCCCCGTCGGACCCGGCTACCAGGTGCAGTTCGCCGCCAGAATCCGCCGCGAGGCAAACATACCCACCGCAGCGGTCGGAATGATCACCGATCCGGCCCAGACCAACGCCATCGTCGCCAACGGCGAGGCCGATCTGGTCTTCCTCGCCCGCGAGTTTCTCCGCGACCCCTACTGGCCGCTGCACGCCGCCATCGCCCTCGGCGAACCCGCCTCCTGGCCCGCTCAATACCTGCGCGCCGCGCCGCAGCAATCTCCCGCCCGCACCCCGGCCGAACCCGTTCCGCACAACTAATGACCGCCCGTGCCCCATCCTTTTTGCGTAGCCGCCGCGGTGACCGAAAAGGATGGGAAACCACGAACCCAAGCCATTTCCAACCCGAATTCCGCCCCGTTTTCCCACAGCGATTGGCCCAAGAATTGCCATTTTGCTGCGCGAATTGTGCAGAATGTGGCCTATACTGCGGGTAGAGTTGGGTTTCCTCCCCGCCTCGGGAGCCCGAACTCCAAAGTGCCTATGGCTACATCGCATTCCCACAAGCGCGCGCACGACGCAACCACCATCCCCGACCGGCTCTATTTCAAAATCGGCGACGTGGCGCGCATCTGCGGCCTTGAAACCTACGTCCTGCGCTTCTGGGAGTCGCAGTTCCCCCAGCTCAAGCCCAACAAGAGCGGAACCGGCCAGCGTCTCTATCGCCGCCGTGAAGTCGAGCTGGTGCTTGAAATCAAGCGCCTCGTGCACGAGGAGGGCTACACGCTTCCCGGCGCCCGCCAGGCTCTCGACCAGCAGCACCGCCGCATCAGCCCACAGGAATCACGCCCGGAATCCCAGACCGCTGCTCCATCGAAGCTCGCCACGCCGTCCGCCGAGTCCCTCAAGCGCAACGAAGCGGTTACCGCCACCATCGGCCACGCCCGCGCTGAGTTGCGCGAGCTGGCGGCACTGCTCGCCGCGCCGGCTCCCCGCCCCATGCGCCGCCGTCCCCGCCTGGCCACAATCGCCAACCCCACCGATCTGCTGTTCCCCTCCTAGCATCGACGCAAGGGCCAATCTGCCTTCCCAATCGCTCGTGAACCTCTTTGGGGAACCTCTGATCAAGTCGCCGTTTTGAAAGGGCACGACTTCAGTCGTGCCGTAAAGGCAGCAAAATGAACGCGGGCTTTAGCCCCTGAGGGAATGTTTGCTTCACCGAGACACTTCTGCAGAGGCTCCTTAGATGGATCCGCGCAACTGGGTCTTACTGTGCCTTCAGCAACGCCATCTCTGTCCGTGCCTGTTTCAAGGCCGGCAGGCGAGCGTCAGCCGCCGTCCAAATTTTCAGAAAGCGCCCATATTCCGCTCGCGCATCTTCCGTTTTCCCTTCTCGCGCCAGCGCGCGCGCCAGGTTCAAATGAGCCAGCGCACGCAGGGGCGTCAAATGGGTCGTCAATGCCGGGGTCGCCTGGGCTTGATGGCAACGGGCCGTGCGTTTCGCTTCAGCATGCGGACAGAGAAATCAGGTTCGTATTTCTCGAAGCGAATTAAAACCTTCTCTATCAAAGATTTGCCAGATATTAGAAATAATTGAGAATAATTGATGACAGCTTCGAGGATTTGCGGCGAGAATCAGTTCATCTTTCACTCATGAATTCTCAATTTTTATCCCCCGCGGGTTTAACCCCAAAAATGAAAAAGCCGCTCGGGCGCGTTTAAGGGATTACCAGGCCCTGCAATTCAAGTAAATACCCGGCCAGGCAGATGCTCTGCGGAGGGTTAGTGCGGAAGAACCGACTCGTTGAGTTGCATACCGAACATCGCGAAATCTCCATCTTTGCAGGCTCCCCCGCGGTGGCCAGTCAGACAACCGATCTCCGTCAGTCGGACACGACCCGCTTCTTGCAAGTCAGGCAAACCGCCTGCCCCACGTGCGGTTCTCCAGAGCTTCAAATGTTGACCGACGCCGTGACCAACTTCCGCCTTGACCTGGCCGCTCTCAACAAGGGCATGCAAGACGCAAGCGTCCACTTCCACCGCTCCCCCTCCGGCGAATGGTGGATATGCACCAAATCGCTCCACCAATGCTGAGGTGACTCCATGATGGCTGGCTTCCGTTTCCCGTTTCTGAGCGTTTCCCCGCGCATGCAGCGCGCTCTCGGTCCCATGACCGCTGCAATCGCCCTGCTGGCCTTCCTTCCCCAGGCCTGGAGCTCGACCTTTACCGTGGCCAACAACACGTTCCCCTCCACGGTGGTCGGCAAATCGACCACGCAGAGCGTGACGCTCGCGGTGAATACCGCAGTCCCCATCACCTCGATCTCCATTGCCTCTGGCTTTACGGAGTACTCCCTCGGCGCCATCACCGGCTGTGCCGTCAACGCCTCGGGAACCACGATTGTCTCCGCGGGCAGCGTTTGCAACATCTCGGTGACCTATTCGCCGGCCGTTCCGGGAAGCGCGGTGTCTCCGACGCTGGGCCGCAACGCACCTTTGTTGGTGTCGGATGTTGAATCCGGCAGCCCCGTCACCTACGCGTTTGGCCTCACCGGCACCGCCACCGCGGCGGTGAACCAGATGGAGCCGGCCACGCTCTCGCTCTATGCCGGGGCGCCGGTCCCCGCATTGCCCGCCGCGGCGCAGGGTTTGGGAATAACCAACGCCGGCTACGGCGGAAACAATGGCCCGGCCAACGAAGCCATGTTCGCCTTTTCCCAATACGCCGCGCCAACAGGCTGCTCGCTTTATCAGATAACGCAGCCCATGGCCCGGGATAGTGCCGGCAACATGTTTGTTATCGACCCCGGCAACCTGGTCATTCGCAAGATCGACAACACCGCGCAGCACAACGTCACCGTCGTCGCGGGCGTTCCCGGCAAGGGCAGCTCCACCACCGTGTTCACCAATGCCTACCTGAACACGCCGAAAGGCATCGTCGTCGACGCCGCCGGAAACATCTACTTCCTCGATAGCAGCTTCTGCATCGGCGGCTTTGGAATGGTTCGCCGAGTGGATGCTGTCACCGGCGCCATCACCTCCGTGGCCGGCCAGAACTTTACAGGAATCTACAACACCACGCTCGGCGGCGGAACCTGCACCGGCAATACCGGCTCGCCCGGTTATACCTGGGAGTGCGGCGACGGTGGATTGGCTTCCTATGCCAACCTTACCCAATACGCCACCCAGCTGGCCATGGATGCGGCCGGAAACCTCTACTTCTGGGAAGCCGGCAGTGGCGGCTACATCCGCAAGATCGACCTTTCCACAGGAATCATCACCACCGCCGCGTCGGCCGCGCAGCTCGGGGCCATGGGTGGCCAGGCTGGCGGCATGACGCTGGGTTCCGACGGCAACTTCTACGTGTCTATCAATACCGGCACACAAATTTACATCGAGCAGTTCAACCCCAACACGCAAGCCGTTACACAAGTTGCCGGCGGCGGACAATTCACCGGCAATTACTGCTCCGTGACGAAGGCGCAGGCCGGCTATCCTGCGGGCAACTTGTATCTTGACGGAACCCAATCCTCATCCGGCGACCTTTCCAGCGACGGTACCGGAAATATCTTTGTGGACGAGGGCCTGTGCGCGGGCGACGGCGACATCTTTGATACTTCGCCCTCCGTGTGGAGAATCAATCTCGCGACCGACTATGCCTTCCTGGAAACCAAGGCGGAATCGGGCGACGGCGCGGTGATTGGCTACAACTCCTACTACGGGTACGTCACCGACCCCGGCAGCGCCATTCCCGACAGCCTGGGAAACCTCTACTTCACCACCTACAACCAGATCTCCTTGCTCTCCGGAATCAGCGGCGCGCTCAATTACAGCTCGACCATTGATTACACAACCCATCCTCAGACACTGACGGCGACCTATGCCAATGTCGGCAACGCAGCCGAGCCCAACCCCAGCGGGACCTTCGCAATCGGCGCCAATTTCGCGATGAACTCGAACGGCGATGCGGCCGCCTGCTCGGCCATCGCCGATCTCGCCATCGGAGGCTCCTGCAACCTGGATGTGGAGTTCGAGCCGGTGCAGGCTGGAACGATCACCGACACGCTTGACCTGACCGAAGCCGGTGGTGGCCTGGTGGGCTTGATCAACAACGATCTGACTGTCTCACTCAACGGCTCCGCTCTTGCCGAACCGCTGATCGCGTTCGCGCCGCCCACCATCGATTTCGGAACGCTGATGGAGAACACGGTCAGCGGGGATCAGGCCGTGACCATCTCCAATCCTGGAACCGGGCCTCTGACCATCACCAACTTTTTCCCCGACAACGGGTCGTTTACCGGCTTCCAGGTGGATTCCGGCAACCCCGGCACATGCCCAAGCCCGGGCAAGCTGGCTGCAGGCGATAGCTGCACAATTAATGTTCAGTTTGCGCCCACCACGCTCGGCAACTTGACCGAGTACCTCGATGTCAACTCCAACGCCACAAACGAAAACGTCACCCTTACGGCCACGGAGTTCTTGGGCGACTCGGTCGCCTTGCTCGCGCCCACCGCAACGCTTTCAGGCGCGCTCAATTTCGGAGGCGTTCAGATCGACACCACCAGCCCTCCGCTGATCGAGACGGTGACGAATTCCGGCGCAGGCACGTTGAACATCTCCGGCGTGACCATCACGCAGACCGGCGACACCGTGTTCTTCATCGGAACGGGAGCCAACCAGTGCACCAACACCACTGCGCTGGCAGCGGGTCAGAGCTGCAATGTCTACATCACGTTCAAACCCGCCTTGTCCGGTCAAACCTCCACAGGGACGCTGAACATAGCCGATAACGCGCCCGCATCGCCGCAGACGGCGACTCTAACCGGAGTCGGCGACAATTTCATCGAGCCGATCAACACGAGCTCGGGCAGCGAACCGGTCTCGGTCTTTATCACGAAAGCGGGGACGCTGAGCGTGGTCAACGTGGTGACCACGGGGTCGGGATACCTGGACTTCGGGAACGGTTCCGGCGGCACCTGCTCGATGGGCACTGCGTATGCGGTGGGTCAGCTTTGCACTGTCAATGTGGTATTTACGCCGCAGTACGCGGGAGCCCGCAACGGATCGGTCTACCTGACCGACGCTAGCGGCAACATCCTTGGGACAACACCCCTGGCGGGGACGGGTGACGGACCGGAGCTGGTCTTTACCCCCGCCAAGCCGGCAGCGATCACGGGAACTATCGCCGGGTTGAACAGCGTCGCGGTGGACGGCGCCGGAAACCTTTACTACGTGGATGGCAGCGGCAATGTCAGCATGCTCGCCTGGACAGGCTTCAGCTACAACCCTGCAACCATCATCGTCAACATATTCGCTGCAATCGGCTCTCAATACGCCAACTGCATTGCCATCGATGCGAGCGGAAATCTTTATGTCGGCGCCGGCTCATATATCGAGAAGATTCCCGCCACCGGCCCGGGCAAATGGGGCACGCCAATCGCACTGAGCATTCCGGGAGTGAGTAACGTTTTTCAAATCGGGGTCGATGGCGCGGGCAATCTCTACTTCAGCGACCCTCCGCACCAGAAGGTCGATGAGATGACGTGGAATGGCAGCCAATATGGCGCGCCGACATCTGTGCCCTTCGCGCCGAGCAACACGGTTATTCCCTGGGGAGTTGCAGTGGACAGCACCGGCGACGTGTTTACGCTGGGCACCGTTGACGCCACCGGCGGCGTTGAAGTGCTCGAACTGCCGGTAAACGGCAGCGGCTACGGAAGCGTGGTTACAGTGCCTCTGCCCACGCTCGCCGGGGCTTTGTACCTGGCCCTGGATGGCGACAACGACCTGTATGTCACGGGGCTCGGCGTTTCGGCTACTGGGGACGTGCTTCTGGTGCCCTACACCAACAACGCCTACGGCACGCCTATTTCAATGAATCCCGGCACTTCGTATGGCTACCTCCAACTGACCGTGGACGGCGCAGGGAATGTTTACGCTGTAAACCAGCCGACGTCGACCCAATCCGAAGACGAAATCGTGAAGTTCAGCCTGCCCACCCCGTCCGCATTGACTTTCAACCTGACCGCCGTGGGCACCACCAGCACCGACAGCCCCAAGACGGTGTCAGTGACGAACATCGGCAATGAAGACTCGTCCTTCAACAGCATTTCTTATCCCGGTGACTTCCCGGAGGATGGCAGCGCCTCCCAGCAGTGCAACAACGAATTCCCGCTGGATCCGGGAGCCACCTGCGGCGTCTCGATCGACTTTACGCCGACCAGGGATGGATACAGCACCGAGTACGTGACGCTGAAAGACAACGATCTTGACGACGCAAACAATTCGCAGCAGATTTCGGTGAGCGGCACAGCCACCCTCGCCATCACCGCTCCCGCCGTAACCCTCAACCCGCCCTCGCTCACCTTCAGCGTGCCGGTAGGAAATACCAGCAACGTCGCCGCTTCCACCCTAACCAACACCGGCACCGCCCCGCTCACAATCACCAAGACCAGTCTCACCGGCGCCAACCCCGGCAGCTTCATCGAGACCGACAACTGCGTGGCCAAGAGCCCGATCCCGATCAACGGAACCTGCTCGATCTCAGTGCAATTCATCGCCACGGTAGCCGGCCCGTTCAGCGCCTCGGTCTCCTTCGTCGACAACGCCGCCAACACGCCGCAGTCCCTTCCCCTCACCGCCGCTGCCACGTCCGGTGCGCCCATCGTAACGCTCACCCCTTCGTTGCCTTTCCCAGTCACCCCGGTAGGCCAGGGGAATCAGCTCATGGCCACGCTCGCCAACACCGGGAATGCGCCCCTCACCAACATCGCCGTCACCATCGCCGGCGCCAATGCTTACATGTTCAACATCTATCCCAACGGCTCCTGCTACGGCAAAACGACGCTGGCGCAGGATTCCGCCTGCACCATCTCCGTCGACTTCTATCCGCCGGGGCCGGGCAGCTTCGAGGCTGTTCTCACGGTGACGGACAATGCCGCCGGATCGCCGCAGACTTCGATCCTCACCGGCCAAGGCACCCAACCAGAGCTGCAGTTTTCTCCCGGCCAGTTCAACTTCGTGGCCGGTACGCCGGGCATGATAGGCGACACCGGCAGCGGCCCTGCCACTTCCGCGCTGATCGCCGGCGGCTATGGCGTCGCTATCGATTCCACCGGGCTTGTTTACTTCAGCGACTACGACTTCAACACCGTATATCAGATCGACGGCAACGGCAACATCAATGTGTATGCCGGAACGCCGGTCGAAGCCCCAGGACACGGCAGCTATAGCGGAGATAATGGTCCAGCTGCAAGCGCCACGCTCGACGCTCCCCAGCAGATTGCGTTTGACCCGTCCGGCAATCTGTATATAGACGACCGGTTCAATAACCTGATTCGCATGGTCAACTCCGCTGGGACCATCACCACCTTCGCGGGCAGTTACGGGAACGGATTCGGCGGTTACGCCGGCGACGGCGGCCCGGCCAACCAGGCCACGCTGAGCAATCCGCAGGGTGTCACCGCCGATTCCCAGGGCAACGTGTACATCGCCGATACCAACAACAACGTGGTGCGCAAGGTGGATACCACCGGCACCATCACGCTGTTCGCCGGAACACCCGGTGTGAGCGGCAACTCCGGAGACGGCGGCCCGGCGACCTCGGCCACGCTTGGCCAGATCTACCAGTTGGCTACCGACCTGAGCGGTAATCTCTACATTGCGGACTTCGGCAACGGCGTGGTGCGCAAGGTGGACTCCACCGGGACCATCAGCACCTATGCGGGGGGAGGAACGGGTACGGTAACCACCACGCCGCAGCCGGCTACTGCGGTGAATCTCAACAACGGCCCGGTCGGTCTTGCCACCGATCCGGCCGGCAATCTTTACGTGCTCGGACTTGGCCACACCAACCTGCCCGGCGTCTTCCTGGTCAACACAAGCCAGCAGATTTCACAGATTGTGGGCGGGGGCGCCACGCTTGTCAGCGGAGCCCCGGCCAATGCCGAAAACACAAATCTGAATGCAATCGCCGTGGATGCCAATGGCGATCTTTACGTCAACGATGCATTCGATCATATCGTCGCCGAAATCGACCCCTACGGCGATTTGGCATTCCCCAGCACACCGGTGAACACCGCCAGCGCCCCACTGACGGTTACCCTGAGCAACACGGGCAATGCGCCTCTGTCGTTCTCGAATCAAAACGAAGACGACATAGTGCGGAAGCAGCGTCATGAGGCGCCGGCAAACGCCAGGGCTTCTGCAAAAGGCGCGCGTCCTGACGTTGTGGACTTCAATAGCTACGGCAACATTTCCGGGCCCTTCACGATCGCTTCTGGGGGAACCTGCAACTTCGACGATGGCATCGCCGCCGGCGACAGTTGCACCATGAACGTAACCTTCAATCCAACCACAACGGGTGCGGCAACGGGAATCATCCACCTGTACACACAAGAGGGGAACTCCAGCAATTACTACAATGCGGTTCTGTTGTCGGGCGCGGGAACTCAGGCCGGTATTCCGGGCGCCACGCTCACGCCGTCCGTGGCCTTCCCCAATACATTCATCGGCACCACAACCTCGGCCCTCGCAGCAACGCTTTCCAACACCGGCACCGCCGCACTCGCCATCGGCAGCATCGCCATTGGCGGCGCCAACCCCAGCGACTTCACCCTCGCCACCGGCTCTAACGCCTGCGGCACGACCCTGGCCGCCGGCGCCACGTGCTCCATCTACGTCACGTTCACTCCGGCCTCGGCTGCCGCCCTCTCGGCAACGCTCACGGTGACTGACAACGCCAGCCCGGCAACCCAGTCCAGCGCTCTCTCCGGCACCGGTATGGCGCTGATGCCGCAAGTCATCAACTTCACCCAGCCCAGCTCCCCGGTCACTTACGCGCCCGGCCTGACCGCCGCGCTCACCGCTACTGGCGGCGCGTCCGGCAACGCCGTAGTCTTCACCATCGACGCCGCCAGCACCGGTACAGCCACTATCTCCGGCAACACCCTCACCATCACCGCAGTCGGCAAGATCGTCATTAACGCCACCCAGGCCGGCAACGCCAATTACTCCGCCGCCCCGCAGGTGCAGCGAACCGTCGTCGTCAATCAAGCCGCGCAAGCCATCAACTTCACCCAGCCCGCATCGCCGGTCGTCCTCTCCACCGGCCTCACCATCGCCCTCACCGCCACCGGCGGAGCTTCCGGAAACGCCGTAGTCTTCACGCTCGATGAAAGCAGCACCGCCACCGGCTCCATCTCCGGCAACACGCTCACCGTCACCAGCGCCGGCAACCTGGTCATCGACGCCAACCAGGCCGGCAACGCCGACTACTCCGCCGCGCCCCAGGTGCAGCGAACCGTGCTCGTCAATCCGCCGCCGCCCGACTTCACCGTCACCGCCACGCCCTCCGCGCAGACCATTGCCCCCGGCGCATCCACAACGTTCACCGTCACCATTGCCGCGACAAACGGCACCTTCAACAACGTGGTCACGCTCAGCGCCTCCGGTCTGCCCGCCGGCGCCAACGGCGCCTTCGACCCCACCACCATAAACCCCGGCAAGAGCAACGGAACGTCCACGTTTACCGTGCAGCTTGCGCCCGCGCTCCAGGCATCTGCGCACGGTTCCTCGTGGCCGCTCGCCACTCCCGCGCTGGCTCTGCTCTTCCTGCTTCCATTCAGGCGCTGGCGAAAAGCCTGGCGAGGCAAGCTTCTGCTGCTGGTCGCCGGCCTGGTCTCCCTGGCAAGCATCGTCAACCTGACCGGCTGCGGCGGCGGCTTCCTGCTCGGGCCCACCACGCAGAACTACACCATCACCATCACCGGCGCCAGCGGCAATGACACCCACTCAACCACCGTGCAGCTCACGGTCAAGTAAAGGAGAACCCATGCGATTCCGGATCAAACACACATTCGTTCTGTTGCTGACCGTCGCTGCGGTATTCTCCCGGCCTGCCGCCGGCCAGGTCTCTCAGGCCCCGTCGCCTGAGCAGCCGCTGCGCTCCGATGTGGCCCTCGACTACAGCTACCTTCGCACCAACGCGCCCCCCGGCGGCTGCACCTGCTTCAACATGAACGGCGGCAGCGCCAGCTACACCGGGCCGGCAGGGTCCAGGGGCTTCGCCTTTGCCGCCGATTTCACCTTCGAACGCGCCATCAGCATCAACGGCACCAGCAACTGGCTCAACATCGGCACGCTGACGGTGGGAGCGCGATACTTCGTGCGCATGCATCGCTCGCCCTTGCGGCCATTCGGCGAGGTCCTTGTCGGCGGCGCGCACGCTGTGGGAAGCCTTGCCAAACCTCCCAACCCGCTTTATAACAATTCTGAAGCAGCCTTCACCGCAATTCTCGGCGGCGGCCTTGACATGCGTTTGAACCGCCGCTTCTCCCTGCGCCTGGCCGAAGCCGACTATTTCCCCACCACCTTCGACAACGGCAGCAACAACCACCAGAACAACTTCCGCCTGGGAGCCGGCGCCGTCATCCACTTCTAGCTTTCTTTCTCAGAAATTCATGACAAAACAGAGACTGTCATTCTGAGTGAACCGGGCCCCGAACGATTTTCAGTTCGGGGGTGGTGAGCGAAGAGTCTGCTTCCGCTCTTTCGCGTGAATTTGCGGGCATGGCGATTAGACCAAATTAGTTAATAGTATATCCACTTGATTCGTGGTAGGTTGGATTTGGCGATTCTTCCAACTTGTATGGCAAGACCTTATTCGGACGATCTACGGCGCAGGATTCTGGAAGCCTTGGAGCA
>Ga0302319_10003152_pt1 | contig 34855 bp, 30 predicted proteins | sample Bog_T0_2_FD_203319 | JGI IMG/M metagenome (GOLD analysis project Ga0302319, IMG submission 203319) | Peat permafrost microbial communities from Stordalen Mire near Abisko, Sweden - Bog_T0_2 | ecosystem: Environmental > Terrestrial > Soil > Wetlands > Peat | place: Sweden: Abisko, Stordalen Mire...
GGCCTAATCAAACGATTGGGACTGGGCCGACTGTTATATTACGGGTACCATTTGCCCGCCGGCCCCGTCCTTAAAATGCTTCATGCGGGCGGCCCCCTGCAAGCCTGTCGCACCGCAAAGGGACGCACCGAAATGGAGGACTCGGTCTCCAGGCTCCAACCACCATCAGTTCATGATGGCCCGGCTTCCCTAACGGTCTACGTGCTGACTGGCCGGAGCTTTTGGTACCAGACCGCGTTTTGCCTCCATACCCTTTCAACCCAGTCCCGGCGCCGTGTCTGCCCCGTGATCTATGATGACGGCTCGCTGCAACCGCAACAGTCAGACCATCTGCGACGCCTTTTCCCTGGAACACGAATCGTGGCAAATACCGAGACAAGGGAGCGCCTCGACACCCACCTCCCCCGCGCGCGATTCCCTGCGCTTCGGGACCGTTGGGACCACTACCCCAATATCCGGAAGCTAATCGACCCCCACCTCAACGCAAAAGGCTGGAAGCTCGTGATCGACTCTGATCTCCTCTTTTTCCGGGAGCCTCAATTCCTGATTTCCTGGATCGATGCGCCGAGAGCCCCGCTCCATGCCGTCGATGCGGCAAATTCCTACGGCTATTCGCCCGACCTCATGGGCCAGTTGGCTGGAGCACGGATCCCGGACCTAGTGAACGTGGGACTATGCGGGCTAGACAGCGGTGCGCTCGACTGGCCCCGGATTGAGACTTGGTGCCAAACCCTGGTGGAGCGGGAGGGAAACAGCTATTATCTTGAGCAGGCGCTGGTGGCGATGCTCGTTGCCGGCCGGGTGTGCTCCGTCGCCCCGGCGAAGGATTATGTGACCCTGCCGCTGCCGCCCGAGGCCCTGGAATGTCGGGCGGTCATGCACCATTATGTCGCCCAGTCGAAACGGTGGTATTTTCAGCGGAACTGGCGCCGCGCCCTAAAGATCCTCGAATGAAACCATTGGTAAGCGTCATTATCCCCTGCTACAATGCCGAGCGTTGGGTCGCTGATTCTGTGGCCTCGGCTCTGGCGCAGACTTGGCCCGAGATCGAGGTGATTGCGGTGAATGACGGTTCAAGCGATGGGAGCCTGGAGGTGCTTAAGCGCATCTCCGGGCCGCGGGTCCGAGTGATTGACCAGCCCAACAGGGGCGCTTCCGCCGCCCGTAACACGGGGCTTAGGGAGGCAAGAGGCGCCTTCATTCAGTTTCTCGACGCCGACGATCTCCTGACCTCAGGAAAGATTGCGGAGCAGGTCGCGCTCCTAGAGTCACAGGGCACCGAAGCTGTGGCCACCACCCGATGGGCTAGATTCACCCGGGACCCCGCCAACGCCTATACAACGGAATCTCCCCTTTTTCGTGACCTGTCTCCAGTCGATTTCCTGCTGCTGTATGCCGCAGGGGGGCACATGATGCACCCGGCGGCATGGCTTGTGCCCTCATCGGTCGCAAAGAATGCGGGCCCTTGGAACGAGTCGCTCTCGCTCAACGACGATGGCGAGTATTTCTCACGCGTTGTAATGGCTTCCAAGAGGATTCTTCACGCGCCCGATTCTCTCACGTTCTATCGCTCTTATGTCCCAAATAGCCTAAGCGGCCGTCGGGACCGTCGATCGCTCGATTCGCTGTATCGGTCGTTCGAGTTGGTAGCACATCATCTATCGGGCGCGGAGAACTCTCCGCGGGTCCACCGTGCATTAGCCGATTGTTTTCAGCGGCTGGTATATGAGGTCTACCCTGAAGCGCCGGATCTTTCCAGCAACGCGGCAGTGCGGGTGAAAGAGTTTGGCGGTTCGGAGCTTCCCCCGCAGATGGGCCGTCGGCAGGCCCTCTTGGCTCGTTTTGTAGGATGGAAACTGGCGAAACGGATAGCACGTAATCTAACGTGAGAATCTTTTCATGCTGCATGAGGGCGCAGGATGTGGCCTCGCACCAAATGCCGGTTGACGGCACCAATCTGTGAACGTGCTAGATTCGGCGCGCGACGCCCTTGACACGATGATCCTAGGGAGGCACCCGCGCCTCCGCGCGGCGGTAAAACGCGCCTACTGCAGAATTAGGGACCCCCTTGGAAAGGGCCGCCATGTGCCGCTCGCGGTCGGGATCTCTCTCCATATGCCGACCTACTTCTCGACGACGGCCTGGCATGATTATGAAACGGTCGCCATGAACGCCTGCCTAAACTGGGTACGCTCTAGCCCAAACCCGCTGCTGGTCGATGTGGGTTGCTCGGTTGCGATTTACAGCCTAATGGCGCTTCAGGCGTCGGACAGCGCGCGGGTCATCGCCGTCGATCCCGACAGGATCTCGCTAAAGACCACGACCGAATTTTGCCGGTTCGCCGATACGCGGAGGCTTTCGCTGGTCCAAGGGTTCGCGGCGGATCATGTCGATTGCCCGCTTGGGTTTTCCGAGCGCCTCGATGCCACTCGTAAAACCCTCGGCGTAGCCGGACTGCGATCAGATCCGACGGCGATTCGCTACCTTAGCCTGGAATCCCCGGTCGAGGGAGAGGCCATCCCGCACTTCACCTTGGATTCGCTCTTGCTGGCGCTGCCCGGTGCCCACGCCTCGACGCTACTTAAGATTGACGTCGAAGGAGCCGAATTGCTCGTATTACGGGGAGCAATTCAGATCCTTCAGCGAGACCGCCCCTCGATACTTTTGAGTGTACATCCTCAGTTTCTACCCAGGTTCGGGCAGTCCACCGTCGATGTTGCCGAATTTCTCCGCAGCCAGAATTACCTTTGGACCGTCCTGGGCACCGACCACGAGGAACATTGGTGGTGCGAGGCAGACCGTCGCACAGATAAACGTGATGTTTGTGGCATGGGCGCACCTGCCCCGAGTCCAGTTTGAACTAGTGAAAACGGAGCTGCCCTTTAGCTTTACACTGGGTCGCCTCTTGATGAAGGTGCGCCCCGCCCCAGTCGCCTCGCTCATAAAGAGGCTGCTGCGGATTAGACGCGTCGAGATTACGACGACGGAGGGCCGATTCTGGGTCGATCCGGCAAGTGACCCCGGGATATCGCTGGCCTCAGCTGGCATTTACGATCCGGCGACGCTCGGGGCGATCCGGCGATTGCTCGGCCCCGGAGATACCTTCATCGACCTTGGTGCAAACGAGGGTTACTTTACGGTCGTGGCCAGCAGGCTGGTCGGCCCGAAGGGCCGTGTCTTGGCCGTCGAGCCGCAATTACGGCTAGAGCCCGTGCTTTCAAGAAACCTCTTGCTCAATGGATGCGCGAACGTGACCCATATCCGCGCCGCGGTTTCCGACCACCGGGGCATGTCCGTCCTGCACCTTACCCCAGACATGAACAATGCGGCATCCGGCCTCGCTGCGCCGACACGCTATCGGATAGCGACGCAACCGACACCGCTCATCACACTCGCCGATTTACTGGCTCTGGCGCCGCCCGGACCGCCGCCCGTGCTGAAAATGGACATCGAAAGCTTTGAGCACGAGGCCATCCACGGGAGCGAGTCCGTTTTCAGGGAAGGCGCCGTGCGGGCCCTGATCCTGGAAATCCACGTTGACATGCTTCGGAAGAGACAGCTGGACATTGAGGCGGTCCCCCGTCTGCTCAGGGCGTGCGGCTACGAGCAACTTCCCCGATTCAGCGGGCTCGTTTGGGCGAAGCCGGGTATATCCTTCCCCGCGTGATGGAACCCAGACATTTTACCATGGCCCGTGAAGCACCTCGGGGGGTGGTCCCGATCCCGGAGAGTGGGATCAATCTCAAAGACTGGCCTTAGTTGAACCGGTCATGCCTTTCGCCTTCTGCTCCTCAACGTGAAAACAAGCCCCAGCATGGTCGACCGATTCCTCCGCAGCTATTTCAAGCTCGGCTGGCGGGGGTTCTTCAGACTGTGGGCAATCAGCGGACGCAATTGGGAATCGACCCTTCGCGCGGCAGTGGAAAAGGGTCCTGTGTTCAATCTCTCGCCGTTCTCGCACATCGATTCAATTGTTCTGCGCGAAGGGTACTATGAATCCGAGGTCGTAGAAGCAATCGTCTCCGATCTCGGAGATGGTGTGTTCTGGGATGTGGGATCGAACTTCGGACTGCACGCGATCACAGCCAAGTTCCTCAGGCCAAGCTCGCGTGTTTTCTCATTCGAGCCGTCACCCGAAATGCTCATCCGGATCTCGCGCAATCGCGACCTAAATGGCCTAGAAATAGGGATCTTAGGGATCGGCCTCTCGGATCGTCCGGGAATTGAGACCCTTTTCCTCGGACCCGCGGGCAATCCAGGGATGTCGACACTGTCTCCCTGGTCGGAGGCCCAATATTCGGGCAAGCTAACAGTCGCTGTTGCAACGGGCGATGACCTCGTCGCCCAAGGGGTAATTCCAGTGCCCACCGTGATGAAAATAGACGTCGAAGGTCACGAACACCAGGTGTTGGAGGGAATGAAGAGGATCCTTAGCTCCGTAACGCTACGAACCGTTGTGTTCGAGGACTCACCCGATGACGGCACCAGAACAAAGGCACTCCTTCGCGAAGCAGGGTTCAGGTATGAGAGCTTGGCCCGGCAGGAAAGCTCGGGGCATCGACTTGTCAATTTCGTGGCCCGGCGTCGCACCGGCAATTAACGAATTAATCGGCAAATGGTGCGGGTGCGGGGAATCGAACCCCGATTTCAAGCTTGGGAAGCTCACGTGATAGCCGTTATACTACACCCGCGAACGCAGGAGAAAGTGCTCGTCAAATTGGAAGCCGTCGTCAAGACGCTTCGGGGGTCGATCATCGCTCAAGGAAGAGCGATCCGGCTCGTCTAACCTAAGTTTGTGAGCGTCCTAATTTCCCACCCGAGCGTTGCTCCTTTTGTCCAGCAAGCAGCACGGGCACTCCTGGAGGCCAGGCAGCTGGAGAGCTTTGTCACTACGGTCCGCGACAACCCTGAGAGCATTGTACAAAAGGTGGCTACACGGATTGCTCGGATCGCGGGACGCGACGGCGACGCGCTCTTCAGGCGCCGAGCGGTCACTGAAGTGCCCCTTGGTAAGGTGCTGACCTATCCCATTGGGGAAATCCTTCGGCTGGCCGTGGGATCCGTCGACCCGGACGGAAGGCCCACAGACTTTGTCTGGGAAAGGTCCGAGATGGCATTTGATAGAGCGGTCTCTCGACACCTAAGCCACGGCCTTACCGGCGTATACGGCTACGAGCATTGCTCGCGCGCTACGTTTAGGCGCGCGAGGGAGCTTGGCCTGAAGATCGCATACGACATGCCTTCGATCGAACCCATCTTCCTAAACCGAATACTGGACGCGGAACTGGACCGTTTCCCGGAGCTTAGGACCGCTTTCCAGCGCCATACAGCGAGGATCGAGGGGCGCAGGGTTGGCCGCCGTCATGATGAATGGGGTATGGCAGATGTCGTGATCGCGGCCTCCGAGTTTACAAAGCGCAGCTTTGCGGCTTCCGGCTTCGACGTGGGCAAGGTTCGGGTGGTGCATTACGGCTCCCCCCAGGTACTCCCGCGAGATCAGGCACTGGGTGGCCGGATAAGCCCGGACGGCCCATTGAAGCTCCTATGGGCTGGGACCTTCGGGATAAGAAAGGGGGCCCATTATCTCCTAGAGGCGTGGCGAAAGGAATCCCTCGGCCGGCACGCAACGTTGAAGGTATTCGGCGCGGTCAACCTTCCCGAGCGCGTGCTCAGGCCCCTTCCAGAGGGCATCGAATTGTGCGGGTCGGTGTCCAGGGCGGAGTTGATGGCATTTTACAAGGCCAGCGACGCGTTGATCTTCCCGACGTTAGGCGACGGGTTCGGTATGGTGGCCACGGAAGCGTGGGCGTGCGGGTTGCCGGTGATCACGACTGACTGCGCAGGGGCCTTCGATCTCCTGAAGGTGGGCCAGAACGGTTTGGCCATACCCGCGGGCGATGCAGGGGGGATAGCAAGCACCATCGATTGGTGCGTTGCCAATCGAAGCGCAGTTCGCGACATGAGGGAGGGCGCCTTCGACACGGCAGAGAGTTGGCAATGGGGAGACTATCGCGGCGCGTTGACCGATGCGCTGCGTCGCCAGGGGCTCTTCGGTGCAGAATTCTAGGCCGCCCGGTCGAGGCAACGGGCGTTGAAGCGGGTCAGCCCGCGTGACCCAGAAGCGACCGCAGGCTCAGGGCCACGCTCACGGGAAAAAGGATCCAGTGCCAGCGAGACTGGGCTGAAAGCCATCGGCGTGAAAGCCACAGCGCCCCTGGGAGTCCCCATACAAAATAACGGTCAAAGCTCTCGAATCCCCAATAGGGCCCCGTGCATACGATCAATGCTGAATTGTAGAGGAATCCGAGCACCAATGCCGTCTTCCATGCTTCCACGGGCACCTTCGAGCGAAGCGAAGCGACCGCATTCCACACGAGCAACAGCAACACCGGCACGTGCGCGTAGATATAGGCCGTCTTCCAGAGCGGCACATGAGTGCGCCAGGGCGTAAGCAGCAGGTGTTCAAAGGGCCATCCCCAGTGACCGGAGGGGTTGTTTAGGTCCACAGCTATCGCGGGCGGGATATTCAGCGCTACGAGAGGACGTCCGTAGGTGTGAACCTGTTGAACAGGATTACCGTAGACCACCCAGTTCAGAAGGAAGAGCCCGACAACGGGAACGGCCGCCGCGAAAACGAAGGCGGCCACGGGTGAATTTGACCGCCTGTTCTTTGAGAACTGTGACACGAAAAATGCCGCAGCCCAAGCTGCGCCGAACGCTCTCAACAATACCAAACAGCCCCCAAGGGCGCCCGAGAGACCATGACGGGATTGTTTCACCGCAACCAGCCCAAGCAAGACCACTACAAGATAGGCCGGTTCGCTAATTGGGTGCGTGCTGGCGACAAGCCAGGCCGGCGGAAAATAGACAAGGTACCATGACAGGGTGCGGTCCCCGGTAAGGCGCAGGAACAGCGCGGGGACAAGAGCAGCTAGGCTGCACGAAATCACGAGCACCGTGGGGTCTGGGAGCCCGAGCTTAAGTGCCCAGCCGAAGGCCAGGGGCCAACCCGGAAAAACACGGGTATCGTAGGTTGTCAGCGAGCCCACCGGGCTAATTCCGAAAATAACCTTGGCGACAGCGATGAAGGAGCCCGCATCTGAATTGGATAGGAAAAGGGGCCAACTCTCCCGCTTGAACAGGAACAACGAAGCCAGAAGGAAGGCTCGAAGCGCCAGAGCCGCCGAGAACATTCTTGCCCCGGAACCCAGCCAATTATGCTCCGGAAGGGCGCCGGACTTCGGATTAACACGCTCGCCGGACAAACTCATTCTCAACCCATCATCGCCTTATCCAAGCGCGCCTGTCCACGGCAATTGCGCACGTAGGGTTTAGATCGTGCGCCGTGATTTAGTCCCCGAAAATGGGAGCCGCCACGTGCGCTTAGCGGAACGTTCGGCGGCTATCGAGCGCACTCTTTAGGGTAACCGGATCGGCATATAGGACGCCGCCGCCGCTCGGGATTCCGAAGCCAATCCGCGTCACCTTCACGCCGAAGCCCTCAGGCAGATGCTCTTGGAGGTAATGGCAGGTGGCCTCCCCCTCGACGTCGTTTGAAAGGGCAAGCACCAGCTCGTCGACTTCGCCGGAAGCTATCCTGGAAAAGAGCATCGCGAACGTGAGGTCCTCTGGCCCCACACCCCGAAGCGGGGAGAGCTTTCCGTGCAGCACGTGGTACACCGAGCGCCACGATCCGCTTCGCTCGATCGCTACCAGATCTGGCACATTCTCCACGACACAGACCACTCGGTGTTCACGTCTGGGATCCGCACAAATCGGGCACAGATCACCTTCACTCAGGTTGCCGCATCGGCTGCACCGGCGGATCGCCTTGGCCGCCTCCTCCATGGCTACAACCAGCTCCTTTAGCTGCTCTGGCTTCCCAAGGAGAAGGTGCAAAGCGATCCGCTCCGACGAGCGGTATCCCACACCGGGAAGCTTTCGGAGGGCCTGTTGAAGTTTTTCGAAGGCGGTTATCACGCCTGTCAGAAGAGCCCAGGCATCTGGAAGGCCGATGTAACCTTCTGCATCTCACTCTCATTCAAATCCTTGGCCTGTTTACCGGCATCCTGGATCGCTGCCAGGATGGTCTCGGAGACCATTTTCGGGTCCTCCTTTAGGAACTCGGGGTCGAGCGAAAGCGCTGTAAACCTGCCCGCCAAGTTCACCTTGACCTTAACTGCTCCGCCACCCGCGACCACTTCGATCTCCTTCGCCTCCAGCTGTCCTTGGAGGGTTTCGATGGACCGCTGCATTTTCTGCGCGGTTTTGAGGAGTTTGCCGACGCCTGCCATGGGCTGACATCTTCACGCTCCCGTGAGAAAAAACGAGGTGTTTTTGTAACATTTTCCGTGAGGTCTTGATCCCAAGCATGTTTACTCCTGCCCATGCCAATTCCATCCGTGCTTGTGATCATAGCCGATGGGTTCGAGGAGGCAGAGACGGTCACCCCGGTTGACCTTTTGCGCCGGGCGGGTGCGAAGGTCACTGTCGCGGGGCTTGCCGAGGGAATCCACGTGACAGGGAGGAGCGGAATCACGCTGCATGCCGACGCCCCGCTTTCATCCGTCGAGGCGGTGGACTTTGATTGCGTTCTCCTTCCCGGCGGTCCCGGAGTTAGGCACCTGCGCGGCGACCCGAGGGTCGCGGCAATCATCGCCCGCCAGCATCAATCCAACAGGTGGATTGCCGCCATCTGCGCCGCTCCAACGATCCTCAAAGACGCGGGCGTTCTTGGAAAGTCCCGGTACACGGCACATTTTTCGGTCGCCGCCGAGCTACCCGAAGCCCAACTCGATGAACGGATAGTCGTTGATGGAAGGATCATCACATCCCGCGGCGCTGGGACCTCGGTCGATTTCGGGTTGGCGATTGTCGGGCAGCTGTTCTCCGCCGAAAAGGCGGAAGAGGTTTCCAAGTCCATATCTGCGTAAAAATGCGCTCCGCTGCAGGGTTGCGAAACAAACGGGCCGCCGTTGATGATATCGTGATTAGGCCGGTACACCCCTTGTACACCCCAATTCGAATCAAAGTGCTGCTTCGCGGCCCCGTCCGCGACGGAAGCGACCGGGCGAAGCTTTCTACCCAACCATGTGCGGCATAGCGGGATTCATAGACCCCTCCGCGTCGTTTGAGGCGAGGGAGAAGGCTGTCGCCGCCATGTGCCTCAAAATGGTCCATCGGGGTCCGGATGACGACGGTATGGTTTCGGTTGGACCGGCCTCATTGGGGATGCGCCGACTTGCGATCTTCGACCCAAACAACGGTCACCAGCCAATGACGACCCCCGATGGTCGCCATACGATTGTTTTCAACGGAGCCATCTACAATTTCCATTCGCTTCAAACCGAATTGGAGTCCCACAGCTGGATCTTTCGCACGCGATGCGACACAGAGGTGTTGCTTGCCGCTCTGGCGCAATGGGGCGAAGCCGCCCTAAACAGGATTCGCGGCATGTACGCCTTCGCGTTATGGGACTCGGCGGAGGAAACGCTGCTCGTCGCTAGAGATCCCTTTGGCATCAAGCCTCTCTATTACACCCAAGAAGGGGGGCGCTTGCTCTTCGCATCCGAGATCGGCGCACTCCTCGCATCTGGCTGTATCCCGGGCGAGATCGACCCCTTATCGGTCGCGGACTACCTCGCATGGCTCTCGGTTCCCGCCCCGCGCACGATATTCCGAGGCGTGCAGTGCCTACCGCCTGGCTTCAGCATGCGGTTTTGCCGAGGCAAACTCGATGTAAAGGCGTCATGGTCGTTCAGTGCGATCGCGTCCGACTCGGCGGTGTGTTCCACCCGGGAGGATTTCGTGAGGGGCCTGCGCGTGCGCCTTGACGATTCCATCAGGGCGCACGTCCTCGCTGATGTCCCGGTGGGTATATTCCTTTCAGGAGGGCTCGACTCGGCTATCGTCGCCGGGCTGATGTCGAAGGCATCGGGAGACGCGCTGAAGACGTTTTCCATCGGATTCGAGGAAGATGGCTTCTCCGAGGCCGACGAAGCGGAGGCCACGGCTAGGCATTTCGGCGCGGTGCACCACACGCGGATCGTCACCGGCGACGAGGTCGCGCGAGATATCGACAGATTCATCGACGCTTGCGACCAACCCACCGGCGACGGCGTAAACACCTATTATGCCAGCCAGACGGCACAGCAAGGCGGCGTTAAAGTAGCGCTTTCGGGCCTAGGCGGAGACGAGCTTTTTGGCGGTTACCCGTCGTTCCGCTCGCTCCCAGCGCTGGCGCGCCGGCTTCCAATGTGGCGACGAGTGCCGGGACCACTGCGTTCCCTCGTCACGGAATGCCTGCGGCACGGCGGTGTCCGCTCGAGGAAGCTCTCCGACATCCTCGCCAATGCTCGCGACGTTCATGAATTAGGTGCCCTCAATCGCCGCGTGTTCTCGGAATCAAGTCGCCTCTCCGTACTTGCCGCGGATGTTGTGGACAACCTGGTGAGCACATCACCTTTTCATCCGAGGCTCGATTCGATCCGCGCGGACGTAGGCATTGGCGACCTCTTCTCGGTGGTCAGCGCATGGGAATTGCGCACCTACATGGCGGACGTGCTCCTTCGCGACAGCGACGTCATGAGCATGCAGCATTCGATCGAGCTCCGCGTCCCCTTTGTGGACCGTCCGTTGATCGAGTGGCTCTGGCGCCAGCCTTCGCGGTTCAAAGGCGACCGGAGACATCCGAAGTCAGCCCTCGTGGAGGCAACCGTAGACATCCTTCCACCCGGGCTCATGAATCGCAAGAAGCGGGGGTTCACGCTCCCCTTCCCCATCTGGATGCGAAAGGACCTTCGCCCCTTCATCGAGGACACGCTATCACCGTCGAGTATCGGTCACAGCGGGCTCTTTTCCCCGAAGCCCGTCCAGGCACTTTGGAAATCGTTCCTGAAAGGCAATGATGCCCGCGAGTGGTCGCGCGTCTGGAGCCTCGCGATGTTGGTAGCGTTCACGAACCGCAATAAGTCACGCGGCTCGGCCGGGTAGACCGCAGCATAGATCCACGTGAATTACCTCCTTCTCGCACCAGAGCTCTTCTCCAGCGAAGGTGGCATACCCAGGATCCTGAGGCTCTACCTTAAGGCCACGTGCGAGCTTGCGCATCGTGACGATAAGGTGCGGTTTGTGACCCTAAATGACGGGGCTGTCGGCTCCGAGGAGCTGCGCCGGTACTCGACCTCATCCCTGTTCGAGTGGGAAGCATGCAATCGCAGCAAGCTGAGATTTGTCAGCGCAGCGTTGAGGATGGCTAGGCGGTCGGACCGTATAATCTGCGGCCACTTGGCCCAATTGCCTGTCGCGTGGATGGCCTCAAAGCTACGGCCCGGACTCTCCTACTACCTTGTCGCGCACGGCATCGAGGTTTGGCGCCCGTACACCCTGCTTGAGCGCAGGGCGCTGAGGGGAGCACGGCGTATCTTCTGCGTGAGCAACTTCACCCGCACACAACTCTTGGCCCGTTGCCCCCTGCCCGAGGAGCAATCCTCGGTGTTATACAACGCGCTCGATCCATTCATCGAGGAGCGATCGGCCGCGCGGCCCGCCGAAGGCGGCCCGATAATACTGTCCGTCTCCCGCCTCAGTGTCGCCGACAACTACAAGGGCATTGGACACCTCATCTCGGCGATGCCTGCGATACGTGCCGAAATCCCGGGCGCTAGGCTGCGCATCATTGGGCGCGGGGACGCCCTCCCGGGCCTTCAGGCTGAGGCGAGCCGGCTTAATCTGGCCGACGGCGTCGAATTTGCGGGTTATGTAAGCGACCATGACCTTGTCGCGGAGTTTGCGGCCTGCCGACTGTTCGCGCTGCCAAGCGAGAAGGAGGGCTTCGGCTTGGTTTATTTGGAGGCCATGGCCAATGGCCGCCCCTGTCTGGGAGCGCGTTCCGGAGGGGTGCCTGAGGTCATCGATGAGGACACTGGGGTGCTCGTAGATTACGGCGATGTTGAAGGGATCGGAGCGGCAATAGTGGCGTCAATCCGAAAGGACTGGAGCCTCGAGGCGCTCGCAAGACGATCGCATTCCTTTTCCTATTTGCGGTTCAAGGAGCGCCTGGCCTCATTACTGGACATATGAGCGGTCATCCCCAGAGCCCTAGCCCGGTCGCGAAATTGACGCCTCTCAGGGAGCTCGTGATCGAACCGGGACGGATAGGACAGAACTATTGGTGGGATCTGTGGCGTTACCGCGATCTGCTGGTCTTCCTAACCTTGCGCGACATAAAAGTGCGCTACAAGCAGACCGTGCTTGGCGTTGGATGGGCGCTTATCCAGCCTATCGTCACAACGATCATCTTCACCTTCGTGTTCGGAAAGCTCGCGGGAATGACAGCGGGCGGCGTGCCGTATCCGCTGCTTGTCCTTGCGGGTCTCCTGCCGTGGCAGCTCTTCTCGGCCGCTCTTACAGGTTCAAGCGTGAGCCTCATCTCAAACGCCCACCTCATCTCGAAGGTCTACTTCCCCAGAATAATCATTCCGCTTTCGTCGCTTGGCGTGGCCCTGGTGGACTTCGTTGTGGTTCTTTTTCTATATTTTTGCTGTTCGATTTGGTATGGAAGGATCCCGTCCTGGCACTGGGCGCTGCTCCCCATTTTCATTTTTTTGGCTCTAACGCTCGCATTTGGAGCTGGCCTATGGTTCACCGCCCTCACGGTTAAATATCGCGATTTTAGATACATCGTTCCGTTCATAGTCCAGATCGGGGTATTCGTTTCGCCAATCGGCTTCAGTACCGGCGTCGTGCCCACCTGGAGAAACCTCCTGGACCTAAATCCCATCACGGGACTCATCGATGCGTTTCGTTGGTCCCTATTGAGCGACGGCCAGCCATTCGACCGACACGGCATCTTTACCTCGATCGCCGTGTCGGCGATACTCACCGCTTCCGGCCTTTGGTATTTCCGGAAAATGGAGCGGACGTTTGCGGACGTTGTCTGAGCCATGGCTGACGACATCATCATTGCAGTCGAGAGCGTCTCAAAGCGCTATGTCATTGGCCATCGGGTCATTGACTTTACGCTTAGGGACCGCGTCACGCGGGCCTTCCGATCAGCAGGCAGCCTGTTCGTTCCAGGGGCGCGCAACGCCAAGGTCGCTAATGATGAGTTTTGGGCGCTCAAGAACGTTTCTTTTGAGGTTCCCCGGGGCCAGGTGCTTGGGATCGTGGGCCGGAATGGCGCGGGCAAATCCACGCTACTTAAGATCCTTTCCCGAATAACGGACCCCACTTCGGGACGGGTGAGGATGCGGGGGAGTGTCGCCAGCCTGTTGGAGGTCGGAACGGGATTTCATCCTGAGCTCACAGGCCGCGAAAATGTTTTCCTAAATGGGGCGATCCTGGGTATGAGCCGTTCAGAGATAAAACGGAAATTCGACGAGATCGTCGCGTTTTCGGAGGTCGAGCGGTTTCTTGATACACCTGTTAAGCATTATTCGAGCGGAATGTATGTCCGGCTAGCTTTCGCGATCGCCGCCCACCTCGAACCGGACATCCTAATCGTTGACGAGGTGCTCGCGGTGGGGGATGCCCAGTTCCAGAAAAAGTGCCTGAACAAGGTAAGCGAGGTGACTCGGAGCGGTGAGCGGACGGTGCTGTTCGTGAGCCACAATAGCGCGGCCCTTCAAAGCATTTGTACTGCCGGCCTCTGGTTGAAGCAGGGGCAGGTCGCATTCAGCGGCCCAATAAATGAGTGCCTTGCGGCTTACCTTCGCACCGGAAGCCAGGCGGCTGATTTCCCTCCGCCTGCTGAGCCCAAGCCCTACATCGTATCGGTGCGGGTGGACCCCCACTCTCTCGCCGAGGGGCGCATCAAGGTCGACGTCGCCTTTAGCTCGCCGTTCCCTTTGTCGCCCCCCGTGGTCGGTATCACTATTTCATCGAAGTTTGGGCAGCCCATCTGCGGGAGCAACGGCAGGATGGCCGGTGAAAAGTGGATGACCGGCGCGGCGTCCTCCGGGGTTGTCACGGCGCGCATCGATCATGTTCCGCTGCACAGCGACACTTACAGACTGTCCGTCTACCTAGGCGATTTCGGGATGGATTATGACCAGAAGCTCGATGTGGTCGATTTTGACTACCTCTCGCCGCGATTCTTTCCCCAGATGCCGCCGCTGCAGGTCATAGGGCCGGCCGATTTTGACTGGAACTGGTCGCTTTCGGCCCACTGAGCGTCCGTGAGTTCATCTCCCCTGATATGTTTGATCACGCCGGGTCACGTCTCAACGACCCCTAGGCTGGTCAAGAATGCCGATGCCCTGGTCGAGGAAGGTTACCAGGTTCACGTTATCGCAAGCGCGCCGTTCCCGCCGGCAGACAAACTTGATGCCGATGTCGTTTCCGGCGCGAGATGGGCTTACACTCGCGCCAACTTTCGCCACGAACGTGGCGCATTTGGACGAAAGGTGATTCGCCATTTGTCTCGCAAGATTGTCGGCCTGGGAGGTCCGATTTCGACGGGGGTCGCCGCTCGGGCTCAGTTCGATGAATCGCGGGTCCTGGCGAAGACGGCCGCTCGAATTCGGGCCAATTTATACATCGGCCATTGCCTCGCTTCGCTTCCTGCAGTCGCGGAAGCTTCCCGGGCTGCGGGATGCCATTACGGTTTTGATATCGAGGATTACCACGACGCCGAAACCGAGTCAGCCCTTTCAGACCCGGTGGAGATTAGGATTCGCAACGTGTTGCAGAAAAGACTGTTGCCCGGATGCAAACCCCTGACCTGCTCGGCGCCGATGATCGCCCGAAGGTATTCTGAGGAATACAATGTCGACCCGCTCGTCCTGCTCAATGTCTTCCCCCTTTCCTTCGCGCCGGCATCACCGATCAAATCCGAGCCGATCGCAGCCGACCGCCCAGCAGTTTTTTATTGGTTCTCGCAAACCATCGGATCAGATCGCGGTCTCGAGGAGACGATCGCGGTGATGGCACAAATGCAGACCCCCGTGGAGCTGCATCTGCGGGGATTCGCCACGCCGAGTTATTTGGCCGGCCTGCAAGGCTTGGCAACGAAACTCGGACTTCGTCGTCCTCTGCGTTTCCTGCCTCCTGCTTCGCCAACTGAAATGGCCCGTCTAGCGGCAACAGCGGACCTGGGTCTTTCGGTGGAGAGGAACTCGCCATTGAACAAGGACATCTGCCTGGCCAACAAGATCTTTGTATACCTCATGGCGGGAATACCCCAGCTGATGACCGCCACCACGGCACAGAGTTCTCTGGCCAAGGAGCTTGGAACTGCTGCATTGGTTTGCGACTTATCACGTGTGCAGGAAACCGCGGCCCGACTCGACTCATTCTTTGCGGATCCGGCGGGGGTGGACCAAGCGCGCAAAGCGGCGATTTGCGCTGCGACCGAACGCTTCTGCTGGGACATCGAAAAGCGAGCCTTCCTTGAAGCGGTTAAGGCGGCTCTGCCCAATCAAGAGTGAAGATTCTCCTAACAGCAGATCCTGCCATCCCTGTGCCGCCAGTGGGATACGGAGGTATCGAGCGCATTGTGGACGCGCTTGTCCGAGCCTACCGCTCTCGCGGACACGTTGTCGGGCTTCTCGCACATCCAGATTCTTCATCCGAGTGCGACGCCCGCTTTGGTTGGTCATCTAGCGGCGATGGCAGAGGACTCGGTACGCTCAGCAATGCATCATCCTTATTCAGGGCAACCAGCGCGTTCCAGCCAGAGATACTTCACAGCTTTTCTCGCCTTGGTTACCTAATTCCGCTGCTAGCCGGTTCCCTTCCAAAGGTAATGTCATATCAACGCCACACAGGCGGAAGCCAAATTACCTGGGCGTCCAGGCTAGGACGCAGGTCGCTCCGATTTACGGGATGCAGTGAGTACATTAGTTCAATGGGACGAGAGGCCGGCGGAAATTGGCGAACGGTGCATAATTTTGTTGAGCTTGAGAAGCTAACCTTTGTCCAGAAACGCCCTGCCGATGCTCCCCTTCTTTTCCTTAGCCGCATTGAGTCGATCAAAGGGCCCGACCTTGCGATCGAGATAGCCCGGTCCAGCGGCCGTCGGCTGATTCTGGCTGGCAATCGGGCGGAAACCGGACCGGAACGTGACTTCTGGGACTCTTCCATCGCAAGGCATCTCGGACGGGACGGAATCGAATGGGTGGGCGAAGTGAACGACCGCCAGAAAAACGAGTTGTTGGGAAGCGCGGCGGCGCTTGTAGTTCCCATTCGGTGGGATGAGCCGTTCGGCATTGTGTTTGCCGAGGCGCTTGCAACCGGCACTCCTGTGATCACGTGCGCTCGCGGCGCGACAAGAGAAATTATCGATGATGGAGTGACTGGCTTTTTCATAGGCAGCGCCGCCGACGGTGTCGCGGCCGTTGACCGCCTCGATAGGATAGACCATTTAGAGTGCCGAAAAGCTGCCGAAACCAGATTCAGTCGCGACATCTGCGCCGAGCAGTACCTTGAGCTTTTCCGGGAGATGCAAAGATGACCGATAGCCGTCCAGCGCGCGTGCTAGACCGTTATACAGAGGTCGGAACACTCTGCCAGACCGTCGCATCCGCAGTTAGTCGAATCGTGGTGCCTTTTGCCGTGGTTTCTTTCTCGACGGCCGCTTACCTAGGGTACGAAGGGCGCCCGGGTGCTTGGGCGTTCGCCATGATGGCAGTGGGGACCTGCTTTGCCCTGAAAGTTTGGGCGTCGGCTGCCGTGGGATTGCCACTGTTACCGATGTTGGCGGTGCAGAACCTCTTAATATACGGCGTGCCCATCCTCGTCAGCCATGAGGTCATACTCACGTTTACCGCCGATGAATTGTTTACGGCGGGAAGGGAAGTCCTGATCCTAAACGTCGCGATGGCAGGATCATGGTTGCTCTCGATGCGCATGTTCCAACCTGGGCTGCCCTACAGTTATGTGTTTTTTGAGATAAACAGGGAAGGCATCAAGGGCTGGCGCCGGATGGGTTTCTCTATGATTGTGAGCGCGACAACGTTTCAAGTCCTCCTTGGCCTGAATCTCCTCGGGGGACTGTATGCAATCCTGCCAAACGGTTCTGACTCTCTGATCAACACGCTCGTGTCGGTAGTGGGCGCGTGCGGTTTTTTTCTAGTATCTATGGTCATAGGCGGGGGCGCGGCACCCGTCACGGAAAAGACTGCGTTCTGGGTGCTTCTCACCATAAACGCGCTTATCTCCGCATCGGGTTTTCTTCTCGCGGGCGCAGCAGCCTACCTCATCTCCGTAGCGGCTGGTCTTTTCTGGAGCGGCGGAAGAGTCCCATGGCGTTTTCTCGCCATCGCATTCCTAGGGCTCACATTCCTAAATGTCGGCAAGACCACGATGCGGGAGCGCTATTGGGGTACGGACGAGAGCCGGGCCGCGGATATCTCCATTAGCCAGATGCCAGCTCATTACGCGGAATGGGCGGATGTAAGCCTCAACGCCATCCTTGAAAATAGCGAAAGCACGAGGGACCAGTCTGCCTTGGGCAGCCCAATCAAGAACAAGAATCAAACTCTTCTCGATCGGCTCGATAACCTCCAAAACCTGTTGTTCGTCGTCGACGCAATGGACTTCGGCCATGTGAAGCCACTTTACGGCAAGACATACTCCTTGATACCGCCACTTCTGATCCCTCGGGTGCTTTGGCCCGATAAGCCTCGCAGCCATGAGGGCCAGATTCTTCTGAATGTGCATTTTGGCCGGCAAGACCTCAACTCTACCTTCACGACCTATATCGCATGGGGGCTACTTCCGGAAGTATATGGAAATTTCGGCCCGATCACAGGCTCTCTCCTGCTAGGGGTCTTCCTGGGCGTTTCATTTGCTTGGATGGAAAATTTCCTCGCTAGAAAGCTCTTGGTCTCCACAGAGGGCCTCATTGCTCTCAGCATTTTCATGAATCTCATGAACTCGTTCGAGATGGTCGCGAGTGTCTTGGTCACCTCAATGTTTCAGTCGATCATGGTGATCGTAATCGCGAGCGCACCATTTGTGCGAAGAATGAGAAACCCCCGCCCCCTGGCCGACTCCGGTTGAAAAATCCGAACACGATCCCGGTCGGGCGCCGTTTGCGGCTTTGGGTACGGCGCGCTGCAAGTTGCATTGCTGGGGCGGTCCTACGACTTCGAAGCCGCCCGCTCGACCCAGGCCTGCTGGCCTCGGTTCTCATTGTCGCACCCCACCCTGATGACGAATCCTTTGGGTGCGGCGGCACGCTGGCCCTGATGGCAAAGCGGGGCGTGAACACACATGTTGCTTTCGTCACCGAAGGCGGGGGTTCGCACCTGTCCCACCCAGTCCTTTCGCGCGACGACATGTGCACACGCCGCCGGATTGAGTCCAAAGCAGCACTTGTGGCGCTGGGCGTGAATTTGGAACGTGTGACTTACTTCAATGCCATTGATGGAACGCTCGCCCATCTGAGCAAGTCCGTTTCATTGGAATTGGTGGACGCGATCGCGGCCCTCCTTAGCCGGTTAAAACCGGCAGCGGTTTTCCTGCCTTGCAGGTCCGATGGCAGTTCGGAACACGACGCGGCCTTTGTCTTGGTTCACCATGCGATTCGGAAAGCGGTGCTGAAGCCAAGGATCCTCGAATACCCCATCTGGTCATGGTGGAATCCATCGCGGCTCATAAGGCCAGTGCTGACATATAAGGCCGTTTGGCGGGTCGGCTTAGGCGATGCCATTGGTTTGAAGGCGGCTGCAATAGCGGCATATGCTTCACAGACGCACCCTATTCCTCCGGAGACGTTGCCCTCGCTTCCTGATGGTTTCGCTCAGATGTTTCTGCAGCGTGAAGAATTTTTCCTGGAGCACCGGGACAAAGGATGAGCCACCCCCCCCATAAGGTCCTCATCGTGTCCCCGCATTTTGCGCCTATAAATGCGCCCGACATGCAGCGCACCCGGATTGCGCTGCCCTACCTAAGGTCGTTCGGATGGGAACCCGTTGTGCTTTCTGTGGCGCCCGACCTCGTTGAGGGAGGCGTGGTGGAGCCCCTCCTTGAGGAGACCTATCCGTCAGACATAAGGATAGTTAGGGTACGAGGCATTCCGCAGAGAATCACACGCTTATTCGGAATCGGCAGTCTTTGGCTCCGGTGCGGCGCCTCGATTCGAGCCGCAGGGGAAAGGCTGCTTTCCGAGGAGAGGATCGACCTGGTTCTATTCAGCACCACTCAATTTGATTGCTTCACCCTCGGTCCGCGTTGGAAAGCGCGCTTCGGCGTTCCTTACGTCCTCGATTACCAGGACCCATGGATCAACGACTATTATCATCGAACCAACACCAAACCACCAGGCGGTTGGCTAAAGTTTGGGATCTCGCAATGGTCAGCACGGCTGCGGGAGCCACGGGCTCTTCGTGGGGCGTCTGCCGTCATCACAGTATCTGACGCGTACGGAAAATCGTTCGCAGAAAGATATCCTTGGTTTATCCCATCAAAGGTCGCGCTCCTGCCGTTCGGAGCCGCCTCGGCCGACATTGCAACCGCACAAAAGCACAAGCCATCAAGCCCGCTGGTGCCCTTTGGCGACGAATATTTTCATATCGTCTACACCGGACGCTGCGGACCTGATATGTCGACCTCGCTCTCGGTAATATTCCTAGCTTTCAAGAATTTCTTGGCAGCGCGGCCGGACGAGGCCAAACGGATTCGGTTTCATTTCATCGGTACAGACTATGCGCCCCGACCATTTGGCCGGACATGGGCGTTGCCCATCGCAAAGGCGCTCGGGGTAGAGGCCTTTGTGTCCGAGCATTGCTACCGCGTGCCATACTTTGACGCGTTATATTACCTGGTTAATGCGGACGCTCTTGTGTGCGTAGGGTCGAATGACCCCACTTATAGTGCGTCCAAGTTATACCCATATGTCATGGCGGCTCGCCCCATGCTCGTGGTCTTTCACTACCTAAGCCAGGTCACGGAGATCGCAAATAGGCTGAAATGCGGTTCGCGCTACCAGTTCCACGATAGCGGGGACATACCCAAGCTGGCTGACGCTGTAACCAAAGAGTGGTTCATGGGGGGCGGCATGACCCGCTTCGTGGAGCCGGATTTCCAAGAATTCTCGCGCTACACCGCGGGGGGCATGACCCGCTCGCTTGCCAAGACGTTCGACCTCGCGGTCGGCAACCAATCGAACGAGCAATGAGCCGTACTCTTGATGATGCGACGAGGCTTGCGATCGTCCTATCGCACCCCACCCAGTATTACAGTCCATGGTTCCGCTGGATCCGCGCCCATACGCCGATCACATTCCGGGTTTTTTATCTTTGGGATTTCGGCGTTGCGCAGAATCGCGACCCACATTTTGGCACCAGCTTTGAGTGGGACGTCGATCTGCTCTCAGGTTACGAATACGAATTCTTGCCCAACGCCGCTAGACGCCCCGGGGCCGAACAATTTTTCGGTTTCGACAATCCGGGACTCACGAGGCAAATAAACGAATGGCGCGCAAACGCTGTGCTTCTGTTCGGATATAAGTGGTCGAGCCATATGAAAGTGATTGCATGGGCAACCTGTGCCGGGATTCCTATGCTCTTTCGCGGCGATTCCCACCTGCTCGGGCGAGGCACACCGTCGATCCATGTCCGCATCGCCCTTCGAATGCTGTACTCCAGGTTTGCGGCATTTCTTTGCGTAGGTGAGGCGAATCGGCAGTATTTCGAGGAATTTAAGGTGCCGGCCCGGAAACTCTTCTTCGCTCCCCATTCCGTGGATGCCGAACTCTACAGCCGCGAGAACGGTGCCCATGTGGAACGGGCGAGAGAGCTTCGGCTCCAACTCGGGATCGAGTCTGGCAAAAAGGTCGTGCTCTTTGCTGGGAAGCTAATCGCCGCAAAACAGCCAACCGAACTCCTGGAGGCTTTCGTCGCCCTCGACCGACCAAACACCGTTCTTGTGTTTGTCGGAGACGGCCCGGAAAAGGAGTCCCTTCTAGCGAAGGCCGCTGCGAGCGGAAGAAACAACGTCCATTTCCTGCCCTTCGCGAACCAGAGCGAAATGCCCTCACGGTACCTGATCGCCGACATTTTCACCCTTCCTTCCCGGGGTGTCTACGAGACCTGGGGCCTGGCCGTTAATGAGGCGATGCATATGGGTATACCGTGCCTCGTCAGCAACCGGGTGGGCTGCCAGCGCGACCTCGTGATAGCCGGCGAGACCGGGTGGGTATTCGATGCCCTGAATCCCGGAGCAATGGGGCAGGTCCTAGCCCTCGCACTGCAGGAAATCTCTTCTCCAGAAAGATACGTGGCGCTCCAGCAAGCTGTTGCAAAAAAAATCTCTTCTTACACGTACGCTCGGACCACGGAGGGGCTCATTGGAGCGCTGGCCTCACTGCGCCAAGAGCAAAGGTAGCTCATTCCATTGCGCATAACCATAGTGACAGGCTTTTTCCTCCCGGTACCTGCAACCCACGGCGGGGCGACAGAACGGTCGTGGTTTGGCCTCGCGTCTCTTTTCGCTGCCGCTGGACATTCGGTCAGTTTTGTTTCGCGGCAGGCTCCCGGCCTCGCGCCGAACGAGACGATCAACGGGGTACGTCACATTCGGCTGCCCGGCTTCAACCACTCCCGCCGCCTTGCCCTCAATCTGGCGCTGGACTTGGTTTGGGGAATTAGGGTGATTAGGGCGCTTCCAACTGGGGACATTGTCGTTTGCAATACGATAGCACTTCCGGCGCTGCTAAGCTGCACCCGTCACGCATTCGGCAAGGTGGCGGTGATGATCGGTCGCACGCCCAAGGGGCAGGTGGCGTTTTACAGACGGGTAGACAGGATCTATGCGCCCAGCACTTTTGTCGCTGGGCTCATCAGATCCCGACGAGCGTCTGTCAGGACACGCGTTATTGGTTATCCTATCGATTGGAAGCTGCTCTCGGGAATGGCGAGGCAGGGCGCTCCACCGGTGACCATCGGATTTATCGGGCGCCTTCATCCTGAGAAGGGCCTGAAGCTCCTTTTGGGCGCTGTCCGAATACTATCGGCTCGCATAGACCTCCCTGAATGGCGGGTCAGCATAGTTGGTCCCGCCTCCATAAGCGAAGGGGGCGGCGGGGACTCTTGGGTCCGCGCGTTGATGAAGGATACCCAGGCAGCGACAGGCGGTCGCGTCCAATGGAAGGCGCCGGAATTCGACCACGAACGCCTCGCCCGCCAATACGGGGAAATCGATATATTCTGCTACCCGAGCGTTGCGGCAAAAGGCGAGACTTTCGGTGTCGCGGTCGCCGAGGCTATGGCTGCAAAGTGCGCAGTTGTGGTCTCAGGTCTTTCATGTTTCAGCGACCTTGTGACCGACGGAGACACCGGGCTGGTGTTTGATCAGACCGCGTCCAACGCGGAAAGCCTATTGGCCGAAAAACTGGCCGTCCTTGTCACCGACTCCCCCTTGAGAGGAAGACTGGCCCAAAGGGGCCAGCTATGGGCGGAGAAATTCGACTTTCCCACAGTGTCTGCGAACATTTTGCGTGATTTCGCGCTTTTGTCGGGCCCCGGACCCGAATAACGCCAATAATCCAGTCATGCCTAATGAGGAACCCTTCCTTGGTCAGGGCTGTACGACCCCCTACTCTACAGGCGAGATCGTCCAGAGATTTTGCTGGGCCGCTGTCCAAGCAACGCTTTTCCGGTGGAGCCCCCGTTCCTGGCATGGCTTTAGAGCGCGCCTGCTGAAGCTTTTTGGCGCGGAAATATCGAGACCCGGGGAGGTGGTCATATTCCCGACCTCGTGCGTGATTTTTCCCTCCAAACTTACTTTGGCCCCCCATTCGATGGTCGGACCAAGGGTCGTGCTCTACAACCTTGCTAGGATCTCTCTCCAAAGGGGCGCCAATCTGAGCCAGAACTCTCACCTCTGCGCGGGTACCCACGACTACAACATATGGTCGATGCCCCTGGTCGTGAAGCCCATCGACATAGGAGCGAACGCGTGGGTTGGCGCCGATGTGTTTGTTGGGCCAGGGGTGCACATCGGCGAATTTTGCGTAGTTGGCGCCCGCTCGGTTGTCGTCAGGAACCTGCCCCCCCGAACTGTTTGCGCAGGCAACCCCTGCCGGGTCCTCAAGCCCAGGACTCCCCCCGTTGCGTGAATTCCTGGCAGATCGTACCCAGTCTAGAGGCACGGCACGGAGGGCCTAGCAAGTCGGTCCATGGCCTTTCGGCAGCCCTCGCGGAGAGGGGCACCGTTGAGCTCCTTACTACGGATCCCGCCGGGGCTTGGCAGCGAGAGGAAGGCCGCCTGCGCATACGCGCGTTCCATCGCGGCTGGCCCAGGGCGGTGTGCCCCTCGGCAGGTCTCCGCCGGTACATGAGTGGCGGGAACCCGGACGTGGTCCATCACCACGCGCTGTGGCTAAGGACGCTCCACTATGCCCAAGCTGCCGCAAAGAGGGCCAATGCGGCATTCGTTGTCTCGCCACGCGGAATGATGGACCCCTGGGCCTGGCGGCACCATGGCCGCAGAAAGGCAATCGCCCGAGCGATCATTCACCCAGGGGCGTTTGAAGCCGTAGACGGATGGCACTCCACGAGCGAGAAGGAAGCCGCGGACATTCGGGGTCTAGGCTTTAAGCAACCGGTGTGCGTCGCCCCGAACGGAGTCTCGGAACCATCGGCCGAGAGCCTATCTGAAGCCAAGGCGCACTGGAGTTCCATCCTGCACGCAGTGGGTCAAAGGCCAATCGCCCTGTTCTACTCAAGGTTCCACCAGAAAAAACGCCTCATCGAGCTTGTCGACACTTGGCTCGACGTGGCACCCAAGGATTGGCTGTTGCTTGTTGTCGGCATTCCCGAGGATTACTCCCCCCGAATGATTGAGGACTATGTCCTGCGGCGCGGCCAATCTGGGCGGGTTCGCGCGTTCGATGGCGCCGGACATCCTGCGCCCTATCCAATCGCCTCTCTTTTCCTCCTGCCCTCCCACGGAGAAAACTTCGGCCTATCGATCGCCGAAGCTTTGGCCCACGGTGTTCCCGCCCTCGTCACCGACACGACTCCCTGGTCGGGACTGAATCGCGAGGGGTGCGGTTGGTGCGTGCCGTGGAGCGACTATGCCGCAACAGTTCGGTCCGCCACATCGGAGGGAGTCGACGCGCTGCGTCAACGCGGCGCGGCCGGCCGCGGCTGGGTTCTTCGCGAATATTCGTGGGAACTCTCGGCACGCACGCTATTGGAATTCTACGCTACGCTTCGCGTCGGAAGGGTACGGCTCCCATGACGTACAAATCCGCAAGCGGGCCGGGACATTTGCTCGAGACAGCCGTAGCCGTCCATTCCGCGATCTTCATCATCGGCGTGTCATGGGCCTTTGGCGGTAACGCCGACTGGGTTCGGACACCCGTTTCGGTCTGGGGTTCGGTCGGAATGATGCTCACCCTGCTACTCGTCGCGGACAAGGGAGCGCGGCGCCGAATTATCGCAGGGACCCTGACCTGGGCCATTCCTGTGATGGCGTTGAGCCTCCTTGTGGGCGTCTCATGCCTCACTCACGGCCTCAAATCGGTCGCCTTCGGCCAGGAGTCCTTCCTGATGCCCTTAAGAATAGACTGGTGGATTCCAAGCGCAGCACGGCCCGACGTGGCACTGCGATCGCTTTGGCTATTTGATGGGTTCTTTTTCTCGAGCCTTAACATTGCCTTGGCCGTGGGACGACGTGGAGTCATACGAATCGTCTTGGGTATCATAGTAGCCAATGCGCTTGTTCTTTCCGTTTTTGGTACGATCCAGAAGCTTGTGGGATCCACAGGGATCTACTTCGGCGCGGTCAAATCCCCTCAGGATTATTTCTTTGCGTCTTTCGTCTACGACAACCACTGGGGGGCTTTTATGATCATCATGGTTGGCACGTGCATTGGGCTCGTGTTGCGCTACGCGCGCGGCTCAGGAAACGAGGGGTTTTTTCACGGCCCCGCGTTTGCAGGTGTGGTCGCGGTCTCACTGATGGCAATTTCCATTCCCCTGAGTGGTTCTCGAGCCTGCACGCTCCAGCTAGCACTGCTGCTGGTCATCGCTATCATTAACGGAGTGCCGCAAATATCCCGGGCACTCCGCCTTTCGGGAGCCTCCCCAGCGGCGGCCAAAGCCGCAATGATCCTGACCTGTATCGTTGTGGGGTGCGGTATTTGGTTTGTCGCAGGCAGCGTCATTCAGTCTAGGGCCGTCAAGACACGAGATCAGGTCGCCGCCATGTGGGCGCAACGTGGTATAGGTTCGCGCAGTATATTGTATCACGACACCTGGAGGATGGCCCGCGCGCGACCCATATACGGTTGGGGCATGGGAAGTTTTCCCACTATCTTCTTTTTCTACAATACGCAGGAGTCAAAGATTGACCGTATTCCCGTTGTTTACCACGACGCCCATTCGGATTGGCTGCAATCTGTGGCTGAAATTGGGTTTGCGGGAACCGCGTTGATCGGATGCTCGGTGCTGCTTCCCGCCCGGGCCATCCGCAGGAAAAAGGTAACGCCTATCCCCTATTTCATCTTCACCGGGCTGGCGCTGGTTTCCGCCTATGCGTGGGTCGAGTTTCCTTTTGGCAATGCGGCTGTTGTGCTCGCCTGGTGGCTATGCTTCTTTTGCGCCGTGCAATATTTACGGCTTTCTGCGCCCCCCGAAACTCCAGTGCCCGCATAGCGCGCAATGTATTCAGTTGTAATTCTGGCACTTAACGAGGAACGAGCGCTTCCCGCATGCCTGAACTCGCTGTCCGCGTGCAAGGATATCGTCGTACTCGACTCCGGCTCTTCGGACAGAACTCAGGTCATTGCGAAGGCCGCCGGGGCACGCGTGTTCTCCCGGGCCTTCGACACCTTTGCCGGCCAGCGCAACCACGCCCAGACGTCTATCGAGTTCCGGTTTCCATGGGTGCTCCATCTCGACGCTGACGAGCGACTCACACCAGAACTCGATGAGGAGTGTCAGGGCGCCTCAGCGCGCAACGACCTCGACGGGTTTCGCATAGCACCCAAGATGGTATTCGAGGGCCGGTGGATTCCCCATTGTACCGATTACCCCGCGTATCAAGCCCGATTTGTGAGGGCTCCGCAGTTTCAATTCATCCAGGTCGGGCACGGGCAGCGAGAGGCCCCCACGATGAAACTGGAGAACCTCAGGCAAGGTTATCTCCATGACCTAAGCATCTATGGTGAGGAGGCGTGGCTCGCAAAGCACAAGCGTTATGCCAAGGACGAGGCCAGCGCGCTGCTTTCCGCAAGCGATGATTCGAACTGGCGGGGTCTTTTCTCCGCCGATTCCCTTGTACGGCGCAGAACCCTTAAGCAGTATAGCTTCAGGCTCCCCTATCGCGCAGTCCTTCGTTTTGTCTACCAATATGGGCTGCGCGGAGGGTTCCTCGACGGCCGACAGGGATTGCGCTATTGTCAGCTGTTAGCACGCTATGAAGCGTTCATCTCGGAAGAAATTAAACGGCTGAAAGCCTCGGACTAATCTTGCCTCTCAACCGACATCGCCGGAATTCCCTTCTCCTGGTCCTTGCGGACGCCCTTTCGATCGCACTGATCTTCAATATTGTTGCTTATTTGAGGGGTGCCGTGACCCAGCCCATCCTATGGCAGCTGGGAGCCCCTCTCGTGGTCTTCGTCGCCACGCTCCACTTGATCGATGGCTATGGATCGCAGACGGACATGCTGAGCCTAGATTATGCCAGCCTTCACCTGATCGCTTCGCTTGCGGCCGCCTTGCTCACCCTACTGCTAACGTTTGTTTTCATACCCCCTGGATTCGAACTCCAATCTAGCCGCTCGGCCATCCTGGCTAGCTTCGCCATCGTCGGACCGCTTACGCTGACCTATCGGCGCGTTTTCTACAGCCGGTCCGTTGTCTCTAGGAGCGGTCGAAAGATCGTCTTCGCAGGGGATATAGCTGATTTCGAGGTGTTCCGGGACGAATGCACAAGATTGGGAATTAACGCATCGGTAATCCACGCTGACTCAAGCAACGGGTATAGGACGTTTGAGGCTCTGCTTGAGTCCATTGCGACATCTCAGGTGCAGGCCGAGGCCATTGTCGTCAAGGAATCGGGCAAGGATCTGCCCCAGGATATCCCCCTTAAGCTGGTCCAATTGTACTTTGACGGAATTCCCACCTATACGCTCGAACTCTTTCACCGCGTCTATTGGCGCAAGATTCCCCTCTACAGGATAAACCCGATTTGGCTATTCCAGGAGGGATTCCAGGTCGCGAGGGAACCAGTCTTTGAGCGGCTGAAGCGACTTTCGGACGTGGCGTTCTCGGTGATCGGCCTAGCTCTATCATTGCCAATTGTTGGGATCGCAGCGCTTGCAATTTATTTGGACGACGGGGGTCCCGTCTTCTTTGTCCAGACTCGGGTTGGGAAGCACAAGATTCCGTTTAGCCTGATCAAACTTCGCACCATGCGCGCGGCGGAAGGACCGGGCGACCCCTATACGAGGCAGGGCGACATGCGCGTCACGCGCGTGGGCCGGGTGCTACGCTCGGCAAGGCTTGATGAGTTGCCCCAGCTATGGAATGTGCTCCGCGGCCAAATGAGCCTTATCGGGCCCAGGGCCGAATGGGACCGCTTGGTCAGCCAATATGAGAAAGAGATTCCAAGTTACCATTTCCGGCACATGGTGAAGCCCGGGATTACCGGCTGGGCCCAAGTCAACTATCGATATGGCACAGGCATTACCGATACCATCAGGAAGCTGGAGTACGACCTGTATTACATCCGCAATTATTCATTCATGCTTGATGCTTCAATAGTGCTTAAGACCCTCCACGTCATGGTGCTTCAGAAGGGCCATTGATCCTTGAAAACCTACGACTTCGTAGCGATCGGTGGAGGCTCGGCGGGTTTTAACGCGGCGAGGGTCGCGGCCAGCCTGGGTATGCGCGTGGCGGTCGTGGACGGCGCGCGCGCACTTGGAGGCCTGTGCATCCTGAAGGGCTGCATGCCTTCGAAGACGCTCATTTATTCGGCTGATGTTCTCCATACGGCAAAGCACGCCGAGCGCTTCGGCATCAGGGTTCCCAAGGCCGCCGCCGACATGCGGGCCGTGCACGAGAGGAAAAACCGAATCATCGCTGAATTCTCTGGTGACCGCCTGAAGCAACTTAAAGGCGGCAAATTCGAGTTAATCCGCAGCAATGCCAGCTTTCTTGACCCCCACACCCTATCCCTGGGAGATGGCCGTCGTTTAAGGGCCAAGCACATCCTCATTGGGACAGGATCAAGAGTGAGCGTTCCTCCGTTGCCAGGCCTTTCTGAGGCGAAATTCTGGACAAGCGATGATGTCCTGGACCTGGACTTCAAGCCACGAAGCGTGATCGTGCTCGGCGGAGGTATCGTCGCCTGCGAGCTGGCACAGTATCTCCTGAGGATAGGTTCGCGCGTATGCCTGATTCAGCGGAGCCGGGATCTGCTTCGGGAGCACTCGAAGGAGTCGGCCACCGTGGTGCGGAAGGCATTTGAGGACGAGGGCATGGAGATGCACACGGGTACCCAGGTCCTCGGGATCCACTCAAACGCTCGCGGGGCCACCGTCCGCTTCAAGCAGGGCGCCAAGACAATTGTCAGGAAGGCAGACCACCTCTTCAACGCCCTGGGACGGGAACCCGCGACCTCCAGACTAAATCTGGAAGCCGCGGGTATCAAAACCGCGCCCAACGGCAGAATCCTCACAAACCGTTGGCAGCAGACGAGCCTCCCTCATGTCTACGCCGCCGGAGATTGCTGCGGACCCCACGAGATCGTGCACATCGCGATCCAGCAGGCGGAGCTCGCAGCCCGACATGCTGCCGGCATCAGGGGCCTGTCGCCCGTCGTTAAGGCCATGCTTCTCGGGGTGGTGTTCACCGATCCGCAGGTGGCAGCGATCGGCTTTGGCGAGCGCGAGTTGAAGGAGGGCGGCATCCCCTACCTGTCTGCCAGCTATCCCTTTAATGACCACGGTAAGTCGATCCTAATGAATGCCTACTATGGCTATGTTAAGGTTATCGCAGATCCTAGAAACGGCCGAATCCTTGGGGCGGAGGCCGTGGGCAAGGACGCGGGCGAATTAATCCACTGTTTTTCGACTCCCTTGGCCATGCGTGCAAGCGTTCACGACATGCTCCGCGCACCCTGGTATCATCCCACTCTCGCCGAAATCGTCACCTACCCCCTGGAAGAGATTGCAGGAAAGCTATCGCCGTCCGAGGTCAAGCGGACGCTGCGCCACTGACAACTGTGCCCCTCTTCCCCTAGATCTTCGGATAACTGCGGTTTGCACACAGATTATTGCATTTAAAATCGGGGAATGAAACCGGCAGAACCTTTCCGGTAGCATTGATGGCCAACCCCCAATGACACTATTCGCGCGTGCTGACACCTCGATAAAAGGGCGGCCCTTTGCTTCCGAGCACCGCCAGGCTATCGACGGGTTGAGAGCGGTAGCGATCTTGGGCGTTTTACTTTATCACCTCGACCACCGCTGGCTGCCCGGAGGATTCCTTGGGGTCGACGTCTTTTTTGTCATCTCTGGATACCTCATTACCTCGATACTGGTGCGGGATTGGCAGGGTGGCTCTTCTGGACTCAGCCGGTTTTACCAGCGACGCATTTCCAGGCTCCTTCCCGCCTTCGTAACAATGGCGTTGGCAACCCTGGCCGCGGCGTCTCTTATCTACTCCGAGCAGGACCTGGCATCGGCAGGAATAAACCTAAGCGCTGCCGCCGCGTCCTTGGAAAACTTTAAGGCGGTGCACCAGGGCAGCTATTTCGCCCTTTCTCCGGATGCTCAACCGTTCTTGCACTGCTGGTCGTTGTCCGTGGAAGAGCAGTTTTATATCGTTTTCCCAGCAACCCTTTTCCTGATCTCGCGGGCGAGCCCGACTTTTACTCGGCTTTCCTTGGGCGCGCTTCTGGCAGCGAGCCTGACGGCCTGTGTCATCATGACGCGCGCCCACTCCCCATGGGCCTTCTTTATGCTGCCGACCCGGGCATGGGAGTTGCTCGCCGGCAGCCTTCTCGCCGTGTGCCGGGTGAACCCAGGAAGCGTTCCTAGGATTGTTCGTGTGCTTCCGCCTGTTGGACTGATTTTGATAGCAGTGTCGTTGGCATTGAAGGCCGACGTTAACGCCTTCCCTGGCTATCTTGCCATACTTCCGACAGCCGGATCGATAATGGTCTTAGGTCCAGTCGTGGTGCCCAACGGGGTTGTCGAGCGATTGCTGTCCTGGGGGCCGATGACATTGATCGGGCGCCTATCCTATTCTCTCTATCTTTGGCACTGGCCAGTCTTTTCACTGGTCGACTATAGGTTATACCTTGAGCCCGCCCCAGTACGAATCCTACTAAAGGTAGGGATCAGCTGCTTGGCCGCGTCGCTGTGCTACGTGGCGATCGAGCGCCCGGGCCGCAGGTATTTCAACGCTCCGGGTTCTCGGCTCGCTGCATTTTCGTTTCTCGGCCTTTCCTTGGCGGTTTTTGTACCTCTAGGAATTTTCGTCCGGAGGGAGCATTTTATAAACGCGAACCTTGAAGACGTTCGCAACGGCGGCCTTCGCTTTAATCGCTCAGCAGCGTCCGGGACCATGGTCCTCATGGGTGACAGCAACGCGTCCATGTACGGCGAACTCGCCAAGGAGATTGCGTTCGATCACCACCTTAGCCTCACCGTAATTAGCGTCGCTGCGGGAGACCCGTTGCCTCGCCTTTCCGGGCCGAATCAGCAGCTATGGGAATATTCGGTCGCTGTCGTGAAGCGTGAGAATCCCGATGTGCTAATCTTTATTTGCGATTGGCCCTCAAAGCTCGGATACGACGGGACAGAGCTGGACGCCGCCCTAAGGGAGCTCTCCCCGTTGGCCCGGCACATCATACTCGTCTCCACCCCGCCTCGGCTGCCCGCTAACGCAACGCGAGAAGCGATGAGAGAAGGGAGCAAGCCGCCCTTCAAAGAGGACCCGTCTGTGAAGGTGGTACGAGGCGCCGCAAACGACCTTGTGAGGAGTTCCCGGAGTACGAATGTCGCCGTTGTCGACATAGAGCACCTATTTGTGTCCGCCGACGGAACTATCAAGCTCTTGGACCTTGAAGGGCGCCCACTTTATCAAGATGCGGGCCATTTGTCGGCCGCTGGAGCAGAGCTTGCAAAGCCGCTGATTTTAAGGGCGATTAGCCCGTTATAACGCCTTCGAAGCCCACGCCTGTGCTGCTGCAGCTTGAATTCAAAAATGATTGGGTCGTATGGATTCTTCTCCCGAACGCCGCGCGCAGGCGTCCCTCGTAGCCCGCCTCGCTCAACCCCGAGCTAGAAGTAGCAGGTCGCGAAGCTGGACCCGTCCCTCGTAGAGGGCCTTTCCGACAATCACTCCGTCCAGGTTGGCATGGCTTTTCTCACTCTCAATAAGGCGGACAACGTCCCCCCGGGAACTCACACCCCCGCTTGCGATCACCCGCGCCTTTACGGCACTGAGCATGGCCTCTTGAGCTGCGAAATTGGGTCCGGTTAGCATGCCATCGGTGCCGACATCCGTATGGATAAGCGTTGAGACCCCGAGGGATTCCATGCGGCGTGCAAGGTCCAGAGCGGTGGTCGCGGTCGTGTCGACCCATCCCTTGACCGCCACCTTGCCCTTTTTCGCATCAATCCCCACGGCCACCTTGCTGCCGTACGCCTCGACGAGCTCCGAAATGAACGCTTCGCTCTCCGCCGCCCGGGTGCCAATCACGACCCGTGAGACGCCAATCGAGAGCGCCCGCTCGACGGAGGCCCTCGTCCTTAGGCCTCCGCCCAGCTGCACCCTGAGCCCGATCCGGATGATCCGCGCAACCACCTCAAGGTTGCGCGGCTCCCCGGAAAACGCCCCGTCAAGGTCCACCACGTGGACCCAGACCGAACCCGCCGCGGCAAAGTCCGCGGCGACCGAGGCCGGGTCCTCGGCATAGACCGTTTCCGCGTCCGCCCGGCCCTGCGTGAGACGCACGCAGCGGCCCCCCTTTATATCGATGGCGGGGTAGATGATCATGGGATGGCCAAGCTCCCATGTCCCGGGTCCGACGCCAAGGCCTTTTTCCCCGTTGCGATCCCTCCCAAACAAGGGGAGATTGGGCCCAATCATCACCACATATGGCCCCCTACTCCGTACCTGCCTTCCTTACTGAGCTCCTCCACGCCAGGTCCCCCTCGGGCTACGAGTCCGAGGCGCAGGCCGTTTTCGAGCGGCACGTGAAGCCGGCGGCCGACTCCTATGAGGGCGATGCCCTTGGCAACCGGATCGCGACCCTCAACCCGGCGGGTAACCCCACCCTCATGATGGCGGGCCACATGGATGAGCTCGGCCTCATCATCACCTACGTGAACAAGGACGGGTTCATCTACTTTGACACGATCGGGGGCCACGACCGGACGGTGATCTCAGGCAGGCGGGTCGTGATCCAGACCGAGAAAGGCCCGGTTAAGGGGGTAACGGGCAAGCGCGCGATCCATCTGATGGACGAGGCGGACCGCAAGAAGGTTCCCGAGATCCATGAGATCTGGATCGATATCGGGGCCAAGTCCAAGAAGGAGGCCCTCGGCCGGATCGCCATCGGCGACGCGGCGACCTACGACCACGAGTTTGAGCTGATCCACGGGAGCATCGGCACGGCCCGGGCATTCGACAACAAGGTCGGTGCCTACATCGTCGGCGAGGCGCTTATCCGCCTCTCAAAGGACGGGAAAAAGACCGCGGCCAGGGTCGTTGCGGTTGCAACCTCCCAGGAGGAGATCGGGGTAAGGGGCGCCACGGGCTCGGGATATTCGGTGGACCCCCAGGTCGCCCTCGTGGTCGACGTGGGTCACGCGACCGATCATCCGGACTGCGACAACCGCAAGTATGGCGAGACCAAGCTCGGCGGCGGGCCCATCATCTGCCGGGGGCCCAACATCAATCCCAAGGTCTACGACGGCCTCATTCGCGCGGCGAAGAAGCTAAAGATCCCCTACCAGGTTGAGAGCGACCCGCGACCCACGGGGACCGACGCCCGCTCGATCCAGGTCGCACGTGGCGGCGTCGCCACGGGCCTGGTGAGCATTCCCCTGCGCTACATGCACACGCCAAGCGAGATCGTGGATCTCGAGGACGTGGAGCGCTGCGTGAAGCTGTTCGTCGAATTCGCCAAGGGGATCACGAAGGGCGACTACCGCACCTGGTGACCCCGCCGGGCCGGGACGCCGCCCTAGGCGGCGTTCTCGGTCGGCGTAGCCTTGCTGGTACGCTTGATGGTCGGACGGCGCCTGCCCGCAACCGCGGCGGCATCCACGATCACCTCGGCCACGTCGTCCTGCTGCGGCAGGTCGTACATCACCTCGAGCATGATCCCCTCGAGGATCGCGCGCAGGGCCCGCGCCCCGGTCTTAAGCTCAATCGCCTTGAGCGCCACGGCCTTCACGGCGTCCGAGGTGAACCTGAGCCTCACCCCGTCCATGGCGAAGAGCTTCGAGTACTGCTTCACCATGGCGTTCTTTGTCCGCAGGAGGATCTTCTCCAGGTCCGCGACATTGAGCTGGTCCAGCACGGTCACGACCGGCAGGCGCCCGATGAACTCCGGGATCATCCCGAACCTCACCATGTCCTCGGGGGCGATGCGGCGCATCATCTCCTCGGGGGCGATCTCCTTGTCGTCGGCGCTCTGGTGGAACCCTATCGAGCGCTGGCCGAGGCGCTTCTTAACGATCTGGTCGAGCCCCACGAAGGCGCCGCCGCAGATGAAGAGGATGTTGGAGGTGTTGACCTGGATGTACTCCTGGTTCGGGTGCTTGCGCCCCCCCTGCGGCGGGACGTTGCACACGGTGCCCTCGAGGATCTTCAGCAGCGCCTGCTGGACACCCTCGCCCGAGACATCGCGCGTGATGGATACATTCTCCGTGGTGCGCCGGATCTTGTCGATCTCGTCGATGTAGATGATGCCGCACTCGGCCCGCTTCACATCGTAGTTGGCATTCTGGAGCAGACGCAGGACCACGTTCTCCACGTCCTCGCCCACGTAGCCGGCCTCGGTGAGGGTCGTTGCGTCCGAAATCGCAAAGGGCACGTCCAGGATGCGCGCAAGGGTCCTCGCAAGGAGCGTCTTCCCCGAGCCCGTCGGGCCCACCAGGAGGATGTTGCTCTTCTCGACCTCGACGTCGCTGAACTCGGGCGACACGGCCGCCGGGTCCCTGGGGGAGATGCCGGACTCGAAATTGAGGCGCTTGTAGTGGTTGTAGACCGCGACCGAGAGAACCTTCTTTGCGTGGTCCTGGCCGATCACATAGTCATCCAGCACCTTCTTGATCCCGGAGGGCTTGATCATCCGGAACGCCGGCTTCACCTCGATCGCAGGCTGCTTCACCTCCCTGTCGATGATGGTCTTGCAGACGTTTACGCAGGAGTCGCAAATGTAGACGCCGGGGCCCGCAATGATCTTCTTCACCTCCGCCTGCGATTTTCCGCAGAAGGAGCAGAGCGTCATTCGCGACGATTTGGCCATGGCGGGTGAGTGTGTTTTTACCTACCGCGCTGTCGAGGGCGGAAACTACGCCCTCAGGCGGCGCTCTTGACCACCAATGTCGCCGCCTCGCGCGTCGACGCAACTACATGATCAACAATCCCGTATTCTTTTGCCTCAGGGGCGCTTAGATAATAATCGCGATCAGAATCCTTGTCGACCTGCTCCGGGCTCTTGCCGGTGTGGCGGGCGATCACCTCGCTGAGCGTCTTCCTCCACCTGAGGATCTCCTTGGCTGCGATCGCTATGTCGGCGGCCTGGCCGCCAGCGCCCCCGGAGGGCTGGTGGATCATCACGCGGCTGTTGGGGAGGGCGAAGCGCTTGCCCTTCGTGCCTGCCGCAAGGAGGACCGTGCTCATGCTGGCCGCCATCCCGACGCAGAACGTCT
>Ga0302319_10003154_pt1 | contig 34847 bp, 33 predicted proteins | sample Bog_T0_2_FD_203319 | JGI IMG/M metagenome (GOLD analysis project Ga0302319, IMG submission 203319) | Peat permafrost microbial communities from Stordalen Mire near Abisko, Sweden - Bog_T0_2 | ecosystem: Environmental > Terrestrial > Soil > Wetlands > Peat | place: Sweden: Abisko, Stordalen Mire...
CAGAGCCACCAACTGAAGGTCACAATGGGATAGGAGGCGTCACCGGTCGGATCGGTCACGAAAGCGCGAAGATTGGCGGGCAGTTCGACCAGGCCAAGTGCAGTCGAACCCGATTCAGGCGTGGGCGCGACAAACTTGCCGGCTGAATTCTGGAGTGCGGCCATCGGCAGCTTGATTTGCTGGGCGTAGCCATATTCGACGTAACCGATGGTTCCGGGCGTTTGCTTGATCAACGCCGCAACCCCCTCATTGCCTTTGCCGCCGACACCAACAGGAAACTTGACCGTCTTGCCGCCACCGACCTTGGTCTTGAATTCGGGGCTGATGGCCGCGAGATGGTTGGTGAACACAAAGGTCGTGCCGCTGCCGTCCGCGCGATACGCAACGGTGATGGGCATATCGGGCAGGTTGAGACCGGGGTTGGCCGCAACGATCTTCGGGTCGTTCCACTTCGTGATTTCACCCAGGAAAATGGCCGGATAAACGTCCCGGGGAAGTTGCACCGTGCCGGTCAATCCGGGCAGATTGTAGGAGAGAACGATGCTGCCCGCCGTCATCGGCAGAAGAACAACTCCGCCCTCTTTCACCGAGGCGATATCGGCGTCGGACATCGCCGCATCGCTGGCACCGAAGTCGGTCAGGCCGGCAACGAAGGACTTGATGCCCTGGCCACTGCCCACCGACTGGTAGTTGACATGCACATCCGGATGCAGCTTGCCGTACTCGGCAAACCACCGGCCATTGATCGGCGCGATGAAGGTCGAGCCAGAAGAGTTGAGGGTGATGGTGTCGGCCTGGATGGTGGAAATGGCGAGGGCCGTTGCGATAGTGAGGGCGAGGAGTGTTTTCATTTGTAAGTTAACCTGACGGGAGTCTTGAATGTGTCCGGGCTTTGAAACCCCAAGGTTCCAAGTCCGAAATCCTTGGGCCCTTTACCCTGCCCTTGCTATGCTTAAAGGCGAGTCGGCAATTGACTTTTCGGATGTCGCTTTTGAGGCTGAGGGAGAATTGTTACGTTTGTGTGTCAAACTTGAAACGATTTGGCTAAGGACGGGAACTAAAACTATCAGGTGGCGCGTTTGCGTGCATTTTTTAGCGAGACAAAACCTGACGCGCCCACAAATTAAGTTTATATACGCTCATGGATTGCAATCGAGAACAAGAGGCTGCCTTGTTGGGAGCCCTCTTCTCGATGCGCGGCCAACGGGTCAACCGGCGTGAGTTGGCGCGCGCGAGCAAGTTGTCGCCCAATGACTTGGAACGGAAACTAGCTCCCTATCTCCAAGCCGGTTATCCCATTGAATTTCATCCCCAGGGGGGAATTTGCCTTCAGGAACCCCCTGACATCTGGTGCGCGGAAGAAATTGTGGGGCGCTGCCCGGCCCCGGAAAAGACTTCCCTGCCCAGATGGGACCCACTGCTTTTGGCCGAGACCTCCTCGACCAACGATGTGGTGCGAAAACAGGCACGCAAAGGAGGGGCCAGCGGATTCCTGGTGGCGGCCTCGCGGCAAACGGCAGGGCGCGGGCGATTGGGCCGTGTCTGGGAGTCGCCGCCGAACCGGGGACTCTATGTCTCGATTCTGCTGCGGCCCGCTCTCTCCATGGCGGAGGCAGGCAAGCTGACCATTTTAAGCAGCCTGGCGACGGTCGATGCGGTGGAAACGGTGACCGGCCTCAGGCCCCGGATCAAGTGGCCCAACGACCTGGTGCTGCACGAACGCAAAGTGGCGGGTCTGCTGATTGAGACGGAGCCCAAGGGAGGACGACTCGCCTTTGCCGTGGTTGGGATTGGCCTGAACGTGCGCCAGGAGGCTGGCGATTTTTCACCCGAGGTGCGGAGCCTGGCCACGTCACTCTACCTGGCGACGGGCCAACTTTATCGCCGGGCCGACCTGCTGGTGGCATTGCTGCATGGCATGGAAAAGCGACTGATGCAGCCCTTTGACGAAGCGCGCGAAGACTGGTCGGCGAGCAGCCTGACCCTCGGCCAGCGCGTAACGCTGACGACCGCTCGGGGTCGTAAACACGGTCAGGCGATGGGCCTCGATGATTCAGGCGCGTTGCTTTTGCGGGGCGCTTCGGGCGAAGTGGAGACAATCACCGCAGGCGACATGCAGGCGTGTTAAATCCGGATGGTGGTGCCGATTTCAATGACCTGGCCGGGAGGAATGTTGAGCGCCTCGGCAATCGGACGGCTGGTACCGGCAAGATAGCGGTAGGCCATGGCGTATAAGTTGAATTTGGATTTTAAGACGAGGCTCTCGCGTCCCAGCAGGTAATAGAGCCTGCGGTCCGGCGGCGCCTTGACGATCTTGCGCAGTTCCGGTTCGAGCCGGGCCACGTTCACTTCCTCCATGAATCCGAAATCGGCCTCGACCCCAAAAAGGCTGCCATCGTGCTCCATGATTCTCAGGCGGTCGTTTTCCTTTACCCGCGGCTGCGAGGTGACGACGAGGGTGAGGACGATGACCTGCTCGTGCAACACCTGGCCGATTTTCAACCAATGCAACAGGCTGGGCGGCGCAATCTTGGGACTGGCGGAGAGGACGATTCCCGTGTTGCGCACGCGGTGGACACCTTTGGTTGCGTCGGCAAATTCCTCGAGAGGCAGGACACTTTCGGCCAGTTGCGCGCGAATGGCACGACGGGTATGGTCCCAGGCGATCAAAATAAAGGCGACAATCACGCCAACGCTCACGGGGATATAGCCTCCGGTCAGGAACTTGGTGCTGTTGGGAATGAAGAGGGAGAAGTCGAGGACGAGCAGGACGCCCGCGATCCAGGGAATGCGTTTTTTCAGGGCATAACTGATGGCGGCATAAGCGATGGTGGTCGTCACCATGGTACCGGTGACGGCCAGGCCGTAGGCATCGGCCAGGTTGTCGCTTCGTTTAAAGATCAACACGAGGCCGATGGAGCCAATGGCCAGGAGGAAGCAGATGCCGGGAAGGTAAATCTGGCCCTCGTGCTCGGCACAGGTGTGTTTGACGGTGGTGCGCGGGAAGTATCCGAGGTTGACCGCTTGCCGGGTGAGCGAGAAGGCCCCGCTGATGAGCGCCTGCGAAGCGATGACCGTGGCCGCGATCGAAAGAAGGGTCAAAAGAAACTGAAATCGAATGGGCGCCATGGAGAAGAAGAGATTATCCACATCCCCGGGCGTGCTGAGAGCATGAGCACCCTGGCCGAGGTAATTCAAAATGAGGCACGGCGCGACGAGGAAATTCCAGGCGACAGAAATGGCGGGCCTTCCGAAGTGGCCCAGATCGGCATAGAGCGCTTCCGAGCCTGTGATCGCGAGGGTGACGCTCGCGAGCATCGTCATTGCCTCTCCGGGATGCCAGCAAAGAAAGGCGACTCCGGTGACGGGGTTGAGCGAGTAAAGGATCGCGGGATTGGAAAAAATTGGCGGAAGCGCAAGGGCGGCAATGACGAGAAACCAGCCGAGCATGATGGGCGCAAAGGCCTTCGAGATCATATCGGTGCCAAAACGCTGCACGGTAAAGAGCACCGCCAGGATGACCGAGGCGATCCAGGGATTGGCCCAGGCTTCCGGATTGACCACGCCGTTGATTGTGGGAGGAGCCAGACCCTCGACCGCCGAGATAACGGAGATCGCGGGAGTGATGATGCCGTCTCCGTATAGCAGCGCGGCCCCGCCGATCAGCGTAAAAATCAGCCACTTCTGTTTCGGGGCGTTTGTCTTGGCCAGGGCGAGAAGTGCAAAGACGCCGCCCTCGCCATGATTATCGAGCTGGAGCAGGAAGTAGACGTACTTCAACGAGACGATGGCCAGCAGGTACCAGACAATGAGGCTGACGGCGCCGCCAATGTGTGTGGCGTCGGGATGATCCTGGATGCATTGGCGGAGGGTGTAGATGGGCGAGGTCCCGATGTCGCCAAAGACGACTCCGAGGCTGCCGAGGGCCAGCCAGCCGAACGAAGAAGTCCCCTTTTTCATGGATTGCAGTCGGAGCTCATTTTAATCTTAAACAGCTATTTTCAGGCCGCGCGAGGCGAGATGTTGCAGCGCGACGGCGACAAGCTGCTCCACGGTGGCCTGCCCGGAATCGAGAAAAAGGGCGTCGGGTGCGCGGGTTAGAGGCGAGTTCTGGCGCTGCTGATCGAGGATGTCGCGCTTCAGGATGACATCCGTTTCACCTTGCAGGCTGCGGCGAAGGGCGCGGACCTCGGCATTGGCATCGAGATAAAATTTGTAGGGCGTTTGGGGAAAAACCGCGGTGCCGATGTCGCGGCCTTCCATGACCAAGGGCGCCTGGGCGGCGAGACTTTGCTGCTCGGCGACGAGGAGCTTCCGGACGGCCGCCACTTGCGCGACTAAAGACACGCCCTCATTAACGAGGGCATCGCGTACGTGTGGTAGGGGATCGAGATTGGCAATATGGAAAACGAGTTCGCCAGCGCGCAGGAACGTTTCGATCCCGGCGGCCTGGACTTCCCTCGCGATGGCATCCGCATCGTGCAGCGAAATGCCCTTTTGTTGGAGGTACCAGGTGACACCGCGATACATGGCCCCGGTGTTGACGTAGACGTAACCAAGATTTCGGGCAAGCTCGCGCGCAAAGGTGCTTTTGCCCGAGGCGGCGGTACCATCAATGGCGATGACAGGATGAGTAAGTTCGGACATGCGTTAAGGCCAGCCTCAGGCGGACGGCACCAGAGGCTGTCGGAAAAGTTGGCGGGGGTCACGCCGAAAGGAAATTTTTCCAGGGCCAACGGGCCCGGCGAAAATCGTAGTTCGGCAACCGTGACCGAAGGTTTACTCCAGCCGACACCGGCGACGGGCGATAAGGACTCCCAAAAGCGCGCAGACCATGATGGCAAATTCAATGGAGGCCGGCTCGGGAGTGGTTAATGAGACATCCGCCGAACTTTCCCCGGGGGTAAGCACCGCGCCATCGAGAGAGGGAAGCGGTGTATTATTGTTAAGGTTCAAGTCATCGAGCGGGATTTGGGTAAGTGAAAGCTGAAAGCCGACATCAGAAAGAGTGAGCGATTCCGACAAGTCATTGGTGAAATCGATGTCAGGCGGTCCCGAGGCGGGGTCGAAAGGAATGAGCCATTCGTCTTGAATCGTTCCTTCGGTGGGCGTGGTAATCTGCGCACAGAGCGCAGCGTATTCATCTCCTGAAATCCCCGACGGCTCCGTCGTGCTAAAGGAGAGGTTGGGCAACTGATATAAGTCTTCCCCAAGGTCCGATGAAATAGGCGGGTCATTAGCGCGGACGGATGAAATCATCGCGGCCGAAACCAATAAAATGCAGGCAGCATATTTGATCATAACAGGTCTCCTTGGAGCTCTGATTTGAACCTTGCAAAATCGCGTAATGAATAAGTAATACGCCGATAATACCCGAGACAGCAAAACATTTTTTATGTCGGAAGTGTTAAACCGGCATGACAGCCAAGCCGCAGGAATTAACAACCCGTCGGCATCCGTCGGCGGTCTATTTACGCCCGATAGGCTCTTCGATGACGGGCTGGCCCGTCTTGCGCACATCGCCCTGGAGTTCGGTCATACGCAGGAAGGAAAGCAAGGCGCTGCGCATTTCCACACCATCGGCGGAGGTGGCGTCGATCGGAATGTGGAACTGGCCATCCGGAAAGACGAAGTGATAGGAGAAGGTCCCGTCTTTGCTCAGGGTGATGTCCTGGCCATCGATGCGCACCTTGGCATTGGGTTCCGTGCCGCCGTAAATGATGAGCTCGGCATTGACGTGCATGTGGAAGCCGCGCTCGCGACCGAATGAGGCGCCAAACGGGCTGCTGACGCTGGTGACCCAGGCCCCGGCGCTCGAGGCCCATTGGCCGGAGGAGACCATGGTCTCGAAACGTTTTTTGAGGATTTCGGTGATCTCGAAGGAGCCGACCATGCGGCGGCGGACTTCCTCGTCGCCGAGGTACTCGAGCAATTCTTCGCTTTCCTTCTCCGTCAGGTCGCGGGGTACGCGGGCCTGGAAAGGGAGTTCATAATCGCTGCGCTGCAGGCGGGCCAGCGTCTCGACGAGTTCCTCACCGGGTTGGGCCTGGGCGGCGATCAAGTCATAGAGTTCGCGGAACGAGACACTGAAAGGAATCGTGACGAAACGGGCATCGGTGTTGGGTGAGAGCGTGTCGCGCGGGGTGCGAACCTCGGCCGAACGGGCGAGGACTTCAAAACCGCCGTCCGGGCGATAGTAGCCGAGTTGCGCGACGAAATTGGTATCGGGACGATTGACCTGAAGATACCAATTTTTGTGGGTATCCCAAATATGGATCTGTTGCACGCGGCCTTCGCCGGGCACGTAGACCTCCAGAAAAACTTTGCCGTCGTTCGCGACCCGGGCCGCTTCCTGATACTGCACCTGGCTTAAATCCCAGTAGGCGAAGAGAATGTGCGGGTCGCGGGCAATCAGGAATAATTTCTTTGTCCCGTAAGAATCAGGAAGATAACCGAGGAATTCGTAAGCGGGCAGGTCCTTGGCTGTGACCTCTGGCAGTACGGGTAAGGTGGCTGCCGGTACGACTGGAGCAGGCGATGAAGGGGAAGACTCCGCCTTGAGCGCCGGGACGACGACTTGCGAAGGCTTTTTGCGGAGCGAGGGTTCGTTATTGGGCATATGTTCCTTAGTTAAGCAGCGAGGGTTCAGCACTTTTTGCGCCAACCATCCTTGGGAAGATGGCTCAAGCTGGCTTCGGTACGACTCCAATGATCCTACCAAATCAATTTTGGTAACTACCGCCCCCATTTGTCTTGGCCCAAATGGGGGCGGTAATGATATTTTGGGAGGCAACGCGCTGGCAAGAAGAAAATGGTGACAGATGGGTGAAGGTCAAGCGTCTTTGAAATGCAAAAAACGCAATGCATTTTGCATTGTCTTTGAGGCCTTTGCTGGCATTTGCACTGTTTCTTACGATGTTAGATTTTGCTTCAAAGCCAGGATAAAGCGTTGAGCCAGAGGGGAGGAGATGGAGAGTGAAAGGGCCCCCACGATCACGGTGTTCCTGGCGGGACTCAACGGAATCAGCTTCACCCTTGGACCGGCCAAAGCCCGCGTGGAAGAGGCGACCATGGCCACTCCGCGTCCGGCCTCGACGGCCGTGATGAGCCCGGTGGCGCTATCGTATTCCTCCAGGCGGCAGGGGTCGATCGGATGAGGCCGAAACAGGCGAGAGAGCCATTCAAAGTATTCCGGGTAGTCTTCCCGGGAATAGATCATGAAGCGTTCCGCCTTTAGTTGCGACAACGTGACAGAACGTTTTTTGGCCAGAGGATGGGCCGCGGCAACCGCGCAACAAAGGGGATAAGCGGCCAGTTTTTCAAAGACAAGTCCGCGCAAACGCGACCGGGGGGGACGGACGGTCAGGGCCACATCGATCTTGCGGGTGGTAAGCCCCTGCCAGCACTCCTCGGATGAGAGATCGCGCAGGGAAACTCGGACGCCGGGGCATTCCCGCTCGAAGGCCCTCAAGGCATTGGGCAGCAATTCGACGGTGAGCGAAGGTGCATAGCCGATGCGGAGTTGACCGCGATCACCATGGGCGATGGCGCGAACGGTCTCAACCGCCTTGTCGACGCTTAGAAGGATGGCGCGGGCTTCGTTGAGAAAGATTTTGCCCGGGTCAGTCAGGGCGAGCGACTTCGCGGTGCGGCGGAACAGTTCAACGCCCATTTCCTGCTCGAGGTCGTGAATTTGCCGGCTCAGGGGAGGCTGCGAGACGTGGAGCCTTTCCGCCGCGCGGGTGACGTTCTGCTCTTCGGCGACAATGACAAAGTAGCGCAGGTGACGAAGCTCCATAAGCCAACCATACCTAAAAGGCATGGTCAGCCAAGGAACATAGTATTTAGCAATTTGAAGGCCGGGCGTTAGGTTGGAGCAACGAAAGAAACCTTATGATCCAGATTCGCAAATCAAACGAACGGGGCCACGCCGAGCATGGCTGGCTCGATTCCTACCACACCTTCAGCTTCGCCGATTATTATGATCCGAAACACACCCACTTTCGCGATCTGCGGGTCATCAACGAGGATTACGTCGCGCCGGAGATGGGCTTTGGCATGCATCCGCACCGGGACATGGAGATCATCACGTATGTGGTCAGCGGCGCATTACGGCATAGCGACTCGATGGGCAATACGGCGGTGATGCGCGCAGGCGACGTGCAGAGGATCAGCGCGGGCAGCGGCATCCTGCACAGCGAGGTCAACGACTCGACCACCGATCCGGTCCACCTGCTGCAAATCTGGATTTTGCCCGACCACAAAGGCGCCAAGCCCGGCTACGCGGAAAAATCTTTTGCGAAAGCCGAACCGGGAAAGCTTCATCTCATCGCCTCCCAGACGGGTGCCGACGGTTCGATTGCGATCAACCAGGACACGAGCCTCTATTTGGGGAAACTCGGAAAGGGTGATACGGTGAAACAGACGATCGGTGGCCAGCGCCACGCCTGGCTGCAACTCATCCAGGGCGGCCTGGAAGTCAACGGCACGCCGCTTCAGCCGGGAGATGCTGCCGCCGTCAGTGAAGTTGACTCTCTGGTTATTTCCGCAAACCAAGCCTCCGAGTTCCTTCTTTTTAACCTCAACTAAAACCAAACCAAGAAAACTGAACCCATGTCCAAACTCCTCCATATCGAAGCCTCACCGCGCGGCCAGCGCTCGTCATCCATCACGGTTGCTCATCATTTTATCGAAGCCTACCGCGCGAAGCATCCCAACGACACCGTCGAAACGCTCGATCTCTGGCATACGGCCCTCCCCGAATTTGACGGCGCGACCATCGATGCCAAATACGCGGTCATGCATGGCCAAAAACATACGCCGGAGCAGCTCACCGCCTGGACGGCCGTGACCAAAATCGCGGATCAGTTCAAATCGGCGGACAAGTATCTCCTCTCGCTCCCGATGTGGAATTTCGGCATTCCCTACAAGCTGAAGCATTACATCGATCTCATTGCGCAACCTGGGCTGACGTTCAGCTTTTCGCCGGAGACAGGCTATAAGGGTCTGGTAACGGGCAAGCCGATTGTGGTGGTCTACGCGAGAGGCGGAGCTTATGGCCCAGGCAGCGGCGCCGAGGGTTACGATCAGCAGAGCGGGTACATCAAGCAGATCCTCGGCTTCTTTGGTTTTACCGACATCAAGGAAATTTTTGTCGAGCCGACGCTGGCCGGGCCCACCGCGAAGGAGGATGCGATCGCCAAATCGAATCCCCAGGCGGAGGCATTTGCCCAGAAGATCTAAATCAGGTAAAAGAGCCCATGGCCAAGCCTCAATTCCCCGATGAGCAGTCACCCGAAGGGGAATTCGAGCGACAGGAAGATGCGTTTCGCGATTGGGTCTCCGCCGACGGTTCCACCCCCTACCCGGCGGTCGCGGGCCGTTATCACCTCTATGTCTGTCTGGCCTGTCCCTGGGCCAGCAGGACGGTCATTGCGCGGCACCTCAAGGGACTCGATGCGGTCATTGGCATGACGGTGATCGACCCCATTCGTGATGAACGCGGCTGGGCTTTTCGCGACGGCCCGGGATATTCGACCGACCCGATCAACGACTTTGATTATTTAAGCGAGGCTTATGTGGCGAGCGATCCCGGCTTCAAGGGTCGCGCGACTGTACCAGTTCTGTGGGACAAGAAAAAGCGCCGGATCGTCAACAACTCCGAGGACGACATCTGCCGCATGTTCAACGGCGCTTTTGATTCGTTGGGCAATCAGGAAGTCGATCTTTTCCCCAGGGACATTGCCGCAGAACAGGCAAAGCTATCCGCATTCATTTACGACACGGTGAATAATGGCGTCTACGAAGCGGGCTTCGCCACGAGCCAAAAAAGCTACGAAACGGCATGCCGCCTCCTCTTCGCGGCGCTGGATGAACTGGAAGCGCGCCTCGCTTCGAGTCGCTATCTGTTTGGCAACCGGATTGTGGAAACGGACTGGCGACTCTTCTGCACGCTGGTCCGCTTCGACGCCGTTTATCACGGGCACTTCAAGTGCAATATCCGGCGGATTGTCGATTATCCGAATCTCCAGGGCTACCTGATGGATCTCTTCCAGCAGCCGGGAATCGCGGAAACGGTGAATTTCGACCACATCAAGCGCCACTATTACTTCACGCACGACGACATCAATCCGACAAGGATCGTTCCGATTGGCCCCCTGCTTGACTTGACCGGGCCCCATGGCCGCGAGCGGCTGTAAAACCTACCGGGGTCTCGGCGGGAGCCAGCCCATCTGAAGCAGGAATTTGAAGGCCAGGTACATGACCACGGCGACAACGCTGCCGAGGAGAAAACCCATCACTGCCAGGTTCCAAACCACATTCATCGTCCACTTGCTGGTCTGTCCCATCGACCAATCCTGGAGATAGAGGAACGACGGCCACACGATCGCACCAAGGATCGTGGTCGAGCCAAACAGATAGCCAATCGATTTGTAGTTGAGCTTTTCCTCGTAAAATTCCTGATCCCGCTTGGAGAGTGCCATGGCCGGAAGCTTAGGAAATTTGGCTGGAAAGGACAAGTGTCCAAAGCAACTTTGAAGAATTGCGTTCGCCCTCTAAAATAGGTAGCTTCTCGGCATGAGCGTCAAGGAACTTGAAAAAGCGGTCTCAGTTCTTTCTCCGGAAGAATTGCGGGAATTCCGCGTCTGGTTCGCCGATTTTGAAATGGCCCAATGGGACCGGGAAATCGAGCAGGACTCGAATTCTGGACGACTGGATCATTTGATCGACAAGGCGATGGAGGATTATCGCGCCGGAAGGACGACCGATCTTTAAGCATAAAACAAATGGCGATTTCTGGAGCCATTACTATCGCCTGCCTCCTGAGATTCAGAGACTCGCGCTAAAGAACTACGAGCTTCTGAAATGCGACTCACGACATCCCTCTCTCCAGTTTAAGAAAGTCGGCAAACTTTGGTCTGTCCGCGTCGGACTGGAATATCGGGCCTTGGCCATAGTCATTCCTGAGGGCTTCCTCTGGATCTGGATCGGTCGCCATGAGGTCTACGATCAAATTCTCAAGGGATAGTTTTCATTCGCGCCTCGACCAAAAGGGGCGGGCCAGCTAAGCAAGGCGGGATTAATTTATGCCCGCACCTGACACGACGACCAAAGCCTTCCTGCCCAAGGGGTGGTTTGTCCCGAATGATATTGACGGCTTTTTCGGGCTATTCGTCGACAATCTCTGCCAGCTTATCGTGGTGGCGGGACTCTGCCCGAAGCTGGCGGGGCTGCCTGAATCGCTCGTCGTGGGACGCATCCTGCCTGGAATTGCGCTTTCGCTGGTGGCGGGGAATCTCTTCTACGCGTGGCAGGCGCACCGGCTCTCGCAACAGACGGGAAAGCCCGTCACGGCGCTGCCTTTCGGCGTGAACACCGTCAGTCTTTTAACGTTCATCTTTCTCATTCTCGGGCCGGTCTATCATGAGACGCACGATGCGGACCTGGCGTGGAAAGTTTCGCTCGTGGCGGGTTTTCTCGGCGGCGTGGTGGAGATCGCGGCTTCCTTCTTTGGCGCGTGGATTCGGCGACATACGCCACGCGCGGCGCTCCTTTCCGCGCTGGCGGGGGTGGGTATCACCTTTATCGCGATGGGCTTTATCTTTCAGATATTTTCGTCGCCGCTCGTGGCGCTTTTCCCCGCGCTGCTCGTGCTGATTGGTTATGCGGGACGGGTGCGCTGGCCGTTCGGCCTGCCGACCGGCTTCATTGCGGTCGTGGTGGGCACGCTGACCGCATGGATTCTGCGCGGCCTGCAAATGTCGCCCATGCCGGAGTGGCCTGCGTCGCATCTCACTTTCTATTGTCCCGTGCCGATGGTCGGTGAAATTTTCTCGCTGCTGACCAATGCGCGGGTTTGGAGCTATGCCGCCGTCTTTATTCCGATGGCGGTACTGAACGTGATCGGCTCCATGATGAATCTCGAGAGTGCGGAAGCGGCGGGTGATAAATTCGACACGCGCTCGTCGCTGTTGGCCAATGGGATCAGCGCGGTGGCCGGCGTTTTCTTTGGCAATCCGTTCGCGCCGACGATTTACATCGGTCACCCGGGCTGGAAGGCGATGGGCGCGCGGGTCGGATATTCGGTGCTCAACGCTGTCGCGGTGACGGCGATTTGCCTGACCGGCGCGATGTCGTTTGTCATCTGGTTCATGCCCATTGAGGTGACGCTCGGCATTCTGCTTTGGATCGGCCTGATCATCACCGCGCAGGCGTTCCAGGAAGTGCCAAAGGCGCATGCACCGGCGGTGGCCATCGGGTTCATACCGTCGCTGGCGGCCTGGGGCGTGCTGCTGATCCAGACGGCGCTCGAAAAAGCCGCGCCGGGTTATTCCTTCGAGAAGTCGGCGGCGAGTTTCAGCCCGGAACTTTTCTTCAACGGAATGCTCTGTCTGGCGCAGGGCTTCATGCTGATTTCCATTTTCTTCAGTGCGATCGTGGCTAATGTCATCGATAAAAAATGGCTGGCGGGGGCGGTGTGGTGCGGGATAGCCGCGGTAACATCCGCGTGCGGGATTATCCACGGTTTTGTCTTCACCCCGGACGGCGGTTATGCCCCCGCGCTTTCGTTTTTGCATTGGACCGGGATCGGCGGGGCCACGCCTTCCGGGGACGATTTCGCGCTGGCGTATGCGGCGGCGGCGCTGCTTCTCCTGGCGATGCATTTTTGGAAACCGCGCCAGTTCGAGGAGTAATGCTTAATCAGCCGCCAAATGTTTTTTAATTGGCGCAAGAATGCGGTCGGCCACCGGCTGCAGAAGCGCTTCGTCGCGAGTCTCAACCAGCAGCCGAATTTTCGGCTCCGTGCCCGAGTAGCGAAGCAGGATGCGGCCATTCGAGCCGAGTTCCTTTTCCACCGCCTTCACCGTCTCCGTCACCTCGGGCAGTTGATCGAGCGGAATCCGCTCGCGCACTTTCAAGTTCACAAGGAGTTGCGGATATTTCCTCATACCGAGACGCAGCCTGCTCAGCGGCTCGCGGGTGGTCTGGATGATCCGCAGCAACTCCAAGGCCGTGACCAATCCGTCGCCGGTGGTGTTGTGATCGCGCAGGATGACATGCCCCGACTGCTCGCCGCCCACGTTCAGTTGATGGGCGAGCATCAACTCCAATACATAACGATCCCCCACGCCCGCGCGTAAAATCTTTCCACCCGCCGCCGCAAAGCATTCATCGAGACCGAGGTTACTCATCACCGTGGCGACGAGAGTTTTCCGCGCGAGCTTGCCGCGCTTGAGCAGATCGAGCCCGATCACGGCCAGCATTTCGTCACCGTCAAGCAGCGCACCGGTTTCATCGCAACAAATCAGGCGGTCGGCGTCGCCGTCGTGCGAAAGCCCGATTACCGCGCCAAAATCGCGCGTCGCTTTCTGGATCAATTCGGGATGCGTGCTGCCGCATTCCGCGTTGATGTTTAACCCATCCGGCTCGATGTTCAGCGTGAGCACGTCGGCTCCGAGCGCGCGCAGGACGAGCGGAGTCGTCTCATAGGCCGCGCCGTTTCCGGCATCGACCACCACGCGCACGCCGCGTAAATCAAGTCCCTTTCCGTAGGCCTTTACGGCCAGTTCGGCATAACGCGCCGCGCCGTCGGGCCAGACCTCAACGCGACCGATTTTCCCGCCCGTCGCGCCCTGCCCGCGCAAGGCCTGGCCCTGAATCATCGCCTCGATTTCGAGCTCGAGCGCGTCGTCGCATTTCAGTCCCTCGCCGTTAAAAATTTTCAGCCCGTTATCGTCGAATGGATTATGCGACGCACTAATCACCACGCCCGCGCAGCCCGACAAATGGCGCGTCAAAAAAGCCACGGCGGGAGTCGGCACCACGCCCAGGAGCAGCACATTGACACCCATCGCCGCCACGCCCGCCGCCACGGCCTGCTCCAGCATCGGCCCCGAAAGGCGCGTATCCCGGCCAATTAAAACTGGCTTTCCCGGTTGCCCAAATTTCGACGCGACCGCGCGGCCAAAGGCAACGGCCATTTCAGGCGTCAATGGCTCCACGTTGGCGCGGCCACGAATGCCGTCGGTGCCGAAAAGCCGCGCTTGAACTGCCATATCGGTAATAATACTACTTAGCGGCGAAGTTATGGGGTGGCGGGCTTGCTGGCCACCAGCTCGATCTCAAAAATCAGCGTCGCATTCGGCGGAACGGCGTCGCCCGCGCCCTGCATACCGTAGCCCAACTGGGGCGGAATGATCAGTTTGCGCTTGCCGCCGACCTTCATCGTCGAGGTGCCCTCGGTCCAGCCCGCAATCAGTGAAGTCACGCCCTGGACGTAATCAAACGTCGGCCCCATTTCGGGATGATCCGCCGATGCGTCGAATTTGGTGCCGTCGAGCAGTTTGCCCACATATTTGACCGAGACGCGGTCGCCCGTCTTCACGGCCGGGCCCGTGCCCACGACGATATCGACATACTTCAATCCGGAAGGCGTGGTAATGATCGGCTTGCCCGTATCCTTGTCTTTCTCAACCGCCGCCCCTGCTGGCGCGGGCGGAGGCGTGTTCGTCTGGGCCTGGACCGAGCTGGAAAAAATCTGGCTCATCGTGCCAAACGAGAGGGCGACGAAAAGCATTCCGGAAAAAACAAGAAGGCGATAACGGAGACTTGGGAGCAATTTCATAGAAGGGATAAATTTAAGGGCAAACGTTGAAAAAAAGCGAGAGATCAACGAATTAAAAACTACGCTGCGGTAGCGGACGTTTCCTTCATCGCTGAATTCCAAAGCCTGGCGTAAACGCCCTTGCGCGCGAGCAGTTCCGGTCCGGTGCCCGACTCGACCACGCGCCCCTCTTCGAGGACGTAGATGCAGTCGACGTGATGAATCGTGGCGAGTCGATGCGTCACGATCAGCGTAGTGAAGCGCCGCATCAGGACGTGCAGCGTCTCCATGATCTCCGCCTCCGTTTCGAGGTCGAGCGCGCTGGTCGGCTCGTCGAGCAGCAGGATCGGCGCGTTTTTCAGGAAGGCCCGGGCCAGGCCGATGCGCTGTTTCTGGCCGCCGCTGAGCCGCACGCCGCGCTCGCCTACCTGCGTCTCATATCCGTGGGGAAGTTTTTCGATGAAGGCATGCGCCTGCGCCGCCTCGGCTGCGGCTTGAATCTCGGCGCGGGTTGCCTCGGGGCGGCCATAGGCGATGTTTTCCAGCACCGTGCCGGAGAGGAGTAGCGTATCCTGCAAGACTACGGAAATGTTCGCCCGCAACGATTTCTTGGTCACGTCGCGCACATCGCCGCCATCGATCAACACCCGGCCGGCATTCGGATCATAAAAACGGGGCACAAGCGAAAGCAGCGTCGTCTTCCCCGCGCCGGTGCCGCCGACCAGCGCGACGGTCTGCCCCGGCTTCAGGCTAAGGGTGATTCCGCTCAGGATGGGATGTTCGGGATCGTAGGCAAAGGCGACGTTCTCGAACGCGATCTCTCCGCGCGCGCGCGGCATCGGTTTCGCGCCGGGCCTTTCGGGCACGGAATCTTCGGCATCGAGGATTTCGAAGACGCGCTGCATCCCCGCCGCCGCACCCTCGAGCGCCCAGGCGGTGTAACTTAATTGTTCGAGCGGCTGGTAGAGCATGGTGACGTAGGCGAGAAAAAGCGTGAGCTGCCCGACGGTCAGCCGACCATCAAGGATATGCAGCGTCGCGACGTAGAGAACCAGCGACAATCCGAGCGCCATCACGGCGGAAATCGCGAGCGTCGAAATGGCATTGGTGATGGTGAGACTGAGGTTGGCCGCGTAACTCTGCTCGGCCTCGCGGACAAATTCGCGCACCTCGTATTCCTCCTGCCCGAAGGCGTGGACGATGCGGATGCTGGTCAGGCCCTCGCTGGCGCGCGCCAGCACATCGCTTTCCTCCTGCTGGAGCGTCGTCGTCTGCCGCCGCACGCGCGCGGAGAAGAAATATATCGTGATCCAGAGCAGAGGAACGATGAGCAGCGAAATGCCCGCAAGCTCCGGGTCCATCCCGGTCATCGAGGCAAACGTGATCAGCAACGTGATGACCGAGCCAAAGATGGTGTCGAAGCCGCGGTTGTAAAAGGTCTGGATCGCCTGCGAATCGTAGGCCACGCGAAAGGTCGAGTCGCCGCTGCGCCTCCGGTCGTGGAAATGGAGCGGCAGGTACTGCAGGTAAGAGTAAAGCTGGGTGCGCAGTTGCAGCAGAGCTTTCAGCCCGATCTCGATCGAGACGTAGTTGCGCCAAAAGCCGAGCAGCCCCGCCAGCAGGTAGATGATGACCATTGCGATCGCCGCGAGCATCGCCGCGTGGCCCTGCGAAAAAGTGAGACCGTGCCAGTGGACTTCGCCATCCGGCCCGACCTTGAGGACATGATCGATCACCCACTGGATCGGCCAGTACTTGAGGAGGCTAAAATCGACGCCGACGACAAGCAGGATCAGGCTGAAACAAATCGTGGCCAGGTAGGGCCGGTAATAGCCGATGACGCGCCGGTAGAGATTCATGTGCTTTTCTGTTGTAGCGGCGGTCCGGGAAGGTCGCACGATAAAATCGGACGGCTTTCCTTGCCCAATCCGTCATCCTTAGTTGGTCGAGCGCCCCCGACAAGATTCCAGTTCGACCAACTACCCGAAAAGAACTGATCCTTCGCCAAGCTGGGAAGACGAATGGTTTTAAGAGTTGACCCTGCGGGTGCGAGTGACTTAGACAAAGGCGTGCGTAAACTCTCTCTTTTTGTCTCCCTGGCGGTGGTTCTGGTTATTGGCGCGGCGTTGGCGGGCTGCCAAAAAGGGAGTGATACGATTAAAATCGGGTTGGCGGCGGTGCAATCGGGCTCGGATGCGCAGATCGGGGCGACGATGCTTGATGGCTCGCAGATCGCCATTGATGAGTGGAATGCGAAGGGCGGCGTGCTCGGCAAGCAGATCGAAACGATTTCGCTCGACGACGAGGCCAATCCCCAAAAAGCGAACACCGTGGCGCATAACCTGGTGGATGACGGCGTGGTGGCGGTGATCGGCCATCTCAACAGCAATTGCACGATTCCCGCCTCGATTGTTTATAACGACGCGAAAGTGCTGCAAATCACCCCCGGCTCGACCAATCCGAAGTACACCGAGCAGGGATTTCCCTACGCCTTTCGCATTTGCGGACGCGACGACCAGCAGGGGCCGGTGGCGGGCAAGTACCTGCACGACGTGCTCAAGTTGAACAAGATCGCGATTCTGCATAACAAGACGGCTTATGGCGAGGGCCTGGCCACGGAAGTGAAAAAGACGTTCGAGAGCCTGGGAGGTCAGGTGACCATGTTCCAGGGGATCGGCGTCGATGAGAACGATTTCGGCGCGAATATCTCCGTGATCCAGGGTTCCGGTGCGGAGGGCTTTTTCTGGGGCGGGATGTACGGCCAGGGCGGTCCTCTTTGTGTCAAGATGCGGCAGGCCGGGGTGAACATTCCGTTCGTCAGCGGCGATGGCTGCTTCGCCCAGCCTTTTATCGACACGGTCGGGGGCACCGCGCCGAATGTCTTTCTCTCGTTCGGCAAGGATTACCACCAAAATCCCAATGCGGCGGCCTTTATCAAGAGCTATAATGACAAGTACCATCAGGATATTGGCGCCTATTCCGTCTATGGTTATGACGCCGCCAATGTGCTGCTCACCGCGATCCAGCAGGCGGGGACGACCGATCCCGACAAGGTGGCTGCGGTGATGAAGAGCCAGCCCTTCGACACCATCCTCGGAAAAGTCGAGTTCGACACGAAGGGCGACGTGAAGGGGAGCGGCTTCGTGATGTGGACGATCAAGGATGGCAAGCTGCAGGTGCTACCGGACAGTCCATGACTCCGGCGGAAGGCAGCAGCTTCGGGAGCGAAACCTGCTCATAATGTAGCTTAATCCATGAGCTCTGGTTCAACCCTGACGGAAATCGTGATCAACGGCATCTCGCGCGGAGCTGTCTACGCGCTGATCGCGCTCGGCTACACGATGGTCTATGGCGTGCTGGGGATGATCAACTTCGCCCACGGCGAGGTCTTCATGATCGGCATGTTCGCCTGCGTCTATGCGATGGGCGTTTTTTCCGTCGCCTGGGGCGATCACGTCGCGCTCAACCTCGGATTGGGCATCGTGGTGGCGATGATTTTTTCGGCGGGATATGGCTACGCGAACGAACGCATTGCCTATCGCCGCCTGCGCAAGGCGCACGTCCTTGCCCCGCTGACCAGCGCGATCGGCATCTCGACTTTTCTCCAATATTTTATTTTTCTCACGGTGAGCAAAGAGAAGGTGAATTTCCCGCGTTACTACAGCGACTGGCTGACCAGTCACGGCATCCATTTCGCGGGAGTCCAGGTCACCTACCTGCAACTGGCCATTCTCGGATTGAGCCTTGTCATCATGGGCGCGCTCTATTTTCTGATCAATCACACGCGGCTGGGCATCGCGCTGCGGGCGACGGCGCAGGACCAGCTCATGGCCAGCCTGGTCGGGATTCCGGTCGACAAGATCATCGCCTTCACGTTCATTCTCGGCTCGGGGCTGGCGGCGATTGCGGGCGTGATGGTCGCGATGAACAATAATGTGCTGGTTTTTGATGCGGGCTATCGCGTGGGTTTGAAGGCTTTCACGGCGGCGATTCTCGGCGGGATCGGCAACATCCCCGGCGCGGTGCTGGGCGCAATGATTCTCGGGCTGACCGAGGCGATGACCACCTGGGGATTCGGCAGCCAGTGGGATGACGTGACGACCTTCGCCATGCTGATGCTGGTGCTGCTGTTGCGCCCGCGCGGCTTGCTCGGCGAACGGGTGGCTGACAAGGTATGATATGACTTCCCGCTGGCGCGCATACCTACTCGGCATCCTGGGGATCGCGGCCCTGACGTTTCCGTTTTTGTGGCTGCAACTCGTCCCCGACTTTAACCGGGACACCATCGGCGTCGCCTGGGCTCCGCTGCATGGACTGCAATTTTTCATCGATCTCTCCCCGGTCTTCGCCATCGCTTTTCTGATCTGGCTGGGCGTTCAGCTCAACCGGCGCATGGGTTGGAGCACGGCGCTCGCCGCAAATCCAACCTGGCAAAGCGCAGCCCGGAGGTGGACCCATTATTGGGCGTGGGGCACGATGCCGATCGTCTTGTCGTGCGTTTTCTTTTTCAGCGCATCGAGCCTGAGTCTCTTTACGACGGTCGGCATCTACATGCTGCTGGCGCTCGGGCTGAACATCACCGTGGGCATGACTGGGCTGCTGGTGCTCGGGTACGCCGGATTTTATGGATTCGGCGCTTACTTTTTTGCGCTCGCGCAGCAGAATCTGCCCTACTTTCCGTGGTGGATGGCCGCACCGCTGGCGTTCTTTCTCGGCGGAGGCGCCGGGTATCTGCTGGGCCTTCCCTGTCTGCGCCTGCGCGGCGATTATCTCGCGATCGTCACGCTCGGTTTCGCCGAAGCGTTTCGTGAATTGATGCGCAATCTTTCCAACGACGACACCGACAGCTCGACGCGCAGCCCTTTCCTACAGGAATTGGCGCATATTTTCGACACCGGCGGCGACAAGGGGATTATTCTGAGCGATCACTCGACCTTTGGCCGGATGGCCGGGCTGACCGGCGGTCAGGTGAGCTATGTAATTACGGCGCTGGTTTTGTTCCTGGCGGTTTTTCTGGTGCAGCGGCTCTATCACTCCCCGGTGGGGCGGGCCTGGATGGCGATTCGCGAAAATGAAGTCGCGGCGGCGGCGGTGGGCGTGCCAGTGGTGCAGATGAAGCTGCTCGCCTTTTCGTTGAGCGCGGCCATCGCGGCGGTGGCGGGCGTGCTCTACGGCGCGAAAGACGGCTTTGTCAGTCCCGACATCTGCGCATTTCAACAATCGATCATGGTGCTCGCGATGGTCATCCTCGGCGGTCTCGGCAACAGCTACGGCGCGTTGCTCGGCGCGGCGCTGCTCTATCTGGTGCCCGAGTATTTGAAGCTGATGCCTTCGATCATCGGCGGAAATCCCGTGCTGAGCGCCATCGTGCCGGGGTTTGTACGCGACTCGCTGCAGCATCTTTCCGATTACCGGTTGCTGCTCTTCGGTGGCGTGATGGTGCTGATGATGTTGTACCGTCCGCAAGGTCTGCTCGGAAGCCGGCGCAGAAAAACGGAGATGCTGCACAAATGACGCCTCTGCTCGAAACCCGCGGATTAAGCAAAACCTTTGGCGGTCTGAAAGCCGTGCAGGAGGTTTGCCTGCGCGTCGAGGCGAACCGGATCGTGAGCGTGATCGGCCCCAACGGCGCAGGTAAAACGACTTTCTTCAATTGCCTGAGCGGGATTTACCGGCCCGATGGCGGGGCTATTTTGCTGGAGGGTCGCGACATCACCGGACGCCCGCCGCACCAGGTCTGCAAGCTGGGCATGGCTCGCACGTTCCAAAACATCCGCCTCTTTCCGGAGATGTCGGTGCTGGAAAATGTGCTCGTGGCGCAGTTTCAGCACCGGTCGATTTCCCCTCTGCCGCTGTTGCTGCGTTCGAACCGTTTCTGTGACCAGGAAAAACTGAGCCGCGAGGAGGCGCTCGGTTTTTTGGATTTCGTCGGGCTGGCGAAGCACGCCGACCAGGTCTCGAGCAGCCTCCCCTACGGCTCACAACGGCGTCTCGAAATCGCGCGGGCCCTGGCGACGAAACCGCGCCTGCTTTTGCTCGACGAACCTGCCGCCGGGATGAATCCGCAGGAGGCGGTGGAGATGGTGCAGTTGATTTCCCGCATCCGTGAGCGCGGCCTGGCCATCCTGCTGATCGAGCATCACATGAAAGTGGTCATGACGATTTCCGATGAAATCCTGGTGCTCGACCATGGCGTGCAGATCGCGCACGGGGCGCCGGAAAAAGTGCGCAACGATCCGCAGGTGATCAAGGCCTATCTCGGCGAGGAAATTTCCCACTAAGACCATGCTTAAGCTCAACCAAGTATGTTCCGGTTATGGTGCCATCGAAGTGCTCAAGAGCCTGACGCTGGAGGTGCGCTCGGGCGAAATCGTCGCGCTGCTCGGGGCCAACGGCGCAGGCAAAAGCACAACGCTGCTGACCATCGCGGGCGTGGTGCCGGTGCGCAGCGGGGAGATTACCTGGCAAAACGCTCCGCTTCCCATCGGCAAAGCCGACGCCGTTTTGCGCCAGGGCATCTGCCTCTGCCCGGAAGGCCGCCACATCTTCCCGCGCCTGACCGTGCTGGAAAACCTGATCAGCGGCAGCATTCTGCTTCCCGCGAGCCGCAATCCCGCCAAGCTTGAGGAGATTTATGGCTACTTCCCGCTGCTGGCCGAGCGCCGCACCCAACTCGGCGGCACTCTCTCGGGCGGCGAACAGCAGATGCTCGCGATTGGCCGCGCGCTGATGGGTGAACCGAAGTTGCTCATGCTCGATGAGCCCTCACTCGGACTCGCCCCGCAGATCGTGGCGCGGATTTTCGAGATCATTTGCCGGATCAACCAGACGGGCGTGCCGATTCTCCTGGTGGAGCAAAACGCGCGGCAGGCCCTGCGGATCGCGCATCGTGGTTACGTCATCGTCACGGGAAAAAATCAGCTCACCGGCACCGGCGCGGAACTGCTCGCCAGCGACGAAGTGCGGCAGGCTTATTTGGGGGAGTGATCGGCGGCGATGCCTTCGCGAAAACTCGGATAGATCGGCTCCCAGCCGGTGTAGCGGAGTTTCGCGTTGGAGACGCGCTTGTTGGTCAATCCGCGCTTGCGCAGGAGATTCACCGGACCGTGGGGCGGCATCGGCTTCTGCAGGAACCCGCTGCACCACGTGTAAAAATCAAGATAGGTCACGGGGGTGTCATCGGTGGCGTTGTAGATTTCCCCCCGCTCGCCTGCGTCGATGAGATACGCCAGCGCGGCGACGAGATCGCGCTGATGGATCTGGTTCATCCAGCGCAGGCCGTCTCCCTCGATGACGGCCTCGTCGCGACGAAACTTCTCGAAGAGGACGCCGCGATTGGGTCCATAAATGCCGCTCGAACGGACAACCGTCGCCCCCGCCCAAAGGACGACTTTTTCCGCCACCCGCAGGATGCGTCCCGTCGCGGTGTCGGGTTCGGCGGGAGATTCCTCCGTCACGATTTCCCCTTCGTTCTGGCGATAGACCGACGTCGACGAGACAAAAAGTTTTCGCGAGTCGCGCTGGTAGGCATTCATCATCAGCGCGCCTTTAAGAAAAACCTGCTCGTAGGCCGACTCCCCGCCTCGGCCGGAGGAGGCGCAATGAATCACGAGATCGTACAATTCATCCAGGGCGGCCCATTTATCGTTGTCGGCCACGCTGCCCACAATGATGCGATGAAACGAATGCGCGGCCAGCGAAGCGGCGCTGGCTTCGGAGTGAACCCAGGCGGTAATTTCGTGCCCTTCCTCCTGAAGACGGAGCGCCAGCGGAAGCCCGATGTAGCCGCAACCGACGATGAGCGCTTTGGAATTCGGCTTCACGATTTTAGAGCCGCGCGCCAGGGTTACTTGCTATTGACCATGATGACGAGGACCGAGGCGTCGTCCGCGTTGCCGCTTTTGTTGGGACTGAAGCGGGCGATGAGCTTTTCATCGGATCTCACCCAGGTCACGCGACCGCTGGGAATCTGAACGGAGCGCCAGGTCTGCCCTTCCTTGGTCGCGTCGAGAATGGTATCGATATCGCTTTGCGTCAGGTTGGCCTTGGCGGGATCACTGGTGTTGCGCGTAAAAACCTCCATCGCGGAATGATCCCCGTCGAAGTAGACCGTGATCGTGAAGTGGTTCTCCGGGTCGGTCGAGCCTCGCGCCGCCACGATCTGTCCCTTGACCAGGCGCACCTCGAAAAGCATCTGGGCGCCCATGTCCTGCGCCGAGCCATAGCGCTGGCGCAATTCCGTCAGGGTGTCGCCGATGTTGGCCTGTGCCATCGCAGGTGAGGCCAGCAGGAGGGCACAAAGCGCGATTTTTTTTCCCGGGGTAAAAAGGGGCACATGGCACCTATAGCAAATCCCAGCGTGAACTGGACAAAAAAACGAAGCGGGCGGAGAATAAAGGCATGGACCCGACCCAACGCGCGCGCTTTCTTTTTGTTCATCCGCAGATCGATCCGGACGCCTATGTCTCGTCCCACGCGGTGGTGATCGGCGATGTGCGGCTGGCGGCTCATAGCAGCGTCTGGCCCACGGCGGTGCTGCGCGGCGACATCAATTTCATCGAGATCGGCGAAGGCTCGAATATCCAGGACGGTGCCATTGTCCATCTCGCGGAAGATTTGCCCGTGCGTGTCGGCAAGCTCGTGACGGTCGGCCATCGCGCGATCCTGCATGCCTGCACAGTGGAAGACGAATGCCTCATCGGCATGGGCGCGACCGTGCTCGACGGCGCGGTGATCGGCAAGGGAAGCATCGTTGGCGCGCACGCGCTGGTCACCAAATGCATGCGCATTCCGCCCGGCTCACTGGTCATGGGCACGCCCGCGAAAGTGGTGCGCGCGCTGAGTCCGGCGGAAATCGCCGACATCCGCACCTGGGCCGATCATTACATCGCGCTGGCGCCGCTGCACAAAATGCACTTCGAGAAGTCAGCACCGGTCGCGCCGTTGTATTGAGTTTAGAGCGGAACTTTCAAGCCCTCAGCTTTGGCCAATTTTTTCTGATTAACGTCAAAGGTGAGGAATTCCTGAGCACCAAGGTGCAGAGCGGTAGCGATATGAAGAATGTCGAAACCCCGGTGGCCACCGGCAAGCGTATGCTGACCGGAGACACGTTCGGCGATGCTGTGCACATCGGCCCAATTGGCGGGAACAATCACAATAGCGCCAGAGGCGATGTTGCTTTGCAACGTGGCGAGTACCGCCAGAACGGTCGCCGTGTCAAAACCCTTGCTCGGGTCCTTCTTATGCAAAAATTCCTGCCAACGCGTGGACTGACGAAATTCAAACAACAAGAGCGAACTTGCGCTCACAGGCTCTCGCATTTGTTGAGCATGGGCAATGGCCTCTGCCGTGTTGGACTGCCCGCGATATAGGGCGCAAAGGAAAGATGTGTCCGGATAAGCGATCATCCCTCTTCGCCTTCAAGTTCGGCGTCGCGCATAGCCTTGACTTCAGCGGCAGAAAACACTCGATCTCCCCAAATCTTTTTTATTTGAGCCTTCCAATCGGGCTTGACCAATTTTTTTGGAGTGGCAACGGGAGGCACCAGGCGCGCCACGACGCGGCCGCGCCTCGTGATGTCAACGGACTCGCCATTGTCGATCAAGGCCGAAACCCGTCGAAAGTTGTTTCGCAAATCCGCCACCGTTGCTGTCTTCATGATAGTTATTATCTATCATCATGTTGACGAAGTCAATCCGTTTTCAGGCCCACAACTCCAACCGCAAGCGCCTTCCGCAAAAACCTTCCCGTATGGCTTGCGGGCTGAGCGGCGACAAACTCGGGAGTGCCTTTGGCGACGATCTGCCCGCCGCCCTCGCCGCCTTCGGGGCCGAGATCAATGACGTAGTCGGCGCATTTGATGACATCGAGCTGGTGCTCGATGATGACGAGCGTGTTGCCCGCATTGCGCAATTTGAAGAGGACTTGCAGGAGTTGCTCGATGTCGGCGAAGTGGAGGCCGCTGGTCGGCTCGTCCATGATGTACATCGTGCGGCCCGTGGCGCGTTTCGCCAGCTCCGCCGCGAGCTTCACCCGCTGCGCCTCACCTCCCGAAAGCGTGGTCGCCTGCTGACCGAGATGCAAATAGCCGAGGCCCACGGCGGCCAGCGCTTCGAGCTTGTCCGCAGCGGCGGGCACGTTACGGAAAAAGTTGAGGCCGTCGTCGACGGTCATGGCCAGGACATCCGCAATGTTGAGGCCCTTGTAGGTGATCTCCAGCGTTTCGCGATTGAACCGGCGACCGCCGCACGCTTCGCAGGTCACATAGACCGGCGGCAGAAAATTCATCTCGATCTTGATCACGCCGTCGCCCTCGCAGTGCTCGCAGCGTCCGCCCTTGACGTTGAAGCTGAACCGGCCCGGCCCGTAGCCGCGCACGCGCGACGACGGTAATTGCGCGAAGAGATCGCGGATGGTGTTGAACGCTCCGGTGTAGGTGAGCGGGTTGGAGCGCGGCGTGCGGCCGATCGGCGTCTGGTCGATCACGATGGCCTTGTCGATCAGGTCGAGGCCGTCGATGGCGTCGTGCGCGCCCGGCGCTTCCTTGGCGTGATAAAAATGCCGGAAGAGCGCGCGGCAAAGTACGTCGTTGACCAGCGTGCTCTTGCCCGAACCGCTAACACCGGTAACGCAGGTCATCAGGCCGACGGGAAAACCGACCGTGACGTTGCGCAGATTATTTTCGCGCGCATTCATCACGCGGACAAAGCCGTTGTTGGTGGGCAGGCGCGTCTTCGGAACGCGAATCGATTGCGTGCCGTTGAGGAATTGTCCGGTCAGCGATTTTGGATTGGCCAGGACTTCCGGGACCGTGCCCGCCGCGACGATCTGGCCACCGCGCAAACCGGCATAAGGGCCGAGATCGACGAGATAATCGGCGGCGCGGATGGTGTCCTCATCGTGCTCGACCACGATCACCGTGTTGCCGAGATCGCGCAATTCACGCAGCGTCTCGAGCAGACGCTCGTTGTCGCGCTGATGGAGGCCGATGCTCGGCTCATCAAGAATGTAGAGTACGCCGGTGAGTTTCGAGCCGATTTGCGTCGCGAGCCGGATGCGCTGCGCCTCTCCTCCGGAAAGCGTGCCGCTCTCGCGGTCGAGTCCGAGATACCCAAGTCCGACGTGATTAAGAAAGCCGAGCCGCTGCAGGATTTCGCGCCGCACTTCCCCGCCGATTTTCTCTTCCTGCGGCGTCAGCGTCCACGCCTCCAGCCAGCGCTGCGCGGCGTTGATCGAGAAATGGCTGAACTGCGCGATGTTGAGTCCCGTGCCGGGCGGACCACCGAGCGTGACCGCCAAAACTTCGGGCCGCAGCCTGGCCCCGTGACAGGTCCGGCAAGTAATGCGCGTCATGTACTGATGCAGACGGTGCCGCGTGAGTTCACTTTTGCTCTCGGCATGCAGACGGGTCAATTGCGCGATCAGTCCCTCAAACGACCGCTCCGTGGTCACCGTCTTGCCGTTGCGCGAGGCGGTAAAACTGATTTTTTCATCCCCCGTGCCGTTGATCAAGGCCCGTTGGAACGCATCACTGCATTCCCGATAAGGCCGCGACATCGGCTCGTTATAGGCCAACGCCAGGGCGGTCAATTGACCGCGATAAAGCTTGGCCAACGCAGGCGCGCTGCGTCGCCACGGCGCGACCGGCATCTCTTCCAGCGGAACGGAACCATCCGGGATCAACAGCGCGGGATCAAAGACCGATTCGGTGCCGAGTCCGTCGCAGACCGGACAAGCACCCTGCGGGCTGTTGAAGGAAAAATGGCGCGGGGTGATTTCGGCATAACGATAGCCCGTTTCGGGATCGAAGTTCTGGTTGCTCAACGTCAACTCCTCGGCGATGGCGTCGGGCGGCCCGAAGAGAACGGTCACCACGCCTCCCCCGGTTTTCAAGGCCAGCTCAAGCGAGTCGGTCAGGCGCGTCTTGATCGAATCGCTGATCTTGAGCCGGTCGATGACCGCCTCGATGGTGTGGGCGCGCGATTTGTCGAGACGCGGCGGTTGCTCGAGTTCGTAAATCTTGCCATCGAAGCGCGCGCGGACAAATCCCTCGCGGCGCAATTTCTCCACCACGTCGCGGAACTCGCCTTTTTGCTTGAGGATGACCGGCGCGAGAATTTGCACCGGCGTCCCTTCCTTCGCCGAGAGGACGCGGTCGACCATCTGCTGCACCGACCAGCGCCGAAGCGGTTTGCCAGTCTTGGGATGGTGCGGCTGGCCCAGATGCGCGAAGAGAAGCCGCAGGAAATCGTGGATTTCCGTGGTGGTGGCGATGGTCGAGCGGGGATTGCCTCCGGCGGTGCGCTGCTCGATGGCAATCGCGGGTGAGAGTCCCTCGATGAAATCGACGTCGGGCTTTTCCATCTGCTCCAGGTATTGCCGCGCGTAGGTGGAAAGGCTCTCGACGTAGCGGCGCTGGCCCTCGGCATAAAGCGTATCGAAGGCAAGCGACGACTTGCCCGAACCGCTGACGCCGGTCAACACAACCAGTTTATTGCGCGGCAGCGTCAGCGACACGTTCTTCAGGTTGTGTTGCCGGGCACCGCCGATTCGGATTTCCTCCATGGCCATAAACTGAACAATCTATCACGAGTTGATCCGCTTGCCAAAAGAGAGGCGGAGAATTTTGACGGAATTAACGGAATGGGGGCAGAGCAATTTACTGACGCCGAACGGGACTCTACCCTAATCCCGTGAATCATATTCATCCTATTCAAAAACCCATCTGCCTTTTACCTCCCAAAAAATTTCGTTAATTTGGTCCTGCCTCTACAATCCTGTTAATCTTGTTAATCCTGTCCAAAAAATTAGTCTAAAGGCCATGCTCGATCTCGCCACACTGGCTGCTTTGCACGAGAAATATCGCGAGGCGGCGGCGCTGCCCGTGGCCGATTTTGCGCTCGGGGCGCATCGTTTTGACTTCGCGAAGAGTCCCTATCTCATGGGCGTGGTAAACCTTTCCGCCGACTCGTGGTATCGCGAGAGCGTGGTGCTGAACGCGGAGGCGGCCATCCGTCGCGGGCGCGTGCTGCACGAGCAAGGCGCGGCGATCATCGACGTGGGTGCGGAATCGACGCTGGCCCACGCGGCGCGGGTCGACTCAACGGCGCAGTCGGGCGCGCTGGTTCCAATTGTGCGCGAACTGGCCTCGGCGGGGATTTGTGTTTCGGTGGAGACCTACCATCCGAGCGTGACGACGGCCTGCCTGAAGGCGGGCGCGAGAGTGCTGAACCTGACCGGCACGACGGCGGGCGAGGAAATTTTTCGCGAAGTGGCCGACTTCGATGCGGGGGTGATCATCTGCTTCGTCCAGGGCGATCATGTGAGGGATGTCGGCAATCTTGACCTGGGGACCGATCCGGTCGCAACGCTCTACGATTTTTTTGCGCGGCAGATCGAGGCGGCGACAAATGCGGGCGTGTCGCGCATCTGGATCGATCCAGGCCTCGGCTTTTATTACCGGAATCTGCAGGACAGCGGCGCGCGCATCCGGCATCAGATGCATATTTTTCTCAACAGCTTCCGCCTGCGGGCGCTGGGCTGGCCGGTCTGCCAGGCGCTGCCGCACGCGTTCGAGTGTTTCGAGGACGAAGTGCGCGCGGCGGAGCCGTTCTTTGCCGTGCTGGCGCTGCTTGGTCAGGCGAGTCTTTTGCGTACCCATGAGGTCACCAAAGTGCGCGGCGTCATGCGAGCGTTGGATTTGGTGCGGGAGGCGGGCGAGATTTTGCCGGGTGAATGATTATTTCGCGCCCCAGCCGAAAAGGACGACGGGGATCGTGCGGAAAAGAATCTGGATATCGAGCCAGAGCGTCCAGCGGTCGATGTACTCGAGGTCGAGCCGCACCCAATCCTTGAAATCGGTGATCTGGTTGCGGCCCCGGATTTGCCAGAGACAGGTCAGGCCGGGGCGAACGCTCATGCGGCGGCGCTGGCTGGTGTCGCCGAAACTGGCCGTTTCGTAGAGCGGGAGCGGGCGCGGCCCGACCAGGCTCATCTCGCCGCGCATGACGTTCCAAAGCTGAGGCAGCTCGTCCATGCTCGTGCGGCGCAGCCAGCGGCCCAGCCGCGTGACGCGGGGATCATTCTTGACCTTGAAAACCGGGCCCGACATTTCGTTGAGCGTCTCCAGCTCGGCGCGCGCCTGCTCGGCATTGGTAACCATGCTGCGAAATTTATACATACGGAAAGGACGTCCATGCAGGCCGCTGCGAGGCTGAGAAAAGATGATCGGCCCCGGCGAGGTAAAGCGGACCAGCAAGGCGATGACGGTCATGAGGGGCGACGCCAAAACCAAAAGCACAAACGAGCCCACGATATCGAGGAACCGCTTGGTCAGCAAAGCGTAGGAAATCGACGGTGTGGTGCGATAGATCAGCAGGGGCTGACCGGCAAATTGATCAAACTGGACATGGGTGAAGAGGGTCTGAATAAAATCGGCGGAGACCCACGCCTCGACGCCTTCGGCCTCACAGGCCAGCAACGCTTCCCGCACTTGAGGGATGATATTCTCGTCCAGGCTGAAGACCACAATATCGACCATCTCATCGTGCAGGGTCTGGATGAAACGCTCCATGCCCTCCTGCCGCAAATCAAACTCGGCCTTGATTTCGAAATTCTTGCCTGGCTGGGAGAGGAACCGAGCTTTCCAATTCTCGCGATCTTTCTCCAGGCCGCAGAGGAGGATGTATTGGCGGAGATGGATGCGGGAACCGCGCTGCTTCAGCCAATAAAGGAAGATGGCCATCCGTGCGGAGAGAAGCGCCGTCGCGAGCACAAAAAAGATTCCCAGCGCCGCGCGGCTGATGTGCGCCTGCGGAATGCGGAACATGACCACGCAGGCAAAAATGGCCATCAGCACGAAAAACATCGCCGACATGATTCGTCCCACCGCGCGGGAGAAATCCTTCATGGGCGGGCTCTCGTAAACGCCCATGTATTCCAGGGCCACGGGTCCCAGCGGCAGCGCCAGCGCGATCATCCAATAACAGTTGGCGAATTGGGGTGCCAGCGGATAATCGTCAAACCAAACCAATTGATTCAGGACGTAAAAACGCAACGCATGGGCCGCCCATAATGATATGCAAATCAGACTGGCATCGACCAGCTGCAGGAATTGTTGATAAAAATTGTGCTGCCGGGAAAGCATGGAAAGTCGTTATTACCTGAATCGATGCAAAGAATAGGATTAACCCTTGGCGGGGCCGGTTAAAAGAATTTTATCGGCACTTTCCGCCTCTGCGACAACTTCTTCAGATGAGGGGGCTAGGCTTTCCCATTTTCCAGCCACCACTGGTAAGTGGCCCGGAGCCCCTCCTCAAGCGGCGTGGAGGCCTTCCAACCCAGCTTGTTCAGCTTGGAGACATCGAGCAACTTCCGTGGTGTGCCATCGGGCTTGGTGGTGTCCCATTCAACTTGCCCCTTATAACCAACCACCTGGCCGACCAACCCGGCTAATTCGCGAATCGTGATATCCTTACCGCATCCCACGTTAAGTAGTTCCGGGGAATTATAGGTTTCCATGAGAAAGACACAGGCTTGCGCCAGGTCATCGACGTGGAGGAACTCGCGATAGGCGCTGCCGGTGCCCCAGAGGGTGACACTTGGCTTCGCCTCCTTTTTGGCGAGATGAAATTTATGAATCAGCGCTGGCAGCACATGCGACGTTTCGAGATCAAAATTGTCTTCCGGCCCGTAGAGATTGGTCGGCATGGCGCAGATGAAATTGACGCCGTATTGCTTGCAATAGGCCTGGCAAAGCTTGATGCCGCATATTTTTGCCAAGGCATAGGCCTCGTTGCTCGGTTCGAGACTACCGGTAAGCAGGGCGTCCTCGGTCATCGGCTGGGCCGCAAACTTGGGGTAAATGCACGAGCTGCCGAGGAAGAGCAACTTCTTCACTTTGGCCGCGTAAGCGCCATTGATGAGGTTCAATTCGATCTGCAAATTTTCGCTGAGGAATTCGACCTGCTGGGTGGCATTGGCCCAGATGCCCCCGACCTTGGCCGCGGCGACAAAGACATAGTCGGGGCGGTGTTTCTCGTAAAACGCGCGTACGGCATCCGCGTTGCACAAGTCGAGCTCGGCCCGGGTGCGGAGCAACAGATTCGTGAAGCCGCGCGCGCGGAGCAGCCGGACGATGGCCGCGCCCACCATCCCACGATGCCCCGCAACAAAAATGGCATCACCCGGCTTCATTTTTATTCGATCCGGATGTGTTTGCCGCTCAGCTGCCGGGCCAGCAATTCCTCGTCAGCCTGGACCATGATCCTTACCAGTTCGGCAAAGGTGGTTTTCGGCTGCCAGCCGAGGATTTTCCTGGCTTTCGAGGCATCCCCGATGAGGAGATCAACTTCGGCGGGACGATAATATCGGGGATCGATCTTCACATAATCGTTCCAGTCGAGCTTGGCGTAACCAAAGGCCTCATCGAGAAACTCGCGGATCGAATGGGTCTCGCCCGTGGCGATGACAAAATCGTCACCCTCGTCCTGCTGGAGGATGCGCCACTGCGCCTCGACGTATTCCGGCGCGTAGCCCCAGTCACGTTTCGCGTCGAGATTTCCGAGATAGAGTTCCTTTTGCAAACCGGCCTTGATCCGCGCCAGCGCGCGCGTGATTTTACGGGTGACAAATGTCTCGCCGCGCCGGGGCGATTCGTGATTGAAGAGAATGCCGTTGCTGGCATGCATCTTGTAGCTTTCCCGGTAATTGACCGTCATCCAGTAAGCGTACACCTTGGCCGCACCGTAGGGACTGCGCGGATAAAACGGCGTGTCTTCGCGCTGCGGAACGGCCTGAACCAGGCCGTACATTTCGCTGCTCGAGGCCTGGTAAAAGCGCGCTTTCGGGGCCGTCTCGCGGATGGCTTCGAGCAGCCGCGTGGTGCCGAGGCCGGTGACATCACCGGTGTATTCCGGCACGTCGAAGCTGACACGGACGTGGCTCTGCGCGCCGAGATGGTAAACTTCCTCGGGCTGGAGATCATGCATGAAACGCATGAGCGACGCTGAATCGCTCAGATCGCCATAATGCAGGAACAGCCGCACGCCGTTGACGTGGGGATCCATGTAAAGGTGATCGATCCGCTCGGTATTGAATGAACTCGACCGGCGGATGATGCCATGAACCTCGTAACCTTTGGAGAGAAGTAATTCGGCGAGATAGGAACCGTCCTGGCCGGTGATGCCGGTGATAAGGGCTTTTTTACTCATGGTTATCGTGGTTTACGTTTGGCTGGTTGTCGTGATCGAGCTTTTCAGCGCGAGGGTGATTTGTTTCAGACGGGCCGTGCCGTCTTCGCTTTGCGTGAGAATTTCAGGGTCTTCCGCAAAGGCCTGATGCACGAGCCGCCGGTCAAAGGAATTCATCGGGGCAAGCACGGCGGGGTGCCCGGTACGCCTTACCTCGTCGGCCAGTTCACGAATGCGTCCGAGAAAATCCTGCTTCTCCTTTTGGCGATAGCCTTCCACGTCAATGATGACATTGGTGGCACCCTCTTCGTTCCGGTTTAAGATCCGGTTCAGGAGATATTGCAAATCCTCCAGGACCTGACCGTCGCGCCCGATCAATCTGTTCGCTTCGCGCGAGTGGATATTAAGCACGTGCCTCCCGGCCGGTTCCATCTCTTCCACCTCAAAAACGAGGCCGAGATGCCCGAGCATCAATTCCAGGGTTTCACGCGCGCGCTGCGAAGACATTCGCGCACTATAAAAGAATGTTGGAGTACGCCAACCATTTTCGTTAGATCGCTAATGCGTTGATTTCTGCTCAGAATTCATTGCCGTTGATTAAAAGCAGGTTGGGCTCCAGGCGGGATTGGACAACCCGTTGATAGGGATCGACCTCTGCACTATTTCCGCTCTGGTGCGCAGGATGAGGGAAGGAGACAAGGTCCGCGATGCTTCCCGGCGAAATCTGGCCAAGTTTGCCCGCCTGACCCAGGGCGCGCGCGCCATTGAGCAGGACCATTTCGAGCACGTCGCGGCTGTCGAGACCATGCAGCATCTGCGCCTCACGCATTTCGGACCGCATATCGAGCTTATTGTTGCTGGCCAGGCTGTCCGTGCCGAGGCACACGTTGACGCCATACTTGCGCAGGGTCTTCAGGGGAAATGGTGCATGACCAAAATAGGTATGGCACTTGGGGCAATGGACGACGGAAGCGCCCGATTGGGCCAAAAGTTCGTAGTCGTAATCCTGGAGATAGTTCAAGTGAGCGATGATCCAGTTGGAGCCAATGACTCCATGATCGACCAGGTGGGACAACGCCGACCCGTGCCCGCAATCCGAGTTGTCCCGTCCCAGGCTGCCCAGGAAATCGTGCAGCGGTCCGCTGGCATGGGCAAACATCTCGTGCTCCTCCACCGACTCGGCGATATGGGTCGTGGAAAGCATTCCGTATTTCTCTCCACACGTGCGGGCCAGCCGGTAGAGATCGACAGAGGCGGTATAGGGCGCATGAGGAGAAAGCCCAAAGCCGCCCAGCCATTCGGGGTGCTGCTCGAAAAAGCTCAGCGCTCCGAGAAGCGTTTCGTCTTCGTTGATGCGCGAGCGCACATCGATCAATTCGAGAAACCACCAGGTGCGCAGGGGCGGGACCGGCAGATGCGGAAGCAGTTCCGGGAACGACTCGATATTGGCCACGGTGGTGACGCCGCTCCCGGCCAGCAGGGTGAATCCCTCCGCAATCGCGTCGATGTAATCGCGGGTGGTGAACGACCGCCTCAGCGCGTTGATCGTCTTGATCCATTCGGTGAAGCTCTGCCGGGCGCTGATGATTCCTTTGAAGCGTGTGAAATCGAGATGGCAATGAGCGTTAATCAAGCCAGGCAGCAGTGTCGCCGCGCCGAGATCTGTCACCTTTTCGCCCGGCAGGGGTTGCAGCTCCGAGGCGGGCCCCACCGCCATAATTTCCGATCCTTCCACCCTCACCGCACCATGGAAGAGCGGTGGCGAGGAAATCGGCAGGACAACGTCGGCTTGAAACAACATAACAAGGGCTAAAATAGCGACAGGAGCATTCTCGGCTATGAAAAGTATCAATTATTTTATGTATCGATTTTCAGCGGATTGACGAATTAAGCAAAATCGAGGCTAGATTGATAGCGAGTCGTACGACGCGCGAAAGAGCAAAGAATTCGGGAGCAAGCTACGTAGCATCCGATAGTCGCTACCACTTCGTTACCGTGCTGCCGCTGGCGGCAAAAAACTAATTTTCTTTATTACGGCAAAAGAAGCAATTTTCACCACCGCGAATCAAGACGAGTCCGTGTTTTGCCATAATCGCTTTTATTTCGTAAAAACGTTCGCGGGCCAGATCGGCATGAAGTTCGATAATCAGTAATGTGACATAATCGAGCCAGGTCGGATCTTCCTTCAGCAAGAGTTCTCGTTCCGAGCCTTCGATATCCATTTTGAGGATTGCGTGAAAAACGGGACGGGGCACTTTTTCATGAGAAGATGACGATGGTATTATAGAAATGCCATTATTTCTAGGCCTCTATCCCCGCCGCTCCCATGCCTTGCGCTTCTGCCGCGCGATCTGGTTCGTGGCGCGAAGCTCGTAACGCGCCCCGCCCAGAAAAGTTTCCATGCGGGTTTTGAATTCGGGTGTCCACGCCACGCCATAATGATCGGCGGGGGCAAGCTCGACGCTGGAGCGCCCGCCGCCACTGGCACGCGAACAGACGAGCCGCAACTTGACCGGACCCGGAGCATCCATGACGAGTTCGCGCAATTCGGCCCAACGCGCGGGTTCGAGCCACTGCTCGATCGGCAAATGCAAAACCAGTTCGCGCAGAAGTTGGTCATAGGCTTCCGGAAGCCAGAGAACCTGCGCGGCGCGAAGCGCAGGCTGGTCGTCGCGCCGATTAAGCGAGCCGGAAATAACGACGACATCGCCGACGTTGAGCGGGCGCGACAGCTCGCCATAAAGCGGCTGAAAAACCAGGACTTCAATCGAGCCGGTCAAATCCTCGAGGACCACCCGCGCCCATGGCGTCTTGTCCTTTTGCGAAAGACGAACTTCGACTTTTGTGATCAGGCCGCAGAGTCGCGTATCGACCTCGCCGGGAATTTCCTTCACCTGCTCGATGGTGTGAACCCGGAAGGCCTCGACGTCCGCGCGATACTCATCCAGCGGATGGCCCGTGATGTAAAAGCCGAGGAGTTCCTTCTCATAAGCCAGTCGTTCGCGCGGCGTGAAGTCAGGGACACTGTTTGCCTTGGTCGTCGCGCCGTTTTT
>Ga0302319_10003155_pt1 | contig 34844 bp, 29 predicted proteins | sample Bog_T0_2_FD_203319 | JGI IMG/M metagenome (GOLD analysis project Ga0302319, IMG submission 203319) | Peat permafrost microbial communities from Stordalen Mire near Abisko, Sweden - Bog_T0_2 | ecosystem: Environmental > Terrestrial > Soil > Wetlands > Peat | place: Sweden: Abisko, Stordalen Mire...
GAATTGGTGAAAACTCCGCCGTTGGGAGTGATGACCGGTGTCGCCAGGAAGGTGCTGGGTCCGAAGACGGACAACTGGTATTCCGCGCCGACATAGACCTTGCCATTGACCACGGTGGGCACGGTAAATTTGACGGCCACGCCGGGGTTGTCCCGGGAAAGATTCTGGCTGCTGTTGTAAAGTTCCTGCGCGAGATTGTAGGCGTTGTAGGCGTGCAGGACCGCCGGTCCACTGCTGGCATAGGCGTCCGCCTGAATGACCCAGGCGATGGCATTAGTCGTCCCATTGGCGGAAATGACCGGGGTGGAGCCATGATAACCAAAGGAGGTGCTGGATTGGGACACGGGCGTGGCCGTGATGACTGCATTGGTGATGGCGAATGCCTTCATCACGTCGTAGTCACCCTGATAGAAAATCAGGTGGTTGAAATAGGCCGGGGTGCTAAATGCGCTGCCAATGGCCGAGGGCACTTCCTGCACGATCTGATTGTCGTTGGCGGAGTTGAAATGACCCATGTTGTCACGATCCACGAGATGAATTTTCCCTTCCTTGCCGGCGCCAACAATCAGATGCGGATGGTTTGTGCTGCCCACTGCATCCGGCAACAATAATGGACCCCCTGACCCGAGATCCGTGTCGCCCGATTGCAGGCCGGCTTGGTTGTAGGGAGTGAAATAATCAGCCACCTGCAGTCCGTTGGTGGTGGAAAGCTTCATGAAGCTGTCACCGTAATCACCGCCGTTGGTATTGGCGCTAAAGGAGCCGTTGGCCGTCTCAAAGAATAGATTGGTGTTGGCATCAACACACAGTCCGTTTCCGCCCATCCAGAGGGCGCCTTCGGCGGCATAGGTGCCAAACTGGGCGACGGTGGCATTGGGGGTGGTGTTAAAGATGTAGTTGGTCAGAATTGCAAGGTTGGTGGCATTAAACCCAATGATCCAGCCATGATAAGGATCGGTGTCCGCATAACTGCCATAGGCGACAAACAACTTTCCGCCGGCCAGGGTCAGTCCCGGTCGTTGCAACTGTTGCTCCGCGTTGAACGTCACCACACCACCGGAACTGTCCACTCCGGTTCCGGGAACCGAGGCGGTTACCAGCACCGGACTGTAGGGTCTTTCATTGCCGGTGGTGATGTCCAGGGCATGAATGCGGTGATAATAAATGTTGTTGCCCTCATGCGTGAACAAATCCACGTAGAGTGTGCCGGATACCGGATCAATCACCGGTGTGCCCGTGATGCCCATTTCCGGAACCAAATCGTGGTAAGCTCCATAGCGATTGCCAAAGTCGTTGTTAGGCGTCACGGCGGAAATTCCCATGTTTGTGGACCACAATAATCCGCCATTCGGGCCCGTGTTGCTGTCCGCATCGAAGGCATAAACACTGTCATGTTCCGTGGCCACATAGACCACATTATGCACGCCCTTGCCAGGAATGGTCACATTGGTCATGACCAGCGGTTGCGCGTAGACGTGGCCATCCACCGTGTAGGAAAACATCCGGCCGAAACTGCTCACAGTAACGTTTCCCGGTGTCAACGTGGTCTCATTCGTGTTCGCGCCGGCGCGCGTGTTGTCATAGTGATAAGTCAGCATGGCCACCAACGGCGGATTGGATGCCGGCGTGGTGAAGGTTTGAGAGGGCGCGGCCCAGGCGGTGCCAACACTGTTGGAAGCTGAAGCAGTGAAAAAATAGACGGTGTTGGTGGACAGACCCGAAACGGTTGCTGCAAATGCCCCGGTTTGAGTGCCCAGGGCAATGGCATGCGACCAACCCGCCGCGTTCGTTCCGCCATTGGCGGTTCCATAATAGACGGTCACCTGCGGCGAACCTCCCCCGGTTGCCAGGATCTGTCCGTTCAGCGTCGCCTGGGTTGTCAGGATGCCCGTGGCCGGTGTATTCGTCACCGCCGGAAGCGTGGCCGGGTTGACGGTCAGGGTCAGCGCCGGACTGTTGGTTGAAGTTGTATTGTTGTGAACGACCACGTCGTAATTGCCCGAAGCCGTGACCGCCACACTCGTCAATACCAATGAACTGTTGGTGGCTCCGGGAAGGTTCACATGGTTGGTGCGCCATTGATAATAAAAGGGTGTGGCCCCGATAACAGAAACATTGAACGTCACGGTCGTTCCGGCATATACCATGTTGGAAGGCGAGGCCGTCGGCTGGCTGACCGCCAGACCGCTTGCTGGAGTCAACCCCAGATCGAAGGTCGCGTCGTAGCCGTGACTGCCGCCAAAGGTGATCGCTCCTCCGCCCGGGGGTATCAATCCGATTTCGCCGCCGGCATACGGATTGCCGCTGGCAACGCCAATGGCGTCCCAACCGCCGCCGGCAACGGCCTTGCCAAAAGAATAGGCGTAAGTTGCATTCGGGGACAATGGCAGGGAAAGACCGCTCCACTGCAACCAGTCGCCGTCCACATAACTGACCGGCGCGGCGCTGATATAGGTCGCCAGCAAGGTTACGTTCCCGCCTGAGACGGAGTAAACATGCAGCAGATAGTTGATCGAACCGCCGGGTGAACCACCTCCGTAATCAAGCCCGGCGCTCTTCAGCGAAACCGAAGTGAGGGTGTACCCTCCGGTAGTGTTCCCGGTGGTGAAAGTCTGACCCGGTTCGCCCGCGGAATGATCCGTCTGGTTGTCCGTATAGTAATTCAAGCTGTCGGGAAACGTGGTGTTCCCCGAAGTGCTCAACTGGGAAATGTCAGCCGATCCCAGAGTCGGGGCCGTGGTGCCCAAATCTGTGAGCGTTACGGGTGTCTGGGCGCGAGCAGAAACCGCCCAAGCCATGACCATCATCGTGACTGCCAATGCGCCTATGACCGGGGAGGTTTTTTTGGGGCACATTGGTTGTTGTAGCAATGAAACGGGGGTTAAAACGTTCCGCCAGCAAAACGCAATTTTCGCTGCCGGGACGCATGCATAAAACAGAGTCGAACTTTCTTTGGCACTTTAATTGTTATCATACACTATATTATAACATATAACTGAAAGTAAAGTTAAATTTGAATAAATTCATTTTTATCTCGAAATCTGAAAGCGATTTTTCCATTCCAAGCCCGACCGGGTTTCGATGGGAACGGCCAGGGCCAGGGCGTGGAGAATCATCCGTTGGCGATGCTTTCGATGAAAAGTTGAACTGTAGCAAACAGAAGCAGATCGCCTTGATGGTTTGGAGGTTGGACCTGCAAAAATCAGACGTGCTTATTTGCAAGGGCTTCTTTTTCTGAAAAATTTGGGGGGAGACTTTCAATTGCCATTGATCTCGTGATTCACGCCGGGGTTGCCTGAATCATGGTTTATTTACCCCCCCCCCGACTTCCAGAAACGCGTTCGTCCCGGCATGAAGCTTGCTGGTTTCCGGCACGGATGAAATTCAGGTCGGCATTTCGCCGGTTGTTTGATTGGAATAATCGGCGCGCACGCCTCGAAGCAGAGCCGGCCACGGACGTGGGCGGAGCCAGCGGTGTACCCGGTTCCGGTCTCAAGTCGAAATATGGCAAACTTCTCAGGCGTCTGGCTGAAGCAGGAGCTCCACGTAGAATCCACCGTTCGGTTGAGTCGTTGGTGACCCGCGCACACGAATTGTTCGATTCAAGTTTCCGCGCCAAGGTGTTGTTGCCGGTGGCGGGTTGCATGGTGGTGGCGATGGCCGTCACCTTTCTCGTCGTGAACCACCGGATAGCGCAACAATCGGAGCAGGAAGCGCGTCACACGCTGGCCACCGCCAGCGCGGTCATCCGCTCCTCGCAGGATTTCCGGCGAAACGAACTGCTGCTGCATTTTCACAACCTGCCCAACGAGCCATGGTGGCAGGAGGTGTTCCAAATTGGCCAGGCCAAGAACCTGCATAACACGCTGAGCGACCTCATGGAAATGCAGCGGGTGGACATCCTGTTTTACGCGTCCAACCGCGGGAAGATCCTCGACGTGGAAAAAAATGATCCGGAGATTCCCGTCTCGGAGTTCGAGGCGGCGTCGGCGCCGGCGCTGCAGCTGTCCCTGCGCGGGGATGAAAAGGCGGACACGGTTTGCGTGGGCGGAAAACTTTACGATGTGGTCACGATTCCCGCCTACGATCTGAACAACGAACAGATTGGCGTGTTGACGCTGGGCTCGCAACTCGGCGGCGCGGCGGTGCAGGAATTCAGCCGGCTTACGCAAAGCCAGATTGCCCTGGTATCCCATGGGCGGGTCACCACCTCCACGCTGCCCGGATTGGATGCCAATGCGCAGTTTGCCAGCGCATTCAACAGCGCGATGCCCGCCAATGAGAGCGGGGATCCGGCGGCAAGTGTGAAGCCCATTGTACTCAATGGTGTGCATTATTACTCCATCGCCGGACGGTTTGAATCGCTGAAGCCCGATGGCAACCTTGGTTACGTCCTGTTAAGTTCGCGCGAGCCGTCGCTGGCCGCAATGGAGACGACGCAGCATGTGCTGGCGGCTACGGGCTTCCTCGCCATTTTGCTCTGCGTGGGGGCGGTGTGGTTTTACATCAACCGGGTCACTGAACCGCTGCGCGAACTGCGCCAGGGCGCCGAAGCGGTGGGACGCGGTGATTTCAACTGGCGTGTGGCGATCCGCAACCGCGATGAATGCGGCCAGCTGGCGATGGGATTCAATGGCATGACTGAAAACATCCAGCAATCGCGGTTGCAACTGGAACAAACCGTGGAGACGCTCAAGACGACGCAGGAACAACTGGTCCAGAGCGAGAAACTTTCGGCCATTGGCAAATTTGTCGCCGGCGTGGCGCATGAATTAAACAATCCCCTGGCCGCAGTGGTCGGATTCTCGGAAGTTTTGAAGCAAGGGACGGCGGATGAAAAAAGCCGGCACTGTGCGGAAACCATTCTCAAGGCTGCTCTGCGTTGCAAACGAATTGTCCAATCGCTCCTGAGTTTTGCGCGGCGGGAACAGCCCGAGCGCAAGCTGGTTTCCCTCAACACGGTCATCAAGACGGTCCTGGAGATCGTTGGCTATTCGCTGTCCACCAGCAACGTCGAGGTGGTCACGCAATTGGAACCCACTCTGCCCCTGGTCTTGGTGGATGCCAGCCAGATCCAGCAGGTGCTGATCAATATCATCAACAACGCGAACGAAGCCATTGAGACCGGCGGACAGCCGGGACGGCTGCAAATCACCACCGAAACCCGGGCGCCGAACATCCGCATCACCATCCAGGACAATGGACCGGGCATTCCGCAGGAACATCTGCGGCGCATTTTTGATCCATTCTTTACCACCAAGGAGGTGGGCAAGGGCACCGGCCTGGGCTTGAGTTTGTGTTACGGGTACATCAAGGAACAGGGCGGCACAATTACGCCCCACAGCCAGTTGGGCAAGGGCGCGACGTTTGTCATCGAGCTGCCCATAGCCGGGAAGGCCGACGCACCCGCAGAAGTCGCGGCGCCGCCAGTCGTGGAAGAAAAGCTTGATGAGCACGAGGGTCACGGCAAACGGGTGCTGGTCATTGATGACGAGAAACCCATTCTGAACCTGATCCACGATGACTTTGCGCTTCGCGGCTACGAGGTGGAATTGGCTGAGAATGGCAAGGCCGGGCTGAGCAAACTTGAAAACAATCACTTCGATCTGGCGTTTTGCGACTGGAGGATGCCGGGCCTGAGTGGCCAGCAGGTTTACGAACAGTTGCGACGGACCAATCCCCAGTTCTGCCGGCGGGTGATTTTCATCACCGGCGATGTCATCAACGACCAGATGCGCAACTTCCTGGAAACAGAAAAACGTCCCTGTCTGACCAAGCCGTTCACCTTGTCGGAACTACATACCACGGTCGAGGCTGTCTTCAAGGCGGTGTAGGGGGATTACCGGTTTCCAGCATCTATCCAATCCCGGTCATCGTCCGCTGCAGCTGGCGGGCATGACGATACCGCTTCCGAAGACGCTCATCCGTGAGAATCTGGCGGAGTGTTTCGGTTATGACCGCCACCACGCCCAGGACCGGCAAAACCAGCAACAGCCCGGCCAGCCCGGCCACCGCCGCTCCCAGGAATAACATCGACACGCTTAACACCGGATGAAAACGCAGGCTCCGACCCACTGTCAGTGGCAGGAACACAAAGTCATCGAGGATGCGGATGCAGATGAACAACACCAGGCAGCCGTAAATGGTCGCGAGGTCGTTGGGGAAGTCCGTTGCCGCGACCATGACCACCAGGGCACACCCCACCGCCGACCCCGCATAGGGCACCCAGGCCAGCACTGCGGCAATCAGTCCCAGCAGGAAGGAATGGGAAATCCCCAGCAGCCAGAGACCCAGCCCCAGACAGGTTGTGTCCAGAAATGTCAGCTTCATCATCCCAATCAGGAAGCTCCGCAGGCTGCGATCCACGCGATCAAATAACAGCAGGGTCTTCTCGAAAAACGCGTTGGGCACGCTGCGAATCACGTGTTTCTTGAGCCGATTCCCATCCTGCAACATGAAGTAGGTCAGATAAGGCACCAGCAGGAGCGATGGCAGCCAGTAAATGATCTGCACCAGCAGCCCGCCCAGGTATTTCTCCACAAACTGTTCCGACGCCGCGTCCAGATTGGTCGGGGTGCTCTGTACCAGGGCCGACCTTTTCAGCAGCGGCAGTTTCTGTTCCAACCGGGCCTCGGTCTTTCCCATAAAATCCAGCCCCCCTTGCACATAATGGGCCGTCACCGCTTTCCAGCCCGCCGCCCGGGCCGAGGCCAGGGATAAAAGCAAAATCACGCCCAGGCACGTCACCAGGAACAGGAGTCCGGTGACAACTTTGACTGCCGTCCGGTGTTTTAACCCCGTCCGAACCAGTGTCCGTACCAACGGCTGGAGACAATAGTAGCCCACGAGTGTCAGCAGCCCCGGCACCACCAGCCAAAGGACCCGCTCAAATAAATAGAGGATCAAACACGTGATCACGATGGTCACGCCCCAGGTTAAAATGCCTGGTTGGGGTTCGTTTCTCATACCGTCGGCAAATGCGGCTGGTTCATCAACAGCTTGCGTGAACGCCGCACCACGGTTCGCGAAAGGTCAAAGAGAAGCTTCACTCCAATGCCCCGGTCGCGTTCCAGTAGCGAGACAAACTCCGTGCGGAACAGGGCCAAAACCTGCGTTGGCTCCAGGGCCACCGCCCGGGCTGTCCGATGGGATTCCTCGAACAATGCCAGTTCGCCAAAGTAATCTCCCACGCCAAATTCCGGCGCGAGTTGCTGCAAGGCCGCATGGCTGGATATGATTTTGACCCGGCCGCTGAGGATGATGAACAGCCCCAGGCCGGTGTCCCCCTCATCGAAGATCACCTCGTCCTTCTGGTACGATCGCTCGTGCAACAACTCGTCCAGCTCCCGCAATTCGCGCGCCGTCAGCCGTTTGAACAGGCTCAGCCGTTTCAGGTTCTTGATCCTCTGGTCGTCGGCTGATATCCGGAGAAAATTAAAGGGCGATTTCATCACCTCAAGTGTTCGTCTGATTCAATTTGTTTCCCGGGCGGCATCGCCGGGGATTTTCGGGGAACGCTTGCAGCGCAAGCGAAACCCCAATACGGGACTTTGCTACCTCTCCACCACCCACAAGTCAAGTCCGGTTGGCACTGGGTAGTGGTACAATTTGCGGTTTTCGGAGCGCGGAGCATTGCTCCGCGATAACCAAGGGTTACGCTGGCGGAGCAATGCTCCGCACTCCATTTAAACCGTACCCCTACCTGGCACTGGGGCATTGGCCGGATTTTTGGCCGGACGATCAGGACGGCCGGCTTTTTCGCCGGAAGAATCTCCAGACCGAGAACGCCACGGAAACAAATTTGCCCAGCCGCCCGATTCCATGGGTGACCGTTTGGGGTTTCCGCAGGTTTTTGGACACCAACGTCCCGGCCACGGTGGCCAGCGTCACGAGCCACAGGGGATGCCGGCGGCCAAGGCGCAGGATTTCACCCAGCCAGAGTTCCGATGAATGAAGCCGTCGCCAGTCGGACATCAGCCGTTGCCGGTTGGCATCGCTTTGCAAGGCGAGTTGTTTCTTCTGCAAGCGCAGTTGTTCTAACTCTTTTCTTTGAAACATGCCTGGTCCTTCTTGATTTGTTCCAAGGTGGCGTCAAACGCCCGCCACCGCCGCAGCCGGGAGTTCAGCATCCCAAAAGCCACCACCGCCATCCCGGCGTAGACCAGGATGATCAGCGTCAGCACCAGCACGGGATGCGTGTTCCAGAAAATCGCCACCAGCGCCAGCGTGGCCATGAACAGTGCCATCAATGCGCATACCGTCCCCACCAGCAACAGCAACAGCAGCTCCACCAACTGCAATCGTTGCTCGCGCCACTCGACCAGGAAAAGTTCGACCCGGTTTTCCGCCACGTCGCGCAGCGTCCTGACCATGCGGGTGAGGGTGGACCGCAGGCCGTCCTCGGGGTGGGGCGTTTCGTTCATGACCTTATTTGCGGGTGGCCAGGATGCCGATCAACAGTCCCAGGCCAAACGCCGCTCCCGCCGCAATGCCGATGGATTCATAGGGGTGTTCGCGAATCGTCTTGTCCGCAACCTTCGCGCCGGCCACGGTCTTCTCCCGAAGCCGGCGACAGGTGGCTTCGGCCGAGTCCAGAGCCGCGGCCAGACGCTCGCGCAACTCGCCCGCTTTGTCACCGGTCAATCCGGTGGTTGCCTCTAATATGGCTTCCGCGTCGCGGATCAACTCCTTCAAGTCGGTTCCGAGCTTTTCCGTGTCCGCTTCATTTGTCATCGTGCTTCCTTTCACTTTGATTCCTTGCCGTCAACAAACCTGCCCTGGGGCCAGCGCCTGACAGTTAAAATACTTCATGGCCATCCGATGCGCAGTGATTTTTTTGCCGGGTTGAATCGAGTCGCCGCGCGAAATTCAAAGCGGCTCACCACCCGGCTTTCCGCCATTCGACAGCCGGTCGAAGATGGTTTACTCTACACCGACATGCAAAATCTGGTGCGCGCGCTGGCGGTTGCCGCCGTTCTGGTTGCGGCCTTGGCCATCGGTGCGCCCAGCGAAAACCCGGCCGCAAGCGTTTCCACGACCAGGCTGCCGGCGCATTACGAAACGGCAACGCTGGCCGGCGGCTGCTTTTGGGGTTTGCAGGAATCCCTGCGCCAGATCCCCGGGGTCATCAAGACCACCGTGGGCTACACCGGCGGGGCCACGCCCCATCCGACCTACGAGCTGGTTTGCACCGGCAAAACCGGCCATGCGGAAGCGGTGCAGGTCATCTTCGACCCGGCCAAATTGAGTTATGAAGAATTGCTCAACCAATTCTTCCAGGTTCATGACCCGACGTCGCCCCGCCATCAGACTGACGGCATCAAGGTGCAATATCGTTCGGCCATCTTTTACCACAGCGAGGCACAACGCCGGATGGCCGAACGCGTGAAGGCGAAAATCAGCCAATCGGGCAAATGGAATAATCCGGTGGTCACGGAAATCGCGGCTGCCACGGAATTTTATCCGGCGGAAGCCTATCACCAGGACTACCTGCAAAAAAACTCCGCCGCCCACACCTGCCAGGCGCCGTCGCATTAAATGGGTCTGACTCCGAGCCGCCTTGAAATTTTCCCGCCCCGGCAATTTTTCGCGCCTTTGCGCCCGCGGGTTAAATTTGTATCGTCGGGCGAATGAATCCACGGCGCATCGGGATTGTGGGCGGCGGCGCGGCCGGTTTTTTTGCCGCGCTGGCGTGTGCGGAAGCGCAACCCGGCGCGGAAATTTTCATTCTCGAAAAAACCCCGCAATTTCTGTCCAAGGTCAAAATTTCCGGCGGCGGCCGTTGCAATGTAACGCATGCGTGTTTTGATGGACGCGAATTCAGCACCCGTTTTCCCAGGGGTGAGCGGGCATTGATCGCGCCATTCCAGCAGTTTCAGGCGGGCGATACCGTGGCGTGGTTCGCGGTCCACGGGGTTCAGCTCAAAACGGAAAGCGATGGCCGGATGTTTCCGGTGACGGATTCGTCGCAGACCATCATTGATTGTCTGCTGGGCGCGGCGCGCGCGGCGGGCGTGAAATTGATGACCAATAGCGGTGTGGAAAGTGTCACCAAAACGCCGGACGGACGTTTTGAACTGACGCTTTCGAACCGCAGTAATGGTAGGGCCGACCTGCCGGTCGGCCCGGACGCGCGGCAGCGCGTCCCTGCCGTATTGGGTTGTGATCGGCTGTTGCTGGCCACGGGCGGCTGCCGGACGCCGGCGTTGGGACAACTGGCGGTTTCGCTTGGCCACACACTCGAGCCGCCGGTGCCTTCGTTGTTCACGTTCCACATCGAAGTGCCATGGTTGCGGGAGTTGGCGGGGATTTCGGTGGCCTCGGCCGGGGTCTCGGTTCCGGGCGCGGGGCTGGATGAACGCGGCGCGCTGCTGGTGACGCATTGGGGCCTGAGCGGTCCGGCCATTCTCCGGTTATCGGCCTGGGGCGCGCGGAAATTGCACCGGATGAATTATTCCTTTCCCCTGCACGTAAACTGGCTGCCGCAACTGAACGCGGAAAAGCTCGCAACGGAATTTCAGTCGCGGCGCGATTCGCAGCCGGCAAAGTGGATCGTGAATTCGCCGGTCCCGCCGCTGCCGGCGCGCCTTTGGGAACAACTCGTCCTGGCGTCCGGTATCGCGCGCGAAACGCGATGGTCGGCGCTCTCGCGGGCCGCGCAACACAAACTCGTGCAACAATTGCGGCGCACGGAATTTGCCGTGAGCGGAAAGAGCCTGAACCAGGATGAATTTGTGACGTGCGGCGGAGTCCGGTTGGGCGAGGTGAATTTCAAAACCATGGAGAGCCGCCTTTGTTCCGGACTGTTTTTTGCCGGCGAACTGTTGGACCTTGACGGCATCACCGGCGGGTTCAACTTCCAGGCGGCCTGGACGACCGGTTGGATCGCCGGACGCGCCATGGCGGGAAAAGGCTCCGGTTCCGGAGCTATTTCATCAGCTGGGTCTTGAACTCGGCCAGCCGGTCATCGTAGAAATCCACGGATTTGGCGGTCGTGGTCACTGTTGAATTGTAGTTCACGAGCGTCACCAGGGTGCTGTAGGTGGCGATGTCATGGACGGGCAGCACGGCGCGGATGCCGCCGGCCGTTCCCAGCCGGGAGTAACAGTCCTGCTCGTGGATCTGTGGCACCACAATGACGCGATAGCCCAGCTTGCTCAAAAAATTCTGATACGAATTGGTGGTGACAATCGCCCCGTGCATCGCCGTGGTGTCCTTTTGCAATTGGTCGAGCACGGCTTTCAGGGTTTTGAACTGGTCGCGCGCCAGGATGCGGTCGAAATGTTGCTCCGCCGTTTCATTGACCGGAGATGGATCCGGCAACGGTGCGATGACAGCTGGTTTTTTGGCCATAAAAATTTTGGGTCGAAAAGGAACCTTGATCCGGCTCGCTAGGCGGGAGCGGGGTCATTATCGTTGATAAAGACCGGAAAGTCCATGAATTGTTTGCAGGCCTTGTGCTGGCAAATTACTTTCACGTTTTCCCGGCGACTCGAGACTGTTCATTTCGTTAACTTTGTCTCATATTATCCGTAAGCATGCCAGGCGCTTTGAAATTTCCGGACAATTTTCTTTGGGGCACGGCCACCTCACCAACGCAGGTGGAGGGCCATATCACCAATGAATGGACGGATTATGTCGCATCGGACGGCGGGCATTGTCGCGTGGCCTGCAACCATTATCATCGTTATGCCGAGGACGTGGACTGGATGGCGCAACTGGGCGTGAACGCCTATCGCATGGGCATCGAATGGTCGCGCCTGCAGGCCGCGCCGTTCGCGCCGCTCAACCCGTCGGAACTGGAGCGGTACGTGGATCTGCTGGACCGGCTCAAGGCGGCGGGCATCACCCCCATGGTCGTGCTGCATCACTTTTCCAATCCGCCGTGGATCAGCTCGTCGGGCGGCTGGCTGAACCCGGCCACCGTTCCGGCATTCGTAGATTACGTGGCGAAGCTGGTGTCGGCCTTGAAAGAACGGGTCTGGCTCTGGAACACATTCAACGAGCCGGACACGTATGCGTCGTTGACGTATCTGCTGGGCGGTTTCCCGCCCTTTCACAAATGGCGTTTCCGGTCCTACCGGAAGGTCATTCGGCACATGGCAGCGGCGCACGGGCAGGTGAGTTGCGTCATCCGGCGTGAAGGCAGCAGCGGCAGGACCCCGGAGGTCGGCATCGCCAAGAACTGGACGTTTTTTGAGGCGTTCCAAAAATTCGCGCTGTGGGACCATGTGCTGGCCGGACTTTCCCATCACGCCTTCAACCGCTTTGTACTGGACGCGTTCGTGGGCGGGCGCCGGCGTGAAGCCTCCACGTTTCTCGGGGTCAATTATTATGGCCGGGCGCGCCTCAAACATTTCGAGGCCTTGGTTCCCACCAACGGTGTTCCCGAGGAACGGTTGAAGCGGCTGGGCATTATTTGCGATGACATGTTCGAGCGGCATCCGGCGGGTTTGGGAACCATCCTCCGGGATCTTCACCGGCGATATGGCCTGCCGCTTTACATTACCGAGCATGGCGCGGCGTCCTCCGACGAGAATTTCCGCATCCGTGACCTGACGGAACATCTGGAGGAATTGCGCAGCGCGGTAAATGGCGGGGTGGACGTGCGCGGGTTTTTCTACTGGTCGCTGCTCGACAATTTTGAGTGGCAATTCGGCTACTCAAAAAAGTTCGGGCTGCTGGCGGTGGATTTCAATGACGAAAAGCTCCCGCGCCGGATGACGCGCGTCGGCGAATTTTACCGGGGAATTTGCCGTGGCGCGCCCGCAGACCGCTGTGTGGATTCGGTAAAATGACTCCTCCGGTTTTCCGCGGAAAGCCGCCACGCCGGTTTTTCAGAAGCCTCGGAATTTGCATTCTGCGAAATGCGTGTATATTTCGGCATGCTGGCGACGCCGGAACTGATTCGTGAGGCCGCGCAAATCCCGCAAGTGGAGGGGCTGCTTCCACGCTGGCGGGAGCTGCCGCTCTATCGTCATTTGCTGGCGAAGACCGGGTGCGAGCGCCCGGACTTTGAATGTTTCAAGGGCCTGCCGCTGCTGGCGAAGCGTGACCTGCGGAATGGATTCCCTGGAAATGTTCTTCCGGACGGGCAGTTGCTCGAATCGTTGCTGGAAAAAAATCAGGTGGAACTGGAACACACCTCCGGCACTTCCGAGGAGCGGTTGCCGGTGATCTTTGGCCGCGGCTGGTGGAACGCGCAGGAGGTGCGCGCGCTGCGGTTGAACAATTTTGTCGCCGGCGTGCTGGATGAACATCCGGATGTCCGGCGCGCCACGCTGGTGCCGCCGGCCTGCAACGGCCTGACGTGTCCAACGGTCTGGATGTCGCGCGAACAGCGGACCCTGGGCAACACCCTGTTCGTGAATCTCGCGCGCATCCCCTTTCTGTTGAGCGACGCGGAGCTGGCGCGCATGGCGGCGGAGATTGCCGGATGGTCGCCGCAATTTCTCGACCTGGACCCGGTCCACGGCGTCCGCTTCGCGCTTTACTGCGAACAACGTGGCCTCACCTTTCCGTCGTTGCGGTTTGTGTTGTGCAGCTATGAATTTGTCAGCGTGGTGCACCGGCGGATTCTGGCGCGCGTGTTTGGCGTGCCGGTCTTCAACCTCTACGGCTCGACCGAGACCGGTCATCTGCTCATGGAAAATGAGCGCGGCGAAATGAAGCCCAGCTACGACACGGCGTTTCTTGAAATCGCGGACGCGGATGAACGCGGCGTCGGCGAACTGGTGGTCACGACCCTGACCAACGATTATATGCCGCTGGTCCGCTATCGCATTGGCGATCTCGCGGAACGGATCGAACGTCCCTACGGCACCCATTTTGTGGTTCACGGGCGGGTGCGTGACGCGTTGACATCGGGCGCCGGCCGCCGCATCACCACCTGGCAGGTGGACCAGTGTTTTGCCGCAGTGAATGGGGTTGCGCATTATGAAATGCGGCAGGATGAAAATGGCGAGGGCGCCTTGCGCTTCGTGCCGGATGGCGCCGGGCCCGGTGAACCGGAATTGAATCGCATCCGTTCGCGTCTCGATTCGCTGCTCGCGCTTCGTCGTGGGATCAAAATCGAGGCCATGCCGGTTTTGGTGCCCGCAGCTTCCGGAAAATTCCGGCTGACGAGCCGGAGCGCGCCGGTTGAAGTCCCGGATAAGCGGGCTTGAGCCATTTTCCATTTTCGCGTATCCGTTTTCCTCATGTTCATTGTCCACGTTCACGTCCGGGTCAAACCGGAAGGTGTGGCGGCTTTCAAACAGGCGACGCTGGCGAATGCGCGCGCCAGCCTGCTGGAACCCGGCGTCGCGCGCTTCGATGTGGTCCAGCAGCAGGATGACCCGACGCGGTTCGTCCTGGTGGAAGTGTATCGCGATGCCGCGGCCGCTGCGGCGCACAAGGAAACGGCGCATTATCCGGTCTGGCGTGACGCAGTCGCGCCGTTGATGGCCGAACCGCGTTTCAGTGTGAAGTTCGATAATGTGTTCCCGGATGATCAGACGTGGTAGGGACAGCGCGCTGCGCTGTCCGGACGCCGCAGCGCGGCGTCCCCGCCAGATTGAATTATGCGCTTAGAATTTATATCGCCGGTAAAAATCATCTTTGGTGCCGGCACCCTGCCGGAGGCGGGTGACACGGTGAAAACATTTGGCCGACGCGCGCTGGTCGTGACCGGGCGTGAAACGAAACGTGCCGAACCGCTGGTAAAAATTCTCCAGGCTGCCGGCGTGAATGCGGCGACCTTTTCCGTTTCCGGCGAACCGGAACTCTCCACGGTTGAACGCGGCACGGCAGTCGCAAAAAAGGAAGGTTGCGAACTGGTCATTGGTTTTGGCGGCGGCAGCGCGCTGGATGCGGCCAAAGCCATTGCCGCCATGCTGGCAAACGGCGGCGAATTGCTCGATTACGTTGAAATCATCGGGCGCGGCCACGCATTGACCAAGCCGTCCGTGCCGTTCATCGCGATTCCGACCACGGCGGGCACCGGTGCGGAAGTCACCCGCAACGCGGTGCTGGCGTCGCCGGAACAGAAGGTGAAAGTCAGTCTGCGCAGTCCGTTGATGCTGGCGAAAGTCGCACTGGTTGACCCCGAGCTGACTTACGATTTGCCGCCTGCCCTCACCGCCAGCACCGGGCTTGATGCACTGACGCAACTCATCGAACCGTTCGTATGCTTGCGGGCCAATCCGATGACCGATGGTTTGTGCGTCGAGGGGCTTCAGCGCGCCGCACGCTCATTGCGGGTCGCGTTCAATGACGGCCGGAACAAACCGGCCCGCGAAGACATGGCCGTGGCAGGTTTGTTTGGCGGACTGGCGCTGGCCAACGCGGGCCTGGGCGCGGTTCATGGATTCGCCGGGCCGCTGGGCGGAATGTTTCCCGCCGCGCCACACGGCGCAATCTGCGCGGCGTTGCTGCCGCACGTGATGAGCACCAACGTTCGCGCGCTGCGCCAGCGCGCACCGGACAGCGAGGCATTGCCGCGTTACGACGAAGTGGCGCGCCGGCTCACCGGCCATGCGCGGGCAACGGCGGATGACGGCATCAAGTGGGTCGGTCAGTTGGTGGGCGATTTGAAAATCCCGCGTCTCGGAACTTACGGCATCCGATCGGAACACGTGGCGGAACTGGTGAAAAAGGCCATGCAAGCCAGCAGCATGAAGGCAAATCCGATTGCGCTTACGCCGGAGGAGCTGGCCGCGACGCTGCGGCAGGCATTGTGAAGCTGGCGGAGGGCGCATCTCAGTTTCTTGCAGGGAAGTGGGCCGTCCAAGAATCCCAACGGGATTCTGTCTCAAAGCCCAGGGTTGCGAGGAACGAGCCACCCTGGGTCATCGTCCCAATCAATCCCAACCGCAACGCGGTTGCGGCCATGCCGTGCGCGCGGGCTATCACCTCGGCCACAACGCCGTTGGCGTTGTTTCCATTTCCGGACATGGACCCAAGGTAGCCCCGAAAAGTCGGGGCAACCTTGGGCTGAAGGGCACAATCCCCTTTGGGATTGAACCACCAGGCCACTGCTCAAAACTGAGATGCGCCCCCGCGGGGTCGGCCAGATAATGATTGGAGTTTGACGCGCATCTTCCTAAGCTTTGGCGCATCCTATGAAAATTTATTCCCTGCTTCTCTCCGCTTTGCTCGTCTGCGCCGTTCGCGCGCAGGAGGTCACGATCTCCGGCAAGGACATCATCCCCGTCTGCCCCGACTGGGTGAATCACGCCGTCGTCTATCAGATTTATCCCCAGACATTTTATGATTCCAATGGCGATGGCATCGGTGATTTGCCGGGAATCATTGCCAAGCTGGATTACATCAAGAGCCTTGGGGTGGATGCCATCTGGATCAATCCGTTCTTCGATTCACCGTTCAACGACGCGGGTTATGACATCCGCAATTATTACAAGATCGCGCCACGTTACGGCACCAACGCCGACGCGCGCCGGCTGTTTGCCGAGGCGCACAAGCGCGGCCTCAAGGTCCTGTTCGATTACGTCATCACCTACACGTCCATTGACAATCCGTGGTTCGTCGCCTCGACCCGGCAGGCGCCCAATCACTATTCCAACTGGTACATCTGGACCGACAACGTCTGGAAAAACGAGCCGGGCAACCAATGGGTCCATGGCTACGGCCAGCGCAACGGTAATTTTTTTAGCAATTTTTTCTGGAACGAACCCGCGTTGAATTGGGGGTATGGCAACCCTGATCCGGACAAAAAATGGCAGTTGCCCACCAACGATCCCGACGTGCTCGCCATGCGGGCGGAAATGATCAAGGTCATGCGCTTCTGGATGGACATGGGCGCCGACGGTTTTCGCGCCGACATGGCGGGAGCGCTGGTCAAGGGTGAGGATCCCCACCATGAGACCCTGGGTTACTGGCGTGAGGTGCGGCAAATCCTCAACACCAATTATCCGCAGGCCTTCACCGTTTCGGAATGGTCCGGCCCGCGTGACGCGCTGGACGGGGCGTTTTACGCCGATTTCTATCACTGGGTTGATGGGTTCAACGACATTTACCAGAAGGAAAGCTGGCGCATCGGCAACGGGATGACCGACGGCCACAGCTTTTTCGACCGGGAAGGCAAGGGGAACATCAAATATTTCCTGGATGGCTACTATTCCGCCTGGCAGGACACGCGGTCCAAGGGTTACATCTGCCTGCCGCTGGGCAACCACGACATCGCGCGGTTGAACAACCGGCGGAGTGTGGATGACCTCGAAATGATCATCGCGTGGGGCATGACGATGCCCGGCGTGCCGTTCCTGTATTACGGCAATGAAATCGGCATGCGCCAGTTGGAAAACCTGCCGGAGATCGAGGGTTGCTACAAGCCGCGCGCCGGTGCCCGCACACCGATGCAATGGACCGGTGGAAAAAACCTCGGCTTTTCGACCGCCGCCCCGTCCAGGCTTTACCTGCCGGTGGATCCGGCTCCCGACGCTCCCAATGTGGCGGCGGAGGAGAAGGACCCCAACTCATTGCTGAACCGGGTCCGGAAACTCATCCGGCTCAAGCACACCGAACCGGCGCTGGCGGCTTACGCGAATTTCGTTCCGCTTTACGCCCGGGAAAACACCTATCCGTTCGTTTATGCGCGGGCCAGCGGCGAAGAAACGCTGCTCATGATTTTCAACCCGGCGGCGCGTGACACCACCGCCTCGTTCACCTTCCCCGTCGAATATCGGGAGTTGAAATTGCTGGCCGGAAAGGCGGTGCCGGTCACCAAAGACGGCCAGACGTTGAACCTGGCGGTCCCCGGCCAGACCTACGCCATTTATCAGGCGATAAAGTAACCGCGCCCGTCGGCAGCCTGAAACGAACCCGGTGGTCTCCTGATTTGAAAAGTGGATTCGATCTGGAAAACGGATTTTGTCATTGCGCACACGGTTTGCCTCGCGCGCAGCCTGAAACATTGGACCGGCCGCGAATTGCTGGCCGACATTTCCAGCCCGAGGGAACTGGCAGAGCAGGTTTTTCACGCGCCGTTCGTGCTGGTGTCCCATGGCACGGAGGCTGATCCGGTCTTGAATTACGGCAACCGCACGGCGCTGGCCTTGTGGGAAATGTCTTGGGAAGAGCTGACGCGCACGCCGTCGCGTCTCACCGCCGAGGCGCCCAACCGCGAGGAGCGGGCGCGAGTGCTGGCGGCAGTCACGCAGCGCGGGTTCATAGACGATTATTCCGGCGTGCGCATTTCGAAAACCGGCCGGCGATTCCGTATCAGCCGCGCGACCGTCTGGAATTTGCTGGCGGCGGACGGCCAGCCCTGCGGTCAGGCGGCGATGTTTGACCGCTGGGAATTCATTTAAACCCGGAAACATTGAACGCAAACCGGATTAATTCGTCGAAACGACATGCGATCAGCCGGAGTTATCAAATGTGCAGCCGCGGCCGTGCTGGCGGCGGGCTTTGTCGTGTTCCTGCGCATTGCCGGCCACGCGCAGCCGGCGTCTGATTCAACGAATCATCCCATGGATATGAGTAATTTCAAGAAACCCAGTGAGGCGGAATTGAAACAGAAATTGACCCCGGAACAATTCGCGGTCACCCAAAACGCCGCCACCGAGCCGCCGTTTCACAACGAGTATTGGGACTATAAACAGCCGGGCATTTACGTGGACGTGGTGTCGGGCCAGCCGCTGTTCAGTTCGCTGGACAAATTTGATTCCGGCTGCGGCTGGCCGAGCTTCACGAAACCCCTCTCCAGCAAGGATGTGACCGAACATACCGACCATACCTTTGGCATGGAACGCACCGAGGTAAGGTCAAAAGCCGCTGATTCCCATCTCGGGCACGTGTTCGACGACGGTCCGGGTCCGACCCATCTGCGTTACTGCATCAATTCGGCGTCGTTGCGCTTCATCCCCCTGGACAAAATGCAGGCGGAAGGTTACGGCGCCTCCTTGGAACCCTTCATCAAAGCCGGCCTTTACAAGGCGGCGGACATTTCGGCACCCACCAACAGTCCGGCGGAAAAGTAGGTCCTCATTTGCGATTTACAATCTACGATTGACGTGCCGCATTTGGGTTGGGCGCGTAAATCGCATATCGTAAATTCATTCGTGCGCTGAAAAGGGTTTTCTGATTTACTCCGCCAACTCTGATGGACGACACGAATTCATTGATCGAACAGCGCAAGGCCAAGCTCGCCGCGCTGCGCGCCAGGGGCATCGACCCGTTCAAAAACAAGTTTACGCCCACCGAATCGTGCGCCGACGCGCGGAACAATTACACCGAAGGCCGCGAAGTGGCTGTGGCCGGCCGCATCACCGCGCATCGCGACATGGGCAAATCCATGTTCATTGACGTGCGCGACCAGAGCGGCCGCATCCAGGTGTACGCGCAGAAAAACACGCTGGGCGACGACCAATGGAACATCTTCACGCACCTCGACCTCGCTGATTTTATCGGTGTGAAAGGGACGCTGTTCACGACCAAGACCGGCGAAATTTCCATCAAGCTCGCCGGCTTCACGATTCTGGCCAAGGCACTCCGCCCGCCGCCGGCCAAGTGGCATGGACTCGAAGACACCGAAATCCGGTACCGGCAACGCTATCTTGATTTGATGGCGAACCCGGAGGTGAAGGATGTTTTCCTCAAACGCAGCCAGATTATCACCGAGATCCGGAGTTTCCTCCAATCGCGCGGCTTTGTGGAGGTCGAGACGCCGATGATGCAGGCGATTCCCGGCGGCGCGGCGGCGCAACCGTTCAAGACGCATCACAATGCGCTGGGCTGCGATTTTTACCTGCGCATCGCGCTGGAACTGTATCTCAAACGCCTGCTCGTTGGCGGCGTGGACAAGGTGTTCGAGATCGGCCGCAACTTCCGCAACGAAGGCCTCTCGCGCAAACACAATCCTGAATTCACCATGCTCGAGGCGTATCAGGCGTTCGGCGATTACGAGAGCATGATGGAACTCGTGCAATCCATGATTTGCCACGTCGCGCAGAAGGTTTTGGGGACGTTGAAGATTGAGACGAAAGATGCCGAAGGGAAAATTGTGAAATCAATTGACCTCACGCCGGATTGGCGGCGCGCAAAATACAAAGATTTAATCCGTGAAAAGGCAGGCGCAGACTGGTTTGAAATCTCTCCTGCCGAACGCCGTCAGCGCGCGCACGATCTTGGCGCGGAAATCACAAAAGATTACGCAGATTTTGAAGTCACCGGCGCGGTATTTGAAAAATTGATCGAGCCGACGCTGATTCAGCCCACGTTCGTCACGCATCTGCCGAAGGAACTCGTGCCGCTCGCCAAGCTTTCGCCCGACGACCCGACGACCGTCGAGGTCTTCGAGTGCTGCATCAACGGCCAGGAAATCGCGCCCGCCTACACCGAGCAGAACGACCCCATCGAGCAGCGCGAGCGGTTGGAACATCAAGCCGGTGGCGAGCAGCAGAAGCTGGACGAAGATTTTCTGGTTGCGTTGGAGCACGGCATGCCGCCCGCCGGCGGCATGGGCATGGGCATTGATCGCCTGTGCATGATGTTGCTCGGCCAGGAAAGCATCCGCGACGTGATCCTGTTCCCGCAGTTGAAGCCGAAGTAAACAAGGTGGGGACGAGCTGCGGCTCGTCCCATAATTTTGGGCCGCGCAGCAGCGCGGCCCTGCCATTTATAAATTTCCAATGTTAACCGTTGCCGGACTCAGTAAAGCCTTTGGCGGACGCGTCCTGTTTGACGACGTATCGCTCACACTCCTGTCGGGCGAACGCATTGGCCTGGTCGGGCCGAATGGCGCGGGCAAGTCCACGTTGCTCAAGATCATCCTTGGCCAGGAATCGCCGGACGCCGGCGAGGTCACGTTCATCCGTGGCACGCGGTTCGGCTATCTGCCGCAGGAAAGCGAACCTGCCGGCAATGAGGCCGTCCTCGACATTGCCGTGCCGCACGACCACGAGCACGACGGCCAGTTCGTGGCCAAGGCGAAACAGATTCTCGCCAATCTCGGCTTCAAGCAGACAGACTTCTTGCGCCCGGCACGCGAGCTTTCGGGCGGCTGGGTGATGCGTGCGCATCTCGCGCGATTGCTGGTGCAGGAACCGGATGTGCTGATGCTCGACGAGCCGACCAACCATCTCGACCTCGAAACGCTCCTGTGGTTCCAGGATTACCTGCGGAATTATCCCGGCGCGATTCTGCTCATCTCACACGACCGCGAATTTCTCAACCGCCTCTGCACGCACGTCGCCGAACTGCGCGCGTCGCGGGTGCTGCGTTACACCGGCAATTACGACCAATATCTTGAACAGCGCGCTGCGGCCGAGGCGACGATGGTTGCCACGGCCAAGTCGCAACAGCGCGAGATTGACCGGATGCAACTGTTCGTGGACCGGTTCCGCGCCAAGAACACCAAGGCTGCGCAGGCGCAGAGCAAGCTGAAGCAGATCGAGCGCCTCAAAGAGGACATGGTCGAGACGCCCGATGGCGCAGGCCCAACGGTGGGATTTCGTTTCCCGCAACCGCAGCGCAGCGGTCATCGCGTCATTACGCTGAAGCATGTGAAGTTTGGGTATCAATCCGGGAGCGCCGGCATCTTGCCGGCGAGTTCGATTCCGGTTGGTGAAAATCGCCGGCTGGAAGCCGGCGCTCCCGGCGTTGCAGCAAGGCTCATATACGAAAACCTGCATTTCGAGGCCGAGCGCGGCCAGCGCATCGTGCTGGTCGGGCCGAATGGCGCAGGGAAATCCACCCTGCTGAAACTGCTGGCCGGGGTGTTGCAGCCGCTGTCGGGCGAACACCGGCTCGGGCACAACGCAAAGTCCGGCTACTTCGCCCAGCACCGCGCGCAGATGCTCAATCCCAACCACACCGTTTTGCAGGAGGCGCTTGAAACACCGCAGCGCGTCTCGGAGCAATTCGTGCGCACGGTGCTCGGCAGTTTTCTGTTCCGCGGCGACGATGTGTTCAAGCCCGTAAGCGTGCTGAGCGGCGGTGAGAAAAGCCGGTTGGCGCTGGTGAAATTACTGCTCGACCCGCCCAACCTGCTGTTGATGGACGAGCCGACGACGCATCTCGATTTGGCGAGCGTGGACGCGCTTATCGAGGCGCTGCTGCCTTACGAAGGCACATTGATTTTCATCAGCCACGACGTGCACTTCATCCGCTTGCTGGCGAACCACGTGGTGCGGGTCGAAAACGGCCGGCTCCGGCATTTCACCGGCGGCTACCAGTATTACCTGGACAAGACAGCGCAATCCGCCCGCGCGGCACTCACCTCCAGTGGCAGGGATGCGCTGCCGCGCATCCCGGCTGACCGGCAGGTCAGTCCTACCGAATCACGCAAGGAACAGCGCCGCCTTGAAGCCGGGCAACGGCAGGCGCGCTCGCGAAAGAAACATGAAATTCAGGAACGCATCGCCGCGCGCGAAAAGGAAATTGCGGAACTGGAAGCGCGCGAGCGGGAATTGGCGGTGGAACTGGAAAAGCCGGAGACATACGCCGCGGGCGGACGGGCGACGCAGATCAACCGTGAGTTGATGGAAGTCCACCGGCGGCTGGCCAGCGCGAACGCGGAATGGGAAGCGGCCGGGACGGAGCTGGCGCAATTCGAGGCCGAAGCAGCGTAGGACAGACATCCTGCCTGTCCTATGACGGAAGGACGGCGCCATTCGCCGGCGGAAATTTCTCCCAGGAGCTTCATACGAGGGAATCGGCGGTGAGATACCCACCAGCAGGCGGCAGCAATTTTGCAAAACGGCTCACTTATTTTTGTCCCGCTTTTTTCTCGCCGCGGATTCCTTTTCCAATTTGGTCACGCGCCGGAGCAGGGCGGGCAGGTGTTGCATGGCGATGAGCTGGCGTTTGGATTGTTTGTCCGGCTGGGCGGGAATGCCCAGCCATTTTTCACCGTCGGGAATATCGTGCATCACGCCGGATTTGCCCGTAATGGTGACCTGGTTTCCAATTTTCAAGTGTCCCGCGATTCCGGACTGGCCGGCGAGCACGACAAAATTTCCCAGTTTCGAACTGCCGGCGATGCCGGATTGCGCAACCAGCAGGCAGCCTTCGCCCACTTCCACGTTGTGCGCGACTTGCACCAGATTGTCAATTTTCGTCCCCTGGCCGATGACCGTCGAATCGAGCGCGCCGCGGTCAATCATCACGCCCGCACCGATTTCCACATCGTCGCCGATGACCACGTTTCCAATCTGCGGCACTTTGCGGTGGATGTTGCCGTCCTGCACATAACCAAAACCGTCCGAGCCAATCACCGTGCTGGCATGAATGCGCACGCGCCGGCCGATTTCGGTGCGCGCATAAAGCGTCACGAGGGGAAACAAATTGGTGTCCTCGCCGAGCGTGGAGTCTTCGCCGATGAAATTGCCGCCCTGTACAACGGTTCGTGCGCCGATGTGCACGCGCGCGCCGATGACGCAATACGGACCGATATGCGCGGTCGGGTCAATTTTGGCATCCGGGGCCACGACGGCCGTGGGATGAATGCCGGCGGCGAAAGTACGTTCCGGGAAAAACAAGGCGAGTGCCTTGGCAAAGGCGATGCGCGCATGGGGCACCCGGATCAGGATTTTTTTCGCCGGGCTGAAACGCTTTTCCGCAATGATGGCCGTCGCGGCGCTTTTCTCCGCGCGCGCAAAAAAATCCTCATTTTCCGCGAAGGTGAGGTCGCCTGGCCTGGCGGAATCGGCGGGGGCAAATCCTTTCAGGGTTGCGGTGGCATTTCCAACCACTTCGCCATCAAGATGTTTGGCGATTTCAGCGACGGTAAAGTTCATATTTGGCATTTCATTGACGTTGCCCGTTGACTTGGCTGACGCGACTCACTATAAAGGCGCGCGTATCCAGTTCAACCCTACTTTTTATGGCGAGAACTCTTCGCGTCGGGCTGATCGGCTACCGTTTCATGGGCAAGGCGCACTCGAATGCCTGGCGGCAGGCGCCGCGTTTCTTCAACCTCAAGGCCAATGTCGAGCTGCACAGCATTTGTGGACGCAATGTCGGGGGCGTGCAGGCGGCCAGGACGCAATTCGGCTGGCAAAACTCCACGAAAGACTGGCAGGAAATTGTTGAGTCGCCGTTGATTGACATTGTGGACATCGTCGTGCCGAATCATTTGCATGCGGAGATTGCCATCGCCGCCGCCCGAAACGGCAAACACATCTTGTGCGAAAAGCCACTGGCGCTGAATGTAAAACAGGCCGAGGCGATGCTGGCCGCCGCGCAGAAAGCCAGGGTCGTCCATATGATCTGCCACAATTACCGGCGCATTCCGGCACTGGCGCTGGCCAAGAAAATGATGGGCGAAGGCGCTTTGGGAAAAGTTTTCCACTTCCACGCTCGCTACGCGCAGGACTGGCTCGTGGACCAGGAATTTCCCATCAACTGGCGTTTGCAAAAGGAAACCAGCGGCAGCGGCGCCAACGGCGACATCCACGCGCATATCGTTGATCTGGGGCGCTATCTGGTCGGCGAGTTCAAGGAGGTCTGTGGTTTGCTCCATACGTTTGTGGGTGAGCGGCCGCTGGCGGAGGGTCTGGCCAAAGGCGCGCGCAAGATGGGCAATGTGACCGTGGACGACGCGGCGATGCTCATCGGACGCATGGAAAATGGCGTGCTGGCCAACCTGGAAGCCACGCGTTATGCGTCCGGCCGCAAAAATCACATTGAACTTGAAATCAACGGCAGCAAAGGTTCGCTGTATTTTGATTTTGAGGACATGAACCGCCTGAAATTCTTCAATGGCGATGATCCCAGGGACCGGCAGGGTTTTAGGGATATCCTGGTCACCGAGCGCGGCGGTTTGCAGCCGTATGTGGGCCACTGGTGGCCGCCCGGCCATCTTATCGGCTATGAACACACGTTTGTTCACACGGTTGCCGATTTTGTGAATGCCTGCGTGGACGGCAAGCCGGTGGCACCGACATTTGAAGACGGCTTGAAAAACCAGCGGGTCCTGGCGGCGGTCGAGGAATCCAATCAAAAGGGCCGGTGGGTGAAGCTGGATTGATGGTTCCGCGGTTTTGACTTGCCCTCACGCACGCTGGCGCGTATTGAAAAGGCTGTGTTTTTTGTGCCCACGTGGCGGAATTGGCAGACGCGCTAGATTCAGGTTCTAGTGAGTAACATCATACAGGTTCAAGTCCTGTCGTGGGCACCACTCCACCGCTCTGGATAACTTCACAAATCTGAACGAATCTCCTGGTGGCGAGCCGTCCTTTTTGTGAGGAGTAAGGGCAGGAGACCTTATGTCGTTTGCTTCCTGAAGAGGGTTCGGACTTTATTCACGCCGAGTGGCAGCAAAAGAAGGCCAAAACTCAACACCCCCGGCTCAGGAACCACCATCAGCTGATCCTGATTGTTGCCATCGCGCAAATTAAGACAAACCACGCCATAAGCCCCGTTGGCGGCATTGTTGATGTTCGCGCCCAATGCGGTTTGGGCAGCTATATAAAAAACTGTCCCGTCGGCACCGCCATTTACCAGGCCGGTTACGTCACCTTGGAGGTACCAAATCGCCTGTTGTAGATTTCCAGCGGTGGTTATGCGACCGCTGCCTTCAGCATAGTCATAGCCGCCCAGCGTGCCTGCGGCAAACTGGCTGTACAGCCAGGCGGTTCCCATTGTGATCGGATTGCCGATGGGGAACTGATCATCGGGAATGGTTTCATTGTTGACTACGACATCGTAAGTATCACCGGGAGTAAAATACTCACCTGTTTCGACACAAAAAGTCTGAAAACTTACAGGTCCCGCCGTCAAATTTGCTGTGGAAGAGGTGTAACCAGCCAGGGTGGGATTAACCGACAGCAGAGCCGTATTCGGCACGGCATTGAATTCACCGGCATCACCATAACTGTAATTATTCAAATCCTGCCAGAGAACAATCTGCATCTGCGCTTGAACTGCGGGTGCCGCAAGCACTCCCACCAGACATGCCAAAATGAATTTTTTTTTCATGATATTCTTTCCGGCTTTGGCGAAAAACAAAACCGCAACCGTTCCAGTTGTTGAGACTATTAACGACAGCCTAAAACATAAAAGTCAATAAAAATCTATTATACATCTATGCGATAATGTTTTGTGTTCTTATTACTGTTTCAGTCGCAATGTGTTCCGAGAGGAGAGTAGCCGGCAAATATTCCTTGGGTCAGAATATGGCGAATTGCCATGCGATTGCCTGGAAAACATGGAAAAGGCCGCGGCAACTGCCAAGGTGGATGATGGCTGGTCTTTGGCGCTGGCTGCTGAAATTAGCTGGAAATCAGTTCGACAGGGAAACCGGGGCAGGCTAACCTTGCTTTCAAACGATGAAAGTTCTGTTTCTGAACGGGCCGAATTTGAATTTGCTTGGACAACGCGAGCCGGACGTGTACGGACACGCTACTTTGGCGGATATTGAAGCCAAAGTCCGCAAACGCGCTCTAAACCTGGGTGTGGAAGTCGATTTTCGGCAGACAAATCTGGAAGGCGAACTGGTTGGCTGGATTCAACAGGCAAAGGGGACGCAGGACGTGATCGTTCTTAATGCTGCCGCCTATACCCATACTAGTATCGCGTTGAGAGACGCCATTGCTGCTGTGGGTGTTCCAACCATAGAAATCCACCTTTCAAACATCCACGCGCGCGAAGAATTTCGGCATAAGTCACTCATCGCGCCAGTCTGTTGGGGTCAAATATCTGGATTTGGGCAAAAATCGTATTTATTGGCACTGGAAGCTTCCGTTGACGTTAAAGATATTGCTAAATAGTCAAAATAATGACATTTATTTGATTATTCGTTTTGGAGCATTTTTGTTTTTGCTTCTTGACGTTGGATTGGACAATCCATATAAGTGGTGAAAATTCGTACCGGTTCAGGTAGGTTGCAAGGCGCATAAGGTCTCTGTTGGAAATACTTAAAAAAGTGAATTTGGAACAACTTTAACGAAAACGAAACGTGGATCTTAAAGATATTAAAGCCATAATTGACCTGATGAAGAAGAACTCTATTACAGAGTTTGAATTGGAAAGGCAAGATTCCAAGATCAGGTTGAAGCGAGGAATGACCGGTGCCGCAGCTCCCAGTGTACAATACGACGATTTACCTCCTCTAGTGGCGGTTCCGCCCTTGAACGCCGCTTCTCCGACGGCTCCCGGTGTCGCCGGACAGCCTCCGGTGACCGGGGAAGTTGAAATCAAATCGCCGATGATCGGTACTTTTTATCGGACGCCATCGCCTGAAGCCAGTAACTACGTTGAAATCGGTGCCGAAGTCAACCCTGACACCGTTGTTTGCATCATCGAAGCGATGAAAGTGATGAACGAAATCAAGGCGGAAGCCAAAGGCGTGATTACCCAGGTTTTGGTTGAAAACACCAAACCGGTGGAGTTTGGGCAGCCGCTGTTCAAAATTCGCCCAACCTGAGAGGGGACGGTTTGAATCCGTTTCAACCTCGCTAAAAATTCATGTTCGAAAAAGTTCTAGTTGCCAATCGCGGTGAAATTGCCGTTCGCATTATTCGCGCCTGCAAGGAGTTGAATATCCGGACCGTGGCAGTCTATTCCGAGGTGGACGTCAATTCGATGCACGTTCAACTGGCCGATGAAGCCATTTGCATCGGCAGCGCGCCGGCTTCGGAAAGTTATCTGCGGATTGACCGGATCATCAGCGCCGCGGAAATCACGGATGTGGATGCGATTCATCCCGGATATGGCTTTCTGGCTGAGAACGCACACTTCGTTGAAGTATGCGATAGTTGCAACATCCGTTTCATTGGCCCCAGTCCCCGGGCGATGCAATCGTTGGAAGACAAGGCGATCAGCCGCGCCCTCGCCAAAAAAGTCGGCGTCCCCATACCGCCCGGGTCGGAGAGCACCGTCGAAAAGGAGCAGGATGCCCTGGCCGTTGCCAAACGCATTGGTTATCCGGTGATGATCAAGGCCGTGGCTGGCGGTGGTGGCCGGGGTATGCGCGCTGCCCATAATGACATTTCGTTGGTGAAAGGGTATCATACGGCCCGTTCCGAGGCGGAAAAGTCGTTTGGCAATTCCGGCGTTTATATTGAAAAGCTCATTGAGAACCCACATCACATTGAAATTCAAGTTCTGGGCGATCACAAGGGGCATGTGATTCATTTGGGAGAACGGGATTGTTCCGTCCAACGCCGGAACCAAAAGGTCGTTGAGGAAGCGCCATCGCCGTTGCTGGAACACAAATTTCGCAAGTTGCGGGACAAAATCGGCAAGGCGGCTGTTAAAATCGCCGAGGCGGCCCATTACACCAGTGCCGGCACGGTCGAGTTCATCGTGGATAACGCCGGCAATTATTATTTCCTCGAATTCAACAAACGGATTCAGGTCGAGCATCCGGTCACGGAAGAGGTCACCGGCATAGATTTGGTGCGTTATCAGATCCTGCTGGCGATGGGGGAGACGTTGCAACATTCCCAGAGCGACATTCAAATCAAGGGTCACGCCATTGAATGCCGCATCAACGCCGAGGATCCTTTCGATAATTTTCGTCCGAGTCCAGGCCGCATCGAGATGTATTATCAGCCCGGAGGCCGCGGGGTGCGCGTGGATACCCACGCCTACGCCGGATACAGCATTCCGTCAACGTATGATTCGATGATTGGCAAGCTCATCACGACCGGCAATGACCGGCGTGAAGCGATGGATCGCATGAACCGCGCATTGTCGGAATACATGATCACCGGCATCAAGACCAACGTTTCCTTCCAACAAGCCATCATGCAGGATCCCAATTTCCGGCGGGGTGTTTATTCGACCAATTTCATCGAGCAATTGCTCGGCGGTGCCCGCCGGGAGTTGATTGATGAAAAAGCTTGAGGATCTCCGTTTTTCAGCCGGTCTCTCCCGATTCAGCATCAATTGCCATCCGCCTGCGATGGTGGCTGGAAGAACCAGGGTTCATGCAGTTGAAGCGGCAATTCGGGTCGTGATTTTCAGGGGCCCGGTCTTTTGAGATATGGTTGAATATGGGTTTGACACCCGCGGAATGCCGTTTATCTTTACCAACAATAACTATGGCCGAGACACCTCCGAACATTTCCTCAGGGGCTGTGCTGCCGCCGAAAAAAGAAACCGGCAAGGTTCAGCCCAAAAAAGAGACCGTCCGCATCAATCTGCCGCCCAAGCCATCGGCCGCACCGACCATCAAGCTGCCGACGCTGCCACCCGGCGGGCCAACCGGTGCGCCAACTGCCATTCCCGCGCCCACCCCGGCGGCCCAGGCGTCGGCGCCTCGCGCAGCGGCACCCGTTGCCCAACCGCGTCCCGCCCCGGCCATGCAGCGAACTGCGGCTGCCGCTCCGGCGATGAGCGGGTTGGATCAAATGCTCGCCATTGCGGCGGGAGTGGCCGGGTTGTTTGCCGCCGGCACGGTCATCTGGCTGATACTCATCCCCACCACTTGATTTTTCCAACTGTTGTTCAAACCTTCAATTCGTTATTGACGTATGGCCTCTCCTCTCATTGTCACGCTCACGCAGGAAAATTTTGCCCAGCTGGTTTTGCAATCGCCCGCACCCGTGCTGGTGGATTTCTGGGCCGAATGGTGCGGTCCGTGCAAAATGATTGCCCCGTTGCTGGATGAACTCGCCGACGAGTACGATGGCAAGGTCAAAATTGGCAAGGTCAACGTGGACGAACAGCAGTCCCTGGCCGCCGAGTACGGCGTTCGCGCCATTCCCACCCTCCTGGTTTTCCATAATGGCCAGGTTGCCGAGCAGATTGTTGGCGCGCGCAGCAAGCGCGATTTCAAGGCCAGCCTCGACCGCGTTGCGGCCTGAGGGCTTATGCCCTTCATCGTCACGCCCCGGCAGCTGACGCAACGCGCGGAACTGTTTCATCAACTCGCCCGGCTCACGTCCGCCGGCGTGGGCATCGTTCCCGCGCTCGAACAGATCAAACTGAGTCCCCCCGCCCGGTCCTTCCGCGAGCCGTTGCAACATTTGCTGAAAGAGCTGGCGGGCGGCTCGACGGTGGCGGAATCATTACATCGGCTCGGCTGGCTGCCGGCGTTCGACCTGGCGTTGATCGAGGCGGGTGAACGCAGTGGCCGGATTGACGCCTGTTTCCATCTGCTCGCCGATTATTATGACGAACGTGCCCGCCTCATCCGCCAGATCATCGGCGATTTGATGTATCCGGTGTTTGTTTTTCACCTCGCTATTTTTGTCGTGGCCCTCCTTGAATTTGTCTGGGCCGGGCCCTGGCTCCGGGTTTTGCTTGGCGGGTTTATTCCGGTCTATGCCATCACCGCCTTTTTGCTTTATGCCAGTCAGGACCGGCATAATGAAACCTGGCGGGCAAAAGTGGAATCGGCTTTGCGGTTCATTCCGGTTTTGGGAACGGCGCGGCATTATCTGGCCCTCTCCCGGCTGGCCGCCGCCCTTGAAGCCCTGCTCAACGCGGGGGTCAACATCTTCGAAGCCTGGGAACTCGCCGCGACAGCGAGTGGTTCACCCGCCTTGCGCCGCGCCGTGCTGGCCTGGAAACCGCAGCTGGTTGCCGGCCAGACCCCGTCCGAGCTGGTCCGCGTCTGTCCGCAGTTTCCCAGCACGTTCACCGGGCTCTATGCCGGCGGCGAAGTCAGCGGTAAATTGGATGATGCCTTGCGTCAATTGCACCAGCTTTACAACGAGGAAGGCTCGCGCAAACTCCATCTCGTTTCAAAATGGGTGCCGCAGTTGATTTACCTGGGAGTGGCGCTCATTGTGGCCTACATCGCAGTCCGGGGCATGCAGGCTTACGTGAATGAAATCAATACGGTGAGCCATTTTTAGTTCCACTTTGCGTGCCGGGCGTCCCCGCAGTAATTTTGTCGTATGACATTGACCGAATTGCTCACCAACGAAGAGCTGCGCCGGCGGGAATTTCCCGTGGTGCGTGGCAAGGTTTTTCTGGCGCATGCGGGCGTCTGTCCGTTGCCGCAGCGGGTGGCGCAGGCGGTGGCCGATTGCGCGCAACGCGGCACGGTCGATGACCAGGAAACGCTGGTGTACCCCCAGCGGCTGAACGACGGCCGCAAGGTCGCGGCGCAGTTGCTCAGCTGCCGTCCGGAGGAAATCGCGTTTGTCGGGCCAACCTCGCTGGCCTTGAGTTTTGTCGCCGCCGGACTGAATTTCCGCAAGGGCGATAACATTCTCATTTACCACGATGATTATCCGTCCAACGTCTATCCGTGGATGGCGCTGGCCCGGCGCGGGGTTGAAGTGCGGCTGCTGAACACGCGCGGCCTCGGCGTGATTCGTTCGAAGGACGTGATGGGGCAGGTGGACGAGAACACGCGACTGGTCGCGCTGGCGTCCTGCCATTTCATCAGCGGTTTTAGAATTGAACTTGAGGTCATCGGTCAATTCCTGCGCGCGCGCGGCATTTTATTTTGCCTCGACGCCATTCAAACTCTCGGAGCGTTTCCGACGACGGTCGAACACGTGGATTTTCTGGCTGCCGACGCGCATAAATGGCTGTTGGGCCCCTGCGGGGCCGGCGTGTTCTACGTCCGGCACGAAGTTCAGGACCGGTTAAACCCGCCGGTTTACGGCTGGCACAACGTTCACAACCCGAATTTTGTTGCGCAGGAAAGAATCGTTTTTCGCCGCGGCGCGTTGAAATACGAGGCGGGCACGCAGAATCTGGTTGGCGTGGCTGGTTTGATTGCCGCGATGGAACTGGCGTTGGAAGTGGGCATCGAAAACATCGCCGCCGAGTTGCGGCGCAAACGGGCCTGGCTCGTTCCCGCCTTGCAGGCCAAAGGCTTTACGGTTTTGAACGCGGACGCACAACCGGAAAATGCCGGCGGCATACTTTCCTTTTATCGGCCGGAAACAGACCTCGCGGAACTGCACCAAAGGCTGGCGGACGCCGGAATCGTCATGTCGCTGCGGACGGATCGCGCGGGGAAAAATTACCTCCGGCTCTCTCCGCATTATTACAATACCGACGCGGAACTGGGGCGCGCGTTGGAATTCATGTAACGGCATCAAAGTTGACAGCGGAGGCGGCCGTGCCGGCTCACTGGACACAACTGCGATACTCTTCCACCATGGCCGCGTCCGATGGTCCTTTGGAAAGCTGCCGCTGACCTTTTTGTTTAATCCGGTTTGTCGCTCTCAACCAAGAAAAGCACCGGCGAATGCTGCGTCGGCCGCCAGCGTCTCGTGGAAGCATGTCGAAATTGGAAAGAGGACGCCGCGGAATTCTCACCGGTCGAATTTTCAGCACAGCAAAACACGTTGAAACCAGACGCTTTTACCGGTCAAAAGCGAAGAATTGTAAGGCCTTTATTCTCGCTTTGGGATTTTTAAAAATCCGAAAATGGGAAAAACCATTGGTATCATTGGCTTAAATTGAAGTTGGAGCGGGTGAAGGGAATCGAACCGTCGTGAGTTGTACAGTCGTCTAAAGTGGTTCAAACTTGTCGGGCGATTAGGAAGTGCCACCCCTCCACAAAAGACAGGTCTTTGTAAATTCCTTTTGGGCGGGCGACGCCACCCCAATCTACGGTAGGGTTTTACCCCATGAGAAAATTTCAGATCATCACGTAGCTTCGTCTGAAACATGATGGTGATCGTAATGGCATATTCGATTTTTCGCCTCATTTTCCGAATCCATTCTTCATCGCCATCGCCATGCCATGAGTCATCCAGAACTTAAACGCGTGTTGTTGACGGGTGCCAGCGGTTACGTCGGCGGGCGATTACTGGTCGAATTACAGAGGCATGGCAGGGTGGTTCGTTGCCTTGCGCGCCGCCCCGAATTTCTTTTGCCAAAAGTCGCGGCGGGAACCGAAGTGATGGCGGGCGACGTGTTGGACCGGGACAGTCTTGCGCCGGCCATGCGCGGCATGGCGACAGCTTATTATTTGGTGCATTCAATGGCGGCAAACGATTTCGAGCAAACGGATCGTCTGGCCGCGCGCAACTTTGCGGAAGCGGCGCGAGCTGCGGGGGTTCAAAGAATCATTTATCTTGGCGGCCTCGGTGCTGGCAGTGAACTTTCGTCGCATTTGCGCAGCCGTCAGGAGGTGGGAAACATTCTGCGTTCTACCGGCGTGCCGGTCATCGAGTTTCGCGCTTCGGTCATCATTGGTTCCGGCAGCCTGTCCTTTGAAATGATTCGCGCGCTGGTCGAACGTCTACCAATGATGATCGCGCCAAAATGGGTGGCGGTTCCCGCGCAGCCGCTGGCCATCAATGACCTGTTGCAATATCTCATTGCCGCGTGTGATTTGAGTGGCCGGGAAAATCAAATTTTTGAAATCGGCGGTCCTGACCGGGTTTCTTACGGTGATTTGATGCGTGAATATGCGCGGCAACGCGGCTTGCGACGGCTGATGATCCGCGTACCGCTGCTGACGCCGCGATTGTCCAGTCTGTGGCTCGGCCTCGTGACACCTCTCTATGCTCGCATCGGGCGCAAGCTCATTGACAGCATCCGCAATCCCACCGTGGTGTGCGACGATTCCGCACTGAAGGCTTTTGCCATTCGTCCCATGGGCGTTCACGAAGCGATTGCCAGCGCGTTGCGCAATGAAGACAGAGAACTGGCGGCGACGCGCTGGTCGGATGCGATGTCGTCGGGCGGCGCATCGCGGCCATGGGGAGGGACGCGATTTGGCAACCGGCTGATTGATTCGCGCCGCGTGCGCGTGAATGTTCCCCCCGCGATGGCCTTTGAACCCATTCGCCGGATCGGCGGCGCGAACGGCTGGTATTACGCCAACTGGCTTTGGCATCTGCGCGGCTGGCTGGATTTGCTGGTCGGCGGCGTGGGAATGCGCCGCTCGCGCCGGGATCCTGAAAAACTCCAGCCCGGAGACGTGGTGGATTGCTGGCGGGTTGAAGCACTGGAACCTGCCCGGCGTCTGCGGCTCGCGGCAGAAATGAAATTACCCGGACGCGCGTGGCTGGAATTTGAAGCGGTCGCATGCGGAGACGGATCGGAGATCCGCCAGACTGCCAGTTTTGATCCGGCAGGATTTTTCGGATTGGCATATTGGTATGCGGTCTATCCGGTCCATGAACTGGTGTTTGGCGGAATGTTGCGGCAAATCGCAAAAGTTGCGACACGCGAAAAATAAAATCCCCGATTGATAAGTGCGACTTCGATTTACCAACAAAGAAGAAAAAACTTCCTTTGCACCAGGGTTGCCAGACCGTTCTCAAACGAAATATTTTATACGTCAGGTCTTTTCCGAATTCTGAAAACAGCCGAACCCACAATTCAACGACAAGAATAAAATGATTTTTGGGACGCCGATTTTCCTGCACTTTTCCTGTGCCTATTCATAAGTCGTTGATTATGAATGGAGCGGGTGAAGGGAATCGAACCCTCATCTCGTTTCCGCAAGGCGGAAGATAGCATAATAATGCAATAAATACAAGCTCAAACGCTCTTGACATAGGTGGACGTTAGCAGTAAAATTAGCAGCACTATGGCAAGCATACATCGTCGCCCTGATTCTCAATACTGGCACGCGGCTTATTTTGGACCGGACGGCCACCGCATTCTCCGCAGCACCAAACAGCAAGATCGCCAATCCGCTTTGGCCGTGGCGATGGAATACGAACGGGCATCCAAACTAGCCCGGCGCGGGGAACTGGTGGAAGCCCAGGCCCGCGAAGTCCTGAAGGACATAATGAAGCGGGCGGACATGGGCGAAACCCTGCAAACCGTGTCCATCAAATCGCATTTCGACACTTGGCTTGCCAGCAAGAAGGATCGGAAGTCGGAAGGCACTGGAGAACGCTATGGCGTGGCCGTGGAAGATTTCCTAAAGACGCTGGGCAAGCGTGCCAACAAAAATCTTACCAGCCTCACAGTGGCGGACGTGCAACGCTTTTTAGACCATCGCACGGCCAAGGGGCTTGCGCCAA
>Ga0302319_10003159_pt1 | contig 34825 bp, 45 predicted proteins | sample Bog_T0_2_FD_203319 | JGI IMG/M metagenome (GOLD analysis project Ga0302319, IMG submission 203319) | Peat permafrost microbial communities from Stordalen Mire near Abisko, Sweden - Bog_T0_2 | ecosystem: Environmental > Terrestrial > Soil > Wetlands > Peat | place: Sweden: Abisko, Stordalen Mire...
GCCCGGAATAGTGACACGAATTGTCAACAATCCTGACAAGCGATCATGGGCGACCGTTTTGAATCAATGGCGAAGCTGTCAACTGTTCTGGCATCCTACACTCTTCGTCTTCGGAAGTTGTGGGCGCGGCAAACAGGTTGCCGGGGGCAGGGGCGGGCTTCGCCTTTGCAGCGGCCTGGCGTGCTTTGGAGGCTTGCGCCTGCTTGGTCGCGTTGGCTGACTTGATGTCCTTTTCCGCCTCGGCCATTTGTGCCTGGGCATTGGCGACGGACTGGGCCATGGATACGTAGGATGCGCTGTAGCTGTAGAGTGCCTCGGGCAAGCCGGCGTCGAGTTCGGCGGCAGTGGCAGTGACGGTAAGGGCTGTCTTCAGCCCCGCGTCGGCTTTGTCGTCGATGGGTTTAGGAATGACGTTGAGGGTGAGCGCTTCTGCGGAACCTGACATGGTGATCACGAGAGTGGCGTTGTTGAGAAGCGGGATCAATTCCTGAAACACGGGATGTGTCCTTTCGAGACGATGATTGGGTTGTGATGGAGAGGGGCTTACTGCCCCATCTCCCGAGCGATGAAGGCCAGGATGCGTTCGCGGCGGGCATTGCGATACTCGGCGCGAACGACTGTGAATACGAAGCTCAGTAACGCCAGAGCGATGGCTGATACGGCGAGAGTGGATTGATCGATCATTGGGTGCTCCTTGTTCTGTACGACTTCCGGTCGCCCGGAGGCGGGAGCGCAGCTAGCCTCCAAGCGTGGCCGAAGGCCACCGAAGCCCCGAGGATGATTCGCGACGAGTCGGCGAGGAGCGAATACCGTAGGGGGCGCAGGATGCGTGCGTAGTCTCCCGACTGCCGGAAGTCGTCAGAACAAGGTTGCGGCCAGGTGGCAATCCGGCATGGAGCGGTGAAGGAGACCTGGTTGAGAGAGTGGGGTTCATACGCGGGGGTGTTGCAGTGCCTGTTCGCGTGAGAGTTCCTGTTGGCAGTCTGCGCAAGAACAGGGCTCGACCTCGCGGAGTTGGGCGATGCATTCGGCGAGTGTCGTCTCGTGAATGATGTGCGTCTCCGAGGTGGGGTTGATAAACCCGGTGCGTAGGTGTACCCAGTAGCCGTTCTGGATCGCGCGTTGGTTCTCGAAATCTTCGATTTTTTCCGCGAAGCGGTGGAGTGATTTGGGGAGTGTCATGATTGCGCAGTGGAGGAGGAGGTGGGGAGCGCCGGGGATGCGCCACACCTCGGAATGCATCGGGGGCCCGGGGCGCGGGGAATCGAGCGAGGATGCGCGCGAAAACAGCACATGACTTGGCCAGATGGCTAAGTTATGTGCTAAGGAAATGGGAGCGGGACTGTACGGCCCGTGAGTGCAGGCCGCGATGAACTGCCTGCACTCAGTGTGAGGACGCGGCTTTAGCCGCGACCCCAGCGAGCCTCAATCATCTCGACGTACACGTCGCCATGGCAAGGGAGCGGACGCGACCGCTTCTTGCACCAACATCCCAATGTTTTGCCGCGCATCTCTTCGAGCATGGCGACTATGTGCGGCTGAGTCGGAGCCCACTTCCTAAATTCGTCGATCGACTCTTGCCGCGTTGCGACGCGAAACTGCGCCAACGTGCCATCGAGATGACTGAACGGGTTGCCCAGATTATAGATCTTGCCTGTCCGCGGGCATCGTCCACGGCCAATATAGATATCGTAGGGCTCCTCTTTGCAATGAACGACTCTCGTTTGTGCCATATGGTCCTTCCGCCTTTCTAGGCCTGTGCTTGGCCCCTTCACTGAGAGGAGGGGCAAGTGCAGGCCGCGGAAGGAGCGCGGACCGGGCGTGGCGCCGGCGCGAACGAGTGGTTGCGGATGTCGTGCCAGAAGCGAAGCGCTGGCGCGACGTCTGCACGAGCGAGCGCAGCCGCGCAGCGGATAGGTGGCCACGCCAGGGACGCATGGCACAGGCGAGGGGCACTGCTGAATGGAGCGTATCGACAGCGAGGGTAGGACGTTGCTGGGGACAGGGATCAAGAATGGGGAAACAACTGGCTCTCCATGGTGGCGACGGTGTACGCGATCGCGGCGCAGAGAGCGTGGTCGCCGAGAAGGGTTTGGGCCGACTCAGGAAGGCTGTCAGTGTCGCCGGGTTGGTCCGGGAAAACGGTAAAGCCAGTGGCGTTCGCGAGGAGGCAACTCGGATGGATGAGGTGTGTTGAGGAAGACTCGGCGCAGTGAGGAAGGTGATGGTGTGCGGCGGCGTCGATGACGTGGGGTGGCAGCTTCCATTTCGAGAGGAGTGCCGCGCCGAGCTGGCAGTGGTCGGTGGCAAGTTCGTTGCGCTCGGCAGCGAAGAGGCCGTTCAGTCGTGCGACTGGAGACGAGACGAGGCGCAGGTAGTCGGTAGGGAAGCTTTGATACAGAGCGAGTTGGCCGATGCTGTGCATGAGACCTGGGAGGTAACCGGGTTGAGAGTCGTGGCATTGCTCACCGAGGTGTTCGGCAAAGAGGGCTGTGACAAAGTTGTGGCGCCACCAGCGGCGGCCGATGATGGGTGGTACGTCCCGGGATAGAAGCTGCCAGGTGGCATGGGTCAAGACGAGAAGGGTGGTTCGATCCATGCCAAGAAGTTGGATTGCTGTCTCGATATTGCGAACAGGAAAGGAATGGTGAAATAGCGCGGAATTACTGGCGCGGAGAACGGCGGCGGCCAGCATTGCATCAGTGTTAATGATGTCGCTGAGGCGTGAGAGAGCGGGAGCTTCCGATTCGATCGTGTTCATGGCCTGCAGGGCGACTGATGGAAAAGACGGCAATGGGAGGCGTTGAATCAGCCGTTCGGTTGTGGGAGTAGCCTTTGACATAGCAGTACACATTTCAAATCGGACGGCAATCTCCGGCAAGCAGTCAAGATCGCGTGGATGTGTGCATTTTAATGCGCCTGATCAGGATGGGCTCGCTGGTTTAGGGTTTCGTGAAGCCCGCGTCGATGCAGGCGAGCAGAATCCAGTCGGCGACGGATCGAACTCGGCCGTCGCGTAGACTGCGAACGACGGCGGTGTGACCGCCGGCGCGGAACATGACTTTCGGGCGGTTCGGACTACAGGGGTAGTAGGGCCGGTTCTCCCAGGCTTCAACGATCCAGGGATTGCGGCGGACAGGCGGAGTGCGGATGGAACCTGGCGGCGACATCTGATCTTGGATGTAGACGATCGTGCCGACGGCGCCCGTGCCAATGCGGTAGCGGTAGCCACGGTCGTTCGGTTGGGGACAGTAGACCGTTTTGCCACGGAGCTTCTTAGGGATCAGGGGCAAGGACGGCCTGAATCTTTGCGCGTGATATTGACGAAACATGAGATTTGGGCGTTAGGCGGCGCGGAGACTGCTTGGGCTTGACGGCGTGGTCACTGGCGAGAGGGGGAGAGACGGCTGCGTGGAAGCTGACGCAACCGCCGTTGGTGACGAACGGGATGGAGAAGGGTTTAGAGGATTGGTTCTAGGCCATTGAAGCTAGGCGTTTCTGCGGTTTCGTGGCGACAGTCGTGCGGAGGACTCGTGCTGGTGCTGGCTTCGTGAGCGTGATTTGCGCACCGAGATTGAGTTTGCCGGCGAACTTGAGCAGCTTGCCAACGCTGAACTTCGAGATCTTTCCAGTGAGCAGGTTGCTGACGTCCGGCTGGTGAAGGGTGAGCAATTTACCGACCTGCCGCTGCGTGTACTTTTGTTGCTTGATGTACTGTACAAGCTCGCGGTGGACCTCGATTTTGACCTTGATCTCCAGCACCTCGGCAGGACTAAAGCCGAGATCATCCAGTACGCTTCCTCGCGTCAGGTAGGGCGCTGTTGCGCCGCTATTGTTTTTTCTTTGCATTGCGTTTCTCCTCTCGTAGACGTTGTTGGACGTGCTTTAGACGCTGTTTGGCGGTTGCCAAGTCATGCTTTTCTGTTTTGGCGGTGTCTTTTGTGAAGCAGTGCAGGACGTAGATTGTATCCTTCACGCGTGCGAGGTAGATCACCCGATACCACGCTTTTTTGTCGGAATCCTTGAGTTCATAAACCCCTGGACCGATCGAGGGCATTGAGCGGACTGGGACCGAGGCTGCTCTTCCCTGCTGCATTTCGTCGAGGTTCGCGCCCAACTCGAGCTTAATGGGTTTGGGCCACTGGCTCAGGACCTTCCGGGAGTCGCCCTCCCAGGAGATCGTTGCCCGGTAAGGTTCTACTGGCGTTGCCAAGCTCTGAATATAGCATTTTGCCTATACATTACGTGAGCCTCAGTCGAATCCGCACGGCGGCCTCGGTCACTTGAAGTTCGTCGGCTAAGGTCTTGGGGTCGAGTGTCTTAAGCTTCTGGGCGCAGGCCTGGATCAACCATATGGGCAGCAGGATTTCAACGGCGATCATGTTTGCGTTTCTGTCGCAGGTGGTGCCTAATCCGCTTCTGTAATTGGGATCCAACACGAATTGGTGGCCGATGCGGTTTTCATGATGGGTGAAGTGGCCGAGGAGATTGCAGACTGTGAATCTCCTTCGGTAGTATGGATCGCTCTTCCGGATGATGATGCTGTAGCCAGCGGCTCCGCCGTGATTCGGGTCCTTACGTATGAGGCCTGGGGATCCGACTGGAAGTTATTTGTGATCGGATTCCCAAGTGGCAATGCCCAAGGATCGGGCTTGCGCGGCGACATCCACGGGTACTGACGCCCGAAAATAGCCGAGTGAATTGAAGCTCATGTGACCCTCCTGTTCAGGAATTGGAGGCGGGGAGCCTGCTAGCTCCCCTTGAAGGCGGGCTAGAAAGCCGCCGCCATGCAGACCGCTTCGGCTTTGTCGATGAGGATTCCCTCGGGAGAGAGGAGCTTGTAGGAGCCGCGTCGAAGTTTCTTCGTCTTGTCATCGAAAGCCTTGCGGGCTTCGGTGACCGTCCCGGAGAAGATGACTTTGAAATCTTTCGTGACCGTCCAGGGTTTGGCTGGGGCGGCTGCGACCTTCGGGATGAATACGGGCCGGGCTGCGCCTTTGGCCTGCAGCTGAACCTTCAGGGCAGAAGCGGCGACTGTTGCCCGCGTGAAGGCTGGCGGGGTGCCGTCGGCGAATTGGATTACTCTGATGTGTTCCGCGATGACGCGGTAGCCGTCGACCTGCACCATGTGGCGCGGAAGATCGCCGTTGGCTGCGCGAATCTCCTGGCGTTGCCAGCTCTCGATGGTGCCTTCAATGTGGATCATGTCGCCCTTGTCCAGTCCGGCGACGTCGTCGCCCAGCAGGTTGTAGGCGCGAATGGCGTGAGTCTCGACGAGAGGCTTGTTGAAGCCTGCTTCGGTTGGGGTGATGGTCATCACCGTGAGGTCTGTGTAAGGCGCACCGATCCCGGGCTTCTTGGCACTCGCGTGGCTGGTGAGTTTCCCGATAAGCGCTACGTTCAACATTTCGATTCCCTTTCCTGACTCTCTCGCTCGCCTTCGGAGCACGGAGCCAAGCTCCTCACGGCACGCCGCAGGCGGGCGAACCGGCGAGCAGATTTGCGACGAGTCCGCGAAGGAGCAAATAGCGCAGCCGGCGCGAGGCGCGTTAAGGCGACAGTGCGTGTGGCGAGAGAGTCAGGAGATGGGAGCGAAAAAGTGTAGTGCTCGGGAGGCTCAACAGCAAGTTGGCAAATATCGGAGGCGCCAGGCAGACCTGAGGGGAAGCAAACCGGCGGGCAGCAGCGGGCTGGACATGTCGATGGCTCACGCGCAGCGGGCCCAGGCGATTTGCTGTCGAGGACGTTCGCCTGCGGCGAGGGCGGATTGAATTTCAACGAGAGATTGGTTCACGCGGAACTTGTGCTGGATGCGTCGTTCGACTGCAGCATACTCGGCTAGGATCTCGGGATTGTGCATCCCGGCGAGGAGTAAGCCATCTCGGGGCGCTAGCACGCACAGGATACATGAGAGTCGAGGCATGCCCAGATCGTAAGCGCGGTGGTAGGGCAGTTTCGATTCGAAGATGTGAGCCCAGACCTGAGGTTCAGACCAGTCATGAATGGGCAAGTACTCGTCTACATGACGTTTGCCGTTGCTCGCGCGCTCATCGAACCGGAAAGGTTCGCGTTTGGCGCGGGCGGGTGATTCGTCAGCTCGTAGCCCCAGACAGTTCAAGATGCGGACCGGTGGCTCGCCTTTGGCCCAGCGAGTTGCGACGAGTTGCGTCATGAGTTTGCGCACGGGTCCACGCTTGAAGTCGGAGGTGCAGTACCTGGCCATACTCGATGGCCATTGGCCGCGGTGCTCGACGTAGTCGAGAAGATCGCCGCCGGTCCTGCGAACGACGAAGAAGGGGATGCCGAGAAGATCGGCTTGGCGTTGAGCGAGTTCTTTTGTGCCCGGCCATTCGACGCGCCCGAGGTCGCAATGGACGGCGATAAGGCGGTCAGCGACGCCCGCGGCCTTGGCGTTGTTCAACATCTGGACCGGCATGGTCTGGGAGTCTTTGCCACCGCTTGTGTTCAGCAGAACGATGTCGTAGCTGGCGACATCGACGCGGCGTGGAGGAGCCCACGCCTCGTCAAAGGTGAGTTGCTTCATGGCGGGGAGGCTCGGGGCTGGAAGGAGCGGGAATCAGGCGGCCTGTTGGTCGTCGAGATCGGGATCGGCGCTGATTCCGCCTTCGGCGGCTGCGATGGTCTTGAAGTGCTCGTCAAGTTCCTTGAGCCGTGCTCGCTTGGTGTCGAGCTGCTCCTGGTGCGGGAAGGCCTTGGAAGCGAGGGTCGCTTCGAGGCTGGCGATGGTGCGAATCATGCCTTGGATCTGTGTCTCGTCGTTGGAGATGGCTCCGCCGATCGCATTCCAGTGTCGGGTGAGTGTTCCGAGGACGGATCCACTGGGGGCGATGTCGGGGTAGAAGGCGTTGAATTCCGGGGAATTGCCGAAGTCGGTTTCGAGGCGCGAGTATTTGTCGGAATGGCTGACGGTGACGGCAAATGGACCGTAGTAAGCCACGCAGCCGCCGTTAGGCTGGTTCTTTGTTGCGCGAACGAGGTCGATACCCTTGGGCTCGTCAACGCCAGGGAGTTGGAAATGAGGCGCTTCGGGGTTTGCTGCGATCCAGCGTTGTTTGTCTTCGAATTGTTCGCGATCGGCGGTGAGTTTACGTTGCCGGTAGCTGAGGCTGGATTTAAGGTTCAATAATCTGGAGCGGTCGTAGTGCTGCTGGTCGGTGTGCGCGGCGTGCAGGCCGAGGAGACGGCGCACGTCGATCTCTACGTTGATGCGCTCGCGGATGAGCGGATCGTCGCTCGAAAGCGCAGTTGCTTCGGCGGCGGTAAGAACCATGGCGTCAGCATCCTCGATTTCGCGGATGGAAAGATCGCCGCTCATCGCTTGTGCGATGAACTTGGCTTTGTTGCCGACGCCTTGCCACATGTAGCCGTCAAAAGAGCCTTGGGTGATGTAGGCAAAGATCATGACCTCGGGATTCTGGTTGCCTTGACGATGGATGCGGCCGTTGCGCTGCTGCAGGTCGGACGGACGCCATGGGCAATCGAGGTGATGGAGAGCGAGGAGGCGTTGTTGAATGTTTGCGCCGGTACCCATTTTCTCGGTGGATCCCATGAGGATCCGGATCTCGCCGTTGTTCATTTGGGTGAACAGGGTCATCTTTTCTGTGTCGGTTTTGGCCTCGTGGATGAAGCGAATTTCAGAGGCCGGAACGCCGTGGCGAATGAGCTTGTTGCGCAGGTCCTCGTAAATGCTGCAATCGAGCATGGCATCGGTTCCGTTGTCCTCGGAGGAACAATCTGCGATGGGTTCGTCGGTGGTATCCACCATGGGTGCGGGTGTGTGGTGCGGTATGGACAGGTCGAGGAATACCACTTGGGTTCTGCGGGTGTCGCGAGTGTTGTCCCAGATTTGGAAGATGTTTTCGACGGCCGTGTTCACCTTGCTGGTTGGATCGTCCGGCAGAGTGGCGTCGATGAGTCTCATGTCGAGAGCAGCGAGACGGCCGTGATGGGTGACGCGAAGCATGTTGTCGATAGAAGAGTCGACCTGGCCGGCTCGGATCTTTTCGGCGCGTTCGCCGAGGGATGCAACGAACTGTTTCAGAGGAGCGCTGGGGGGGATCGTGATGATTTCCAGCGAGCCGGTACGGATCGATGGGACCGGGATGTTGAGGTCTTGGGGCAGCCTGACGTCTGCGATGTCGCGGAATTGCTTGAGGAGTTCGGGAAGGTTGACGAATTTGATGAAGCGATTGTTTGCACGGAAGCCGCCGCCTTCGGGCTTAAGTTCGACAACTCGGCAGATCTCTCCGTACTGCTGGGCCCAGTTGTCGAAGTTGGCGAGGTCGAGCGCCTTGAGCTTGTGCATGGAAAGGTAACGCTGCATGGTCCAGAGCTCGGCCATGGAATTCGAGACTGGGGTGGCGGTCGCGAAGACGACGCCGCGGTTGTTGTGGCGTTTAGCGAGATATTGCGTCTTAAGGAACATGTCGAGAGCGCGATTGCTGGCGCTGTTGGAAAGGCTGGCGATGCGGCTCATCTTGGTGGTGAACTGCAAATTCTTGAACATGTGAGCTTCGTCGACGAAAATGAAGTCGATGCCGAGTTCTTCGAAGCGAATAGAGTCATCGCGCTTCATGGTGAGACGGTCTTCGAGTTGCTTCTCGAGGCGCCGGAGTGCTGCTTCGAGCTGCTTGACGGCAAGGTTCTTGCGCCGGGACTTGGTGCGGATGTCGGGAAGTGTGAACTTCAGCCGTTCGAGCTCTTCGCGGATGGCTGCGGTTTCTTGTTCGACGAAGGCCTTGTAGGTGGCATCGGAAACTGGAAGATATTCAAAGCTCTTGTGGCTGAGAACGATAGCGTCGTAGTCGCCACTGGCGATGAGCGCTGCGGTGATCTGGCGCCGGCCTTTGCCGAAAGTGTCCTTGCCTGCGATCAGGATGTTGGCTGCGGGGTAGAGCGCGAGGAACTCGTTGCCCCATTGATGAACCAGGTGGTTGGGCACGATGTAGAGCGGCTTGCGAACCAGGCCCATGCGCTTCATTTCCATACCGGCTGCGATCATCTCGTAGGTCTTGCCTGCCCCGACTGCGTGTGCGAGCAAGGTCGTGCCGGTTTGGAGGATGCGCCAGACGGCGTTCTTCTGGTGTGAATCGAGATCGCCGGTGCGTAGGACTGACGGGTTGATACCGTGAAAGGTGAGGTGGGAGCCGTCGTATTCGCGGAGGCGGAGGCAGTTGTAGGTGTCGTTGTAGATCTGGCAGAGGCGCTGTGCGCGGACGACGTCTTGCCAGAGCCAGCTTGTGAAAGCATCTTTGATGGATTGCTGCACGTCCATGGCGCGGTTGGTTGCGTTGACGTCGAGGCGTCTGCTGCCATCGGCGAACTCCTGGTAGATTCTGGGCTGTCGCAGGTTGAGCGCCATCTCGACGAGGGTTGTGCCGGTGAGATGGAAGGCCGCCCATTTGGTGGAGTTGGTGGCGTACGAACGGACCGTGTCGGAAACGGTGACGGACCATTGACCGACTTGAGGGGCGAAGATGACGGCCAGGTTTTGGCCGTACAGCGTAGCATTCTCAAGAATGACTTCGTAGATGAAGGCCTCAATGACGTCGGTGGGAATCCAAGGCGAGCCGAGGCGGGCCGAGATCTGGCTCGGCGCGAGATCCTTGGGCTGGACGGCGGTAAGTGCGGTGACATTCTCTTGATAGCTGTGATCGAGTGCGGCCGCCGTCTCGGCGGCGCGCAGTTTGGCCTTCACGTCGCCGGAGAGGTATTCGTCTGCGGTCTCGTAGCGGTTGGATTCCGGGTTGTGATAGATCAGGCCATCGAGTTCGCGGATGATTTCTTGCAGTGTGGACTCAGGCCGGAGTTCGGTGATGCGGGTCCAGTCGATGCGGCCCTTCTCGCGCAGAGAAACAGAGAGCGCGTCGCTGGCGCTGATTGCAGTGGTGGGAGGTGTGTAGGTAGAGATGGTGCGTTGGAAGAATACGGGGCGCTTGGTGGGCTGGTGCGTGGACGGGTTGTAGTCTTCGATGGCGAGAACGACGGGAAAGTCCGGGTCGCCTGAGAGCAGTTTGACGTTGGCGGGTGTGTGCAGTGGACCGAAGGCGGCGAGGAACATTGCGTAGCGGCTGTTGAGACGGGCTCGCCGTTCTACGATGAGGTCGTCGGGCAGGTCCTGGAGCTGGGCGCTGTAGAGGCCGCGGAGGGTATCGCGGAGTTCGATAAACGCGTGAATGCGTTTGCGGGAGACCGGCGAGAAGTCAGGACGGGTGAGAACGTCGCCGTTGCGAACAACGATGGAGCCGTCGACGACGTCGAAGGCGCCGTTCTTGATTCGTTGCGTGGCTGCGGAATGTTTGATTATTTCGCTGGGTGGGACTTCATGGAGAGATTGGTCGTAGGTGATGACGTTGGCGGGCAGGTGCGCGATGGCCGAGTCGAGTTGCTCCTGGGTGAGGTGGCCTTGGACGGTGAGTTCGTTCTCGCGGTACATGGAGCCGGCGAGGGTGAATTGGCCGAGGACCATGTGGGGGTTGTCGAGGAAGTATTGGTTGACCGCGGCATCCTGGCAGACGTTCGATTCATTGGGAACGTTGGTTTGGTGAGTTTCGATCCAGGCGGAAGAAGCCGCCTCAGTCTCGTTCTCGTGCCTCTTGCGTAGAAAGATAATGTCGGTTGTGACTTCGGTGCCCGCGTTCTGGGCGAAGGCGCCGTCTTTGCCGCCGGGGAGCCGGATGGCGCCGAGGAAGACGGCGTGCTCATCGAGATGCCTTCGCAGGTACTCGTCCTTCTTGTCGAGGGTATAGCGCGAGGTGATGAACGCGAGCAGTCCGCCGGGGCGGATGTGAGCGAGAGCCTTGGCGAAGAAGTAGTCGTGGATGGCGCTGCAGAGCCGCGGCTTGGATTTGAAATGAACATCGTGAACACCGTACTTTCCAAATGGAACGTTGGAAATGGCAAGGTCGAAGAAGTTGAGCGGCAGGCCGGGCTGCTGGAAGCCGCAGGCGCGAACCGTGGTGTCCGGGTACAGTAGCGCCAGAATCGCGGCGGAGGTGGTGTCAAGCTCGACGGCAACGCGAGAGTTGGATTTGATCTGATCTGGTTGCAGACCGAGAAAATGACCGATGCCGGCTGCCGGTTCGAGAATGCGGGATTGCGCTTGGATGCCGAGCCGCGTTGCGGCGCGCCAGAGCGCAGTGATAACCAGCGGACTGGTGTAGTGCGCGTTGACGGTCGAAGCGCTGGCTTGGTCGTACTCGTCTTCGCTTAGCAGCTCGCGGAGTTCGCGCTGCAAATCGTAGAACTCATAGTCGTATTTGAAAGCCTTCTGAGCGAGCGCTCCCCAGCCGCAGTAACGGACTAGAATCCGCTTTTCTTCCGGCGAGATCCCGGTGCGTTGTTGTTCTTGAAGTTGTTTGAGGAGCCGAATCGCAGCCAGGTTGTTTTGGAATTTGGTTTTGAGGTTCCCCTGCCCAACTTCGTCTGCATCGGTAATACGGTAGTCGCGGCTGACGCCTTTGGGCGCTTCGCGTTCGGGTAGAACGAGGAACTGGCATTTAGGCTTGTGGGCCGCCGGCTGTAGTTCTGGTTCGAGATCCTGTGCGCGGATCTCGGGGATCTTGACCGGAATTGAGGACTCTTGGATGAGAGCCTCGATGGACTCGGGGTTGATACCGAGTAGGACCGGCTCCGGTGGGGCCGAAAAGTCGAAAGCGAGTTGAAGTTGCGTCATGTTGGCCGTCCCGTGGGCGGGGAATCGCGTTCCCTTTCACCCGAAGGGGAGGGCGCGATTCCCCGCAGGGACGGCTGGCGGACGTTCAACTCCCGCTCAAGCGCAACGGCCAGGGCGGGGGCGAGACGGGCGGCCTTACGCCCGGCGTAGCACCTGCAGGGCCGTGTAGCTGGTGCCGGGACGGCAGAGCGGGATTGAATCGAACGCCGCGATTCTTTGCTGGCGATTGTGATGACGGGTGGTCGGAAGGCGTGTTAGGGGATGTGGCTGTGGGCCGGTGCGGGGGTGAGACTAACGTTGCCCGAAATGCTTGGCGCGGTCCTGGAGATAGTCGAGGCGGTGGGAGGTGGGCTTGAGGCGGGGAGAATCCGGGCCGGTGGACCAACTTGTGTACGTGGTGTCGATGCAGATTGCGGATTGAGCGATTTGAAGGAGTGTGCTCTGGTCGTCGAAAAACACGATGTAGGTGAAGTAGCCGGAGGGGTTGCCGTGGAATGTTGTGCCGTTGCCGGCAGCGTGCATCGGCTTCTCGAGGAGTTCAGCGAATTGGCCTTGCCGGTGATAGTTAAAGGCAACTTCAACCATACTTTTGTCTGGCCACGGCGAGAGGGCGAGGAGCTTGCTGACTGTCTTTCCCCATATAAAAAGGTGTGAAGCAAGGCTGAGGGTGCGAGCCCACGCTAGGCGGTCGGCCTGTTCCAGGCCGCGGAGCGTTGTCTCTGCGGAAGCCGCAAAATTCGTTGAGCCTTGCCAGTAGCCGGGCGGGATGTCGTCGCAGTGTTGTGCGCTGGCGATGACGGCGGAGGCGCTTTCTGGGGTAGCGGAAGATTGCAGGTGGTTGAGCACTGCAATTATGTAGTCACCAGCGGCGTTGGTTCGCCTCTCGTCGCGGGCGATGTCTGTTAGCGCGTCACTCATGGGGGTCGGGGTCCTTTGTTGGCAGGGTCGTGTGTGGTGATTGGAGGGGCATGCGTGCGTGGTGGGTTAGGCGGCGACGAGGTTGTCCGGGAATTCTATTGGGAGCCATGGTGGAGTGCTTGTGGTGGATGGTTGACGGGCATGGGCCATGGGGTGGGCGGTCCGTAGGGGTCAAGGGGCGGGATCTCTGGGTGCCGCGTGGGATCGATCAGGAAGGCACGGGAGCGAGCTGAGTACTCTTCGCTTGAGACGAGAAACCAGCGGTCCAGTCGCGAATTGCTCATGTGGCCGCCGGGCTTGGCGACAACGGCGACCAGGCCTTTGGGCACTGCCTGGAAGCAATCGCCGAAGGCGCTGCAGGCGATGAGGTCATTGGCGTGCTCGACGTAGAAGAGATGGTCGTCTTTGGTGCAGGACTCGCCGGGTTGAAGGGTTGTTTGAAAGAAGGTTTCGTACTCTCGCCAGAAGGTGTTTTTGAGGGTGGCGAGAGCGGGATATTTGCTTAGGCTCGCTTTGAGCCACGCGGGGCCGTGCAAATCGAGCAGCTTCGCGTGGAAATGGAACGGTATCGCGCACTCGCAATCTTCCTCGTACCAACCGTTAGGTTGCCGCCAGAGTGCGGGGATGGCGGCATTGGCGGTGCGATCGCACTTGATGCCTCCGTGGCCGGCGGTGTGTACAAGTCCAATGCCGGGAGCGAGAACCTCTACGGCCTGGGCAATGCCCCAGGGGGTTCTCATCTTGGTGAAGACGACGGGTTGAGGGGTTGGCATTGTGCTGATTCCTGGGAAGGGTGCTTTACGCCTGCGGGCCGGTGCTCTCGGCGTCTGGATTGCCATGGTCGTACGCGGACTGGTCGCGGATCTGTTGGGCGAGTCCGCCGAACAAGGGAGCCGCCGGGCGACCGTCGACGAAGAGGCTCCCAAGGGCAGCAAGGACGGCAGACTGGTCGAGCAGAGTGGCGAGCATTTGGGCGTCTGCGGGGTCGACGATGTTGTAGGCCATGCCGAGACGCGGGCGTGGGCCTTTGTAGGTGAAGTCGTAGTCGTGGGATTGGAAGGGCTGGAGCATGTCGTGTAGCCCGTCGATGGCGTTGTTTTCGGTTGGAACCTGAACGGTGAATTGCGGTCTGGCACTTGCGGCTACGCCCTGGTTGCGCAGTATCTGGACTGCCCGCAGTGCAGGTAGAGCGTTCTCGTACTGCTTGATCGCGATGGTCTTCATTTCATTGGTCCTCGGTTGCTTTCTCCGTTGGAGTAGGGCGGGATGACCCCGCCCCCAGCCAGGCGGGGCGGGTCATCATCGCCCGACCCGCGGAGAGGCGTGAGGCCGAGCCGAGCAGGGAGGAGCGCTATGGGCGCAAGACAGGCGGCTGCGCGCCTGGCGTCGCGCCTGTCAAGCGACGACCGGGCCGTTGGCCCGAGGCTCGTGCAGAGCGCCGGAGTGGCGGAGCTTGGTCTGTAGTGCTGTTCGAGTGGGGATCAAGCGTGGGCGGTTGTAGTGATCGCCGGCCGAGCCCAGAGCCGCTGAAAGCGGCGCCATTCTGGAAGTGTGGTTCCGCTGTCGTTGCGCCAGAGCATGGCCATGGGGATGATGCCAAGTTCGAGCATGCGTTGCATTCGTTTTTGTGCGGCGGCAAGGGTGTCCTTTGGATACCCGCAAAGCGGGTAAGCCCGAACACTCGGGCAATGACTGGGGGCATGGTTGTAGTGCGCGGAAGGTTCAGGCTGCGCGGGCGGCTGGGATCGGATGGTCTTGCGAACGCTGCCAGTTGGGAAAGTACGTGGGGCGGCTGCTGCAAAGCGATTCGAGGCGAGCGCGGAGCGTGTGACGCGACGAGTAGATGGATTTCAGGAGGGTGCGCAGGACGGGGCGGTCGGAGGCCGTGAGCCATTGGGTGGGCATGGAGTCGACCGCTTCGGCAAACAGCTCGCGGGGCATGTCATGAACCTTGGTGAGCCAGGGCTTGAAGTCGGCACTCGAATGCAGGTCCTGGTAGGCATCTGCCGAGTGGTAGAGACCGCAAAGAGCGGGAGTTTCCGCTTCCCATTGAGGCCCGTTGAAGGCGTAGCCGTGGTCAATGAACGAGGCGTAGAACTGGCCGTGATCTGAAATGAACACGCATTGACGCGAATCGGCATTGCAGAGGAGTTTGTCGAGGACAAGAGCCCCGATGAAATCGCGGCGATTGTGCACCTTGGCGAGTAAAGCACTGGGAAAAAAATCGTAGGTGGCCTCGTCGTTGAACGCGACCCACTGGCTGCCGAGATGGTAGCCGGGAGTAATAAGTTCGCGCCGGGTGCCGTAAGCAATGCCGAGGTTGTTGGCGGCAATGAAGTCCTGATCGATCCAGATAGGGCTTAGATCTGGAGTGTTGATGCCGAGGTAACGCGCCACGGCCGATGCGATCCACTCGTTGGCGAGGATGCGGCGGCCTTGAGGGTTGGAAAGAAATTTGACGGCCCAGTCGTTGCCATCAGAGCAACGCAGCCGGCGGGCTTGCGCGCCGCCGCGGAGAGGTCCGATGACGTGTAAAGGTGTGGGGGCAAACAACGGGGTCCAGGCATGGGGGGGCCGCGGGCGCATGGAGCGTGGGTAGGACATGAGGCACTGTGGATGCGGGAGATAGTAAGCGACGGACGTGAGGCCGGAGCGTGTTGCTGTGTGGGTGCTTACTCGGTTTGGGAGTTGGCTGGGGCGAGAAGGGTTTGTACCGTGCTGAAGAGCGAGTCGAGGGTGAACGGTTTGGCGAGTGTAGCGTGGGCTCCGAGTAGGAGCGTTGGGCGGAGGCACGCACCGTCGAAGTCGCCCGACATGGCGACGATCTTAGAAGCGCAGCCGAGTTTGCGGTGTTGGGTGATGGTCTGGATCCCTTCTGGGTGCGGCATTACCAGGTCAATCATGATGAGGCTGGGAGCGTGTGCGGCAATTAGTGGCGGCACCTGGGTGCCGTCGCTGGCTGCGAGTGTCACGGATCCCTTCGAGGCGAGGGCCGCGGCAAGGGAAGTGCGGAGGGAGTCGTCGTCGTCAACGACGAGGATGGAAGGTGGGGGGGCGTGGGCATTCATGGTGGGCGATCTCCTATTCGTGAGCGTGAATGGGCAGCGGCGACGTGCGAGCGAGAGATTTGAGATGACGTAAGGTCTCGGAGGGAGACGCGTTTGGAGGCGCGGGGTGTCGGAGTAGGGCGAGCTCGACTTGGGTGTCGAAATACCAGAGCACGGCGTTGAGTGCGGAAATGTCGGTATTGCAGACGGGGTCGATGCCGCTGTGCACGGCGATGCTGGCGAGTTGGACCTCACGTGTGAGGCGTTGCGCTGGATTGATCAGGGAGGCGGGTGCCGGTGTGGATGGTGAGACAGGAATGTCGCGCGACGGCGGAGTAGGGCGCGGTGGTAGCGAGAGTAAAGCAGTCATGGGGGACCTATTGCCACATTTCGCGAGAGATGAACGCAATGATGCGTTGGCGGCGCTGTTCCCGGCGGTCGGCGAGTAAGAGCGTAATTACGAAGGTGAGTAAAGCTACTGATATTGCTAAGGTTGCGAGAGCGAGGGGATCGAACACTGGAGTCTCCTTAAAAGCAACTCTATATAGATATAATAGCACAAAAGCGAGCGATAAATACCAAATTATTGTAGGTTAATGTATGGTCGGATCAGCAGTTTTGTGCAGAATGTGTATCGTCTTTGCTTGTAGTGTGGGGCGGAGTTAGTTGGTTGGAAGTTGATTGGTGTGTGAGCGGGGTTGTAATTTTGCGATTTGTTTATCGACTTCGTTAAGTTGTTGCGTGAGGTCGGCGCGTTGTTGTTGAAGGCGGCCAAGAGTGCTTGCGATGCGTTCTTGCTCAGCGGCGTCGAGAGCGTAGGGGTTGGCTGCTGCCCAGACGTTTGCAGCCGGAAGGAGGGTTTGGAGGATGGTGCGTTCGGCAGAGTCGCTCGCGCGGTCGTTGGATGGATTGGAGGGGTTGTGGCGACGCAGGTAGAGGCTTTGGCGCTGGTCATAGCTGGATCCGGATTGGGGTCCGAGGTGGAATTGGCCGTCTTTCCAGCGGTAGACGTGGATGGAGCCATGATAGGAGACGCCGCGTACCGCAAACGGCAAACTATATCGGTGGCCTTGTGCGTCTAGGTCCGGGCTTACTGGGGCAAGTTCGATGTAAATGTGGTTGCTATCGGTGGGTTTGATGGTGACTATGCCGAAGGGAGTAGTGAGAGTGAAAGACATATCGTGTTTTCTGGTGTTAGAGTGCGACGGCTTGAAAGTGGGTTGAGATAGGGTCGAATAGTTGGCCGGAGGAGGGTTTGTGGGCTGGGGTGCTGGCGAAGGTGCGACTTTGTGAATGCGGTGGCCAGGTGGTAGGGGCGTTGTAGGCCTCGACGCGGTCGAGCATGGTGAGAGCGCGGGCGGCTTTGGTCGCCGGAGTGTAGGAACCGGACCACTTGGTGTCCAGGTTGAGGTTGCGGGCGATGTTGGATGAGTCGGCCGAAGAGAATGGGAGCTGGCTGAAGATGTTCGGATCGAGCATCCGCAAGCCGTGGAGCCTGGGGATCACGTAGCCGTGATCGGAGCACGCCTCGAACGCCTCGCGGATGCGGCGCCACCAGTGTGGCGAGGCGGGCCTTGCGTAATTGCCGGCGGAGCCGATGGCAACGCGGGGGTACCACCAGCCGAGGTCTTGGAGCCGCTCGAGGGGTTCGTCCATGTGCCAGACCGGGACGAAGAAAGATGAATCGAGGTGGCTGAACTGTTCGAGCAGTTTATCATTGGCGTCGGCCCCCGCGCCGATCGCGTCAGGCAGAATTGCGAAGTCGCAATTCGGAGTGCGGACTGCCTCAACCCAGTCGATGTAGGCGTTCCAGTCGGGGCGCTGGCCTGAGCGCCAGAAATTGAAGGCGCCGTTGTCCAGGCAGTAGCTGGTCGCGATGTCCTGGATGAGCGCGAGTTGGTTGGGTCTGGGCCAACTGACGAGAGCGTGACGTCCTTTCCAGACGCGAACTGCCGCGTCGGGATCGGATATGGGGCCGCCGTGGTATTGAATCATGGGAATTCCTGCGGAGAGGGTGGGAAGTGCGTCAGTCGCGTGTGCCTTCGCGTTCGGCGAGATCGCCCCAGGTCGTCAAGAGCCAGATGCGGCGTGTGAGACAGCGGACGATGGTATAGCCGTAAGAGTCGCCCGTGTTGCAGTATTCGTAGCGGCCACGCTTGGTCTTCAGGAATTCAACGCCGCAGGTTCCGAGAGTCCGGTCGATGGCATCCATGATCTGCTGGTGAAATGTGGGCGGGTTGTGAAACTGGCGGTAGTAAGAGTCGGGCAGCACTTGGGCGGGATCGAGTTGGCCTTTCATGAGCTGGCGGATGGTCTTGGCCTGCTCACGGGAGACGGAAGGCAGCTCGAGCAGGGAGTGGATGCTCGGAGCGTTGCCGAGTTGGAGGCTTTTGGGGGTCATGGGGGGGCCTGTTGCGATGTGGGTCGTTTGCCGATCAGTTGACGGCGCATGGCACATGAGCGTCGGGGTCAGTGGTGGCCTGGCGAACGGCGTGCGACTCGCGCAACGCGGGTACTTCGATCCAGAGGGAGGGCCATCGCTTGAGCGGAGAAAGTTCCGGGTAGACAGCCTTCGCAATCGTTAACAACTCGGCATTGGCCGCGGCGTCATGAGCGATCGTCGCCTGGTAGCGTTCCCACCCGAGTTCCATGGCGTCGAGTTCGGCTGTTCGCGTGGCATCGGTAAAGCGGACGTACTCCTTGCCGGCGCGCATCACGAAATGGGAGAGCTTGGACCGGTCGAGTTGCTTGGTTTCGACGAGGCCATCATAGGCAAAGCAATTGCCGGACATCGCCATTTTGGTTCTGAAGATTGTTACGTTAAGTGGCATGTGTTCTCTTGTTGCGCTCAGCTTGTGCCAGGGCTGATTACTCTTCTGTGGAAGCGCCCTTGAGGCGCAAGTTGATCTTGAATGTGGCGCCGTCATTTTCAGCGATCGTGATCGGATCAGCGTTGAGGAGAGGTTGCAGGAGTGCTGCAAGGCGTTCATCTTCTGCTTGGTCTGGGAGGAATGCTTGCAGCGGCGCGTGGTACTCGATGCAGGTCACTTCTTCTCGAATTTCGACGACTCCAGGAAGTTCCTCGAGGGCGAGGCGAGAGATGTCTCGTCGGTCGCGCGTGCCTTAGCGATAAGGACGCCGGCGGGATCGGTGGAAACAGTGGCAAGTTGCTCGTACCACTCGGCGAGGGTTTCAATGACGTTTGCACCGGAGCCGGCGTCTTCGTCGATTCCGAGCCAAGGAAAGCGGGATTGCAGATCGGCGGTTGATTTCCAGTTGACAGCAGGCGGTGGAGTGGGAAGTTGTGATGCCGATTGTTGACGGGGCGCCCGGAGCCAGTTGTCTATGCGGGCCAGGTCGTGGCAGATGTGAGAGTTGGTGTTCTCTTGTTGTTCTTGGAGCAGTTCGAGGTTCTTTTGTTCGTGTGGAAGGAAGGCCGCGACAACGCGGTAGAGTGATAGCTCGATAGCGTCGGTGACTTGTGGATTCAGTGAGTTGCTCACGATTTTCCTTTGAGCCCGTCTCGCGGGCACCCCGGGGGAGCGGAGGGCCGGTGGTTTCCGAGGCTGCTTCCAAGGCGACGCCAGAGGCGGCGCGTACCGGCGAGTAGATTTCCGAAGGAAATAGCGCAGCCGGCGCAGGACGAAGCCGAGCGGCCCGGAGCGTTGCCGCGAGACGGGGACAAAGGAACTTACACCGAACCCCTCGGTTGACACAAGCGGAAATGGGGCGCAGATCAGCCGGGAGTTCGTTGCCCGCATGGAGTGCGGCGGTGTGTGTTGTGCTCCTGGCGCGGTCGTTTTTCACAAGAAGCGGCCCTCCGAGTATTGTTGAAATTCGCTTTACCCGGAAGTTAAGCAAGGACTCATTGTTCGAGTTCGCGCTTCAGTGTCTCGGAGCGCTCCGGGACGGAGGATCGGTGTGGGCTGCCCCACATGAATGAGATCCGCAAAAGCGAATGAAGAGGCCTATCGAGAAACGGTACGAACCTGGTGCTCATAGCAGGTTGCACTGGCTTCAAAACGGATCTCCAGCCGCTCGGCCCGGCGCGGCTGATAGACCAGTGCCGGGCGGAAGCACACCAGGCAGAGTGAACCCGCTCGCCGGACGCTGGGATAGAGCACTCCATTCGAGCCCTGCTCGAGCAGTCGTCGCGCCGTCTGCTGGGAAGCCGCGTAGCATTGCGGCACTGGCTCTGGCCGCAGACACTCGGAGAACTCCTCGGGCGGCTCCAGGGCGTGAAAGGTCGCTTGGAAGTCAGCCAGCCAATCGTCGTAAGTCGCGAGTTCGCGGTCTGGCCGGTTGCCAGGCAGTTCCGGGACGACAATCTCCACCAGGCGCTTCCCCTTGTGATAGGTCACTTCCGCGATGGAGGTCTCCAGCTTGTCGGCCGCGTACCAGGCGCCGCGGGTCCGGTCGCTGAAGCGGGAGCCCGCCTCACTCGTGTGCGTGAACGCCGCATTGACAATCCGGGCGTTAGGAATGCCGTAGACCAGCTCAAATGTGCTGATCCCGCTCAGCCCGTGTTGCTCACCCTGAATGCGATCGTCGGTAGCGCCGTCGAGCAGGACAACATCCGCGAGCATCGCGTCATCATCCGCGATTTCCGCCAGCGCCATCCCCACTTCGCTGTACAGCGACGGGATCAGGCGGTGCGACCCCTCCCAATAATACTTGGCGGGGGCGGACAGAGCGGAGCGTTTCGGCCGCCGAAGCCTCAAATCGCGGTGCCTCAATGCTGCCGGTAAACTGAATGCCCTCGCGCTGATGCGCAAGCATGTCGATGACTGCGCAGACGTGTCGATACGAGCAGGCAAGGAGATTGTCATCGAGCACGTTCGAACCCTCAATGATGGGCAGCTCCGGTGTGATTTCGCATGCGATTCCAGTCGTCTATTTCTACGACGAAGGCGACCGTACCCCTGCCGCAAAGACACTTGGTTGTTTCCGAGCGGATTCTGTCCCAGCTCATGTGCCTCTCGCTCGATTCTGGAACTCCATGGCAGCCTTTAGATCTTCATGCTCGAAAGCCGACGCCATGCGGTCGATCTCAGCCGAGGCAAGGCCGAGCTTCTTCGCCTCCCGGCGCCATCCAGCGACCGCCCGCCCGACTTGCCCTGCGATCTGGCGGGCGTCGTCTTCACCCAATTCGAAGTAGCTGGCAACCTGGAGCGCTAACCTCAGCGAGGCGGTGCCATCGTCCAGATCGATGGCGGTGGTCAGGATGCGCGGCTTGATGTCGGTGGGCACCGGATTGAGGTCATAAGCCGGGGACAACCGCCATCCGGCGGGGCCGGCCCAAAGGAAGCCGTGATTGCGCAGATGGTCGTCCGTGTTTGAGATCAGGATGCTGAACACAATGCGCCGCCACAGTGCGTGCATATCCTCCTTCGGCGCCGCTCCGTGCTGCCGGAGAACGTCCACAAACTCAAGGTAACTGCGGGCCTCGTTGTCCTTCGCGTCGAGCATGCTCATCGCCGATAAGAAGGGCAGCCGGTTCCCCTGCACCCGGTCGAAACGGCGCAGCAGCAGGACTTGCATGTCGGCTACGGTTTCCAGACGCCAGACGGGAATAGAAATGCCGGCCTTTGCAGCGAGTGTGAGGGCGACAGCCTCCCACAGGACCGTGTCCAGTTCCTCTCCCCTGTTCGGAAATTTGGCAATCGCGAGATGGCCGTCGCGGTCTCGGACCGAGGCTTTCGGACGGGCGCCGCCCAGCGATGAGCCAGGCGCGAGGAGCAGGCGCAAATCATCGTCAGTATCCGTCTCGCTCAAAACATGCTCGGCCGCTGATAGCAACCGGGGCAATTCGATCAGTGGCGGGATCTGCGTCGGGCCATGCTCAGCTAGAAACGGTTGCCCTTCCCGCTCGGCAAATCGCAGGGCACCCTGGCGTGCTTCGTCGTCCACCATCAGCAAGTAGTCAATTTCCCGGAGAGTCTGCGGTGCCTGTCCCTCGCGCTCGGCGCGGCGGCGCTCGGCGCGGCGCATTAGAACGCGACCCCACCGGTCAGGAGCGGAATCACCGATGGCGCCGAACATCGGCTTGCCGGAAGCCGTGTGAAACGGCCCAGGTCCAAGCTTCAGTGCCGGCTCGAGTGAAAAGCGGTCCCGGTGAGCGAGCCAGTTATTGTCATATTCAAATGTGGCGCTTTCCCTGTCCTTGCGCATGCGCGCCCACAACCGCCCCACCAGCTGAGGCGTGCCCTGCAGGTCCACGTATACGAGGGTTTCCTTGTCCATCACTCCGCCCCCGTGGTTCCAGGCTTGCCTGGCTTCTGCCGGCGGGAGAGCCGGATGCGTTCCGGCAGATGCTCTTCTTCAAGCTCGAGCCCGACTTTGTCGTAGCTGGGGTCGGCCACGTCGGCGAGCCGATCGACCATCCCCAAAACGAAGAGCACAGTGGCGTAGGTGCCGAGCGAAACGCCGGGGTCACCCTTCTCCACCTTATTCAACGTCATGCGGCTGATCGAGGCCCGCTCTGCCAGAATCGCAACGGGTATGCGCCGTCGCCGCCGGGCGTCGCGAAGATCGTGCCCCAGCTTGCGGAGAACGCGGGTTACCGGTATGGGTGCTCGCGAGACTAGCTGATTTCTTAGCATTATAACGTCCATCAACTTAGACTGCACACCATGTACCGTACATCATTATGGACGTTCCGTCAAACGTAGAGTGGCGTTGTGACGGCCATGCGCGAGCTGGCAGGACACCCATCGCAACAGCATCATCGCAGTAAAACCTCAGGTAAACGTGAACGAGTGAAGTGAGAAAATGGGGAGCGTCGCCTGCAGCTAAAGGACTGGCTGCGTCTTGTCGGCGTCGTCGTAGGAACCTTGCTCGCGGGCAGCTCAGTCGACTCGGGCAATGGTTCGTTACGCGTCGCGAAAACAAGGAAACCAATCGCTCGTGCGCTCGCCGAGTCGCTGGAGGTCCGTCTTCGGCTCCTGATCGTGCCGAAGACCGCAGAACTTCTCTCGCAGCGCGCCCCCATCCTGCCTGAGGGGCAGACGACCATCAGGACGGCTTTTGCGAGACTGTTTTCGCCCGATGCCGGGTAGTCTGTTCTGGTAGAACCCAACGGGCAGGTTTGGGCATGTAACCGGGCGGGCGTTGCTAAAGTGCGTGAGTGCCGGGCGGCTTGATTTCTGAATACTGGCGGGGCTGGTGGCTGCCTACGAGAGCCTTGCGCTCGTTCTCGCTTCGGCAAGGGTCAGAGGGTGGCTTGCGGATGGCGCGATTGGTTCGAGCAATCGCCAGGTTGAATTGCCAGCGCTAAAACAACTGCGTTGCGGTCCTCAGTTGGACCACATGCGGCTTGGGCACGGTGCCCTTGAGACCGTCGTCCGTTTGCATCAGCGGCGGGCGGCGTTGGGACAACTGGAGAAGGAGAAGCTGCGAGCCGCCTACCCGCTGCGCAAGAGTGCAAGCCCACGACCGGAGCGTAGTCCAGCACTAGGAGGATTTACGCAGCGGAGAAGGAGATCACCTCGGCGGCGACCTGAACGGATGGGCCCGCTGTCTGCGCGCGGAGAGGGAAGGCTATCGTGGATTCCTTCACTTGAGCGAGAACGGTACACGCGAAGCAAGAGCGCTACCGGGAAACGGTACGAACCTGGTGCTCATAGCCCGCGGCTGTGGCCTCAAAGCGGATCTCCAGCCGTACGGCCCGGCGCGGATGATAAACCAGCGCCGGGCGGAAGCACGCCAGACAGCGAGCGCCCGCTCGCCGGACGCTGGGATAGAGCAGGCCATTCGACTGCGCATCGAGCAGCCGGCGCGCCATCTGCTGCGAAGCCGCGTAGCACTGCGGCACAGGCTCGGGCCGCAGACACTCGGAGAACTCTTCAGGCGGCCCCAGGGCGTGAAACGTCGATCGGAAGTCAGCCAGCCAATCGTCGTAGCTCGCGACTTCGTGGTCTGGCCGGCCACCGGGCAGTTCCGGGACAGCAATCTCCGCCAGCCGCCGCGCTTTGTGATAAGTCACCTCCGCGATGGACGTCTCCAGTTCGTCGGCAGTGTACCAGGCGCCCCGGGTCAGGTCGCTGAAGCGGGAGCCCTCCTCACTCGTGTGCGTGAACGCCGCATTAACAATCCGGGCGTTGGGAATGCCGTAGACCAGCTCAAAGGTGCTGATCCCGCTCAGCCCGTGCTGCTCACCCTGAACGCGATCGTTGGTGGCGCCGTCGAGCAAGACGACATCCGCAAGCATCGCGTCATCGTCCACGATCTCTGCCAGCACCGTTCCGGCTTCGCTGTAGAGCGACGGGATCAGGCGATGCGACCCCTCCCAATCGAGCGGGCGAATCGGAGGCGTCAACGTCCACCGCGCCAGGTGTCCAGCATGCGGCGCACCTGCACCATCCCCGGTTGCCCCTGCCGCAGCATGTAGTCGATGGGAGCTTGACCGGCAAACATCGAGCCGCGATTGGCCAGGGTTACCCAACGGTCGGCCCAGGGCTTGCCGAAGTAGTTGTTGAGAGCCTTAAAGATGCCGATGACGAGCGAGATCCGCATCAGGGTGTCTTGATCGAGCTTCTTGCCCCGCGGCTCCGTCCTCCAGACGTGGAAGGTGGAAGAGGCGATGCCGCCGAGCAAACCGCGTGACTGCGTTTCGCTCAGCTCCCATTTCGCGGCGATGTTGACGAAAGCCTTGATGGCGCTGGGACTCAGTCGCTCGCGTTCCGCCGCGCGTGTCAGATCCGGGGGCAGGTCGAAGCCATAGCCGGCGATGATCGGTGGAGTCGGCAAAGCAGACACGAAAAACCTCGATTCCGCTATCTATTATTCTCGATATCGAGGTTGCTGGCAAGCGTTCTGTTTCTGCTGCCATGGCAGCGCGCGCCGCCGGATGCCGCAGGGAACTGCGGAGAAGGGGTCTGCTGGGGCGGACTGCAACGCTGAGCGAGCGTGGTGCCGCGGGTGTTCACATTTCCGACAGAGCGAGAAAACGTGGAATAAGTTGTTTGTAAGCAGCGACTTGCAAGTTTACGTAATCCTCATTATCAGAAGCTGCAAGGAAATGGCTTGCGCTTTAGACCGAGAGGCAGTGATTCTCTCCTTGGCCGATCAGGAGAAACGGCGGTCGCCGATCCGGTCTTCATGACAGAGCGGCCCGAACGTCGGACAACGTTACCATCAGCGTCATCGGTTCGCGCGGGCTCTGCTCGAAGCCCAGCGCCACATAGAAATTCTTCGCCTCCTCCGATATCGCGTGAACAACGATGCCGCGAATTCCAATCGCATCGGCCGCATGCGCCACGCGGCGCGCGGCGTCCCCGAACAGGGCCCGCCCGATGCCCCGCGCCTGCCAATCGAGGTCCACGGCCAGGCGCGCCAGCACGGCTACCGGGATTGGGTTTGGCATGTTCCGCCGGAACCGGCCGGGAGCGCTTTCCACCGTGACCACGCCAGAAGCCAGCGCGTAATAGCCAATCACGCGTTTGTCTTGGCAGACGACATAGGTGCGCGAAGCGCCGCTCACCTGATTGGCGCGCGCCCGGCGCTTCAGCCAATCGTCAAGGGAAGCCTCCCCGGAGCGGAACCCCCCGATGTCGTGGTGCTCCGCGAGGGGCTCAGGCGGCAACAACCCGCTTACTCCTCCCATGGCGCGGCCGTTCGTAGGGAGCGGCGCAACCGGTCATTCGGACGCGGCGGCGCGTCGAGCCTCACGAGAAACTCGGCGTAGGCTTGGGGGTTGACCACAAATACCGTGCGGTCCATCAGCGCATCCTCGGCGGCGTGACGGGCGGCGTCGAGCACGAAATCCGTTCGATTCTTGCCCGACAGCTCCGCCGCGCGATCGATAAGCCCGCGCAGTTCCGGCTTGATCCGGAGGTTCAGAGTGCCGCGCGTGATCTTTTCCCGTTGAGAAGCAGGCATGCGAATTCCTCCACTCAAGATCAGGATAGCAGAACGTAATGACGACGTCATTACAATACTGCCAACCATTGCTATAAATGCTCTGCGCGGCGGCTTCGAGGGTAAACTGACAACTTCGAAATACGCGAAGCTAGCCAAGTGCTCGCAGGACACAGCCCTCCGCGACATTCTGCCACTCGTCCAGCGCGGCATTCTCCACCGCAATCCCGAGGGCGGGCGCAGCACGAACTATGCTCTGATCGATATTTCCCATGGAGAAGAGGAGAGCCGCCTGCTCGAAGCGTACCGGTCAGGCGCGATGACGCCGCTGCAACTGGGCCAACAACTCGACCTTCCCGCCGCACGCAGGAGCGCCCTCAACGGTCGGCCGACAGGTGAGAACGTGGCAAGTGAGCCGCCGCCCGAGGTGCGCCGGAAGTCGATTGAGGAGTACTGCCAAGAAACCCGCGCCAAGATAGACGCACTGGATCCAGTCCTGCTCCGCCGAATGCTTCAGGGTCTGGTTCAAGAGGTGAGGTTCGACGGGAGCACGGCCGTGCTCACGGGTAGATTTCCCATTCCGACTGGGGGCGGCTCTCCCCCTGCGCAGAATCCTGATCCACCGACCGGATTGAGACCACGGCAAGCTAACGCCGTGGTCGCAACCGGGCTCTCGCCGAGCCCCCAGGCGCGTCGCGCTTCCGTAGCCAGGAAGCGACCCCGCATCCAGGGTTCCTCGGACCCGCTCGCCACGCCCCAGAGCGCGGATGAAAGGGACCGCGGGATCTCTCAATCCGGCCGTCTGTGCCGGATGATCGAGCGAACTCAAAGATCCGCGGGAAGGCCTGACCTGAGTTGTCCCCGGCACACACCGGGGCGATCTCCTCGGCGGCCTCCGCGCCCTCGTCACTTGAGACCGCGCTGAGGTGCTCGATGAGTTCCTCGGGCGCGTTGTCAGGCTCGAACCCGAGCTGCGCCTCGAATTTCCGGAGGGTGGTCAGTTCCTCGTCCTTCCGCTCCTCAAGGACTTCCTTCCAGAGGTCGTGCAGAACCTTGTTGGCAACGCCCACGGCGTCCAGCCTCGCCAGGACGAGGCCCATGAAATCGTCAATCGACTTCTCGAACTCGGGTGCGCCGATTGTGGCGCTGAAGTTCGCAAGGTAGTGGACGGGCTCAACAGAAAGTGGGTTCGACGCCTCGCAGGTCGCCTCGACCGCCTCGCCGTCGCAAGCGAACGTGAGGCGCGGCTAGAGGGAGCCGTTCCCGGCTGCCGCCAGCTCGTGCGCCATCCACCACCCAACACTGGCAACGCCGCTGTACGGCGCAGGTTCCCACCGGAGCCGCCACCAGGACGATGCCAGCCAGACCGCCAGCGGGTACACCGACAGCCGCACGCGGTTGTGGACGGACTGCGACCAGTCGTCCTCGGCGCGCGTCGCGACGTTGTTCCCGATGCCTATTTGGAGGAAGGCAGAAGTCTCCCTGATCTCCGCCGGGCCGTGCTCGGAGGGCCAGGAGGATCGCTTACGGGACTTGCTGGCGGTTGGTTGATGGGCTGTTGACGTGTTCCTTTGCGCCTTTCTCGCGGTCACCCAACGGGAGCGGAGGCGAGGCCGTTCCCAAGGCGGCGCCAGAGCTGACGCGGACCGGCGAGCAGATTTCCGACGAGTCCGCAAGGAGGCAAATAGCGCAGCCGGCGCAGGGCACGACCGTGTTCGAGCCTCTGCGTTGCCGCGAGCGGGGCGCAAAGGCGAGACAAGGCGCGAGCAAGAGTCGCCGGCGGAGAGGGAAGCGAGTTCCCTGCCCTGCCGTAGTGTGGGGTCGTGCAGCATAGTCGGACCCAGTGGTTGTTCGTGCGAGTTTCTTAGCGTCCGATATGGCCTTAACGTCGCGAGCGGTGATTTTTCGGCAAACAGTTGGCATTACGCAGGCCCCAAACAATTCAATCTGTCCAACCAGGCTCAGGTCAGCCCGGGTGTAACCTTCTGGCACGACTCTTCACAAGGCGTGGGAACAGGTATCCCCTTCTCTGTTGTGTTTAGCGCGGCTGCAGAAGCGTCATAAGAGCACGCCAGGCAACATCGGATTGTACCCAGGCGGGGACTTCCCTGCCCCCACGCTGATCGAATCATTCCATGCTAAATGTGTTCGAGGAACACCCCCGGACGGCCTCCAGGCTGGCGGGGCACGCTTGAAACGCCTTCAGGCGCCTTTGCCGCACCTGAGCATCAACTGAGCCCATTCCCTGCCCGCTGGATCGGGTCCTTCATCCTCGAGTAACGCCCGGGCCCAGGTCGCCACAGATGTCAGTTCCCCGTGTCTTGCTGGAGGATTTCGCTGTCGAAGAGGTTGGCGATAGAGAAATGGGCTTTGCGCCACATTGAGGGGGTAGGCATAGTTCTTCTGTCTCATCGACAAGGCAGAACTTACCTCCCGCCTGGTGGGTTACTGCATGCAACGCGCTAGAGTGAATCCACGCAGGCTTGCTGCCAGAGGGCCCTTTAGGACAGCGCTGCGAAATGGCGCGCGGATACGATCCGCGTGATCTGGTGACGCGCGAGAGCAAGGAACCCGCTCTTGTCACCTGTCACCAGATAATCGGCCTTGCCCGCTTCGGACATGGCCAGCAGAAAATCGTCGGTGGGATCAGGAGATCGGTGGACGCGTGGCAGCGCGCCCACATCTTCGGCAAGCCCTTTCAATTCGTTCATGAAACGACCGGCCCTATAGGGCTTGATGCGCTCCGCGATCGCAAGCTTGCGCAGCGTGCCATGCAGCTCGTCGAGCTGCTCGGCATAGGTCAGGAGCGTGAAATTGCCCTATTGCCAGGCGCGACAGATGGCGGCCGGGTGTCCCTGTTGGAGCAACAGGGCGAAAACCAGAATTTGGGTATCGAGCACCACGCGCATCAGGCTTTGTCGGCCTTCTCTTTGGTGCGCCTGTCGTCGCGAACCTCGCGCACGGCGTCGTCAATGATGTTCTGCAGATCGTCCGGGTCGGACTCGGCATTGGGCGCCTTGATGTCCTGAACGGTGCGATGAAACACACGCCACCGAACGGCCTCTTCGATGAATTTCGATAGGTCGCCCTTTCTTGCGCCCTGGGAGCCTAGATAGGTGCGCAGGGTGGGGTTGGTCTCCATCGAAACCTTGATGTTCCGGCGGACGGCTTCTTCGTTCATGTGATGCCAATACACCAAAGCAGATAGTCGCGTATACACTGATTGTTGTTGAAAATGGCTCTGGTGCGGTCGGGGGCTTCGTACCTGCGCGGGGGGTAGGTGCCCGGTGTCGAACAACTCGGCGACGCCGCCTGAACCTCTGGCGAGTGCTCAGCCGCGACGGTCCAGACTTCCTCGATATCGACTACGATGTAGCCATGGCTGAGTACGTCGCGCGTGCCGCAAATGCGACGCCAATCCAGATCCGGAAGCGTAACCCGCAACACCGGGCTCACCCGTCTGGCGGCTTCGCCGATTACTTCGAGATTGCGGATCACCACGTCTTGTTGTTGTTCGGAGGCGAAAAACGAATCGCCTCCTGGCCGTCGGCCATGTAGCCGGCAACCCTCTCGCAGCGCGCCAGCGTGTGGTGCAGATAAAGCCGCTCGTCTTTCACAGCGGCACTGCCTCGGCGAGGATGCGATCACGAACATACATACCGGTGCAGGGATCGTTCTGTGCCGACTTCGACAGGAGCGCCCAGCAGATCCTGTAAGTTGAGCACCAGGCCGGCGTGGTCCAGCAGCGATCTGCCTGGCTCCCGCTGAACCAGCAAATCGACGTCGCTTTCAGATGTGGCCTCACCTCGTGCGCCGGACCCGAAGACTCGCACGTTCACGGCACCATGCCGCCTGGCGATGTCGAGGACTACGTCGCGTTCTTCCTCTCGGAGCATGCGCAATGTGACCATGCCTGTTGCCGTCGGGCCTGTCTCTTATCGTACCGGTGTCGTACCGGCGAGAGGCAACCCGCGGAATTCCTAATAGCGAATCCGAAGGACGGAAAGCTGGTGGAAGGAGGGAAACTCGATCACCCTGGATGCGCCCATAGGCGAGCAAAATGGCGGCTTGGGCTTACGGACTCTCGGCGGTAGCCACACGCAAGGCCGGGGCTTTTGGACTATATGAAACTGGTGTCAATCGAGATTCGGTTTAGGGCTAGGGTCTTGAAGCCCAGGTATGATGCAGAAATGGGCGCGGTCCGTTCTTTGGCGAGGATGCGGCGACCATGGTGGCGCATATCGGTGAGCGGATTTCCGATAAGTCCACAGGGAAGGAATAGCACAGCCGGCGCGGGCACGATGATGTGCGCCCCGCAGCGTTGCCGCGAAGAGGAGCGCCGAAAGATGATACGAGGCATGCGGTGTGCAGCGGTGGGCTGTGATTGAGAGCGTGCCACTTCCCTTCCCTATCTTGTAATCCCCACGTTGGGTTGGCCTCGTTCGAAGCCTTCATTCTTCTTCGAAGAGTCCGTCAGTGTCAGGCGACTTGTTTGACCACTCGAGGCAGGGTCTTTGGGCGGATTCTGCGCCAGTTCTTTGATCTCGAAATTCCCTGGCGGATTGGCTAAAATGTGTGCGCGGCGGAACCCATGGACCACATTTGGATCCGGGCATAGGGCCGCTGATGCCATATCGACTTCTTGAGGACCAACTCGGGGATAGCTAATGGCCGGTGCTCGAGCTTTGAAGGAAGACCATCAGGGCTACTGCGGACTCTCGGCAGAAGGGAACTGGCGTGCGTTACGGACTTTCCGCGGAAGCAAACCAAGCTCACCCTGCTGAACACATTGAAAACAAACCACAATTCCATATGAGAGGCTCGATTCCGCTGGGGCGCGAATCTCGCGGACTCTCGACGGAAATGCTCTCCGAAGGCCTAGGGTTGACTCCGGGCTATTTGGTGTAAGCGACAGAAACTACAGGGGTTCGTTTGATCTTCACGTGTGGCACGGACTTTCGGCGGAAGTTATCTGGACTCACGGCGGAAGGACTGCGGACTCCTGACGGAATATTGGTGGACTCTCCACGGCAATTTCACGGACTTTCGGCGGAAGTGACATTTCCGTAAGATATTGATATAACGACACTTACATGACAATAAACATTACACATCATTTTTGTTCTTGGTTCAGAGGACGTTAGTCATCACCACTAGGTGTTTCCTTGCAGAGTCCGCATTGCGATACGATGCAAGAGCAGATGCCAAAGCGAGTGAAGGCTGATGATGGCTTAGGAAATCAGCAGAGCATCATAAAGTCGGCGGACCGCTCCGTACAAGCCCCAAAGAGCTTCATCCGAATGGAGAAGAACCTGAGCTCGATTGGGTTCTTCTCCGCTACGGAGAAGAATGAGAAACGGAGCACGCAGGCCCGCGTAATCAATGCGGACGGGCGCAAAACCACAATTCTGCCCAGCCCAAACCATGGGCTACCGAATACATCGGACCAGGACAAATTCTTCGCGCTCCTCCATCTGGTGGAACAGATCCGCTGGCGGCAGGGATCCGTGTCTAATCCGATCTCCTTCTCGACGATGGAGATCGTGAAAATCATGGGTTTAGCGTGGTCTGGCCGTCTAACGGAAGAGATCGCCAAATGGCTCCAGCGGATGGTCGTTACCAGCATCATGAGCGAGGGAGCGATTTACCTCGTGAAGAAGAAGCGGCACATTTCCGATACGTTTCATGCCTTCACGCGTGTCATCACGGCGGGTGAAACACTTGACAATGGGGCTGTGGCAGATCGGCACTTGGTCTGGATGAGCGAATGGCTACTGGATAACGTCAACCAGGGTTACGTTCTTCCAATCGAGATGGAGTCTTATAAGAGGCTCGGCAGTTCCCTGGCCCGGGTACTCGTCCCACATCTGCAGGCGTGGCTGTACAGTTCCCGAGAGAGGCGCCGGTTCGAGAAGCGTTACAAGCCATTTTGCGAAATCTGCGGTCTGACGCCGCAGAAGTACCTCTCCAAAGCTAAGGGCAACATCCAGCTGGCCATGGAGGAACTGAGGCGAGAGAACTACATCGCTAACTGGGACATCGTTCACACCCAGGACGGCCAGGATTTCAAGATCGTCCTGGAACACGGAAGAAAGTTTTACGATGATCTGGCGAGTATAGGCAGCAAGCCGGAGCCGACGAAGGAGATTGCAGAACCTGAGGTCGAGGAACGCCTACCGCCGGCTTATGACATGCTGCTTGCCCGAAACATTTCTAGACAGGTAGCTCTTCGGATGGTTAGGGAGAAGTCCCGCGAGGACCTGGAACTGCTCGTCGACAAGATGGAGTACTACGACTGGTTGATCGGCACTGGGAAATGGAAACCGCGAAATCCTCCCGGAGCCTACATAAGGTACCTTCAATCCGATGACTTAGTGCCAGAGAGTTTTATTTCGTCGAAGCGGTTGGCCCAGTCAGAAGCGCAGCAGGAACTCGCCATTAAGAGCGAGCACCAGACGTTTCTGATGAAGGAAGAGTACAAGCAGTACGTCTCGAAATGCGTCGACGAGGCGATTCGGAAGATTGATCCGGAAGAACTTCAGAAACAACGGAAAAAACTGGCATCAAGCATCCGTGGCCGCTACCGCAACCTGGACCAGAAACAGATCGATGAGATCGCCGAGGCGGAATTCAGAAAGTCACTCCGTGAGAGCCTCCCCGTTCCCTTATTCGAGGATTTCATTCTGCTCAACGGACAGATGAATTTGTTCTAGCCTGCAAAACTTCGAACGAGATCCTTTTTCCTTGCCTTGGCGTAATCTCCGATCAGCTTCTCCACGATTTCACTCATCTCCTCCCGGGCCAGATCGGTGACCAGCTTGAAGTCGTCGTGTGTCTTCTTCTGGACATAGACCGTCATCCGTGTGTAGCCGGGGTGCGACCGTTTCCCAAGGGGGTCGCGGGCAAGCCGAACAGCGGTGGGGTTAGTGGTGCTGGTGACACCGCCTGTTTGATGCGGCTGGCCATGCGGTGATGGTGCCTGTTCAGTGTTAACGGTTGCTCCGGTGTCACCGACTGTCTGATGTGGTTGTGGGGCATCAGATTGCCCAGGTCCTTGAATGTGCGGTGACATCGGATGGTCAGGCGCATCGCCTGGCTGGATGTGCATCTCCTCCGGATGGTCGCCTGGGCTGCCTGCCCGGAGCAACCGGCTGTCTGGTGGCGTCGGCTGTGTGGTGCCTCCGAATGCCTGGGACGGCTGAATGCTCGATGGCGCCGGCTGCTCGGTTGCATTGGTATTGATCAGCGCCAAGGACGCTGCATCTATCTCTAGAATGGGCGGATGGTCGGTATAACCGGGATCACTGATGACATCGGTGACACTGATGTCACCGGGCATCCGCCGCCTCTTGATGGAGAGAAGGGAACTGAAGGGACTCGGTTTAGAACTTGGTTTGTTCACAGTGCTTGCAGATCTCCTTTCCGACTTCGACATAGTCATTCCATGCCACGGTCGCGATATCTATGGAGCCAATTTGATCCACAGTTGTTCCTTCCAAGGCTGCCCGCTGGAATGCCACCGTTCGACGAATTTCTCCTGCAAAGAGAGGGATTCCTGCTTCAAGCAGCGTAGCTCTGGCATTGGGGCCATCCTTTTGTGGCTTTGGAGGAACGATAGTGAGCAGGATTCTGTACTGGTCGGCACCCAACTCAGCCAAAGTGTCTACCGTCATTACCAGGGCATCGAGTGAAAACGGATCCGGGGTACAAGGGAGCACCAGCAGATCGCAGCCCTCAGCCAATGCCTGTAAATCGCTCAGTTCCGGCCGCGCCTTCGTGTCGATGACCAAGTGCTCATACTTGCGGGCAACGATCGCCGTTTGCGATTCAGGCACGACAGCGAAGGGCGGGGAACCGCGACTTGCCCACTGGGTCGAGCTCCGATTCGGATCTCCATCGATCAGCACCGTTGGGGCGCTTTCGCTGAAGAATTGTGCTAAATGAATGGCGGTAGTCGTCTTGCCCACTCCGCCCTTAAACGAAGCGACTGTAATGATCACAAAGCTAGCATACCGTCAGAACAATCGAATGTCCAGACAGTCGGTGCTGCTGGTGACACCAGATGTGCGGGCCAATCAGGCATCCAATGTGAATTGCCCGCTCCATGTGACAGCACTGGTGTGAATTTCTCCAATTCTTGTGACCGGTTCTTGTAGCGGCTATACCATTACTGTGAAGTTGGGCACGAATGTGGCGCGGCGAGACCGCCTTGAGAATCATGTAACCGACGTCACTCGTAATTCCCCCCATCTACGCGACAAGGAGTGACGGACTACTATAGAGCGGTCGCCTTGCTTCTCGATCGAGGCGAACCATGATTCGAAGGGTGGAGTTGAGGCGAATGCTCAAGTTCGACCGACTCTCCGCGGGAAGAGACGCCGAGGTCGTGAAGAAGGCGGTGCTGGACATTGGCGGCGGCCGCAATTCGCGACTGGTAAGCCGGTGGGGCAGGGAAGTCGCTCAGCCCGAATCGGGATGGAAAACGATTCTCAGTTCCCCTAACCCTTGCGACTTCAAGGTCTTCACGATAGCCCGGGGATCAAGTAAAGCGGCTCGCCGTCGCCAGTTTGCTCCAGTCCGATCTCGCCGGCTTTTGTCATTTCGAGCATGGCGAGAAACAGGGGCACTTGGTTTGTCGGCTTCTTCAGTTGGGAAAAAACCGCATTTGCTGGCAGGGGCTGCGGGCTCTGGTGCGTCTTCAGGCGTTGGCGGAGCCACTCGATCATGCGCTGCATCTGCGCCTCGCGGCCGGGTAGCGGCAGATCGGGTAGTGATCGCGCCACCTGCAGGGCGTCACAGATCATTTCGCAGATTTCCAGGCGGCTGATGCGGCCAGGGTCCGTCTGATCCTCGTCAGCTGGCGCATCAGGCTCTGGCAACTCTACGGGGCGCGGCCTGGCATAGGTCCCACCTTCGACCAGCAATTGCTCCCGGAGGTAGCCTGAGACCCCTGTAAGTGCTTCATGGCTCAGTAGTTCCTGTACCAGCGGCGTTCTGGGGTCGGCGCTATCCGCGGGAGCCCTGTCGAGCTCCTTACGCAGTTGCTTGAGGATCTGGGCGGATTTGATGTGAATCAGAGTTGCGGCGACAAAGAGCCATTCGGCGCTCAGATTCAGGTCCAGTTGGTCGGCGGTCCGCAAGTAGTCCAGGTATTGGCGCGTGAGGTGCGCAATGGGCAGGTCCCGGATGGAGAGGTGCTCGTGGCGGACAATCTCCAGGAGCAGATCGAGAGGCCCGTCGTAGTGGGGCAGGGAAAGGACGGGGTCGCTCATGGCTCGTCGTCGGCCTCCTGCCAGCCTTCGACGAA
>Ga0302319_10003160_pt1 | contig 34821 bp, 26 predicted proteins | sample Bog_T0_2_FD_203319 | JGI IMG/M metagenome (GOLD analysis project Ga0302319, IMG submission 203319) | Peat permafrost microbial communities from Stordalen Mire near Abisko, Sweden - Bog_T0_2 | ecosystem: Environmental > Terrestrial > Soil > Wetlands > Peat | place: Sweden: Abisko, Stordalen Mire...
GCAGCGTTACCACTGCCGCCGTGCGGGTCGCTTCATGTTCATTGAATAATTACATGGCTCACCTCATGGGTTTGCTCGATCACTCAGACTTCTCCTGACGCACCAAAAGATCCCAGAGAACTCAAAAGAAAGACGTGAGCATTTAACCACGGATTTCACGGATGGGACTGGATGGGGGTCTTAAAAAGCTGAAAAGCTAAAATTCCAAAATGGGGATGGGGGCGGGGAGCGGCCCGACATTGGGGTCGGGCCTATCCGCCTAAAGGCGGATTTTTTGATCAGGGCCGAGCGGCAGCTCAGGCCCCACTTTTTTAGGCGCCAAGCGCCGAAGAGAGGAGTGAGGATAAGGGAGAGAGGGCGAAGAAAAATGCTGAAAGGCTGAAAGGAGGGCCTTGATCGTCAAAACTGCTTGAGTCCGTTTTCAGGTTGAGCACAATGTCGGGGTGTTCAAATACGCGGGTATCTTTCTGGCCGGCTTGATGCTGGCGGTGGCCGGGTGTTCTTCCACGGCTCCTAATAAGTCGGGCGGGGCCATTCCAGCGGGGTGGTCGGCCAATGGGGGGTCGACGTTGCCGCCGCCGCCGCCGGCGCCGACGCATCCGCAGGCGACGCCGGTGCCGCGGCATGTGCTGCCGCCTTCCACGAACGGGAATGAGCCGGGACTGCATTTTAATCCGTTGCCGCCGGTGCCGCGGCCGCCGGTAACGGTGCCGACGACGACGTGGTCGGCGTTGTCGCGCTGGGCGACGGCGAATGGGACGGAGCAACCGCACCGGATCGCGACTTCGCCGGTGGTGAGTTATGCGATCGGTTCGTCTTATGGGGTGCTGGTGCTGAACATCGGCAGCCGGGACGCGACGTGGAATGGCATCACGATCCATCTGGGTTTCGCGCCGGAGATGGTGGATGACGAGGTGTTTGTGCATGGGCTGGATCTGGAGAAGAATTTGGAGCCGTTGTTGTGCGAGGCGCCGGAGCCGGTGCCGGCGGAACCGGGGCGGACGGTCGTGCTGGACCCGGGGCATGGGGGGCGGGATACGGGCACGATCAGCGTGCTGGACGGGCTGCCAGAGAAGACGTTCACGCTGGATCTGGCGAAGCGGCTGCAGCCGTTGCTGGAGGCGCGGGGCTGGCGGGTCTATCTGACGCGGACGGTGGACATGGATTTTGCGCTGAGCAACCGGGTGAGTTTTGCGATCGCGCATCACGCGGATTTGTTCGTGAGTTTGCATTTCAATTCGTCGGCACCGGAACATAAGCAGGCGGGGTTGGAGACGTATTGCATGACGCCGGTGGGGATGCCGTCGACGTTGACGCGGGGCTATCAGGATATTGTGTCGCGGGTGTTTCCGGTGAACTTGTATGATTCGGGGAGTTTGCGGCTGGCGTTGCGGTTGCATAGTGCGATTTTGCGGGCGACGGAGGAGGAGGACCGGGGGGTGCGGCGGGCGCGGTTCCTGGGGGTGTTGCAGGGGCAGAAGTGTCCGGCGGTGCTGATCGAGGGGGGGTATTTGTCGAATCCGGCGGAGGCGCGGTTGATCGAGTCGGGGACATACCGGCAAAAGCTGGCGGTGGCGATCGCGGGTGCGTTGCGATGAGCGGGCGGCGTCATATTTTGGTGACGGGGGGGGCGGGCTTCATCGGCTCGCATCTGGTGGAGCGGCTGCTGGCGGCGGGTCGGCGGGTGGTGGTGATCGATGATTTATCGACGGGGTGCCGGGAGAATTTGCGGGGGTGCGCGGGGCATCCGGGGCTGGAGTTGATCGAGGCGAAGATCCGGGATTGCGGGCGGTTGCCGGAATTGGCGGCGGAGGCGGAGTTTATTTATCACCTGGCGGCAACGGTGGGGGTGGAGCTGGTGGTGAAGTCGGCGTTGCACGTGCTGGAGGCGAGTTTTCAGGAGACGCAGATTTTGTTGCAGGCGGCGGCATTGGCACAGACGCCGTTGCTGCTGACGTCGACGTCGGAGGTGTATGGGAAGAGCCAGAAGCCGGCGTTCAGTGAGGAGGATGATTTGTTGATCGGGCCGCCGGGGCAGTCGCGGTGGAGTTATGCGTGCTCGAAGTTGACGGATGAATTTCTGGCGCTGGCGTATGCGCGGGAGCGGGGGTTGCCGGTGGTGATCGCGCGGTTGTTCAACACGGTGGGGCCGCGGCAGACGGGGCGGTATGGGATGGTGCTGCCGCGGTTCATCGCGTCGGCGCGGGTGGGGGAGCCGCTGCGGGTGTATGGGGACGGGGCGCAGTCGCGGTGTTTCTGTCTGGTGACGGATGTGGTGGAGGCGCTGGTGCGGCTGGCGGAGCGGTCGGCGGCGCGCGGGGAGATTTTTAACATCGGGGGGACGGAGGAGGTGACGATGCTGGAGCTGGCGCGGCTGGTGACGGAGGTGGTGGGGTCGGGGTCGAGGATCGAGCTGGTCCCGTATGATCAGGCGTATGCGCCGGGGTTTGATGATATGCGGCGGCGGAAGCCGTTGGTGGAGAAGCTGGCGCGGGTGGCGGGGTTTTATCCGCAGACGACGTTGCGGGAGATAATACGGATCACGGCGGGTGGCTGAAGACGGGGGAAATTTTTACAGATGGACACGAAGGGAACGGAGGGGTAAAAGGCGGGGAGGATTGGCCACGAAAGATCTCAAAGAGCTCAAGGGATCCAGGAATTTTTACCACGGGTTTCGGATGAGATGGACGATGGGATAATCGCAACAGGCACCCTCCCCTGCCCTCCCCGCTCGGAGCGGGGCGGGTGATTTTATTTTTTGGGGATTTTTCCCGGGGCTTCACCCCGGGCTTTAAACTTGCGGGCTTACAGCCCTTGGGGGCAGGCCTCGCTCAAAATCAAAAATCTTCGCCCAGTACGGCCACAGTTTTTCTTTAAAGGCTCTAGCATACGTTGTGGGTAATTGTGCGTGCAATGGGGGCGGGGGGCGCATTATCTTGGGCGGTGACCATGATGCGGAAGGCGAAAGGCAGTTCGTCGGGCAAGGGTCCATCGGCGGGGCGCGGGGCGCGCGGCAGGCTGACGGAACAGCGGGCGGAGCGTGCATCGGAGGGGGATGGCAAGCGGGCGGCGGCGAATGCGCGGATTCTCCGGGGGTTCATGCGGGAGTACGCGCGGTCGCAGGAGCCGATCGAGGTGAACTTCCGGGAGCTGGTGGACTGGATCCCGTATAATTCGGAGCGGGCGACGCATCTGATGCATCCGTACCCGGCGAAGTTGCTGCTGCATATCCCGCATCTTTTTTTGGCGAACGAGTTGTTGTCGGCGCCGGGGGATGTGGTGCTGGATCCGTTCTGCGGGACGGGGACGGTGCTGGTGGAGGCGCTGTTGAACGGGCGGAATGCGGAGGGGATCGATGCGAATCCGTTGGCGAGCCTGATCGCGAAGGTGAAGTCGTCGCCGCTGAGCCCGGTGCTACTGGAGGTGGCGGGGCGGGAGCTGCGGAAGCGGATCGCGGCGACGAAGCGGGCCGAGCCGCCGGCGGTGTTGAATCTGGAGCATTGGTTTTTTCCCCATATCGTGCGGCAACTGGCGGTGATCTGGTCGGCGATCCGGGCGACGCCGCAGAATGATACACGGGATTTTTTTGCGGTGACGTTCTCGAATTGCGTGCGGCAGGCGAGTCTGGCGGATCCGCGGGTGGGGACGCCGGTGCGGCAGAACCCAAAGCATTTTGCGGCGGACGACCGGTTGCGGCGGATCGCGGCGGACCGGCTGGGGCGGCTGCGGCGGTTGAACGTGCTGGCGTTGTTCGAAAAGTTGCTGGCGGCGAATATCCAGCGGATGGGGCAGTTGTCGGCGCGGGCGGGGGTGAATGAGGCGGTGGTGCGGACGGGGGATGCGCGGAGGTTGCCGGGACTGGGGCGTAGGAAGGGTCCGCCGCCACAGGCGCGGGCGCAGTTGATCATCACATCGCCGCCGTATGCGGGGGCGCAGAAGTATGTGCGGTCGTCGGCGTTGTCGCTGGGGTGGCTGGAGTTGTGCCGGCCGGAGGAGGTGCGGCGATTCAAGCGGCGGATGATCGGGCGGGATGATTATCAATTGGATGAGTATGCAACGTTGGTGCCGACGGGGATCCCGGAGGCGGATGCGCGGTTGCAGGAGATTTATGAGCGGAGCCCGTTGCGGGCGCATGTGGCGGCGAATTATCTGCGGGAGATGCGGCTGGCGCTGGGGGGGAGCGTGGCGCTGCTGAAGCCGGGGGGTTATTTTGTGCTGATCGCGGCGAACAATCAGGTGGGGGGCGCGATGTTTGAGATGAAGAATTATCTGGCGGGGATGCTGAAGGAGCTGGGGCTGCGGCGGCGGTTCGAGCTGGTGGACGCGATCAAGACGCGGGGGTTGATGACGAAGCGGAACAAGACGGCGGGGTTGATCGCACGGGAGTCGGTGTTTTTATTTCAGCGCGCGGAGAATGGAGAGCGGAGAGATCAGCCCCACCGATCCCACTGCCGTCTCCGCCATTTATTCAAATGGCAGAGATACGCCTTCGCCAGGCTGCGGCGCGACAAGGGGGGGGTTCTGGGTTCGTAGTCGTGAGAGGTTCGCTGGCGAGGTTGGCGGATGGCGGGGCGGAGCAATTTGGGGCTTGCCAGTGTAATCATCGGGGTGGCAACTTGCGCAGGTCTCAAACCGGGCCATCATCAGCGTGCCGCATGGATACCAACCAGCAACCTGAGTCGGACGAAATCAAGCTGCGCCAGCGGCTGGAGGAACTGTTGCGTCAGGCGCGCGCGCTGGCGGAGGTGACGCGGGCACCGGCGAATCTGCCGCGCGTCACGACGCCGCGACCGGCGCTGCCGTATCGCACCACGCTGCTGCCGGGGTCGATTCTCACCACGCTCTTTCGCAAGCCGGACAGCGGCCGGACCATTGATTTCAAGCGGGAGGAGCTGTGCCAGTTGGACGGCATGACGTCGGATTATCTGGTGAATTATTATCAGTCGCAGTCGTTGTTCTCACCGGAGGATGCGACGCGGTTGCGCGTGAGCATCGAGCTGCATTCGGGGCGGTTTAATCAATTGCTGCGGAACAGCGACTGGCGCGGACAGATTTTTGGTTATGCGATCGCGAAGGAGGAGGCGATCCTGCGGAGCCTGTTGCAATTACGGTTGCTGGTGGAATGTATCCAGATTCTCACGCCGCCGTTGCTCACGGTCAAGCGGATCGGGAACGAGGAGTTTGATTTGATCGATGATCTGCACAGTTTTGTGCGGTTGCTGACGCTGGCCTTGTGGCGGCGGCTGGCCACGGAGAAATCGGACTTGCAGGCTTATGGCGCGCTGTCGTTGTGCATCGCGGGGGTGGCGGGCCGGCCGGATGATGCGCTGGCGCTGCTGGAATCCGGCTATGCGGCCACGAACGGTGATCCGGCGGCCTTCAAGAAGTGGTTTGATAAAAATGGCCGGGCGGCGATGCAACGGGTGGAGGGAATGCTGCAGGCGGTGGACAAGGTCGGGCTGGATGAGGTGTTCGGCCTGCTGACGCGGCATACGCTGGACCTGGGGTTACAGCCGGTGACGATCGAGTTTGTGCGCCAGACGTTGCAGACGCTGCTCACGACGCTGGCGAATCTGGACAATGAGCCGCCGGATGCGTGTCGGCGGCGGTCGGCGGTGTTGACGGCGCAATTCACGGAGGTGTCGCGGCAGTATGCGGTGGATTTCACGGCGCGCGCGGCGGACCCGGGGGTGAGCGAGGAGGATCTGACGGCGATTTTCAAGGAGCTGGACGCGCTGGTGGGGCTGGAGCCGGTGAAGAGCGAGGTGCATCGTTCCACGAATTTCGCGCGGATGCAGGTGTTGCGCCGGCAGCAGGGTTTGCCGACGGTGAAGGCGAGTTTGCACGGGGTTTTCTTTGGCAATCCGGGCACGGGCAAGACGACGGTGGCGCGGCTGATGGGGCGCATCTACAAATCACTGGGGTTGCTGCGGCGCGGCCATGTGATCGAGGTGGACCGCGGCCGGTTGGTGGCGGAATACGTGGGGCAGACGGCGGTGCGCACGCACGCAGCGATTGATTCGGCGCTGGACGGGATTTTGTTCATCGATGAAGCCTACGCATTGGCGGGCCGGGGGGCGGAGGATTTTGGCAACGAGGCGATCGAGACGTTGCTGAAGCGGATGGAGGATGACCGGGACCGGCTGATTGTGATCGTGGCCGGTTATACGAAGCCGATGGAGCAGTTCATCAAGTCCAATCCCGGGCTGGAATCGCGGTTCACGAACTACCTGAATTTCCCGGATTATCCGCCGGCGGATCTGGCGGAGATATTTCATCGGATGGCGGCGCAGAGCGGGCTGGTGTGTCCGCCGGAGACGGCGGCGAAGGTGCTGGCCTTGTGCAACCGCTTGTATGCGGCGCGGGACGAACAATTTGGCAACGCGCGGGAGATGCGGAATTTGTTTGAGACGGCGGTGCGGGATCAAAGCACGCGGCTGGTGAACAGCGGCCAGTGCGACCGGGATGCGCTGACGACGTTGCAGCCGGAGGATGTTCCGGACGATTTTGGAACGGGCCTGCCCAATCCGCCGGAGGAAGCAGCGGCGACGTCAAGGGTGGCGGCCCGGCCGGGGTGAGATCATGAGTGGGACCCTGAAGACCGTCCTTTGGATTTTTATTTTCCTGAGCATCGCCGGGTTAATCACGATCCTTTTCATGCTCTGGATGGGCCCGGGTAATCCAAAGGTTCATTAGCCGGGGGCGGATTTTTAATCCCAAAATTGGTCAGGGGGGCGTGGGGTTGACGGAGAGGAGGTAGTCGTGGACGAGGCGGCCGGAGGGTTTGAGCATGTCGTCGGTCCAGGGGCCGGCGGGGTTGGTGCCGGGACGGAAGGCGGCGGAGGTTTCGCCGAGGGGGGCGACGGACCAGTTGGCGCAACTGAGGTTGTTCGCGGCGAGCCAGTCCCACCAGAGTTTGGTTTCGGCGGGGTCAAAGCCGCCGCCGCCGCTGGCGGAGCAGGTGCCGTATTCGGTGCAGAAGAGGGCGATCCCATTTTTCAGGGCGGCGGTGCCGTTGTCGCGCAGGGACTGGCGATGGCTGGCGGCGTAGAAGTGGATGGAGTAGGCGATGTTGGTGGTGATGGTGATGGGGTTGCGGGAGGCTTCGGCGCATTGCTGGTCCCAGTTGCGGCTGCCGCAGATGATGAGGGCGGAGGGGTCGAGGGCGCGGATTTTTGGGATGATGGCCTCGTGGTAGGCCTTGATGACGGGCCAGGTTTCGCGTTCGGGTTCGTTCCAGGTTTCGTACATGACATTGGGGCGGCCATGGTAGACGGCGGCGAGGGTGGTGAAGAAGGCGCCGGGCGCGGCGAGGTTGTTTTCGGCGCCGCCCATGGAGTGCCAGTCGATGATGGCGTAGATGCCGTTGGTGATGCAGGCGTCGACGACGGTGCGGACGCGGTTGATCTCGGCGGCGGGGTTGCGCTGGTAGTCGCGGGGGAGGACGGGGATGCGGATGACGGTGCAGTGCCAGTCGTGCACGAGGTGGGTGATGGCGGAGGCGTTGTAGAATTGTTTACCGACGGGGGTCCAGCAGTAGAGGGACATGCCGTGCAGGGCGAGGGGGCGGCCGGTTTGATCGACGATTTTATTGCCCGAAACGCTGAGACGGCCGTGCAGGCCGACGAAGGTGGGCGGGGTGGCGGGGCCGGTGGTGGTGGCGCAGCCGGCGTTCAGGAGCGCGAGGGCGAGGGCGGCGAGAGCGAAGGGAATGTGACGGAACGGGTTCATGTTCGGATAGTTTGGGGAAGGTTGTTCAAAGCTCTCACATTATCGCAGTTCCACCACGCGCTGACCTTGTTGCAAGGCTTGCACCAAAAAGGTCATGCCGACTGGAGGATGACATGATCGGTCTGGCAGGCGGCGTATTCTATGGCCACCACACTTTTATCCTCCACGGTGATCCGTTTGAGCAATTCCATGTTCATGGCCGTACTATCGCAGAAAATACCAGCGAATCAAGTTCGACGCCAATTTCAACCCCGTCAAGCCGGGCACCGCCGGCCCGTTGGTTTCAACGTCAGGTCCAATGTGTGAATATTTCACACATTGGGCTTGACGGGCGGGCGGGAATGTGTGAAAGTCTCACACATAGACATGACATCGCTGAATCAAAACGAACTGGAGACGCTGCGCATTCTCTGGGAGCAGGGTGAGTTGAAGCCCGCGGAAATCCAGTCCCATTTCTCCTGGACCATCGAGAACGCCACCCTGCGTTCCGTGCTGGTCAACCTGGTCGAGAAAGAACAGGCCGCCCGCCGGCTGCAGGGCAAGGCCTTCTTTTATGCGGCCAAGGTTCCGAAGGGCACCTTGTTGCAAACGATAACGCAGACTTTGGCCCGGGTCTTTGCGGGCGGCTCGCATCAGGAACTTGTGGCGCAGTTGATGGAAACGTCCGACATAAAAACTTCCGACCTCAAACTCATCCGCCAAACCGCCGCCGGGGCTTTGGCCAAAAAAACAAAAAGGAAATCCAAATGAATACATACTCCTGGCTGGCATCGCCGCTGTTCGTGGTCCTGTGCAAATGGACCTGCCTGTTATCACTCGGCTGGATCGCCCACGGACTGTTGCGTCATTGGCATGCCGGCTGGCGGCTGATTCTCTGGCGCGGCATACTCTGTGTCGGGCTGGTTCTGCCGCTGCTGCCTTCCTTCCCGGTGCCCGGCTTCAAGATTCCGCTCACCATGGGCGCCGCCGACACGGCCGGACTGATCAGGCCGGCGAAACCGGATGTCGCCAGCCGCCCAAGCTTGCCGGCGGTGCCGGCGATGGCTTCCGCAACGCACACAGCCCCGGCGGTCGCTCCGAAGGCCGGCGGCGCGCAGGCCCGGCCCCAGCCGGCGGCAGCAAAACGGATCGCCTGGGGAGAATGGCTCGCGGCGATCTGGGCATTGGGGTGCGCCGGCGGGGCAATTCGGCTGGTGCGGTTGCAGCTTCAACTGTCGCATTTGCGAAAAGACAGCCGCCCGGCCCCCGACCTGCAGCGGCTGTGCGCACAAATTCAGGACCGGCTCGAGGTCCGGCGGGAGACGGGGATTCATATTTCGGAGGCGGTGACTTCGCCTTTCGTTTGTGGGCTGATGAAGCCGATCATCATTTTGCCGGAAACGCTGGTGCAAACACTTTCGCCGGGCGAAATGACGGCGCTGTTGAGCCACGAAATCGCGCATCTGCGCCGGCATGACCTGGTTTGGTGCGTGGCCTGGCGGTGGATGCAGACCGTCTGCTGGTTTCATCCGCTGGTGTGGTATGTTCCGGCGGCCCACAATCTGGCCTGTGAACAGGAGGCCGACCGGATGGCATCGGGGCAACTGACCGATCAGGATTCTTACGCGCGGTTGCTGGCCCGGCTGGCCTTGCGGGTGCTGGCGTTGCCGGCGGTCGAGACGAGGTTGACGTTGAATGGAAGTGCCCAGATCGTGCGCCGATTAAATCATCTGGGCCAAAAAGGAACCGGAGTTTGGAATTGGAAAAATTCGGTGGGCGGATATGGCATGGTGGGTTTGTTGTTCCTGCTGGCCGCCGGGTGGCATGTATCCAATTTGAGTTCCGAAGCGGCACTCGTTCCGGCCGGGAACAGGGTTTCCACCGCACAAGCCGTCGAGGCGGCGCCGGCCGGCTTCCGTCTGACAGTCGAGTTGCGCGACGGCTCGCGGGTCGTTGGCAAAAGCGAGGCGGATCATTTTCAATTCCACTCGGACACGCTCGGCGACTTGAACCTGCCGTTGGAAGAAATTCGCACGGTTGAGTCGCAGGCCGAAACCAATATCGTCAAGCTGGCCACCGCCAGCGGTGATTCGCTGACAGCCAGGTACGCGATGCCGGACATCCGCCTGGAGACGGCATATGGCGAGGTGAGCCTGCCGGTGGCGTTGATCAAAAGCGTGCGGGTGTCGGTGTTGGGAAAAATCGGCCGGCCCACGGACGGGTTGATCGGGCTGTGGTCGGGCGAAGGGAACGCGGTGGATTCCGTCGCCGGCAACAATGGGGTGCTGCCAAACGTCAACTTCATGGAGGGTGTGGTGGGGCAGGCGTTTTTGTTCACGCCGGATAATAATCCCGGCTACTGCGGCGTGCAGATCGCCGACCGGCCGGAGTATGCGCTGACGAAGTCTTTGACGATCGAGTGCTGGATCCGGCCGCGCGGGCATTCGGCTTACGTGATTTTTTTCCGGGGTGACCACCGGCCGGGACTGGATCCGTATTCCCTGGCCATGGATGGCAACCAGAATCTTTGTTTCGGCATTTGTGACGGGGACAATGATCATAATGTCCAGGTGAAGACGCCGGTGGGGCTGGGCGCCTGGATCCACGTCGCCGCCGTGCTGGATGACGACGCGGGAACGGCGAGCATCTACACGAATGGCGTGCTGGCGGCGCAAATGACGACGTCGGTGCGGCCGTTCGCCGCATTGGAGGCGGACCAGTCGCCCGGCGTCGGCATCGGCAACGTCAATGATGGCGGGAATAATTTTCCGTTCGACGGGGCCATCGACGAGGTGGCGTTGTATAACCGGGCCTTGTCGGCGGATGAGGTCAACGCCAGCTATGCCGAACACGCGGCGGACGCCGCCAGCCGGGTCGCACCGCTGCCGCAGCGGAACAACATGATGCCGCCGCGCTATTACCGGAGCATGGCGCCGGTCGATGTCAGGACCGGAGTTCCGGTTTATAATTCGGACTAGCCGCAGATGGGCTTAACCATCCTCCTACGCCAAAGGCTACGGAGGATAGGCAAAAGAACGGAGAGATCACATAGAAAAACTGGCAGTTGATTTTGGCAAATATGACAATATCAAGAACCCGTTTTTCGACTTTTGTCAGGATTATTTTTTGCTGACGGCAGAGCGGACAACTTTATTCGTTGGTAAGCGCCGCGTTTCTGATCTTCTGGGTGCGGCTCAATGGCTAACACCGTGATATCCCGCTGGTCCGGCCCGTACGCCCAAAATATCCGTCCGGCGGATGGCGTATTATTTTCCAGGTACGACTGAAAAATCTTAAACCCGTATTTGCGGGTCAGGTCGTCAATTTCGTGCGAAGCCAAACTATTGTGCCGGGGGTTTTCGGCAAGGTAACCGAGGGCCTTGACCAACTTCGTGAAAAATTTTTCTTCATCCCGGTCCAATTGTCCCTGCTGCTTGCGGGTGGAAAGATCGTTCCATATCGCTGCCATTTCCGGCAGCCCCATGCGGATGGTGAACGCCATGGAAATCAAGCTTCGACGAAGGCAGCCAGGTCAATTGGAGCGGATGCCAGCCCTTTTTTTAGATTAGCCGCAGATTTGTCCAGCATCTTCAAGGAACGTGCAGAAATGGATTGCGGCGATACCAGCACGCGCGGTTCCAGGTAAAAGGAGCCGTTCGAAAGGGCTTTGACGTGAAAATACTTCGTCTGGGCGTTACGCAAGCTGATGCGTTTTTTTGCATCGGCGGCCACATCGTAAGCTTCCACCACCGTGACAGGTTGTTTCTGTGTCAATGTCGGCATATCTAAACCATGGTGGGATTTCCCACTTTTGTCAATGGCATTTAAGCGACTGGTTTAAAGTTAAGACAGGATGGCCGGTTCCCGGGATGGAGTTAGTGCATTCTTAATTGAACCTTTCCGTGGGGCGGGGGGATTGATTATAAATGGGCATCAGCATAATCGGTGATGAACCTGCCAGTCTGCCGGCTCTCCTCGTTCTGGCCAGAACCGGGGATGCCCGGGCTTTTTGTCAGTTGGCGGAGCCGTTACAAGCACGGTTGTTGCAACAGGCCATCGCCTTGTGCGGGGATCCGGCATTGGCGGAGGACCTGGTTTCGGAAACTTTGGTGGAGGCGTGGAAATCCCTGGCGCGGTATAACGAATTCTGTCGGTTCACGACGTGGCTGTATGCCATCCTGCTGCACCGGCATCAGAAGTTGTTACGGCACCGGCGGTCGCGGCCGGTCTCGCTGGCAACTTTGCCTGTGACGGAGGCGGACGGGCATCGGGCGGGGCAGGAGAATCAGCCGGCGATGGAGGCTTCACCCTTGGAATCGGTATTGCAACGGGAGTTGAACCGGGAAGTCCGGGCGGCGTTGGAGAGGCTGGATGAGAAGCATCGGCAGGTGGTGTGGCTTCGATTTTTTGAGGATGCTTCGCTGGCCGAAATGGCGGTGGTGCTGGGGTGTTCGGAGGGCACGATCAAATCCCGGCTGCATCATGCACTCAATAAGTTGCGGCAGATGAAACTTTCTTTGAACCCATTGCGCCCGGGAGGGGATATAGGAGTGTGATATGAGTGTGAACTGGGTCATCAATCCTTGCCGCCGATTTCAGGAGCCGCTGGCGCTGCTGGCGGCGGGGCTGTGTGACGAGCTGGAGAAGTTGCTGGTGGAAAAGCACTTGGAATCGTGTGCGTCTTGCCGGAATGAGTTGCAAGCCTTGGCGGGCGTCACGGCCCGGATGGCCGGGTTGAAGGCGGAGGGGGCGACGGTTCGGCCGAGCGAGGGGTTGTACGCGCGTTGGTCGGAGCAGATTTTGGGACGCAGAGGGGAGAGTGGACGGAGGATCGCGGTGCAGTTCCGCTGGCCGGCGTGGGGGCTGGGGTTTGCGGTTAGCTTGCTGGTGGTCTTGGGCCTGGATTACTGGCATGGGCGGGCGGCGGGCAAAGATCCCTTGGAAAATGCCAGTGTGGTCCGGGAAACGCTGGCGATGTTTCCGAACCAGGTCCGGGCAATCGAGCAGGATGATCGCGGAATGAATTTGATTTTGTCGGATGGCAAAAATGTTCCGCCGTCCGCAGTGCTGTATATACGGGTGACAGACGGGCGGCGGACGTCTTCGTTTCTGACGTTCAGCGGGCAGGAGATCATGATTGCGGGCCAGGCGGTGACGGTACTCGCAGACACGCACGGCGGGGTGATTCTGGCGGGGGATCATTTTCTGTGGTCGGCCAAGGAGCGGGTGGATGGGGGGCATCTGAAAATTCAGGCGAAGAATCTTGGGCTGATGGTGATGTGAACCCCATGAAGAAAATTTTCATTTTATTCATGGTTCTGAGTTGTGCGCTGCGGTTGCCGGCGCAGACGAATGTGCCGGTGCGGCTGGCGTTGGTTTCGGAATCAGAGCCGGCAGGAACGGCGGCTGATGTTTTGACGGCGGAGTTCTCAGCCAACCCGAAGGTGCAACTGCTGGAATGGGATCAAATTGCGAAGGTGTATCAGGAGCAACGTTTGTCGGGCGGGAACACGGATTACATCAAGCTCGGGCAATTGCTGGGGGCGGACGGGTTGCTGTTGCTCCAGGCAGTCACAGAAGGGACAAACCAATACTTGGACACGCGGTTGGTGGCGGTGAAGCCGGGGGTGGTGTTGATTGCGGAACGTTATGACTGGCCGCTGAAAGATCCAACGGGCTGGTCGGCGATTTATGCCCGGCATCTGGATGGGTTTCTGCCCAAACTAACGGTACAGTTGAAGGATGCGATCCCTTTATCGGTGGTGAATCTGCGTTCGGCGATGACTTCGGCGGAAGCGGGGGAGACGGAGCGGCGATTAAAGGTGCTGACCATCCAGCGACTGAGCCAGGAACCGCAGTTGTTTGTATTAGAGCGGCAACGGATGAAGCTGCTGGGCGAGGAGAAAGATTTAAAGAATGATGATTGGGCCTTTTGGAACGGCAGTTATCTGCTGGAGGGGGTGGTGGATCAGAACGGGTATTCGCCGGATACAATCACCATCAACGGCCGGCTGACGCCGAAGGGGGCTGCGCCGGTCGATTTTATGGTGAGCGGAGCCCGGACGAATCTGACGGAGGTAATCAATGAATTGGCGTTAAAGGTGGATGAAGTCTTGAAGATCAACCCGACGGCGCGGGAATGGAACGCTGCGGACGAGGCCCGGCAATATTTTGAAGAGGCGAAATGGGCGATGAGGTGGGGCGTTTATCCGGAAGCGCAGGCGGCGGCGGAATCGGCCTGGGCGCTGGGGAAGAAAGACGAGGAGTGCGCCATCGCCCGGGTGCAGGCATGGAAGTCGGAAATCGACACAGGTGGTTACACGTCTATTCCTTTTACCAACCCCGACAATCTCCAAGATGTCACCAACTCGGCTTGGGGCGCCGCCGCCCCCGGTCGGCCCTGGGGCTTGGTTTTGAGCGAGGAAATCTGGCAGTCTAATACAAATATATTTTTTACGCTCGCCAATAAGTTCCCCGACGAAAAAAATCTTGATCGGGCGATCCGAACCCTGGAGGTTTTTCAAGAATACAGCAGAAATCTGGATCTGAACAAGCCAGTGGTGGATTCTGCTTGGCAGTCCCTCGGGAACGAGGATCTGATTGCGGCCTCTGAAGCCTACTGGCAAAATCAAACCAGCAATCCAACCCCAACCCAGCCAACCACTCCATGAAAAAACTGCTGCTCATTTTGTCGTTGGGGTTGGGCGCGAGTTTTGGCGGGCGGGCGGCAGCGGGGTCGCTGGAGGTGGTGACGAATGCGGAGCCGGTGCGGGTGTTTGCGGGGGCGGGCCGCATGGTGCCAGTGGAGTTTCATAATCCGGGGGCGGCGGAGTTTGACGGGGATTTGCAAATCAATCTGGTGCAGACGTCCGCGGCGTCGGCGGTGAAGGTATGGAAGTCGCCGTGGAAACAGCTCCGGGTGTTGCCGGGGCAGACGGTGCTGGAATCGGCGCCGGTGGATTTTCCGGCGGTGCGGGCGGAGACGCGGTTTGTGGTGCAGTGGGTGGCGGGGGCGGACGACGCGCTGGCGGGGAAGACGGAGGGGCTGGTGTACCCGACAAATTTGCTGGCGGCGTTGAAACCGCTGGCAGGCGAGGACGGGACGGGCGTGCTGGATCCGGAGAATGTGCTCAAGCCGTTGCTGAAGCAATTGAAGCTGCGGTATGTGGATTTGGAGGAGGGCGGGTTGGATGATTTTTCGGGCAAGCTGGCGATCATCGGGCCGTTTGCCGCGCGGTCGCAGATGCATGACGGGCTGGCGCAGCAGCTCAGGACGCTGGCGGGCCGGGGCGTGTCGATCGTTTGGCTGCAACCGCCGCCGAAACGGCGGGCGGAGCCGGTGCCATCGTTTTATTCGGTGCCGGTGAACACGAACACGGTGGTGGTGGTGCAGCCGGAACTGGTGGCGGATCTGCCGGGGAACCCGCAGTCGCAGTTGAACCTAGTTTATTTCTGCGAACTGGCATTACAGCCGGTCACGGTCCTCAATACATCTGACATCATTACAACCATTCCATGAACATGAAAACCAAGATTGCATTAATTCTGACGTTGGGTTTGGCGGGTCTGCTGGCGCAGGCGGCACCGGCGGGCGGGCTGACGGTGGCGGTGTATGATTTCAAAGGGGTCGGACCGGCGGGCAGGTTGGGGGCGGAGGTGACCGCGTTGTTGACGGCGGATCTGGCCACGGAGACGAATCTGGTGATGGTGGAACGGGCGGAATTGACGAAGGCGTTGAACGAGGAGGCGTTTGGGGCGTCGGGTCTGGTGAGTTCGGATGCGGCGGCGAAGATCGGGCAGATCACGGGGGCGAAGGTGCTGGTGGCCGGGCAGGTGATCCAGACCGGGGGCGGCCATCTGATTGTGGTGGCGAACATCATCGGGACGGAGACGGGCCGGTTGTTTGCGGACCAGGTGGAGGGGCCGGCGGAGAACTTGCCGGAACTGACGGCGGACCTGGGCAAAAAAATTGCGGGGATCATCAGCGCCCAAGCCGTGAATCTGGAGCAGGCCGCCGAGGAGCCGGAGGCGGACCGGCTGGCGCGGATCATCCAAAATCTGCCCGGAACGAACAGGCCGAGCGTGGGCTTGAACATCGGCCAATACGGCGGGGGGGAGCGTGAGGAGCATGATATCGCGGTGGAAGGGGAGCTGGGAGCGATCTTGCTGAAGGCGGGCTTTACGGTGGTGGATGAACATTCCGACCGAAAGCCGGATGTAGAAATCAACGGGGCCGGGCATTTTTTGGGAGGGAAGCGGCAGGGCGGAGTGTTTTCAGCCAGTTTCGGTTTGGACATAAAAGTGCAGAATCGGCGGACCGGCAGCATCCTGGCGTTTGAGCATCAGGAAAACACGGCGACGGCGGGCAGCAATGTGGCGGCGATGACGGCGGCGCAAGTCAACGTGGTGGACGCGCTGGCAGAGCGAATTCTGCCGGTGCTGACGAAATAATTTACAAAAACGACAAACTACAACCAAACATCATGAAAACTAAAATTGGTATATTGCTTACATTCTTTCTAACCGGTCTGCTGGTGCAGGCCGCGCCGCCCGGGGCGCTGACGGTGGCGGTGTATGATTTCAAGGGAGACGGCCCGGCGGCGAGCTGGGGGAGCAAGGTGACGACGCTGGTGACGGCGAGCCTGTCGGCGGCCCCGAATGTGGTGCTGCTGGAGCGGAAGGAGCTGTCAGCGGAGCTGAATGAGCAGGCGTTCGGGGTGTCGGGCCTGGTGAGCGCGGATGCGGCGGCAAAGATCGGGCAGATCACGGGGGCGAAGGTCCTGGTGAGCGGTCAGGTATTGAAGACGGGGGACAATCATCTGGTGATCGTGGCGACGGTAATCGGGACGGAGACGGGCCGGCTGTTCGCGGACCAGGTGGAGGGCGGCGGCGATGACCTGATGGATTTGACCACGCAGTTGAGCCAGAAAATCGCGCAGACGATCGGCGACCAGGCGACGAATCTGGTAGCAGCGGCGATACTGTCCAATGCGGACCGGCTGGACCAGTTGATCAAGAATCTCACGGGGACAAACCGGCCGAGCGTATCGGTGACGATGTTGCTGCCGAACCACAAGGCGCACAGCGCGACGGCGGAGGCGGAGTTCGGCAATCTGCTGCTGAAGGCGGGCTTTCCGGTGGTGGACGGGAATTCGGACCGGAAACCGGACGTGGAAATCACCGGGGTGTTGGATGAAAGCGCGGGGGCAAATCAGGGCAGACTACATTCCTTTGAAGCCACCATCGAATTGAAGGTGCAGGAGCGGGAGAACGGGACGATTCTCAGCTACGACCGCGCGCAGGGCATGGCGACGGATACGAGCAAGAACGGGGCGAACCGGTCCGCGCAGGTGAATGCTGTGGATGCGCTGGCGGAACGGGTGCTGCCGCTGCTGGCGAAATGAATTTAAACCAAAAACCATAACTCATACAAATCATGAAAACCTTAATTAAAATTGCCCTGGTGGCCCTGCTGGTTTTGCCGGCGGGAAAAATGATGGCCGCCGGCGAGGCGCTGACGGTCGCGGTCCTGGACTTTGCGTCGCCGGATGACACGGTGGACGGACTGGGGCCGAAAATCAGCACGTTGGTGAGCGCCAATCTGTCGGCGAACCCGGACATTGTGACGGTGGAGCGGGCGGATCTGGAAAAGGCGCTGGGCGAGCAGGAGTTGGGACTGTCCGGCACCATTCAGGCGGACACGGCGGCCAAGGTCGGGCAATTGACAGGGGCGAAGGTGCTGGTGACGGGCAGGGTCTTCAAGGCGGATGAGCAGACGATCATCGTGGCCAAAATCATCGGGACGGAGACGAGCCGCGTATATGGCGAGATTGTGACCGGCAAGCCGGACGCGACGATCACGGATATGGCGGCGGAAATGGCAACGAAGATCGCGGCGGACGTAGTGCAAAGGGGCGATACGTTGACGGCGAAGACGGTATCGCTGGACGACCGCATCGCGAAGATCAAACAGGCGCTGGGCGGGCAGAAGCTGCCGTCGGTGTCGGTGAAGATCTCGGAACAACATTTCCGGCAGACGATCGTTTACGTGATCGACCCGGCGGCGCAGACGGAGCTATCGAAGGTGCTGCAACAATGCGGGTTCCAAGTGGTGGATGACAATTCGACGAACCGGCCGGACATTGAGATCACGGGCGAAGCATTGAGCGAATTTGGGATGAGCAAGGGGAATCTGCAGAGTTGCAAGGCGCGGGTGGAGGTGAAGATGCGCGACCGGAAGAGCGGGGAGATTCTCGCGGAGGACGCACAGACCAGCGTGGCGGTGGACGTGGCGGAGCATATCGCGGCGAAGACGGCGTTGCAGAACGCGGCGGATGCACTGGCGGAACGGCTGCTGCCGAAGCTGGGGAATTGAGTCTTTAAGAAACAGCAAAACCGGCCGGCGCTTATGCCGGCCGGTTTTGCTATCATTACCCAGGACAACTCGTTCCTCGCAACCTTGGACTGGAGGATGCAGCCTCGTTGGTGCTGGCTGAAAATGAAACGCCTTAAAGGCTCTACTGCGGCCCCGGCCCGACCGGCACCGGCGGTTCATTGACAAATTTCTGCAGATCCGCATCCAGGGCTGCGCCATCGAACGGTATCACCACCACCTTGCTGCCGTGCGGCATGTTGCCCTTGTCGTCGTCCTTGGGGATGTCAATGCTGGCCAGCGTGACGGCCGCCACGTGCCCGTTCTCAATATACACGCCGGGCCGCTCCATCTTTTCCCAATGATTGACGGTGCCATCCGGATAACGGACGATGTCCCGCGTCGGGTCGTAAGCCAGTCCGCGCAACGTCCAGTTGTGGATGCCGTCGGTCGAGGTCAGGTGGTACGCCTTCCGCGCGCTCCAGCTGTTGACCACGATATGATAAAGCCCGCCGCTATACCAGATGACGGGGTCCTCTAGGTTGAGGACCGGCCGGCCATCGATCGTCTGGGGAAAAACCCCCGGCCCTTGAACTGCATAAGGCCCAACCACGCTGTTGCTGCTGATCAATATGAGCCCGTTTCGCTGCACGATCTCGAAATAGCCGTCCGGCCGGACCATCACGCTCATGTTGGAACCGAGTTTCCTGGTGAGACCTCTGAACTTGTTGGTCGCGAATTTTATCGTCCCTTGATACTGCCACGGACCATCCAGCGATTTGGCGATGTAGACGCTGCCCGGCCGGGTCTCACTGATGACGACGGCATACCGGCCATCCGGCAACGCCAGCGCGGTCACATTATGTCCCTTGCCCGCGATGCCTCCGATCACATCCGGCCAGACGAGACCCTTGTCCACATAGGGGCCGAATAAATTGTCGCTCACGGCATACACGGCGGAGGAACCGAGCCAGCCTCGATGGCCCTTGGACTGGTCCCAGCGGCTGGCAAACAGGTAATACTTGCCGGCCGGCGACTTGATGATCTGCCCATCCCAATAATTATATCGCTTGGTACCGTCGGGCGTGGCCTGCGGCAGATCCTTCAGGCTCTGGTCCTCCAATCCGTTCTGCGGATCGCGCGGCAGAATGCCGGGCGCGCCCCAGGCATTCTTCGTCAGCGCCCCCGTGATGGGCGTGGGCAGGAAATAATCAATGAAGGTCTTCTCCGCGGCGGACACCGATCCGCCCGCGATCAAGAGCCCGGCCGTCAGCAAATGGATTAATTTTTTCATAATAAATACGGCTGCCCAAGGATTTGGAGACGGGGCAGTGCCAGATAGTGACACATCGCCAATTAATTTCAATATCCTTTGCCGATTTCCGATTCCCGGGGGCGGGGCGCGTTTATTTGGCGGCGGGGTAGACGAGGTCGATGCCGGCGGCGGAGGCTGGCTGGGGCCAGACCCAGTCGAGGGCATGGTGGTTTTGCCAGTAGTAGCTGGTGGTGGTGGGAGTGCCGTTGGTGCTGACCTGGCCATCGAGGGCGGGGTTGCCGCCGTCGTCGACGGCGTTCTCGCCGATGGAGTAGAGGAGGTAGGTGCCATCAGGCTGAGGGCGATAACGCAGGGGTTGGCCATCCACGGGGTCGGGCGGGACGGTGGCGAGGAAGGTGGGGACGAGGTCGGCGAGGCGGTCGGGATAGCGGCCGGTGGCGAGTTTGCAGCGTTGGAGGGCGATGGCGGTGATGGTGATCTGCCGGGCGGCCTCGGCGTTCATGACGCGGGTGGGGACGTTGGAAAGGTCATCGACAGTTTGGGAAAGGAGATAATGAAAATCGGATTCGGGTGAAAAAAAGAAGGCGTCGTTGGACTGGTCGGGGATTTGGAGGGCGGCGAGGGCGGCCTGTTGGTTGGTGATGGCGGCGTGGATATTTTCATGGGCGGCGGCAGAACGGGCGGCGGCGAGTATGGTCTGGTAGCCTTGGAGGTAGCGGAGTTCATCGGGGTAGGACCACCAGTAGCGCCATTGGAAGATTTTGGTCTGGGTGCGGAGTTTGGCGGACCAGGTGTCAGTGTCGTCCTTCAGGCCCATGGATATGCGGGCGTTTTTGCCGAGGTCGAGGTAGTGGCTGAGGCCGCCGGAGGAGTCGCGCCATTGGGCAAGGGTGATCTCGCCGGTGACGCGTTCCATGGCGAGGGAGTTTTGCCAGCTTTGGAGAAAGTCGACGTGTTCCCAGGCGTGCTGGAGGGCGGCGAGGCGGGGTTCGGTGAGCCCGGGGGTCTGGAGGATTTCCCAGGCGGGGCCCTGGGCGATGTGGAGGATGGCCATGGCGACGAGGTCGGAGATGACAAAGCGCTGGTATTGGAGGGCGCTGACGAGGGCGAGCGTGGCCTGCTGATCCTGAACGGCGGCGGCGACATTTTGGTCGTGCAGGGCGATGAGGCTGGCGGCGGAGAGGAACTGGGCGGCGCGTTTGAGGCCGACGACGTTCAGGCTGCTGAAGTCAAAGTCGTCGCCCATGCCGCGTTCGTAGTGGATGTGGAAGTCCAGGTCCGGATGGTCGGCAAGCTGCTGGAGGAGGGTGAGGGCGGGCTGGTTTTGGGCCAGGGCCTGATCGAGGTCGGCCCAGGTGTTGGTGGTTTCGTAACAGGGGGCCTGCGCGAGCTGGGAGCAGGGGATGGCTTTGCCCGGGCCCACGGGCAGCATGGAGTTGAGGAGATTGGTTTTGAGCGGGCTGGTGTCGGCGGCCAGGAGGGCGGCGGCCTGCAGAAAGGTGTCGGCGCGGTTGTCGGCGACCGGCACGGGCGGGGGCAGAATCTGATCGAGGGTCAACGGTTCGCCCTCGGCGGCGAGCCGGGCGAGGTAGTCGTCGTTGGTGGCGCGCAACTGGGCGTGGGATATCCAGGCGGCCAGGATGGCGGTGACGGGAATCGCGGCGAGGATGAGGATGAGTTTTCGGCGCCGGTTCATGGTCAGGCTTTGAGGAAAAATTGGCGCTGTTTGTCGGTGATGGGCAGGGCGAGTTTTTCCAGGACCTGCAGGATGTCCTCCCAGACTTTGCGGCGCTCGGTGAGGGCCTGGTTGTGCAGGAGGTAGGAGGGATGGTAGGTGGGCATGACGGGGATGCCGCGCCAGGTCTGCCATTGGCCGCGGAGCCGGGTGATGCCGACGGTTTTGCCGAGGAGTCCTTCGACGGCGGTGGCGCCGAGGGCGATGAGGACTTCGGGGCGGATCAAATCGATTTGTTCCTGCAGGTAGGGGATGCAGGTGGCCATTTCCGCGGCGGTGGGCTTGCGGTTGCCAGTGGTCTGCCCGGGGGTGTCGGGGCGGCACTTGAGGATGTTGGCGATGTAGACGGAGTCGCGGGTGAGGCCGGCCGCGACGATGATTTTGGTGAGGAGCTGGCCGGCGGCGCCAACAAACGGTTCGCCCACGCGGTCTTCGTCCGCGCCGGGGGCCTCGCCGACGAACATGAGGCGGGCATTGATGTCACCGACGCCAAAGACGACATTTTTGCGGGAGTCGGCGAGGTGGGGGCATTGGACGCAGGCCAGGGCCTGCTTGCGCAAGGCGGCGAGGGCGGCGGCTTTGTCGTCGGAAGCGCGTTTGATCACGACGGGGCTGACGGGCGGGGCTGGCTGCGCAGCGGGCGCCGACTGCATGGGCGATACGGGCCGTGTGGGCGCTGATCGTACGGGTGCGGACTGCGTCGGGGCGGGTGCCGGCCGGGCTGGCGCGGAACGCGCGCGGGTGCGGGTAAGGGCACGGAGAGTTTCGGGAGCAACTGTGACCTGCCGGACGCCGCGGGCCTGGAGATCTTCCAGGTGGCGGATGGTGGCGTCGAGGAGTTGGGCATAGGCCGCTGACATGGGGGGAAGATAGGGGTTGGGGTGGGAAGGCAAAAGGAGAAATTTGGAAAGGGGGACCGTCCTTTAGATTTTGGTCTTCCCGGGCATGGGAGTTCCAAGCAACGCCATCCCCGGCTCTGCTGTTTCCGGTCAATCCCATGATTTGGTCCCCGGAAAGAGATATTGGCAAAAAATCGTGCCCGAGCCGCAAGTTGCGCTTGTTCCGGCAGGCGTCTTGCGCGAGAATGGAATTTCGACCGGTTTGGTGCATGAAGACGTTTAAGGAATTAAATTACCCGGGTCGTCTGGTGGCTGTGGAAGGCCTGGACGGCTCCGGCAAGTCCACGCAAATTTATCTGCTCAAACGCTGGCTTGAGGCCGAGGGGGTGAAGGTTTACTTCAGCGAATGGAACTCTTCCGAACTGGTGAAGTCGGCCACGAGCAAGGGCAAGAAGCGCGAACTGCTCACGCCCACAACCTTCAGCCTGATCCACGCCACAGATTTTGCGGACCGTTATGAGCGCCATCTGCTGCCGCTGCTGCGTGCGGGCTATATCGTCCTGTGCGACCGCTACGTGTTCACCGCCTTTGCGCGGGACGTGGTGCGGGGTTGTCCGCCGGAATGGGTGCGGGGGCTCTACAGCTTTGCGGCGCTGCCGGACCTGACGTTTTTCTTCAAGTCGGATCTGGAGGTCTCGTTGCAGCGCATCCTGGACGGACGGCCGAAATTGAAATTTTTTGAGGCGGGCATGGACCTGCGGTTGTCCACGGATTCGTACGAGAGCTTCCGGATTTTTCAGGGGCGGATCCTGGAACAATACCTGGCGATGAGCCGGGAGTTTAATTTCATGGTGATGGACGCGAATCAGCAGGCGGAAAAGCAGCAGGTGCTGGTGCGCAAGCTGGTCCGGGAACATATCGATCTGGCGAAGTTCAAGCGGGAGGGTTCGCTGCCGCCACCGTTGCCGCCGGCCTTTCCGCCGGAGAAGAAAACGAACCGGCCGGAGCAAACCGAGGAGGACACCGGGGCATGAATCTCAAGAGCCGAGCCAAAAATAAATCGCGCCGCTTCTACGGCCAGGGTATTCCGGGCGTCAACCCGGAGGAATTGTCCGGCAAGCTGATCGTCGTGGAGGGCGCGGATGGTTCCGGGCGGTCCACGCAGATCGCACAACTGGTGAGCTGGCTGGAAACGAGCGGCCGGCCCACGGTGCAGGTGGGCTTGAAACGGTCCACGCTGGTCAGTGAGGAACTGGAGCGCGCACAGGAAGGGAACATTCTCAGCCGCACGACGCTGGGTTTGTTTTACGCCACGGATTTCGCGGATCAACTGGAGAACATCATCCTGCCCGCGCTGCGCGCCGGATTCATCGTGCTGGCGGACCGATATATCTACACGCTCATGGCGCGAGACATGGTGCGGGGCATGAATGAGGCGTGGTTGAAAAATTTATACGGCATCGCGCTGGAACCGGACGGGGTGTTTTACTTGTCGGTGGAACCGGAGGATCTGGTGCAGCGCAACCTGGCCAAGAGCGCGACGCTGGATTATTGGGAAAGCGGCATGGACCTGGGGCTCTCTCGCGATTTGTTCGACAGCTTCGTGCAGTATCAAAGCCGGATGCAGGCGGCCTTCCGGCAACTGCAAAAAATCTATGGCTTCGAGATCATCAATGCCAACCGGTCGGTGGAGGCCGTGGCCAAGGATCTGCGCAAGAAAATCAAGCTGTTGGTGGATGGGGAGTGAGGGCGGGGTGATTCTTAAATTATAGCCCACAAACGTGCCAGATTTCTTCGGACGGCGGTGTTTTTCAGCGCCTTATCCCAGTCGATCGGTTTGCCCAGCCAGGGGAGCGTGATCATCCGGTCGGCTGCGCAATATTCCGCGAGCAGCGCCACGTTGGAGTGGGTGGCGGCATCGGGTTTGGGCGGGGCCATCAGTACGATGACCGCCCGCGCCCGAATGGCCGGCGGCAGAGCCGCCAGGGTCAGCCGGACGTTATTTACAACACCCAAGCCGTTGGTCCCGACGATGATCGGACGCGCGCGCAAGGCGACGATGAAGTCGCGGGAATCCACCTGTTCGCCTAGGGGGCTCAACAGTCCGCCGGCACCCTCGATGAGCAGCCAATCAAAGCGGCTCTGCCACCGGCGGGTGTGGGCCACGATTTGGGTCAGGCGGAGGCGCTGATTTTCCTGCCGGGCGGCCAGCGCGGGGGCGATGGGCGCGCGGTAATGCCAGGGATTGATGTCCGCCAGCGTCAGTTCGCCGGCGAGTGCGTCGCGAAGCGCACGGGCGTCGGCCCGGTTGCCGGAACAAACGGGCTTGAGGGCGGCGACGCGGAGGCCGTTTTGACGCAGATACCGGGCGAACAGCGCCGTCAGCAGGGTTTTGCCAACGCTGGTGCCGGTGCCGGTGATGAAGCAGGGGGCGCGTTTCATGGACATATCAAAGCGTAATCGAAGCGGGTGCGCCAATCAAAACCATTGACGGCCCGGGCCGTATTGGTCTAGTATTTACGGCTCGTTTAACGAAAATTATATTGTGAATATTACCGTAGAAAATTTGGCCCCGTGCAAGAAACTGGTGCGGGTGGAAGTGGCCGCCACCGTGGTGGACGAAACCTTTGAAGCGATCACCAAGGATTTCCAGAAGCAGGCGTCCCTGCCCGGGTTCCGCCCGGGAAAATCGCCACGCGCGATGGTGCTGAAAAAATATGAGGCCGACATCAAGGCCGAGGCGAAGCGCAAGCTGATTGGCGACGCCTATCGCAATGCACTGGCGGAGAAGAAGATCGAGGCCATCGGCCAGCCGGACATCGAGGAGATCCAGTTCGACCACGGCCAACCGCTTCTCTTCGCCGCGACGGTGGAGACTGCGCCGGAATTTGAGCTGCCGGAATACAAGGGGCTGCCGTTGAAACGGGAGCTCAAGGAAGTGACCGAGGCGGATGTGGACCGCGCCTTGGAACTGCTGGCGAGACAGCAGGTGACCTTTGAGACGGTGGCGCGCGAATTGCGCACGGGTGACGTGGCCGTAGTGAATTATACCGGCACGGTGGACGGCAAGCCGATCACGGACCTGGCCCCGACGGCGATGGGGTTGACCGAGCAAAAGAGTTTCTGGGTGGACATGACGTCGGACAGTTTCATCGCCGGGTTTGCCGACCAACTGGCCGGTGCCAAGGCGGGCGAACAGCGCACGGTGAACGTGGATTTCCCGGCGGATTTCGTGACCAAGGAATTGGCCGGTCTCAAGGGCGTTTATGCGGTGGAAGTCGTGGAAGTGAAGGAAAAGCACACGCCCGCCATTGATGACGCCTTTGCCAAGGGCTATGGCGCCAGTGACCTGGCGGTTTTGCGCGCGGGCGTGCGCCGGGACTTGGAGAATGAATTGAAGAGCAGCCAGGAAAAGTCGGTGCGGGGCCAGCTCATCGGCGGGCTGCTCAGCCGGGTGAATTTCGACCTGCCCGAAGTAGTCGTGGCGCAGGAGACGCGCCACGTGGTCTACAACATCGTGCAGGAAAACACCAAGCGCGGGGTTGGCCGCGAACTGATCGAACAGCAAAAGGATGAGATTTACTCCGCCGCCGCCCGCAGCGCGAAGGACCGCGTGAAGCTGTCATTCCTGGTCCAGCGGATCGCCGCGAAGGAAAATTTGCAGGTGGCGCAGGAGGAAGTGGTGCAGCGGGTGCAGGCGCTGGCGCTGGCGTACCAGATCCCGGTGGAAAAATTCATCAAGGATTTGCAGAAGCGCAACGGGGTGAACGAAATATACGAGCAGATCACCCACGAAAAGGTGGTGCAATTCCTGGAACAAAACGCACAGGTTGAGGAAATTCCGGCGGCGGCAAAATAACCGGCCGCCCGGGTTACCTTTGGCTGGCGGGAACCGTCTAGGATAAGAATTGTTGCGGGCAAAACCGCAATGTTATTAGTTCATGAACAAATTCTTTGCCGTCTCATTGCTGCTCGCCACCACTTTGGTGGCGGGCGCACAAACGGCCACCAACCTGGTGGCCGGGGTGGATCAAACCCTGCCCGTGTCGCTCAAGGACTGCATCCAGCAGGCCTTGCAACATAACTTCGACGTCCAGATCCAACGTTACAACCCGGAAATCGAGCAGTTTGCCCTGCGCGGTGATTACGGGGGGTACGACCCGTCCCTGACCATTTCCGGCCAGCATCAGCACAGCAACGTGGGGGCGGGCGCCACGGTGATCACGACGAACCTGAGTTTGGAGCTGACCACGAACCGGACGACGTTTTCCTCGCTCAACGATGTCAACTCGTTCGAAACCGGGGTGGGCGGCGCCACGCCCTGGGGCATGCAATACGACCTGTTTGGCAACGTTGAGGAGACGCAAAATACGCCGGCCTATTCGGGTTCGCAAAACTCAAGCGGACAGATCGGGGTGGACGTCACCCAGCCGCTGTTGAAAAACTTTTGGATCGACACCACGCGGCTGACGATCCAGGTGGCGAAAAACCGGCTGCATTATTCAGAACAGGGCCTGCGGCTGCAATTCATCACCACGGTGGCCGCCGTGCAGAACGCCTATTACGAACTGATTTACGCGCAGGAAAACGTCAAGGTGCAGCAGGAGGCCCTGACGCTGGCGCAGACGCAATTGGATCAGGACCGGCAGCGGGTGGAAGTGGGCAGCCTCGCGCCGTTGGACGTGCAGCAGGATGAGGCCCAGGTGGCCAGCAGCCAGGCGGCCCTGATCGCCGCCAGCAACAGCCTGGCCATCGATCAAAACACCTTGAAGAATCTGTTGACCGATGATTATGCCCATTGGCACAAGACCGCCCTGGCACCCACGGAAACATTGTCCGCGACGTTGCAATTGTTTGACCTGCAGGAGTGCTGGGGCAAAGGCATGGTCAAGCGGCCCGACCTGCTGCAAGCCCAACTGGATGTGGAACAACAGGGCATCACCTTGAAATTTGACCGCAACCAGATTTATCCGGAACTGGATGTGCAGGGTTCGTACGGATACAACGGCAACGGTCGCGTATACAGTTCCGCTTTTGATGATTACGGTGAGGCAAATCATCCGTTCTACAGTTATGGTGCCTCCGTGACGATTCCCCTGAGCAACACCAAGGCCCGCAATGCCCTGAAGGCGGACAAGGTCACCCTGCAACAGGAGTTGCTGACGTTAAAACAGCTTGAACAGAACATCCTGGTGGACATCGACAACGCCGTGCATCAGGTGGCGTCGGATTATGAGGGGGTGCAGGCCTCGCAACAGGCGCGGGTATACGCCGCCGCCGCGCTGGATGCCGAACAGAAAAAATATGCCGTTGGCAAAAGCACCACGTTCACCGTGCTGCAATTGCAAAACACGCTGACGACCGACCGCGGGGCGGAGATTCGCAGCATCGCCAATTATAACGAGGACCTGGCCAAACTCTCCCAGCAGGAGGGTTCGACGCTGGATGATTTGAATATCAACGTTGAAATTCAGTGACGCCGGTCACCAGAAATTCCAGGCCCCCCGCCAGATCACCCAGCCGCCGAGCAGAAAATTCGTGATGGCGTGCGCCGTCATGGCATCCCCCAGCCGGTTCTTGCGCAACACCAGCCACTGATAGGCCGCACCACAGAGAATACCGGCGATCCATTCATTGTGCGACAGGCCAAAGATCAGGGCCGTGCCCACAAATGGGCCGGGTAAAAATTTATTCAGCGGCACGGTCAGGAAATCTTGTTGGGCGATATACCGATAGAGAAAGGAACGGTAAAACGCCTCTTCCAACGGCGGCACAATCCAGGTGGAACCCAGGATGCGGGTCACAATGAAAAGGCGGGCCAGGAACGACTGGCTGCCGAACTCGACCAGCGGATTCCATGGCCGGGCGGCCGCGTGGGCGTGGGACAGGCCCAGCCTGGGCCACAGGGTTTCCTGCGTAGCCCAACTGCCCGCAATGCCCACCCACAGGACAAACACGCCAATCCCCACCACCACGGCCTCCCAACTGAAAGCCCAGCGTATCTCCGTGACATAAGGCAGCATCTCCCAGATCAGCCAGACGCCCACCAGGGTTTTAGCCAAGTAAAACCAATAGCGGGATGCTTCACCCAACTGTCCCTGACCAGCAGTGAGCAGCACAAAGAGGACGAAGGGGCCGATGCGAGCCAGCGTGGGGGACGATGAAAAGTATTTGCCTAAAATACGCATGTTGCTGCAAAAATTAACCGAGGATTTTCCGGGCGGCCGCCACCAACGCGGCGGCTTCCTTATCCGTCCCGATGGTGATGCGCAAATAGTCACGCACCTCGGGCGGATTGAACCAGCGGACGAGAATTTTGTGGTCCCGCAACTTTTGCAGCCAGTCTTGTGCCGGGAACCGGGGCGGGCGAACAAAGATAAAATTCGTCTGGCTGGGCGACACCTCAAAGCCCAGGCGTGTCAGTTCCCGGCCCAGGGCGGAACGGGTGGCGATGATCTTCCTAAAGTTTGCGCGGTAATAACCCGGGTCCTCCAAGGTGGCCGCCGCCGCCAACTGCCCCAGACCGTTGACATTGTAGCTGTCGCGGATTTTATGCAGGGCGGGGATCAATTCCACCGGCCCGATGAAATAACCCACCCGCTGGAAACAAAGCGAATACGCCTTGGAAAAGGTGCGCGCCACCAAAACATGGTCGAGTTTCAGCGCCAAGTTGGCGGCGTTTTCCTCTGCGAAATCCACGTAGGCCTCATCCAGGACCACGACCCCTTTTTGTGCGAGGCAAAGCTTCTTCAGTTCCTTCGTGGCATAACCCCGGCCGCTGGGGGCATTGGGCGTGGTGACCAGCGTCAACGCCGCGTCGAACCGCCACTTGCCACCGCGTTCCAGTTCAGCCACTGATGGCATACGAAAATCCGGTTTCAACGGCACGGCATTTTCCACCGCGCCATGAATGTCCGCCAGCACGGGATAAAGTGAATAGCTGGGCGTGAAGAATTGGACGAGCTGGTTGGCGCGGGGGTGCCGGGGGGAAGTCGCCGGCTCCACAAAACACCGGACTGCCAGCGCGAGCAGTTCATCCGAGCCATTGCCGACGATTATGTTATCCGGCCGGCAGCCATGCAGTTCCGCCAGCTTTTCGCGCACCCCGGCGGCCGTGGGGTCCGGATACAACCGCAACCGCGTATCCACGGCGGACCGGACCGCGCGCAGGACCCGCGGGGAGGGCGGGTACGGATTTTCATTGGTGTTCAGCTTGATCAACCCTTTGATTTTGGGCTGTTCACCCGGCACATAGGGGAGCAATCCGCGCACCAATGGACGGATCAACTGGCTGTTCTGGCTTTTGATCATGGGAGGGAATTATCATCAAAACCCCATTAAAAGTCGAACAAAACCCCGCCCACACCCGCCCCCGTGCGCATCTTGTCACTGCCCCCGCACCACGTTTGGACCTGTCCACCACACCTCACGAATGCGAACCCAGGTAACCCCCTCCCCGCCATTTGAATAAATGGGGGGGAGGGCAGGGGAGGGGTGGGGCTGATTTTCGCGACCTCTGACCTCTTTTTTTATTTCTGCTGTCTGCCGGGGCAGTGTCAAAATGCGCCCCCCGCCCCCGCCGGGGCCGGCCCCCCGGCCAAAAGCTGCATAAAAACAACCCCGTACATGTGAAAATTAACCCCTTCTTTTTTTGCCGGCCGGGCGTAATATTATATTAATAGATGACAGGTGTCAGTTTATTAAATCTTATTGATAAGATTCGTAAATGTTTGGCTGGTGACGACTCCTTGACCCAGGACCGGGGGTGCCGTCGGGCAGAAGAAAGCCAGACCATGGAAAGGTGATTTATGCCTGCTGAAAAAAAACTGTTTCTGGTCTGCCGCAAGACCGGCAAAATTGTTGGTTTCAACCGCCGGGGCTGGCGCTTCAAGGTATTCTTCCCGGTACTGGGGATATTGGCGTTGATATGGTATCTGGTGCGCGTGCTGCCCAAGCCGTCCCGGGCCACGTATCCGTGCCAGCGGGTCGGCGCCCCGATCGCCTTTGGCGGCCTCGCCTATCTGCTCAGCATCTTCGGCCTGGCCGCCGCCTGGCGGCAGGAATTAAAATTTGTCCGCCAAAACCGCCAGGTGGTGGCGCTGGTTTGCCTGCTGATCGGTTTTGCTTGTGCGGCGGTGGTGATCCGGCAGAACGAAACCCCCGCTCAGGCGGCGACCGCTTCCAACACGCCGATCGGCATTGCCCGGGGCATCAATCCGGGGCGCGTGGTCTGGACCCGCGATCCCGCCACCTGTCTCTGGGACGGCCTTCAGGACAGCACCCACTGGTGGGACAGCAACATGGTCGTGCAGGCCCGGGTGGACAGCCAACTCTCGGCCGCGCTGCAAAATCTCACCGGCACCACCTCGGATACGAACGCCTGGGACGCCCTGTTCCGCAGCTTCAACGTGCGCCGCGGCAACGGCAATCTCAGTTACGCCCAGTCGCCCAACCAGCTCATCGTCATCAAGATCAACCAGAATCCCTGCAACTATGACAACACCAACTACTATGCGCTGAACGGGGTGGAAAACGCCTCCAAGTCGGGCGACCAGTGGTCCATCACGGGGAATCCCCATCTCATTTTATCCCTGATCAAGCAGCTCGTGGCGGCCAATGTGCAGCAAACGAACATCATCATCGCCGATGCCACCGGCCAAAATCGCGGCTGGGGCGGCCAGCGCACGATTGGCGACAACATCTACCTGTACGTCCATCCGCAATTCCCCAATGTCGTGTTCTTGGACGCCGTGGGCCAGCAGGGGCGCACCCTGGCGACGTGGCCGACCACCAATTCCATCGTCTACGCCGGCAACTATTCCGGGGAAGGCACCTCCAGCGGCATGATGATCTGCCAGCAGTTTCTCAACGCCGGTTTCCTCATCGACATGGCCATCGCCAAGGACCACGGCGACGGCCCCACGCTCTGCTTCAAAAATCTCTACGGCGCCATCTCCGGCCAGCGGATGGGCAGTGTGCTATATGGCACCGGCAGCCCGACCTACTATTCCAACCTGATCGAGCCCATGGGCAGCCAGCAACTGGGCCAGAAAATCATGTTGTTCATGATTGATGCGCTCTACGGCTGTCCCACCTGCAACGGTGATCCGGGCAAATGGTCCATGGCGCCCTTCAACAACAACTGGCCCTGCAGCCTGTTCCTGTCCCAGGACCCCGTGGCCATTGACTCCGTGGTGTTCGACTTCCTGAACACCCAGTTCAGCCTGCCGGCGAACACTGATAACTACCTGCGCGATGCCGCCTCCATACCCAACGCCAGCGGGCAGAAACTCTCCGGCGTCGTCTATCAGCCCAACGCCGGCAGCACGGCGTTTCTCGGCAGCCTCGGTGTGGAGGAACATTGGAACAATGCCACGAGCAAACAATACACCCGCAACCTTGGGACCGGCAACGGCATCGAACTGGTCCCCGTGCAGACCGCCACGTACTCGCTCAACATCATCAGTCCGCCCGGCGCCTGCGCCGTTGCCACCGGTACCAATCTGCCCATCACCGCCCTCGTTTACGCCAACACCAATCCCATCAGCCAGGTCGCCTTTTATCAAGGTACCAAGCTCCTGGGCACGTCCACCAGCAGTCCCTACAGCATTACCTGGAGCAACACCCCGGCCGGCACTTACGCCCTGACCGCCGTCGTCAGCGATTCCATGGGCCTGACGAGCACCTCCGCCGCCGTGAACATCGTGGTCTCCTCCGGCCCGCTTACTTGGAACGCCAGCCCGTCGCTCACCGGCGTTTATGACGGCGGCGGTGTCTGGAATCTGACGGGCGCGAATTGGTGGAATGGTTCCACCAATGTGGCCTGGAACAATGCCACCCTGCCCTCGGTCACCAGCTTTGGCGTGACCAATGGTGCCGCCGGCAGCGTCAGTTTGGGCGCGGCCATCACCGTCAACAATCTCGCCTTCAACGCCACCGGCAGCGGCAATTACCTGCTCTCCGCCGGCACCGGCGGCTCGCTCACCTTCGTCAACACCCCGGCCGTCTCGGTGGCCGCCAACAGCGCCCCGGTCATCTCGGCACCGGTCGCCGGCACCGGCTTTACCTACGCCGGCCCGGGCGTGCTCACCCTCTCCGGCACCAACACCCTGACCGGCACCCTGGACATCACCGGCGGCACGCTGGCACTGATCGGCAACAATACTGGCGCCACCGTCGGCGGCACGGTGACCTCGGGCAGCACGCTCCAAATCGCCAACGGCTTCAATGGCGCGCTCGCGCTGAACAGCGGCTCCACCTTGCAACTCCGGGGCGATGCCAGCACCACCTTCACCCCGTCCAGCATCACCCTGGACAGCGCCGCCGACACCTACAATTTCGATGCCGCCCCGCTCACCAGCGCCAGCGGCAATACCCTGACCCTGACCGGCGCGCTGACGTTTGGAGCCAGTGCCAATCAACTGCTCAAAGTCACCGGCAACAGCACCTATGCCCTGGTTTTGGGAAACATCATCGGCACCACCACGGCCCATAACCCCTATGTCGCCATTGCCATCAACACCCTGGCCACCGGCCCCGCCGTGACCCTCGGATCATTTCAATCCGGCAACTGGAGCCAGTGGCTCAACCTTCAGGGCGGCGGCCGGGTGACCATCACCGGCAACCTCACCAACGTCTCCAATGGCAGCAGCATCGTCTATGTCACCGATGGCACCACCGCGACGTTGCAAGGACGCTCATCGTTCTCCCCCACGGCCACCGCCACGGCCGACGCCTATAAATACTGCGTCGCCAATGGCACGCTCGTCCTCGACACCGGCTACGCGCTGACCAACAACACCAGCGGCACCGGCCTGGGGGCCAGCTATTTCATCCTGGGCGCGGCCACCAATGTCTTTTCCGCCACCACCGCCTACAGCCCGCCCGCCGGCGTGTTGGTGAACACCAACAACAGTTGGAACGCCGCCGTCTACCTCGGCGATAGCAGCCATCTCACCGGCGGGATAACCCTCAACGCCAGGATCACGAACAACATATCCGATGGCGACACCGGCTTCGCCAACAGCGGCGTGTTCACCGTGGGCGGACAGAACACCAGCGGCACCAACACCTATGCCAACCCCATCATCCTGGGCTTGACCGCCAACAAGGGCAAAAGCGTCACCCTCGCGGCCGCCACCGGCGGCGAGGTGGATTTTGCCGGCCCCATTCTCGCCAACGGCACGGACACCACCGCCGGAGTGACAACGGGCGACCCCCTCCATGGCGGCACGATCAAACTGCTCGGCACCAACACCTATGCCGGCCCAACCACCGTGAGCAACGGCACCTTGCTGGTCACTGGCCGGATCAGTTCCGGTGCGGTCAACGTGCTGAACGGGGCCGTTTTGGGCGGCAGCGGCAGCCTGGGCGGGGCCGTCACCGTGCAGGCCGGCGGCACCCTGGCACCCAACGGTCCGACGGCCACGCTCACCGTCAGCAACAACCTGACTCTGCTTGCCGGCAGCTCCGCCCATTTTCAAATTCAAGCGTTGCCCCTGGCGAATAACGCGGTCCGCGTGAAAAATCTGCTGACCCTTAACGGGACGCTCACCGTGACCAACACCGGCACGGTGCCGCTCGTGGCCGGCGACAGCTACAAACTGTTCACCGCCGGCAGCTACAGCGGCGGGTTTGCCGCCGTCACCCTGCCCGCGCTGACGCCGGGCCTGGGCTGGAACACGAACTCCTTGAACACCGCCGGCCAGGTGTCCGTCATCAGCATCATCCCCAAAATCAACACCGTGACCGCCAGTGGCGCCAATCTCGTCCTGAGCGGCGGCGGCGGACAACCAGCCGGAAAATTTTATGTCATGAGCGCCACCAACCTGACGTTGCCCCTGGCCGACTGGACTTATCTGTTCACCAACTTCTACGATGCCAACGGGAATTTCAACTTCACCAACACCGTCAATCCAGCGGTACCCGCAGTCTTTTACCTGCTGCAATCCCCGGGAAATTGAGCATCACACAACTGATCAAGCCCTGGCAGCGCGGCGTGAGAGTGGCCTCCGGCCGGGTAGAGGGCCGGGGAGGCTGATTACCAACGCCAAAAAATCGGTGCCAAAAAAATCCTGCAAAGCCCGGAAAATGTTGTATGGCATTCAAAATCGTCTTAACTTGCAACTGCCTGGTTGTCCTTTGGTGCTTGGGTTCAACCGGTCGTCATACCGGTCCTAGCCCAAAGGTCAACTTTTTCCCTGCTACAAGCCAGTTAAACGAGCAGCGAGGTGGCCTTCGAGCCTTGGCTCAGCCCCGAAAAAGCAGGCAACCCTTGCCGTGCTATTGCTCCCTAGCCAGCCGGGAACCAAGCCGTCTGTTCGGCAACCCGTGGTTCAAACCCAGCCAATTTTGCCTGAGGATATCCGTCCGGGCCTTTTTCGTTCGTATACGCGGCAGAACCTCGTATTTATTAGGGCATCCGCATGAATTCAAATTCAAAAACATGTTTCAAGTTTGCGTTTGCTGCTGTTTTAAATACCCTCCCATTGCCCGGTTTGATTTCCTGCTCGCCCAGCCCGAATTCGCCAACATCGGCGCGAAGGTCAACGAGGCCATGCGCGACATCGAGAAGCACAACCCCCCGCTCGCCGGGGTGCTGCCCAAGACCTACAACCTCTTCACCAGCACCCTCCTCAAGGAACTGCTGAAAAAAGTCTCCGAAATCCCCGCCACCATGGATTACGACGCCTTCGGGCGCATCTATGAATACTTCCTGGGCGAATTCGCCATGAGCGAGGGTCAGGGCGGCGGCGAGTTTTACAGCCGGCGGCAGATTCTCCGGGAGACGGGGATGCACCGGCAGACGTTGAAGAAGATTCTGGACCACAGCGAGCCGCCGGGCTACCGGCAGCAGCAGCCGCGCCCGCGGAAGAAGCTGGGGGCTTTC
>Ga0302319_10003161_pt1 | contig 34820 bp, 34 predicted proteins | sample Bog_T0_2_FD_203319 | JGI IMG/M metagenome (GOLD analysis project Ga0302319, IMG submission 203319) | Peat permafrost microbial communities from Stordalen Mire near Abisko, Sweden - Bog_T0_2 | ecosystem: Environmental > Terrestrial > Soil > Wetlands > Peat | place: Sweden: Abisko, Stordalen Mire...
CGATGCCCAAAGCCCCAGCGTCGTCTCAACCGATCCGCTTGCCATCCATGATCTCCCGATTCATGGTGACCTATGGATTCAGAACTCCAACAAAAACGCAACTGTAATGCTAGTTCGTAATGCTTGCCTGCCGGTTAACGAACATCGGCTTTGGTGATTCGCGAGCCGACTCATAATTTCCCTTAAAGCCTGACTTTTCAATCCCTTATCGATTTTATTGGCGGCCGGGGCGAAAACCTTGAGTCAATCAGCGACGAAAAGCGGTGGCCGCAATCGTCGGGCCGTCTCGTTTGAACAGCGGCTTCTCTCCGCCCTGCCGCAGACGCGGCGCGATACGCATGAAAGCTTTATGCCGGGCGTCCGTCTTTCACATGGAAATCTTATGGGGGCCGGACCACTCTCTATCGCGGTGCGGCGAGGACGGAGGCAAGCCATGGCGCAGGTTATCGATATGGATCCCGACACGCGTTGCTGGTTCCGGAATCTGCAGGGGCAACCGGACGGCGGCGATGAGGATATCTGGCCGGAAGTTTACACGCTCGATTCGCCGGGAAACCCCGCGCCCGCCAAGCCGCAGAACGCCCAAGGACGCGTTCTGCTGGACGTGGCTGTGATGCTGGCGATCACCGGTATTCTGGCTTCCGCCGCGGCATTTCTTGGCAACGCCCTGTCATAATTCCGTCGCCCAGCGGAATTGATCTGCCTCAACCGAGCCCCGTGCGCAGCGTGTCATGTTCATTCCCGATGGCGCGTGCCGCCTCTTATGAAATTCTTATTTTTTGCCCCGTCATTGCGTATCGAACCTTTATGCCGCGGGCCCTATGTCAGGGCACGGATGCGCCGAAGATGAGGTTTTTATGCTCGACATTCTGTTCATAGTCATCGGCCTGGCCTTTCTCGCCGGCGCGATGCTGTACGCCGTCGCCTGCGACCGGATGTGAGGACACCATGACCCTGGATTACACGCTGGGTGCGATCGTCACCCTCGGACTGCTGGTTTACCTGGTTTACGCATTGATCCGCCCAGAGAAATTTTGAGTACGGTTTTAAGGGAACAAGCCCATGACACTGAATGGCTGGATTCAGATCGCGCTCTATGCCGTGATCATTATCGCGCTCACAAAGCCGCTGGGCGGCTATATGACCCGCGTCTTCAACGGCGAGCGCACGCTGCTGTCGCCGGTTCTTCGCCCGGTGGAGCGCCTGTTTTACGGCATCAGCGGCGTGAACGAAAAGGAAGATCAGCATTGGCTGGGTTATGCCATCGCCATGCTGGCCTTCAGCATGGCGGGTTTTCTGTCGCTTTATGCGCTGCAGCGGCTGCAGGCGGTTCTGCCCTTCAACCCGGCGGGGCAGGCCGCGGTCGGCGAGCATCTGGCCTTCAATACCTCGGTCAGTTTCATCACCAACACCAACTGGCAGTCTTACGTTCCCGAAACCACCATGAGCTATCTCACCCAGATGGCCGGGTTGACGGTGCACAATTTCCTCTCCGCCGCGACCGGCATTGCGCTGGCGGTGGCGTTGATCCGCGGCTTTGCCCGGCGTTCGGCCGGCGGGGTTGGCAATTTCTGGGTCGATGTCACACGCTGCACCCTCTACATCCTGCTGCCGGTCTCCATCATTGTCGGCCTGTTCTTCATCTGGCAGGGCATGCCGCAGAATCTCAACGCCTATACTGCCGTGACAACGCTGGAGGGCGTCAAGCAGGTGATTGCCCAGGGGCCGGTGGCTTCGCAGGAAGTCATCAAGATGTTCGGCACCAATGGCGGCGGCTTCTTCAACACCAATTCCGCCCATCCTTACGAAAATCCCAACGCCCTCACCAATCTGGTCCAGATGGTCCTGATTTTCTCGATCGGAGCGGCCCTCACCAACGTGTTCGGCCGCATGGTCGGCAGCCAGAAACAGGGTTGGGCGATCTTCACGGTGATGGGTCTGCTGTTTCTGGCCGGGGTGGTCACGGTTTATCGCTCCGAGGCGCCGGGCAATCCCGCTTTTGCCGCGCTGCATGTCGATCAGACGGCCAGTGACCTTCAGGCCGGGGGCAACATGGAAGGCAAGGATGTCCGCTTCGGCATCGCCAACTCGTCGCTGTTCACCACCATCACCACCGATGCCTCCTGCGGCGCCGTCAACACCATGCATGACAGTTTGATGCCGCTGGGCGGGCTGGTGCCGATGTTCAACATCATGCTGGGCGAGATCATCTTCGGCGGCGTTGGCTCGGGCCTTTACGGCATGCTGCTGTTCGCCATCATCGCGGTGTTCGTCGCCGGACTGATGGTGGGACGCACCCCGGAATATCTGGGCAAAAAGCTGGAATCCAAGGAAGTGAAGATGGCGATGCTCGCCATCCTGGTCCTGCCGCTCTCGATGCTGGGCTTCACGGCGCTGGCGACGGTGCTGCCGGCCGGCCTGGCGGGACCGGAAAATGCCGGGCCGCACGGCTTTTCCGAAATCCTTTATGCCTTTGTCTCGGCCACGGGCAACAATGGCAGCGCCTTTGCCGGTATCACCGCCAATACGATGTTCTACAACTCCACGCTGGGCCTGGCGATGTTCATCGGCCGCTTTCTGATGATCGTGCCGATGCTGGCGATCGCCGGATCGCTGGCCGCCAAGAAGATCGTGCCGCCCTCGGCCGGAACCTTCCCCACCGATGGCGGCCTGTTTGTCGGCCTCCTGATCGGCGTGATCGTGATCATGGGCGGGCTGATCTACTTCCCCGCTTTGGCTCTCGGACCCATCGTCGAACATTTGGCGATGACCGCGGGCACACTCTATTAAGCGCCGAAAGAGGCATTCGATGGACACTTCGAAAAATCGCAGCAGCAGCCTGTTCGCCACGATCGGCGATCCCAAGATCCTGATCCCTGCGATTGGCGGCGCCTTTCGCAAGCTCGACCCGCGCATCCTGATCCATAACCCGGTCATGTTCGTGGTCGAGATCGTGGCCACCCTCACCACCATCCTGTTCGTGCGCGATCTGGCAACCGGCGGGGGCAATCTGGGTTTTTCCTTTCAGATCAATCTCTGGCTGTGGTTCACCATCCTGTTCGCAAATTTTGCCGAGGCAGTTGCCGAAGGCCGCGGCAAGGCGCAGGCCGCCTCGCTGCGCCAGACCAAGACCGATGCCATGGCCAAGCTGCTTGTTGCCGGTTCGGCGGCGCCGAAAGCGGTCGCGGCCGCCTCGCTCAAGCCCGGCGATGTCGTGCTGGTGGAGGCGGGCGACCTGGTGCCCAGCGATGGCGATGTGATCGAGGGTGTCGCCTCGGTCAACGAGGCCGCCATCACCGGTGAATCCGCGCCGGTCATCCGGGAAAGCGGCGGCGACCGTTCGGCGGTCACCGGCGGCACCACGGTCATCTCCGACTGGGTCAAGGTCCGGATCACGGCCGGATATGGTCACACCTTCCTGGACCGCATGATCGCCCTGGTCGAGGGCGCCGAGCGCCAGAAGACGCCCAATGAAATCGCCCTCAACATTCTTCTGGCGGGCCTGACCATCATCTTCGTCATCGTGATCGCCACGATCCCCAGCTTCGCCATCTATGCCGGCGGCAAGATGTCGGTGCTGGTGCTGGTGGCGCTGTTTGTCACCCTGATTCCGACCACCATCGGCGCCTTGTTGTCCGCCATCGGCATTGCCGGCATGGACCGGCTGGTGCGCTTTAACGTGCTGGCAATGTCCGGCCGGGCAGTGGAAGCGGCCGGCGATGTCGATACGCTTTTGCTCGACAAGACCGGCACCATCACGCTGGGCAACCGCCAGGCCACCGAATTTCACGCTTTGCCCGGCGTCACGGCGCAAGAACTGGCGGAAGCGGCCCAGCTGTCATCGCTGTCGGACGAAACCCCCGAGGGCCGTTCCGTGGTGGTGCTGGCCAAGGAAAAATACGGCATTCGCGGCCGCGAAATGGCGCCGCTGAACGCCAAGTTCCTGCCCTTCTCGGCCCATACCAGGATCAGCGGCATCGACTATGAGGGAAGCCAGATCCGCAAGGGCGCGGTGGACGCGGTGCTGAATTATGCCCTGACGTCGGCCGACATGGCCACGGTCACGGGGCCGGACCGCGCCGCGGCGGTGAAGCTTCTGGGCGCCGACGCCGGCAACGCCTTCATCGCGATTTCCGAACGCGTCGCCAAGGCGGGCGGCACGCCGCTGGCCGTGGCAAAGGACGGAAAGCTGCTGGGAATCATCCAGCTCAAGGACATCGTCAAGGGCGGCATCAAGGAACGCTTCGCCGAACTGCGCCAGATGGGCATCCGCACCGTGATGATCACCGGCGACAATGCCCTTACGGCGGCGGCGATTGCCGCGGAATCCGGCGTCGACGATTTCCTGGCCCAGGCGACGCCAGAAGCCAAGCTCAAACTGATCCGCGACGAACAGGCCAAGGGCAAGCTGGTGGCGATGTGCGGCGACGGCACCAATGACGCGCCGGCGCTGGCGCAGGCCGATGTCGGCGTGGCGATGAACACGGGCACCATGGCGGCCCGCGAGGCCGGCAACATGGTCGATCTGGACAGCGATCCCACCAAGCTGATCGAGATCGTGGAGATCGGCAAACAGCTTCTCATCACCCGCGGCGCGCTGACCACCTTTTCGATTGCCAATGACGTCGCCAAATATTTCGCCATCATTCCGGCGATGTTCCTGGCCTTCTACCCGCAGCTTCAGGGCCTCAACATCATGGATCTCCACACCCCCCAGAGCGCCATCCTGTCGGCCATCATCTTCAATGCGCTGATCATTATCGCGCTGATCCCGCTGGCGCTCAAAGGCGTCTCCTACCGGCCGGTCGGCGCCGCCAGCATGCTGCGCCGTAATTTGCTGATCTATGGACTTGGGGGCATCATTGTGCCGTTTGTCGGCATCAAACTGATCGACCTGGCGGTCACCGCCATCGGTCTTGCGTGAGGAACCGGCCATGCTGAAACACATCCGCCCTGCCCTTTTGATGATCGTGCTGTTTACGATCCTCACCGGCCTGATCTATCCGCTGGGAATGACCGGGCTGAGCCAATTGCTGTTTGCGCACCAGGCCAACGGAAGTCTGGTCGAGAAGGATGGCAAGGTGATCGGTTCCGAGCTGATCGGGCAGAATTTCGCCAGCGCCAAATATTTCCATGGCCGGATTTCGTCCACATCGGAGCCGGATCCCAAGGACGCAACCAAGACCATTGCGGTGCCCTATGCCGCCGACAATTCCTCCGCTTCCAATCTGGGTCCGACATCCAAGGCCCTGATCGCCCGGGTCAAAACTGACACCGCGACCCTGCATGCCGAAAATCCTTCAGCGGCGGTGCCGGTTGACCTGGTCACCAGTTCGGCCAGCGGGTTGGACCCGGACATCACGCCTGCGGCGGCCCTGTTTCAGGTGCCCCGTGTGGCCAAGGCCCGCGGTCTTTCCGAGCCTGCCGTCCGCCAACTGGTGGAAAGCCATGTCAGCGGCCGCCTGCTCGGCCTGATTGGCGAGCCGCATGTCAATGTCCTGAAGCTCAATATGGACCTGGATGCCATGCAGGCCGCCCGCGGATGAGCTAGGGTAAGCGCAGGGTTGCGCGAGTCGCCCAAATGCGTCCTTTCCCCGGAGGACTTTTGGGGCACAATGCAATGATATGCGGTTGCCCGTTCGAAGACAAGGATCAGCGCGATGCGTGACGATATCCGGCCTGCCGGCAATGCTCCGACAAACGTCCGGTGTGCTCCTTGAGTGAGCCCTGGGGCCTGCCCAGCAAACGGCCGCCGATCAATGTCAACAATCTGCTGAACGGCAATCTGCCGCTGGGGGCCGTTGGCGCCGGTCTGGTTGTCATCGTGCTGCTGCTTATTCTGTATTCGACCTATTTCACCATCGATCAGGGCGAGCGCGGCGTGATCCTGCACAATGGTGCCATTGTGGGCGAAGCCGAACCGGGGCTGCATTTCAAAATGCCGGTCATCACCAGCATCGAGAAGATCTCGGTGCAGATTCAAAAGGAATCCTTTGCCAAGACCGCCGATACCGATGCCCGCATGCAGGCCTATTCCCGCGACCAGCAACCGGCGATCATCGCGCTCTCGGTGAACTATCACGTCACGGATGCGTCCGACGTCTATGCCCAATATGGCTCGCTGGCGGGCATGGAGGCCCGGGTGATCAACCCCAAAACCTATGAGCAACTGAAGAATGTCTTCGGCCAGTTCGATGCCGCCGATGCCATTCAGAAACGCGCTTCCCTGAATGCGGAAGTCTATGCCGCGATCCGCGGCGCGGTGCGCGGGCCGGTGGTGATCGACAGCGTGCAGATCGAGGATATTTCCTTCTCGCAGCAATACGAAGCGGCGGTCGAAGCGCGCATGCAGGCCATCGTCAAGCAGCAGCAGGCGGAAGCGGACAAGCAAAAGCGCATCATAGATGCCGACGCCGCCGCCTATGAAGTGAAGGCGGCGGCGGACGCCCGGGCGCATCAGATCGAGGTGCAGGGCGCCGCCGAGGCCGGTGCGATCAAGGCGCGGGGCGACGCCCTGCGCGACAATCCCGGTCTGCCGACGCTGGTCGCGGCGGAAAAATGGAACGGCGTGCTGCCGACCACGATGGTGCCCGGCAACGCGCTGCCGTTTCTGAACCTCACGAAGTAACGGAATAAAATTGGCAACCATGGCTTGATATAGGGACCGGGATGCCATGCAAGCCGCCCGCGGCTGCGCTAGTGTATCAGGATGAACGAGAAAATCCCCCAGGAGCGGCCCTCCCCGGATGCTCTTTTGGAGCAGGCCAAAAAGGAAGGACGCGGCAAGCTTCGCATCATTCTGGGCGCCGCGCCGGGCGTGGGCAAGACTTTTGAGATGCTGACCCAGGGCCGCCGCCGGCGCCTGGAAGGCAGCGATGTGGTCATCGGCGTGGTGGAAACCCATGGCCGGCAGGAGACCGAAGCCCTAACGAAAGGCTTTGAGCTCATCGCCAAGAAGCGCGGCCTTTACAAGGGCCGCGTCGTGGCGGAAATGGATCTGGATGCCATTCTCCAGCGCAAGCCGGAGCTGGTCCTGGTCGACGAGCTTGCCCATACCAATGTTGAGGGCAGCCGGCATCCCAAGCGTTACCTTGATGTCGAGGAGATACTGGGCGCCGGCATTGACGTCTTCACCACCGTCAATATTCAGCACATCGAAAGCCTGAACGACGTCATTGCCCAGATCACGCGCATTCATGTGCGTGAAACCGTGCCGGACGCCATCCTGGATGAGGCCGATGAAATCGAACTGGTCGACCTGACGGCGGAAGACCTGCTCAAGCGTCTGCGCGAGGGCAAGGTTTACGTCAAGGCGCAGGCGGAACGGGCGCTCAGCCACTTTTTTTCGCCCGGCAATTTGACGGCCTTGCGCGAGCTTGCGCTGCGCCGGGTCGCCCAGCATGTCGACCGGGACATGGTGGATTACATGCAGGCGCACGCCATCGGCGGTCCCTGGCCCGCCAGCGAACGCATTCTGGTCTGCATCAGCGAACAATCGTCTTCCGCCGAACTGGTGCGCCGCGGGCGCCGCGTCGCCGATGCCCTGAAGGCGGAATGGACCGCCCTTTATATCGAAAGTGCCCGGCACGCGAGTTTGAGCGAAGCCGACAAGGACCGGGTCGCCGACACGCTGCGGCTGGCGCAGCGCCTTGGCGGCCAGACGGCGTCCCTCCCCGGCCGCAATATCGCCGAGGCGGTCCTGGCCTATGCCCGCCGGAACAACGTCACCCAGATCATCATCGCCAAATCGGAAAGGCCGGCATGGTTTGAACTTCTCCATGGTTCGGTGGTGCGCGATCTCTACCGAAACAGCGGCGCGATCAGTGTCACCGCGATCGCGCCGCGCGGCGCAATCATGCCGGCCAAGAGCGTCAAGACTGCCACCCGGTCGGAGGGAACCGGCTGGCGCGGCTATCTGATCGGCGCGCTGGCCGTGACCGGCACCATCGGCATTGCCTGGGTGATCAATGAATTTTCCGCCCACGCGCTTGGCAGTCTGGGGATGATCTTTCTGGTGCCGGTGCTGATCAGTGCCGTGTTTTTCGGGCGCCGGGTCGCCTTTGTCACCGCCATCCTGAGCGTCATGGCCTATAATTTCTTCTTCCTGCCGCCGCTTTACACCTTCACCATCGCCGATCCGAACAACTGGCTGTCATTCGCCGTCCTGCTGTTCGTGGGCCTGTTTGCCGGCAATCTGGCGGCGCGGGTGCGGGTTCAGGCCGATCTTGCGGCGGCACGGGCAACCGCCATGACCGAGCTGTACCGCTTCACGGGAAAGCTGGCGGGCATCGCCCGGCTCGACGATATCCTGTGGGCCGCCTCCTTTCAGATTGCCTCCATGCTGAAAGCCAATGTCGTGATCCTGTTGCCGAATCCGGTGACCAAAAGCCCCGAAGTGCGCGCCGGTTATCCGCCGGAGGACGAACTCGACGCGCAGGATCTTGCCGCGGCGGCGTGGAGCTGGGGCCATGGTCAGCCCGCCGGACGTCACGCCGAGACCCTGCCCGGCGCCAAGCGGCTTTTCTTGCCCATGCGCACGGGCGAAGGCATTGTCGGCGTCGCCGGACTGCTGCGCCAGGACGAGCGCTCGCTGTTCACGCCGGATGAGAGACGGCTGCTGGACGCCTTGCTCGATCAGACAGCGCTGGCCATTGAGCGTTCGACCCTGGTCGAACGCGCGGACGAGGCGCAGGTCCTGGCCGAAGCCGACAAATTGCGGGTGGCCATGCTGACGTCGCTTTCGCACGATCTGCGCACGCCGCTGGCGTCCATTCTCGGCGCCGCGACAACCCTGATTGCGGGGCAGAAACTTTACGACGCCAGGCAGACCGGCGAATTGCTCGCCACCATCCGGGAGGAAGCCGAGCGCCTGGACCGCTTTGTCGGAAATCTTCTCGACATGTCCCGGCTCGAGGCAGGCGTGTTAGGCGCCAAACCGGAAAGCCTGGACGTCAGCGATCTGGTGGAAATCGCAACCAAGCGGCTTTCCCGCCGTTTGGCGGGACACAGGCTGGAACTCGATTTTCCCCCGGATATTCCCCTTGTCTCAGCCGATGCCTTGCTTCTGGAGCAGGCGATTTTCAATCTGCTGGACAATGCCGTGAAATACGCGCCGGCCGGAACCAGCATTCGCCTGCAGGCGCGTCGCATGGAGAATAGAGTCTTTGTGACGATTTCGGACGAGGGACCCGGGATTCCGCTTGAGGCATTGCCGCACATCTTCGACAAATTCTATCGCGCCAAGGCGGCGGACAGCCGTGCGGCCGGAACCGGCCTTGGCCTGGCCGTGGCGCGGGGTTTCGTCGAGGCTTTCGGGGGCAGTCTGGATGCCGCCAATCGCACCGATCGTAGCGGTGCCATCATGACAATCACGCTTGCGGTTGCAAGTGAATCGGCCGTTGCGCGTGAACCGGACGTTGCCGCCGAACCAGGATCCGGCGATGGCCGCTAATCTGCCAAAGATTCTGATCGTGGACGACGAGCCGCAAATTTTGCGGTTCCTGCGCGCCAGCCTGCCACCCCATGGTTATGCCTGTGTCGAGGCCGCTACGGGCAGCGCGGCCATCAGGGCTTTTGCGGCTGAGCGCCCCGACGCGGTCATTCTGGATCTTGGCTTGCCCGATCAGGATGGATTTGCCGTGATTGAGGCCATTCGTGCCGGCGCGCTGACGCCCATCATCGTGCTGTCGGCGCGGGGCGACGTCGAAGGCAAGGTCAAGGCGCTGGAACTGGGCGCCGACGATTATGTCACCAAACCTTTCGATATGGCGGAATTGCTGGCGCGTCTGAAAGCGGCCCTGCGGCACGGCCTGCAGGCGGTGGGCGAATCGCCCATTTTCCGCACTGGCGCCCTGGCCGTGGATCTGGTCAATCGCCGGGTTCTGGTCGGGGAAAATGAGATCCATCTTTCGCCCAAGGAATATAACCTGCTGCGCTTTCTTGTGGCGCATGCCGGCAAGGTGGTGACGCATCACCAGCTTCTGAAGGAAGTGTGGGGACCGGCCCATGTCGAGGATGTGCAATATCTGCGCGTCCTGATGCGCCAGCTGCGGCAGAAAATTGAACCCGATAATGCCGTGGCGCGGCTGCTGATAACCGAACCGAGTGTCGGCTATCGCTTGCTGATGCAGTCGTAAAATCGCCTTAGGCGTTGGCGCTGCTGATCGCGTCCAGCATGGCGCCCGTCACATCGGCGGTCCTGGCGGTGCCGCCGACATCGGGGGTGAGTATCCCGGCGCTGCAAACCCGCTCCACCGCACCCATCAGGCGGGCGGCGGCGTCATTTTCCCCCAGGAAATCCAGCATCTGCGCCGCCGTCCAGAACGCGGCCACCGGGTTGGCGATGCCCTTGCCGGTGATGTCGAAGGCCGAGCCGTGGATCGGCTCGAACATGGAGGGATAGTTCCGTTCCGGGTTGATGTTGGCGGTGGGCGCGATTCCCAGACTGCCGGCCAGCGCCCCCGCCAGATCCGACAGGATATCGGCATGCAGATTGGTGCCGACAATCGTGTCCAGGCTTTTGGGGTCGCGCACCATGCGGGTGGTGATGGCATCCACCAACATCTTGTCCCAGCTGACATCGGGAAATTCCGCCGCGACTTCGGCCGCGATTTCGTCCCACATCACCATGCCGAAACGCTGGGCGTTGGATTTCGTCACCACCGTGAGACGCCGACGCGGCCGGGCGCGGGCGGTCTGGAAGGCAAAACGCATGATGCGGGTGACGCCGGCCCGCGTGAAGATCGCGGTTTCGGTGGCCACTTCCAGGGGCAGGCCGGCATGGGCCCGGCCGCCATGGCCGGAATATTCGCCTTCCGAATTTTCGCGCACGATCACCCAGTCCAGATCGCCCGGACCGACACCGGCGAGCGGCGAGGTGATGCCGGGCAGGATGCGGGTGGGCCGGACATTGGCGTATTGGTCGAAGCTTTGGCAGATCGCCAGCCGCAGGCCCCACAGCGTGATGTGATCAGGAAGATCGGGGGCCCCAACCGCGCCGAAATATATCGCGTCGAATTTCTTGAGGGTGGCAAGACCGTCTGCCGGCATCATCACGCCATGCTTGCGGTAATAGTCAGAGCCCCAGTCGAAATTCCGGATATCAAAACGCAGATCGCCCAGCCGCTTCTCAAGGGCTTTGAGCACCTGGATACCGGCGCCAATCACTTCCGGACCGATGCCATCGGCGGGAATGGCGGCAATGCTGTATTCGCGCATGACGGTTTCCTAAGGCCCCGGGGGCTGGACCGCAAGTGCGCCGGCGCGCTGCGACCGCGCCAGAACCAGGGTTGCCAGTGCCGAAACCAGGAGCAGGGCGCCGGTAAAGTAAAGGCCGCCCAGGAAGCTGCCCGTCCAGCCCTTGATCCAGCCGATCATGGCGGGGCCGACAAAACCGCCCAGATTGCCAAGCGAATTGATGGTGGCGATGCCCACGGCCGCCGCCGGGCCGGAAAGAAACTGGGTGGAAAGGCTCCACAAAGGCGGCTTGGCGGCGCCGATCCCGATATTGATCATGGTGAGAGCCGCCAGCACACCCAGCAAGGTGAGCGCGATCCCGGCATAGAAAAGCCCCGCCGCGGCCAGCAGGCAGGCCCCCACCACATGCCAGACGCGTTCGCCGCGCCGGTCGGAATGGACCGACCACAGAACCATGGCGATCACCGCGGCGATGCCGGGCACGGCATTGACATAGCCGACCTGCATGGTGGTGAGGCCCAGCTGGGCGATGATCTGCGGCGACCACAGGCCCAGGACATAGAGCCCGGCCGAGGTGCCGAAATAAATCAGGCTGAGCGCCAGAACGCGCGGATCGGTGAGGCCGCGCCATGGGCTGTGCGCTGCGGGCTGGGCGCCTTGCTCGGCAGACAGGACGCCCGTCAGCCAGCCACGCTCCGCATCCGTCAGCCAGCGGGCATTTTCCGGGCGGTCGGTGAGGACAAATAGCACCGCGAATCCCAGCAGCACCGCCGGCGCGGCTTCGACCACGAACAGCCATTGCCAGCCCGCCAGCCCCAGCGTGAAGTGCATCTGCAGCAGCGCCGCCGAGAGCGGCGAACCCAGCGCCGTGGAAATCGGCGCACCCGCCATGAAGATCGCGGTGGCCGCCGCCCGCTTGCGGGCCGGGAACCAGTAAGTGAGATACAGGATGATACCGGGAAAAAACCCAGCCTCGGCCACACCCAGCACAAAGCGCAGGGCGTAAAAGCTGAGCGGACCCTGGACAAAGATCATGGCGCCGGAGACCAAGCCCCAGCTAACCATCACCCGCGCGATCCAAAGCCGGGCCCCGACCTTGTGGAGCACGATATTCGACGGGATTTCGAACAGAAAATAGCCCAGAAAGAAGATCGAGGCGCCAAAGCCGAACACACCCGGCGAAAATCCCAGCGCTTTGTTCATGGTCAGGGCGGCAAAGCCGATATTGACTCGGTCCACAAAGGCGATGAAGTAAAGCAGCATGATAAACGGCATGATGCGCCAGGTGATTTTGCGCAGGGTCGCTGTTTCCAGGTCCGTCACCGGCGCGCTCACAGGAAACGGCCCAGAGTTGCATCCGGATCGGCGGCGAAGCCTTCCAGCACATGCTGGTAGATTTTTATCAGCGCGGCGATTTTTTCGAAGGACAGATCCTTGTTGTACACGGCCCGGCCCACCAGCCCCTGGGGATATTCGATGATGAGAAACTGCAGGTCGCGATAGGCGCTGATTTTCCGGATGTCGGAGGCCTGCTGAATGCCGCTGATGACGGGGGTGGCGCCTTGATTGTCGCCGAGGAAAAAACCTTCCTGGCGCGGGGTGAAATTGAATCGCGGGGTGCAGAAAGGCTGGAGCGGGGCGAAGATTTCGTCATACAGCTCGAAGGCGAGGTCCTGATGCCCGATGCCGTCATAGACGTCGCGGGCCAGCACGGCCAGAAATTCCCGCAGTGGCATGTCACCAGGCAAGCGGGAGTGAATGGCGATGGCGGTGAGAAGATATCCCACCGTGCCCTGGAATTGCGGCCTGATCCGGTCGGCCAGCTGCACGGCGGAAACAACCTCTCCGGTGCCGCACCATTTGGCCAGGGCGATCTGAAAGCCCGCATAACACAGAATGGCCAGGGACAGACGCTGGCTTTTTGCCACCGCCGCAAGTCTTTGCATCAGCGCCTCTTCGATCAGGAAATGCGCCCGGCCGAGAAATGCCTTGTCGCCGCGCTGATCGAAGGGCGGCTGGGACGGCGGCGCGTCTATCAGCTTCCGGTGCCAATAGTCCAGGGTGCGTGACAAATGCTTTTCCAGCCCCTGGCGCTGGAACAGGGCGTAATCGGAATATTGCGCCACGGCCGGCAGGTCGACCGCTGCGCCCCGGACATGGGCGGCATACACGGTTTCAATTTCGCGGCGGATGATCTGTGATGACCAGGCATCGCCGAAATAATGATGCATCAGGACGCCGAGGCTGACATGCCCGTCTTCATCCCGGAAGGCGCGGCAGCGAAAGCCGGTCTGCTCCAAGAGGTTGATGGGCGCCCGGAAAAACTCCGTCAGGGGCGAACCGGGGCGGCTGTCGCGATGCGCCAGCATGTCGGCACGCGAGGCGTCGGCCCGTTGCAGCTTTTCGCCCCCTCGCCGTTCGGGCAGCATCACCGCCGCGCTGTCCTTCATGGCGAGCCGGCTGCGCAGGGCTTCATGGCGGGCGGTCACCGCGGTTATGCTTTGCTGCAGCATCTCCATGTCTGGCGCCCGCCCCAGCGGCAAAAGAAAGGAACCGGTGTACGGTACGAAGGCGGCAAAATTTTCCGCGCGCCAGAGCTGATCGACCCTGACGGGGAGCGCACCGGAGGGGTGCGCCAAATCCTTGAGTTTCAAAATTTCCCGCGCCCGATTTTCGATATCGGGGCCGGAATAGCGCAAAATGTTTTCCAACGCCTGTCCCTGTTGCCGGTGAGCTTACCGTTTTCCGGGCGGCGCTGTCAGCAGCCTCGCGTTGCAACCCATGGGCGAGGTGCCGGGCGCTTGGGATAACTGCATCGCTCGACTAGAGTGGCGCGCCGGGAGGAGTTCCATGGACCGTGCCGCCGCGCCGCGAAGCGCTATCGTCCTGCCCTATTATGGCTGGTATGTTCTGGCGGCTTCGGCGGTGACGGAAATGCTGGTGACCGGCGCGACGGCCTACGCATCGGGGCTTTTCGTTATTCCACTCGAGTCGGAATTCGGTCTTTCACGCGCCGATGCCAGCAGTTCAGTGCCGATCCTTTTTCTCGGCAGCTTGTTTTTCTCGCCCTTTGCGGGTCGGATACTCGACCGTTATCCCATCCGATGGGCCATCGGCGCGGGGGCCTTCTGTTTTTCGCTGGCGCTGGCCGTTGTCGGCCTCACGCATAATCTCTGGATCATGACTTTGGCGCTGCTCCTACCGGCGGCGATGGGCGTTACCATTCTGGGGCCGATGACCACCGCAACCCTGGCATCACGGTGGTTCTTCAAACGTCGGGGCCTGGCTCTGGGCATCGCGGCCGTCGCCACCTCGGGCGGCGGTTTTGTTGTCGTGCCTTTATTGAGCAAGGCCATACAAGTGTATGGCTGGCACAACGCCCTTGTGGGTGAAGCGGTTTTGATGTTCCTGGTGATTACGGCTCTGGCAATATTTGTCCTGCGGGATAACCCTTTCAAAATGGGCCTTGCCGATCATTCCGAAAATAAAGGCCGCACCGATGGCGCGCAGTTTCTGAACCCGAATGGGCCGGAAATCGCCGGCCAAGCGATACCCTGGCATGGGATTCTGCGCCACCGCGGCTTCTGGGCGCCGAGTCTTTTGATCGCCATCATCTCGGCCGTCAGTCAGACGATTGTTGTTTCCGCGCCCCCCTACGGACATCAACTGGGATTTACCCTGGCCGCATCCGCGTTCCTGATATCCGGCTTTTCGGTGGCCGCGGCCGCGACAAAGATAGCCGCCGGCGTGATGGCGGACTTGTGGAATACACGAATCCTGCTTTTTGCTACCGCGCTTTTCATGCCGTTGGCATTGGCGAGTCTATTTTTCTTCGCGAATTATGGAGCAATTTTGGCGGCATGCTGCCTGGCGGGCATAGCCCTGGGCGGCGTCCTTCCCACCTCAGCCTCGCTGATCGCCGCCCGCTTCGGCGCGGCGCGCTTCGGATCGGTGATAGGATGGACCTATGTCCTGGTTTTCGGCTCCACGATCGCGGCAGTGCGATTCATGGGGTCGGTGTTCGATCATACCGGCAGTTACCATCCGGCTTTTGCGGCTCTTTTGGTGTTTTCAATTCTGGTCTGGCTGGTTTGCCTGGTGATCGATACGCGGGCTGGCAAAGCATGATTGCGTTCCTTTTATGGAACACCCTGTTCGCGCTGCGCCGGTCCCCAGCCTTGCAACCGCTATACTATTGAGTTGCCGCGCATTTACGGTTTCTTTTATCGCTTAGCCGCTCAGTCAGAAAAAACATGACACAACCGGACCAACCGCGAAGCCCAGCCTGGATTGGGCGGCACCGGCGCGCGCTGATGATCGGCGTTCCCGCCCTGGCCGCGGCCGTTATTCTGGTGGCCTATCTGGCCGGAAGCGGCACCATCTCCACCGATGACGCCATGGTGCAAAGCGCGCGGGTGAATATCAGCGCCGATGTCTCGGCCCGGCTGGAAGCCATTTATGTCCATGATAATCAACTGGTGCGGGCGGGAACGCCGCTGTTCAAGCTGGATGGCCGCCGCTTTGAAGTCGCGGCGCGGGAGGCAGAAGCGCAATTGGCCTCTGCCCGCCTGAAAATTCAGTCCCTGCAGGCCAGCTATCGCGAACGTCTGGCTGACCAGACCGCGGCGGAAAACACCCTCGCGTTCCAGCAGCAGGAATATGAAAGGCAGGTCAAACTGGCGGCGGCCGGCATTTCATCGCACTCCCAATTGGAGCAGAGCGCCCATGATCTGGCTTCGACACGGCAGAAGCTTGAGGCGGCGCGGGCCCAGTCCGCCAGCGCTTTTGCCGACCTGTCGGGAGATCCGTCCGCGCCGCTGGAAAACCAGCCCGGCGTGAAACAGGCGCAGGCCGCTTTGGACCGCGCCAATCTGGAATTGTCCGACACCATGGTGCGGGCGCCAATTGACGGCGTCGTCACCAAGGTCGAGCAGCTTCAGGTGGGTGACTTTGTTGAGGCCGCCACGCCGCTCTTTGCCCTGGTGTCGGCCAAGAATGTCTGGCTGGAAGCCAATTTCAAGGAAACCGATCTTGCCGGCATCAGGCCGGGACAAGCGGCGAGTTTCACGCTCGATACCTATCCGGGCGAGAAATTCAATGCCACGGTGCAAAGCGTCAGTCCCGGCACCGGCTCCAGTTTTTCGCTGTTGCCGCCAGAAAACGCCACCGGCAACTGGGTCAAGGTGGTGCAGCGCTCGCCGGTGCGGCTGTCGATAGACAGCAAGCCGGAAAATCTGATGGCGGGCATGAGCGCGGTGGTGACCATCACGATCGGGCAACACGGCAAATGACGGACGGCGCCGATTTCGCGGCAATCCCCAATCGCGGGCTGATCACGGTTTCGGTGATGCTGGCGACGGTCATGTATGCGCTGGATTCCACCATAGCCAATGTCGCGCTTCCCCATATCCAGAGCAGCATGGCCGCGACCCAGGACCAGGCGGTATGGGTGCTGACGTCTTACATTGTGGCGGCGGCGGTGATGTATCCTTTGACCGGCTGGCTGGCCAATGCCTTTGGCCGCCGCGAAGTCTTTCTGGTGTCCATCAGCGTCTTTGTCGCCGCCTCCGCCTTATGCGGGATTGCGACATCGCTGAACCAGCTTGTCCTGTTCCGGATTATCCAGGGCGCGGGCGGCGCGGCGCTGGTGCCGCTGTCGCAGGCCATCCTGCTGGAAATCAATGCGCCCAAGGATTACGGAAGGGCGATGTCGGTCTGGGGTATCGGCGCCACCCTGGCCCCCGTTCTGGGGCCGGCGCTGGGTGGCTGGCTGACGGACAATTACAGCTGGCGCTGGGTATTCTATATCAATCTGCCCATCGGGCTCATCGCCTTTGCCGGGCTTTTTCTCAGCCTGCCGGCCAGCCGCAATTTGCACGCGGCGCGATTTGATTTTTTCGGCTTTGCCGCTCTCAGTCTGGCCATCGCCGCTTTCCAGCTGATGCTGGACCGGGGACAATTGCTGGACTGGTTTTCCTCCACTGAGATTATGAGCGAGGCGACGGTTGCGGCATTTTGCTTCTATGTCTTTGTGATCCACATGCTGTCCAGCAATGCGCCATTCGTCTCGCCGGCGCTTTTCCGGGACCGCAATTTCGCCACCGCCAATCTGTTCCTGTTCCTGATCGGCATTGTGCTGTTCGCCACCCTGGCATTGCTGCCGCCGCTGCTGCAGAACAAAATGCATTATCCCGTGGTGCTGGCGGGGCTGGTGATCGCCCCGCGCGGCGTCGGCACCATCCTCGGCATGTTGCTGGTGGGGCGTCTGGTGCCGCGTTTCGATGCCCGCCTCATCATGGTGGCCGGACTTGGCTTGACGGCCTATTCGCTGTGGCTGATGACGCATTATTCGCTGCTGATGGACAGCGGACCCGTGATCATCGCCGGATTGTTCCAGGGCGCGGGGATCGGCGCCGTCAATGTCTGCTTGTCCGCCGTAGGTTTTATCACTTTGCCGGCGGCGCTGCGCAATGAGGGAACGGCGATCTCGAACCTGATCCGCAATATCGGGGCGGCGATCGGAATTTCGGTGCTGGTGTTCCTACTGACCCGCAACAGCCAGCGCCTGCATGCGTCCTTGGGCGAACATATCACAGCCTATAATATCGCCGGCAATCCGGCCGCGGCGGCGGCGCATATGACCGCCGCCACGACAAAAGGCCTGATGATGCTGGACAATATGATCAGCGATCAGAGCGCCATGATCGCCTATATCGATGACTTCCGGCTGATGATGGTCCTGACGCTGTTGACCATTCCCTTCATCCTGCTGTTCCGCCGGGCCAAGCTTTGAGGCACGCGCGGGTCCTGGCAACTTTTGGCACGGCTTTGCTGCTTGGCGCCTGCACGGTCGGTCCGGACTTCGTGCCGCCAAAGGCGCAAACCGCCGCGACCTATGGCGGCCCTGGCGATGCCGCCCTGTCCGGGGAGCAGCAACTGGCGCTGGGCCAATCCCCCGATGGCGAATGGTGGAAGCAGTTTCACGCCCCGGCGCTGGATGGGCTGATCGCCGAGGCAGCGCGGAACAACCGGGACGTTGCCGCCGCCAGGGCGCGATTGGCGCAGGCGCAGGAGGATCTGCGCGCGGCCGGCGGGGCCGCATTGCCGCAACTGTCCCTGGGCGCCGCGGTTGGTGAGCAGAATTACAGCGTCGGCTTGCGCACGCCGCTGAGCGTGACGCTGCCGCCCTTCACCTATTACGGGGTGGCACCAAGCCTGACTTTGCCGCTGGACCTGTTCGGCGGCACCAGGCGGACGGTGGAACGCAGCGCGGCGCTGGCGGATTATCAGAAATACGAATTGCAGGCAGCGATGCTGTCGCTGTTCGCCAATATCGCCGCCGAGGCGCTGCGCAATGCCGGGGCGCGCGCCCAGATCGCCAATCTGCAGGAAGTCGTCAAGGGCGACCAGCGCAATGTCGCGCTGGTTCAGGCGGCGCTGGATGCCGGATCGGCAACGCGGACGCAGCTTCTGAGTGTTCAGAGCCAGTTGGCGGCCGACCGCACTTTGTTGCCGGATTTCCGCCAGGCGGAAGCGGTTTCCCGCCATGCCATGGCGGTGCTGGCGGGCGCGCCGGCGGCAAGCTGGACCATGCCGCTGCTGGCGCTGGACGATTTCACCCTGCCCCCCAGAATTCCCGCCGGCCTTCCGTCCGACCTGATTCACCAGCGGCCGGATATTCTAGCGGCGGAGGCGCAGTTGCACATGGCGAGCGCCGCCATCGGCATCGCCACCGCCAATCTCTATCCCCAGATAACCCTGAGCGCGACGCTGACGCGCCAGGGGCTGAGCCCGGACTCGCTGTTTTCCGGAACGCCTAATATCTGGAACGTCGCGGCGGGCCTGACGGCGCCGCTCTTCAATGGCGGCGCCTTGAGCGCCGAGCGCCGCGCTGCGGTCAATGCCTATCAGGCGGCGTTGGCGGATTATGAGAAAGTGGTTCTGGCCGCGTTCGGCCAGATCGCCGACGGCCTTGCGGCGCTGGCCAATGACGCCGACAAGATCGCCGCCGAAGAAGACGCGGTGCGGACCTCGGCGGACGCACTCGATCTGGCGCGGCGTTCCTATGAGGTGGGAAATTCTGGTATTCTGGATGTCATAGATGCCGAACGCCGCTTCGCGGAGGCCAGTCTTGGCGCCTCCCGGGCGCGGGAACAACGGCTGCTGCATACCGTTGACCTGTATGTGGCGCTGGGCGGCGTCAAGATGCCGGAGGACCCGGCGCCGGAAGAGCCGGAAAAATCATGCTGCAGCTATTGAGCCCGTCGAAAGGATCATCATGAACACCCAGTCCGCGGAACAGCGTGTTTTCGCCCTGGCCAGGAAAATGCTGCCGGGGGCGGCAAACCTGACCATTACCGGCGACATGGATCTGCTGACCGATCTCAATGCCGATTCCCTGTCGCTGGTGTCGCTGATCTTCGCCATCGAGGAGGAATTCGGGCTGGAATCAACCGAGCTGGGCGCCCTGGTGACCGAAAGCCGGACCATCGGCGACCTGGTGGCGGCGGTCGAACGCCGCGACTGATCAGCCAAGGTTGAATTTGGCGGCAATGGCGCGCCGGTCTAGCTTCAAGTTCGGCCGCAGCATGCCGTTCGCGGTTGAAAATGGCGTGTCGGCGAACAATACCTCGCTGATCTGCGCCGCCCTGGTGGATTTCATGCCGCGCACAAAATCGCGCACCCGGGCGCGGGCCTCCTCGCCCGCCGGCGGGTTGAGCGCCGCAACACAGGTCAGAGTGGGCGCGCCGGGCTTTAAAAAGACCGCCGCCTGCGCGACATCGGGGCAGCCGGCCAGTTCCCGTTCCACGATTTCAGGATGTATCTTGTAGCCGCCGGCGGTAACGATCAGTTCCTTTTTCCGGCCCAGCAGATAAAGATAGCCATCGGAATCCAGCTTTCCGATATCGCCGGTGGCGATCCGGCCGGGGCTTATGAATGTGCGCTCATTCTCGCCCTCGGCGCTCTGGAAATAGTGTTTCGTCAGGGTTTTTCCGCGCTTGACGATCACCTCCCCCTCATCGGTGAATTCCAGCGTCACGCCGCGCAGCGGCCTGCCGACCGAGCCGTATTTTTTTGATCGCGCCGGCCGCCAGGTGAGCGAACCGGTTTCCATCAATCCGTAGGATTCACACAGCGGCAATTGCAGGCCGTCAAAAAACGCAACCACTTCGTGCTTGATCGGCGCCATGCCGGTGATGAGAAGCCGCATCTTGCCGCCGAACTGCTGGTAAAATTCCGCGAACAGAATTTCCGCCAGCGCCCGGCGCAGTCCCGCTATGGGTATCAGGGACAGCAGGAGGCTGAGAAACCGCCAGCGTTTCTTTTTTGCCGCCGGAAAATTGACGTAACGCGTATAGGCCATCTGGAAATACATGGGCGGCGCTATCAGGAGAGTGGGCTGCATCTGCTTGATGGCGGCGGGAAGCTGAAGATAGTCGGTGATCACGATGTCGCAATCGCAGAATAACGACGTGTAATACAAGGTCCGCTGCTGGAAATTCGACATCGGCATGAACAGCAGCAACCTGTCGCTTGATGTCACGCCGATCTGTTCCAGAATGGGCAGCAATGTCTCTTCCGCGCCTTCCCGGCTGATGACCAGTCCTTTGAGGCCGCCGGCCGAACCGGATGAGAAAGACAGACTCAAGGCATCGCTGTCGGGATCCGCCGGCCGCGGGATGGCGCGGACCCCGTCATTGTCGGCATCGATCATGGCGATATAAGGCTGCCTGTCGCGCAGCGCGCTGTTCTTGGAAATGAGAAGCAGGCTGATTTGATGGCGGTCCAGCAGGTCCCGGTCGATCTTGCCGGCGAAGTCATCGGTAAAAGGCACCGAAACCGCGCCCATCTCGATCATTGCCATGTCATAGACCAGCCAATGATAGGAGTTGGGCGCGAAAACGCCGACCCGGCTGCCGGCAGCCACGCCCCAACTCCGCAAATTCTCCAGCGCACGCGCAATATCGTGCGCAAGAAGCGCATAGGGGTGTTTGGTGACCTTGCCCCGCTCGAACATATAAACCGCGGCCCGCTTGGTCGGCAGGCTGGCAACCACCTCGCCAAGATTCATTATTCTTCCTAATTGGCCGGGTTCAGCGCTGCAGAGCGGTCATACCCAAGGTTGCATCCTGAGGTTTATACAACGATATAGACCCAGTTGTCATTCTGACGTCAATGTTAAATGACCAATGGGCAGCAAAAATAATCGCAGACATGATTTTCGAGTTGGCGCCCGCCGCCAACTCATCCCATCATACTGATTTTTCGCGATACCCTGTCCGCCCATGCCTGGGTGGTGGACACCTCACTGTAAATGGAAGCTATTCCCATCACGCTGCGGTGCACCTGATCGAAAGAAATGCCGTCCACGCCCCGGCTGAACGACGCGTCGGCAAGATACGTAAAGACGTGGCATCGGCCATAGCCTTCCACCAAGGTGGAGAGGCACGAGGTTTCCCCAAATAACCCCGCCAGCACCAATTCCCCGCTGTGGTGCGCCATCTGGGCAAATTCGCTGCTGGCATAACAGGACGGGAATGCACGCTCGAAAATCATGTCGGAGCGGCGGGGCCGGATGTCGCCAATCCAGGAAGGATAGGCCCGGGTCGCCAGAAAGGAAGTCGATGGCGACATATGCCGCACAAATGCCACCGGCAGACCATGCTGTCTGGCATGTTCGAGCGCGGTGCCGCATTTTTCCAGCGCCGCAAGAAAGTTCTTACGGCCGGGATCGGCCTCTGTCCCGGACGGCTGGTCGTTGTTCATATCCACCAGCACAAGGGTGGGTAATTCCCAACGCTCTTTGAAATTCAGGGAATTTGAAACGGCTCCCATCGCGGCCTACCTTTTCTTCACGGATGGCTGGGTGACCGGGCGCGCGGAGGATTGCTCCAGAATTCCCGGAACATCCCAGCGTCCTTCCGGCCGGATTATGACATAGGGCGGTGCGCCGATGGTGACGGCATCCGGGTCGCGCGGGACGTCGGCGACGATCTCGACATAGTCGAAATCGGAAAACACGAAGCTTTGGCCGCCTTCCATCACGCGAAAGCCGAAGCGGCTCCAGAAATTGACCAGCCGCTTCTGGGAATGGCCGTAAATTCTTGTATAGCCCTTTTTCTGGCACAACCGGAAAGCAGCCCGCACCAGCTGAAACGCCGCGCGGGTCTTGCGGAATTCCGCGCGGATGGCCAAGCGCTCGATTTTCGCGAAATCGGCAAAGTAGCGCACCCGCAGGCATCCTGCCGGCTCCTGGCCGACATAGCCCAGCAGGTGGCTGGCGGCGAGATCGTTGCCGTCAAATTCCTCGTCATAGGGGCATTGCTGCTCGCCGATATAGACCGCGCTGCGGATCGCGGCCACCCGAATCAAGTCCTCGAAGGTTCTGGCCAGGGTGACGCCGATCTCGCCCACCCCGGCGTCGGGGGAATAGCTGTCATAAAGCGGCTTTTGCGGCGCACGGGAGAAAACCCACAGATGCGGCGCTTCAATGCCACTGACAGTTGTGCCGAGCTGGAAGCCCAGGACCTGGTTAAAGCGCGTCCCGGCCTCGGTGACGGTACGGTTATACATGGCGACGCCGGCATATTGGGGTGCCGCAATCTGGTCCATGAACAGCGCGAGGCCGGCGGCCAAGGGCCCGGGGGCCAGAACGCACCACATGTAAATGCCGGCCGGACGTTCCCCGGGTTTGGCGATGAACCGGACATCGGGGTTGCGCGTGTTAAGTGCGTCCAGAGCCAGCAGCTGCAGCCCAAGGGCATTCAGCGGCAACATTGCGAAAAAGCCTTCCCCGGTAGGGGCATCTGGATTAAACTTGGACTTGCGTGCAACCGCAAACAGGCAATCAGGATTGTGACGCAAAACCCGCTGGACGTCGGCTGTCGCCGCCAATCCGGGAACAGCGAGACGAGCGCGCGCCATCAGCTGTTCAACGACTTGCGCCGTCGGACGAAACAGCACCAAGTGCTTGGCAACCCTGCTGGCGTCCAGTTCGTCTATTTTATATTTGCCGAAACGGTCATTAATAGGTTCGTCACCAGGGACCGCCCGCATTACTGCTTCTGTCATAGCGTCCTACCGGATTTTTAACTGATGAAAAACCATACGGACTCAACGCGCGGAGATATGCAGTTTACGGAAGAACGGGGTGTTCTCTACGGGGAACGGGCCCTGCAAACCGCCCGCAAAGGCGCGCCGGACTGGGAATCTATCCACATCTCTCTCGAGGTTATCCGCAAGGGCAGCTTCCGCGCGGCAGCGGAACACCTTGGAACTTCGATCAATGTGCTGCGCCGGCGAGTCGATGAACTGGAGCGCAGCCTGGGGATAAAGCTGCTGACCCGCCATGTCGATGGCGTGCGCGTGACATCCGAAGGCGAAAAGATTTTCGAGGCGGCCAAGAAAATGGAGATCGCCTCCTATGAACTGGTCAAGGCCGGCGAACAGACCAATATTCATTTGTCGGGAGAAGTCCGGCTGGCGGTGACCGAGGGCCTAGGCACCTTCTGGATCGCGCCATGGCTGGTCGAATTTCAGCGCGCCAATCCCAAGCTTCTGGTGGACCTCCACTGCGCCATGAAATCAGCCGACGTGCTGCGGATGGAGGCGGATGTCGCAATCCAGATCACCCGGCCCACCGCGCCCGATTTGCGCATGGTCAAGCTTGGCCGCCTGCATTTCATGTTTTTTGCATCGCCAAGTTACATCGAGACCTTCGGTCGCCCGAAGAATGTGTCCGACCTTATCAACCATCGCATCCTGCTTCAGTCCGATGATAACGTGCAGTGGCGCGAAGCCTATAATCGGCTATTTCCCGGCATTCCCGCCAGCGACCTGGTTTCGCTGCGCACCAATGTCAGCAGTGCAAATTACTGGTCCATCGCCAAAGGCGGCGGCATCGGTATCCTGCCCACCTACGCGCAATGGATCGGAGCACCTCTTGTCCCTCTCGATCTGGATGCGATCCATGAACATATCGACATCTGGATGACCTATCACCCGGATGCCAAGAATATTCCGCGGGTGGCGCGCCTGATCGAATGGGTGATCCAGTCTTTCTCGCCGGAGAAATTTCCCTGGTTTCGGGATGAATTTGTCCACCCGCTCAAACTGATGGAACATTACCCGTCCTACGCATTGCCGGGACTATCCTCGGCCTTTCCGCATCGCCGGCCTTAAGGCCTCCTTAACAAAAATTAGCGGTGTCACCGCCCTGTTAGGAATTTGTTTACCGGACAAATTCTATACCCGTTTACCGGGAATTGACCCGCGCTGGTCAAAAATGGGGCATGAATGTCATTGCGACCGCAAGAGCTTTCAATCAGCGCGCCCGCTCCGAGCATTGGCACCAGGCCTGCGATCCGACACTCGCATTCAGCGAAGCCTGGTATACCGATCTGCTCGCGATCTGGCGGGGAAAGGCCGCCGGCCGCAACATGCCGGCGCGGTCGCAAATGACCGCGCGCGACCTGAAGGACTATCTGCGCAATATCATTCTGGTGCAGCGTGAGGATGGCGATCCGCCCCATTATCGCTGGCGGTTGATCGGCACCAGCGTCACCGAGGTGATCGGCCATCACACCGGCAAATTGTTCGAAGACAGTGTTCCCGCCGCGCATTTGCAGCGCTGGAACGATGCCTGCTCCATGATCCTGGAAAGCGAGCAGCCCTGGCGTTTCATCGGCCGCGTCCAGATCAATGGACGGGAATATCTGAAGGCTGAAAATCTCTATTTGCCTTTGTCGGACGATAATGGCGTTCCCAGTTTCGTGATGGGCCTGCTGCGCTACCTTCCCCGGCATCAGGACAATGAGGCCTTTTCGGAGGACGAGATTTTCTCCCTCCCGGGCGCGCTGCTCTAGCTACCGGGCAAGCGGCTTTAGCGTCCCGCGCCACGCAAAATCCGTCGCCGCCACGTCCGCTATCGCCCCAGGATTATCGATGCGGCGCGCGAAAACCTTCGAAATGGGCGTTCCGTAAACGGAACGCCCATTTCCTCGCCCGGAACATACAGTTTCATACAAATCCAATAGCCTGACCCATACAAAGTGACGGTAGCGGCGAGCGTTCTCTTCGCCATTAGAATGGGGCAGTTTCATGAGGCAGAGCGAGCAAGCATCGCCGCCTTCGCATATCGGTGGCGGCAGCCATCCCGCCATGATGAGTGGCCTGGACGCCCGCACCGTCACCGGGCATGTCAAATGGTTCGACAGTGCCAAGGGCTATGGCTTTGTGAAGCCGTCCGACGGTGAGGCCGATATTTTGCTGCACCAGAGCTGCGTGCGGCACTCCGGCTTCAAGACCATCCGGGAAGGCGCCACGGTGGTGTGTGAGGCTGTGCCGGGTCCGCGCGGGCTGCAGGCGACAAAAGTCGTCTCACTGGACAATTCCACCGCCCAGGCCCCGCCGGCCGTCTCTGACCGGCAAAAACGCGGTGTCACCGAACCGCACGGTCCGGCATTCGAGGCGGTCGTCAAATGGTTCAACCGCGCCAAGGGCTACGGCTTTGTGTCGCGCGGCCCCGGCACACCCGACATTTTCGTCCATATGGAGACTCTGCGCCGCTGCGGCATCGCGGAACTTCGCGAAGGCCAGATGGTGAGCGCAAGATTGGGCGATGGGACCAAAGGCGATATCGCGGCCTATGTCGCGCTGATCCTGGAATAGCGGTCGGCATTCTGCCGGACGACGTCGTTGGGCGATTCCAGGAACACCTGTATTGCCCAACGCACCATCATTGGAAATTGGTGCGGCTTGGTTACCGGTGCCGGACGACCTTGCCCTCGGCCTCAAGGCCGGTGACGTATAAATGGCATTCCCGCAGCACATCGAAGTAGCGTACCGTCGGCATCGTGCCGATGACGAAGGGATTGGGCTGATCGGGCTGCAGCCGGGCATATTCGGTCTTGAAGGCGCCATCGTCCTGGGCCGGATGATTGCTGATATAGCCGTCGATTTTTTCTTCAACCGCGATTTTCGCCAGACGGATCATGGAGAGGTCATAGGCCTTGTCCATTGCCGGGCCGAGGTCGTTGGAGCCGGTGCCGCCGATGAAAAGCATTTTGCGCGTCTTGCCGTGATCCCGCACCGGCAACAGCATCGAAACCGTGCCGGGCGTATGACCCGGCGTGATGTAGAGCGTCAGGGTTTCATCGCCCAGAGTCAGTTGCTGGCCATCGGTCACATCCATATCGTGCTTGGGTGAAGTCGCGCGGGCGCCCGGCTTTGCTGCGTTATCCAGCGCCATTTTCCAGTCGGCCGGGCTCATCAGCACATGGGCGCCGGGGATCTTGGCCTGCAGCTCGGCGCCGCCGCCAGAATGGTCGGAATGGCCATGGGTGATGATGATGTATTTGATGTCCTGTGGACTCAGGCCCAGCTTCTGAAGGCCACCCATGATATAGTCGTCCGCTTCCTGGGCATTATCCAGCGTGTCTATTAGGATAAGGCCCTGGCTGGTTCTTACCGCCCAGGCCGCGACATTGCCCGTACCGATATTATAGACATTGTCGAAGACACGGGTGGGCGGCAGATCCCTGACCACATTCTTGCGGGCGGTGAGCTGGTCGGGGTAGCAGAACAGCAAGGCCGGATAATCCCAACCTTCTTCCTGGAACGCCTCGGCGCGGGCCTTGGCCAGATGCGACTGCGGCGTGTCCTCCAGCGCCTGCGTGCTGCCGCTGAAGGCAAGATACGCCAGACTGCCGGCAATGCAGGTCAGAATTTTGGTTTTCATGAATTTCTCCCACCCAAAGGGGCTCACAGTCAGGTGGCAAGCAGCCTGACGGCATCGCGGCCGTGCCTCGAGATTACAGCAAGAGAGCCGCCCAGGAAGGCCAAGGGCGCATTTTACCGACAGAATATGTTGCGGCAAGAAGAGCCCGCGGCTGCGCGCGGATCATGGGGGGGTGCTGCACCGCCTAATTGTCGCCCGGCTCGCGATATACCGTGACGCCGCCATCGGCATCGCGGCGCGCATGGTCTTCCTGCTCTTCCCGGGCGCGGTCGGCATAGCCATCATTGTATGCCCGATCACGGGCGCGATCGTCCACAGCGGCCTGGTGATCGCAATCCTGGTCTCGCGCCACGGCGTTGCCGGCCACGCCACCCACCACGCCGCCGACTACGGCGCCGACGATGCTGTGCGAAGCAAGGCCGCCGATGGCCGCGCCGCCAACGGCGCCAACGGCGGTGCCGGTGTCATGGCTGTGGCCGCTGCAATCATCCGCGAAGGCGGCGCCAGCGCCGCCAATGGTCAGAAATGTCGAAGCGAGGGCGATCAAGACGAGGCGGTTCATGGCGGTCTCCTGGTTCAGGGACAAAGCGGGTTGCAGAAGAAACGTCCGGGCCGCCGCTATGTTCCGGATGAGCTGCGCATTTGCTGCGGCTGGAGGAAGGTTTTTGCGGTGGAATATGGCCAGGAGGCCACGGAGCTGTTGGCGGCGATGCGACAAGACCCGGACGGAGGCTGCCGGGAATTACTTGCTGCCGCGCCTGGCGATTTTTTGCTCGTCCGCCAAGACGCGCTTCTTGATCGCGATGCGGGACGCTTCACGGTCCGCTGCCTCTTTGGCGAGGCGCAGGGCGCGCAGCTTGATGGTCTTGACGTCAGAGGCGGCGCGTTCTTCCGCCAGCCCATTCTTGACCAGGGCGGTGCGCTTTTCCCAGGCCACAAAATATGTGTCCGCGGCCCGGCGGGCGGACTTCTTGTCTTCGGGAGAGCGGGGCGCATTCTCCGTCATGGGATTTCCTTGAAAAAACGGGCGGCCGCCGGAACCGGCAGCCGCCCGCATCGGAGATTAGACCGACTGCAGATTGGCAGCCTTTGAGCCCTTAGCATCCGGCTGGATGTCGAAGGAAACCTTCTGGCCTTCCGCAAGCGTACGCATGCCCGCCGCTTCGAGAGCCGAGGCATGGACGAACACGTCCTTGCCGCCGCCGTCCGGCGAGATGAAACCAAAGCCCTTGCTGGAATTGAAAAACTTCACGGTACCGATCGTCATTGTATTTTCCTTAGTCGTAATGTTCCGCTGTGCGATATGCACAGACGGTCGTGGAAACGAGAACATCGGGGCCTAAGGAAGTTTTTCGGTTCGTCCGGCGCGCTGGAAGCGGGTCAGAAAGACAGAAGCGCTTCGCCGGACTTAAGACGCAAGAACCACGCGGCGGATGCTATAGGCCAAAAACCCCATATTCACAAGGTCTATGCCTCGATCCGGGCAACCCCGGGCCGGATTTGATGCGGGAACGCCGGGTAGCGGCATGAAATCATCAGCTTAGTGCAGGGCTGGCACCACCCGGCAGTCACCCTTATAGGCATCAAAAACAGTCCCCGGAGGGCAGGATCGTTTGCGGAAGGAGGGCGCGGCGGCATGCGGTGCCGTGGAACCCGGCTGGCGGACAAGACAATGCGGGCCAATGCAAGGCGGCAGTGACAGCGTCGGGTTTGCAATCTGCCCAAACGCGGCCGGCGCCGTCAGCGTCAGGACAAGGATGAGGAGTGTGCCGCGCTGCATGATCGTTAAACCCATACGCTCCACCAGCGGTGCGCCGCAATCAGGGCCCAGACACCTTCCACAAGTCCGAAAGGCCAGGCGCCCTGGAGAAAGCCGTAGGCCGAGCCCAACAGGCAGGAGGCCGCAAAAGCAAGGACGAACCACGGGCTTTTCTTTTCGCAGGCATAGCAGATCAGCATGGCGGTGACCGCGAACAGGCCAAACAGGGTCAAACCGCTCATGGCAAGGCGGTAAGCCAGCTTGCCAGAACCGCCTGCCCGCCTTTTCCGGATGCCGCGCCATATTCCCGCGCCGGGGCGCGCAATTGCGGGGTTGAGATGCCTTTTGTTAGCGGGCCGCCCAGCACGGTCAGCAGATCGGGTGCCGGAATGCCCCGGAGTTCATCCGGTCCCATGTCGCAACAGCAGATGGCATAGACGGCGGCTTGCAGCGGCGCTTCAAAGCCGCCCAGATCCTCGAACCCGACATGGCGGATGGCCAGAAGCGTCTTGGTGATGCTGGTCATCCGCCATCAGGAGATTCTGCTCAGGCAAAATAGCTGTCATCCAGCAGCATGTCCTCGTAAAAGGCGCCGAACTTCATGCCGGGATCGCGAATGTGGATCTCCAGCACCCAGAGCAGCGGCGACGGCGTGAAATCCACCGTGTTCATGGGCCCGTCATAGACGGCGGCGTGGGGGAAATCCGAGATGCGGTGACCGGAAAGGTCAAGATTGAGTTCCCAACCCACTTTTTCCGCCTCGACCGTGGCATAGTCATAGAGAAGTTTTCCAGTCGCCTTTTCCTTTTCCCATTTCTTGCGCACCTTGTGAAACAGGGTACGGGCATCGATGGCGCATTGGGCATAGGCCGGATTGCTTCCGGTGAGAAAAGTATCTCCGCCATCGCCTTCCCATTTCTCCAGCACCGGACCGATATCAATCAGGAAAATATCGTCCTTGCCCAGCACAATGCCCGGATCGGAGGGAGCCCCGAAAGTCTTGGTGGTGTTGCTGCCGAAGCGCACAAAAACATCGTGCCAGCCCTGCACCATGCCATGACCCGCCAAAATGTCCTTGGCCATCTCTACAGCGTCTTCTTCCACCATGCCGGGCTTGCAGCGTGCCGCGATCTCATGGATCGCTGTGCGGGTGATGCCCCGCACCGCCAGCATCTTTTCAACCGTAAAGGCGGTCCCGGTTCTTTCCAAACCCGCCTGGACACTGTCAATTTTTTCAGCGACAGCAGACATAATCATTCTCCTTCTTCTGTTGAACTTATTCGCACGAGTCCACTTCCAGTCCATTGTGGTCCGCCGTCAGAACGATGCGGCATGACAAGCGTTCGCCGTCCAAGGCCTTCAGGTGGGCCAAAAGGCGCAATTCGCGCTTTTCGGGTGGCGCCAACTGAACCGCCCATTGCGGCGGAAATGCTACCTTGCACGTGCCGCAGGCACCCTTGCCGCCGCACACCGCCAGAAGTGGAAGGCCTGCCCGCTTCAGCGCCGCCATGAGCGCTTCGCCTGCAAAGGCTTCGACTTCACGAGGCCGGCCGGCATCCCATAGCGTCACAGCGACACGCTGTGCCGGTGGCGCGGCGTCCGGCAAGATTTCGCCGGACGCCGGGTGGGAAACATATTCCACCACCTGCTCCACGAATTATTCCGCCGCCGCCGCCACCGGGGTGGAGAAGCGGTCATGCTCCAGCTGCAGGTCCTGACGGATCGTCGCCGAGGCGGAAGGCTGGTGTTTGTAGAAAGACAGGATCCAGGCAATGCCGATGGCGAGATAGACCAGGAACATATAAGGGAAATACAAAACCGGTGCCGGCGGCAGGGGATAGACCGAGCCCACCGCCGGAATGGCCAGAAGCAGCAGCGAGGCGGCGCAGCCAAGCTTGTCGCGGGTTTTTAGTTCGCCCAGTTTCTTCAGATAGACGGGTGCCGCGACGGTAATCAAGCCATACGCCACCACAAAACCGAATGCCGCGCAGGTGCCGACATAGTTGAACAGATCCAACGGCGCGACGTGATTGAGGATGGCAATCGTCGGGATGCCGAAGGCCAAAAGCGCCATCAACGTCACGGCAATATGGGGCGTCTCATTCTTGTCATGGGTATCGGCGGTGGCCGAATGAAACAAGCCATGACGTCCCATCGCAAAAATAACCCGCGAACCGGCATTGATGCAGGACAAACAGAGCGCGAAAAAGCTCACCATTGCACCCAGCGAAAGCGGGATTTGCAGCAACGGCACATGGGCGAGCTGCGCCATGACATTGAGCGGCGCGTCGATTTTGTCGAGCGAGGTCGAATAACCACGCACGGCCATGACCATCACATAGGTCACGAAGACGAAGAATACGCCGGATATGATGAGGCTCATATTGACCGCTTTGGGGATCGATTTGAGCGGATTCTTGGCTTCGTCGCCAAAGGCGGTGGCGCATTCAAAGCCCACCAGCGAGAAGACCGCCACCACCACGCCCAGGCCGACGCTGGACCAGGGCAGCTTGCCGACATCGAATTGTGCGGAATCGATCGCCAGATGATGCTGGCCAAGCACCAGGAAGCTCAGGGCCAGGATCAGCGCGACCGATAATCCTTCGAACACCAGCATCAAAATCGCGGAAAGCGCGACATTCTTCCAGGCCAGGAACCAGCCTGTTCCGGCGCAAACCGCGAATAGCAGAATGGGAGAAACCGTGATTCCCACCATCGCCAGCAATTTCCCGGCGAAGATGGTGAAGCCGGTGACCCCGGCCATGGAGATGCCCAGATAGGCCCAGATCAGGGCCCAACCGCCGATGCCGCCCGCGGTAAGGCCGAGGCCGCGGCAGATATAGGCGTACATCGAGCCGGAACCGGTGGAGCGCTTGGCGAACTGGTTGAGGTTAAAGGCGACAAACAGCAGCATGACCGTGCCCAGGGCATAGGACAGCCAGCTCCAGTCGCCGGTGTTGGAATACATCACGGGAATGATCAGGGCCGCGGTCATGGTGGGCGAGATCAACGCCACAGCCTGCGCGAGAAGTTCGGTAAAACTCAGACAGTTTGCTTTTAGCGGTTTGGTGGACATGACGACGCACTCCTTCGAAAAAGGTTATCCGCTTGCGCCGTTGGTGCCTTTCGCCTCCCAGGTCCGCTGTGCAGCAATTGCGATTACGCTATGCTCGCACTGGCCCAGCCAGAACCTCCAGTTCTTAAATGGGAGATGGTCCAGTATGCTTCGCCTGTGGGACTTCAAGATCGTTATCCGCCGCGGCTCGAAAGTGGCGGTGTTTCTGCAGATTGCCCATGCCGTGATTGACGAGATCAAACGCGGCCGCCTGAGCCCCGGCACCGCCCTGCCTGGCAGCCGCGAACTGGCGGAAAGCCTGGAGATAAACCGCAAGACGGTGATCCAGGCCTATGCCGAGCTGGAGGCGCAGGGCTGGGTGACGTCCGAGAAAACCCGAGGAACTTTCGTCTCGGCACGTCTGCCGGAAGTCGCCCAAAGCGCCAAAGAGTCGCGGGCGCAAGGCCGGATTCCCGAGCGGCCGGATTTCCGCCTGGTCGGCTCCGCGCCCAACATTCCCCTCATTCTGCCCGAAAAGAACATGCTGGTGTTCGATGACGGGGCCCCCGACACACGGCAGATCCCGGTGGACGCATTGGCCCGTGCCTATCGCAACGCCTTAAGCGACCGGGCCGGAAGAAGCGGGCGGGGAAGGCTGGGCTATGGTGACCCGCGCGGCACGGAAGGTTTGCGCACGGCGATCTCGGGCATGCTCAATATGGACCGCGGCCTGACCACAACCCCCGACAATATCTGCCTGACGCGGGGCAGCCAGATGGCGATCTATCTTGCCGCCCGGATTCTGGCGGGGCCGGGCGACACGGTGGTGATGGAGGAACTGAGTTATCCGCCGGCGCGCGAAGCCTTTCGCTTTGCCGGCGCCGAGGTGGTGCCAGTGGCGCTGGATGCCCAGGGCATGCGGGTGGATGAGCTGGAAAAAATCTGCCGCAAGAAAAGGGTGCGCGCCGTCTATGTCACGCCGCATCACCAGTTTCCCACCACGGTGTTGATGAAACCGGAGCGGCGCATGCGGCTGCTGGCGCTGGCGGCGCAATTCGGCTTCGCCATTGTTGAGGATGACTATGACCATGAATTTCACTTTGTACATCAACCCATGCTGCCGCTGGCCAGCGCCGACATGTCGGGCAAGGTGGTCTATATCGGCTCATTGTCGAAAATCCTGAGCCCCAGCCTCAGGCTGGGCTATCTGGTGGGACCCAATTCCTTCATCGACCGCGCCGCCAGTGAAATCATGATGATCGACCGCCAGGGCGATCCCGCCACGGAAGGGGCGGTCAATGAATTGATCGATTCCGGCGAGTTGCACCGGCACACCCGCAAGGTGATGAAGCTCTATGGCGAGCGGCGGGAGCATTTCGCAGGATTGCTCAGAAGCCTGTTCGGCCGGCGCATCGAGTTCACCGTACCCGATGGCGGCTTGGCCTTTTGGGTGCAGTTCAAGGACACCGATCTGGATTTGCTGGCCGCATCAGGACTCAAGCACGGCATCGCCCTGCTGCCGGCGCGCGCCTTCACCACCGCGCCGCGCCCGGTTCAAGCCGCCCGGCTGGGCTTTGCCAGCCTGGATATGGCAGAGCTCAAGAAAGCCACGCAAAGGCTGCGCGCCGCACTGGATAACGGAAGCCCTTGAAGGGCTCTCATCAGGCCAGTCAGTTGCACTCACTGCCCAATTTGTTGAAAGCTTCGATCGCGTTCCGGGTCAGGGCAGAGAGTTTTTTCTTGTTGTTCTCGCTGGCCGCGATGCGGTGGTCTTCGATGGTGACCAGCGCCACATCGATCGGCTTTCCGGCCTTGTCGGCGACGGCCTTCCGGGCGACGACAAAATTGCCGATACATTTCTGATAGGCGTCCGCAAGAATGTCGAAGCGTTTTGCCGCCGCCATCCCGGCCACGATCTGGTCGCGCGAGGCGGCCGCGCCGTCGATCGGCGCGGGCATGGCGGGGGCCCAGCAATTGTCGTGCGCAAAGCTGGCGCCAACCCAGGCTGGATCGGGACGGCTATCCACCACCTCACCAGCGCTGCAAGTAGGAACAAAAGTGTTTGTGCTTGCAGCCCGGGCGGCAGGCGCGGGCCTGGGTGCGGCCATGGCGACATGGAGGATTTCGGGCGAAGCGACCACCAAAACAAAGGCAGCGCCAAGTCCGATTTTCTTCAAAGTCTCACGTCCCATCCTGTGATTGAACATGTCCCGTAAGATTCCACGTTCGCCGTTACTTCCAGCGGAAACAAACATAAAGCGCCGCCATGGGCCAGGCAAGCGCGGCTGGCGACTGAGCAGCCGCAGCGACAGCTTAAACCTTCAATTCACAACGAAAATATGAGATAGGGTGATCGTAAATCAAGATTGGAGCCAGGCGATGCGGAAGGGCGATTCCAGACTTATTCGAGGTGCCGCCACCGCCATAATGCTTTTGGCGGCACTGCCCTGCGCCAAGGCCGCTGATGCCGGGCCCACCGGTGTCAGCTTGCAAGATGGCTGGATGCGGGCGCTGCCGTCATCGGTGCCCTCTGGCGGCTATTTCACCCTGCAGAACAAGAGCGGCAAAGCCGTGATTGTCACCGGCGCCCAAAGCCCCGCCTGCGGCATGCTGATGTTGCACAAGTCTGAGGATAAGGGCGGCATGAGTTCGATGATGGATATGGCGCAGGTGTCTGTTCCCGCCGGCGGCAGCATGCGTTTTTCGCCGGGCGGCTATCACCTGATGTGCATGGATTCCACGCCGGCCCTCAGGCCGGGCGCCAGCGTGCCGGTGACTCTGCTGTTCAAGAGCGGGGAAAAACTGACCGCGCAATTCGCGGTCCGCAACGCCGCCGGCAAATAGCGGGCGCCCCCGGCCCACCTTCTTTCCTCTTACCCGCCCCGCGGGCCGCACCTCACGGCTTGGCTTCGCCGATCATGCTGTTGCCGGTGGTTTTCATGGCTAGCACCTGGCTGAGAGGCTTGAGGCCCTTATAGAGAAACTTCTGTACGCGCTTACCTTCATAGGTTTCGGTCGTGAAGATATCTCCCTTCGAGTCGGTGACGATGCTGTGCACCGCATAGAACTGG
>Ga0302319_10003162_pt1 | contig 34805 bp, 20 predicted proteins | sample Bog_T0_2_FD_203319 | JGI IMG/M metagenome (GOLD analysis project Ga0302319, IMG submission 203319) | Peat permafrost microbial communities from Stordalen Mire near Abisko, Sweden - Bog_T0_2 | ecosystem: Environmental > Terrestrial > Soil > Wetlands > Peat | place: Sweden: Abisko, Stordalen Mire...
TGCAGGCCAATGAAAAAAAAAGGGTTACGGAGAAAAAACGCAAATCGACCTATCGAAACAAAGGACTTACGCGCCGGAAGAGAATTCGGTCTCTCGGGCGTTTCCGACTGATTTTAAAGGGTTTCTACGGCGCCGTCCGGAACGGGTCGAAGTGAAAGAAGTGCATCAGCGAGTTGTTGTAGAACGGCGTCGGCGTAAACGTCAGCAGGAAGATCGCCAGACCAATCCAGGCCAGCGTCAGCCTTCCGCTGCTCAACTCCGGCTCAACTGCCACCTTCGGATGCCGCATCGCCGGGATCATCAGGAACATACCCCACAGAATCCATCCCACCCAATACAGCGTCCCCATCAAAAACAGCACAATGGGCAAAAGGTTGGTGAATACCTTGTGCGTCCTGGGCGAAACAGCGTAAAGAATGTGTCCGCCGTCCAATTGCCCGCCAGGAATCAGGTTCAGCGACGTAATGAACAGCCCGATCCATCCCGCAACCAGAACAGGATGCGGCGAAATGTGGCTGAACGACGGCGTGGAAGGGTCCCACTCCACCAATAGCGCATGAATCAACCGTATCGCCAGCGGCTCGCTGCCAAACACCACAATCGCGTCCGGAGCGTTCGCCGCCGACTGGTAGCTCATCGCAAACCCCACCGCGACCGCGATCACTGACGCCACAAACCCCGCCAGCGGCCCATAGATTCCCACATCCATCAACGCATCCCGGTTGGGAATTCGGTTGCGGATCTGGATGATAGCTCCGGCCGTACCGCTGAGCGTGGGCGCAGGCAGCACCCAGGGCAGCGTGGCCCGGATCTTGTGCGCCAGACACGCGAAGTAGTGCCCAAACTCATGCACCAGCAGAATGCCCAGGAGCGCCACTGAGAAGGCCAGCCCGGTGACAAACATCTCCGGATGGTCCGACAGCCACCCCCAGGGCCACAAATCGCCGTCTTTCACCACCGGCGGCAGCCCGGCAACGAAGTTCTGCATGAACCGCGCGCCATTGGCCGTGGTGGTGACCACGCTCAGGCTAAGCAGCAGAAGCGGCAGGCCATACTCGCGAAAGGGCGAGCCTGCAGGGTTCGGCGCCGTCAGCTTGCGAATGGCTTCAGGCTTTGGAACAGGCGAAAGAGATCCAGCCGGTTTGCGGGCCAGAGAGCCCGCCCGCATCATCTGACCGGGAGTTAGATCCTCTGCGCCTGCGGCGCTCTCAGGTACGCGGCTTTCCACCGTTATCCAATGAGTGCAACTCCTTGCCTGGCTTGAACCGCACCGCCTTGCCCGGGGTGATGCTCACTTCGGTTCCCGTACGGGGGTTGCGGCCAATTCCGGTCTTGCGCGCGCGCACGCTGAAAACGCCGAATCCGCGCAACTCAATGCGCTCGCCGGCGGTCAAAGCCTGCTTCAGGCCCTCAAAGACCGTATCCACCGCGGCCTCTGCCTTGGTGCGCGGCAAGCCCGTGCGTTCGATTACATGATGGACGATGTCCTGTTTAATCAAAGGGGTAACCTCGCTGGGGCGACTTGAAACGAATGTACTATGCTTCCGCTGCTGATGCTACAGGTTTTAATGCGATTAGGGAATAAAGGAACGCTCGATTTCTGTGCTTTTTCTCCAGAAGAAACCATTCTCCAACCTCCCACACCGGTTTTCCCCCTGAATTCCACAGCCGCCATTGTCATTTGCAGGTCCCTTTCGTACACTTGGGGGTGCAAAGCGTCCCCATTGCACGGGTTGAAGGCCAGGCAAATTCTCTTCCCGGCCCAGGAGAAGCATGTCAATTCAGAGTGACCGTTGGATCCGGGAACAGGCCATCAACCACCGGATGATTGAACCTTTCAGCGAAAAACAGGTCCGCGAAGGCGTCATCTCCTACGGTCTCTCCTCCTATGGATACGACCTCCGCGTCTCCGACGAGTTCAAAATCTTCACCAACGTCAACAGCGCCATCATCGACCCCAAAGCGTTCGACGAGCGGTCGTTCGTCTCGGTGCAGGCCCCATCCGTGATCGTCCCACCCAACTCCTTTGCACTGGCCCGCTCCATCGAGTACTTTCGCATCCCCCGCGACATCCTGACTATCTGCGTCGGCAAATCGACGTATGCGCGCTGCGGCATCATCGTCAACGTGACCCCATTTGAGCCCGAATGGGAAGGTTTCGTCACTCTCGAGATCTCCAATACTACCCCCCTCCCGGCCAAGATCTACGCCAACGAAGGACTCTGCCAGATCCTCTTCTTCCAGGGGAATGAACCCTGCGAAGTGAGCTATGCCGACCGCAAAGGCAAGTATCAGAATCAGCAGGGAATCGTGCTTCCCAAGCTCTGACGGCCGCTCAACTTTACCCAAATTCCGCATACTACTGGAAGGAATTTCTACTGGCTATGTGACGCCTGTCATATCGCGAAATAAAAATCCCCTGCCTACTACTCTGGGGAACCAACATGCCTCCTGCACGAAACCTGCAACCAATCTCAATTGGTCTTGTCACTGACCAGCCCATGCAACTCGAAGGCTTACTCTGCATCTTCGGCCTACCCGCTCTCGATGGAAAACCAGCGCTCGCGCCAATCGCCGGTACTCTCCCGGAGATCCTATCTCGCGCCGAGCTTGAATACCTGGTTGTGGATATGGAGTCCCTTGCGACCGGCCTCGGGATGTTGGAGTCGATTCGACACTCCCGACCGCACCTGCACATCATCATCATCGGGCCCGGGGGGAACGACGAGCTCGTCCTTGAGTCCATCATCGCTGGCGCCCGCGCCTACCTCGACATCAACGCGGACGCCGCCATGGTCCGCCACGCAATCGACGTAGTGACGAGTGGATCCATCTGGGCTCCGCGCCGCCTGCTTTCCAAACTCATCGATCGCCTGCTCAAAGTCCCGGACTCCGCGCTTACCAATGGCACTCCCCACCTGACCGACCGCGAGCAGGAGGTCCTCGAACTCATCCTGCTTGCTCGTTCAAACCGCGAAATCGCCCGCCACCTGGGCATCGAAGAACGCACCGTCAAATCCCATGTCGGCCGACTTATGCGCAAAACCGGCGCGGACAACCGCATTGAACTCACCATGCGCGCGCTGAATCGCCCGCTTCTGCCGCATACCCACCCCCATAGCAGCCATCACCCCCATAGCAAACCTCTGGTGAGTGCGTAGTTACTTTTAGTTACTAATGGGCCACAAGTAACAGCGAAAATTGGTTACTTAGAGACACAGTCCCTCCGTGACCTAGCGGACTTTTCTCGGTTACTTCAGACTCATAAATAGAAACAACGCAGATCTGGGGAAGGAGTTCCCAGGCAGCATGTTTTCCATGAAGCCTGGGAACTCCTCTTTTTTACATCTCACCGTAATTGCCCATTGAATCTTCCTCTGCGTTCTATCCTTCAGCCCTCCCCCAACGTCCATACCTGCATCCAACCAAAGTCAGCAAACTACGCTGACGGTGTGGATACCCGGCACGAAACCAATATAGGCAGACCGCCATGAATACGATAGGCTGTTTCTGGGCGATACCGGCCTATGGATCTCCTTAAAGTTTTGCATCCCGGCTCTGCGGTTCCAATCGACCGCCGAGCCCAAAGGACCAGGAAATATGAAGAACCTCATTGCTTCCTTGTGTTTATGCTTTCTGCTCTGCAGCGCGGCCTCCGCAGCTTCCACCCGCGACGACCTGCAGGCCCGCGTCGACGCCGCTAAGGTGGTCCTCGACCAGATCCTGGCTGCCAACGACTCCAGCATCCCCCTTGATATCCTCCAGCAGGCCACATGCGTTGGCATTGTTCCTGGGCTTGTCAAAGGCGCGTTCATCGTCGGCGCGCAATACGGCCAGGGCGTGGTGACCTGCCGCACTGGTCACGGCTGGAGTGCCCCGGTATTCATCCGCATGGCCGGCGGGTCCTTTGGCTTTCAGATCGGCGGTCAGTTCACTGACCTGGTCCTGGTCGCGGTAAACGAACGCGGCTTTCAGGACCTGCTGAAAAACAAATTCAAGATCGGTGGAGACGCCTCCGCAGCTGCCGGCCCGGTCGGCCGCAGCAGCCAGGCTTCCACTGACTGGAAGATGGGCGCCGAACTGCTCAGCTACTCCCGCAACAAGGGCCTCTTCGCGGGCATCGACCTCGATGGGACCAGTGTAAGCCAGAACAGAGAAGACACCGAACTCTACTACGGCCAGCCGCAGCAGTTTGAGAATGTCCTTCACGGCAACGTTGAAGTCCCTCCCGGCGCAGTCGCCTTTGTCCGCGACGTGGCGCAAAACTTCGTCCGCGCCAAGAGTCGCCACTAAATCCAAATCCAGACCGATCAAAACTGCTCCGTGCCTCACCCCTGCGCCTTCTTTCTGGCGCAGGGGTGGGAACCACAACTCTCAACCCGAAGCGCTCCACCGTCCTCACGGTTTTCCCACTGCCCGTCGAACCCCGCACGATCTAAACTGGTAATTGCCGTCCATCATGCGGGGAAATCCAATTCGTGAGGGTCTGGAATACGGCCTCGTTGTCGCAGTTGCCCGCTCTCTGGGTATCCTGCCTCGCGGCTTGGCGCGTCTGCTTTCCGGCGCCCTCGCCTTCACCGTCTACTCCACCCTCGGCCGCCTTCGCCGCGTAGGCGAGCGGAATCTCGAGCTGGCGCTTCCTACAACTTCTCCAGAACAACGAGCGGAGATCCTTAAAAGCGTCTACCGCCATCTCGGCTGGCAACTGGTCGAGTTCTGCCGCATGGCCCGCTACACCCCAGCCAACACGCGCAACTGGATCCGCACCGAGGGCCTCGAGCATTACCTCGCCGCGCAGGTCAAGGGCAAGGGCGTCCTCATCGTCACCGGCCACCTGGGCGCTTGGGAGCTTTCCAGCTTCTACCACTCGCTCATGGGCCATCCCATGGGCATGGTCATCCGCCGCCTCGACAACCGCCGTCTGGACGAATTTGTGAATGGCATCCGCTGCCTCCACGGCAACCGCGTCCTGCATAAAGACGACTTCGCCCGCGGCCTGCTCACCGCCATGCGCGCCGGCGATACAGTTGGCATCCTTATGGACACGAACATGACCCCACCGCAGGGTGTCTTCGTCAAATTCTTCGGACACCCCGCCTGTACCGCCTCCGGCCTCGCGCGGGTCGCTTTGAAGGCCGGCGCGGCCGTCCTGCCCGGCTTCATGCTCTGGGAGCCTTCTGAAAAGAAATACGTCCTCCACTTCGGTCCCGAAATTAAGTTCCAGCGCACCGCCGACCCAGAGGCCGACATACTCGCCGCAACTCAGCAGTGCGCCGCAGCGACAGAAGAGTGGATCCGCCGCTACTCAGACCAATGGCTCTGGATCCACCGCCGCTGGAAGACCCGCCCCGCTGGGGAACCAGGGCTTTACTAGCACCTGAATTTCGGGTGCCCCATGTATCGGAATTAAGCATGCGATCGTGTAAAGCTTCTGCGAGCCTCCCGCGAGGGTCTGCCGCACCGCAGGTGCCTGTTGTACCCTGATTGCAAGGGGAACAGGGAAATGGGCGTCCAGCGAGAATTGTGTACGAGTGGAATTCTCCTGGCGGTCTTTATCGCCCTTGCCGCAACCGCCGATGCCGGCTGCAACGGCCCGCAACCCTTGGTCGCCGCGTTTCATGCCCACCCCACTACGCAGAATGCCATTCAACTGGCCAACTGGTTCGGAACCCACACGCAGTTCGATTGCGCAGTAGATACCCTCCGCACCGCTGAGACGAAGGATCCAAGCTCCGCGCAGCTTCATTACCTTGAGGCTCTCGCCCTGGTTAGCGCAGGCCAGCCTGCTGCGGCCATCCCTGCGTTGCAGGTTTCCATCCACCTCGAGTCCGATGTCGTCAAACCCCATCTGCTGCTCGCCAATCTCGAAGAGGCGTCAGGGAACAAGGCTGAAGCCGACATGCAATGGAGGGAGGCGCTCTCCATCGATCCAAAATCGGAAATCGCCCTTGAGGAATACAGCCAGGCACTCCTGGCCCGCAACGAATACCCCCGAGTTGTGAGCCTGCTGCAAAACGCCCCGAGGACCGAACCGCTGGCGCTCCATCTCGCCGAGGCCCTTGAAGGTCTCAAGTACCTCGATGAGGCAAATGAAGTGCTTCTTGCGGCCATGAAGCTTACCCCCGACTCGCTGCATCTGGCAATTGCCGAATCCGTAGTCCTCATCAAGCAACGCAACTACGATGAGGCTGTCAAGCTTCTTGGCTTTGCCGCGGAAAATCATCCCAATGAGCGCGAGGCGCAACTTCAATACCTGCGCATCCTCGTCCTCACGCAGCACAACGACCTCGCCCGGCCACTGGGCCTCAAGCTGCTTGCTCAAACCCCGCACGATCCGGAAGTTCTCTACCTCAATGGAATCGTTGACCACGCTATTGGTGACGACGCCAAGGCCAAAGCGCACCTTGAAGAAGCAGTCACCCAGGTCCCCGACTTCTTCAACTCCCAGTTTCATCTCGGCGTCGTCCTTGTCACTCTCCACGAATGGCAAGAGGCGAAAGAGCACCTGGAGAAAGCCATTGCCCTCGGTGACGATGATCCCAAGGCGCACTTCGAGCTTTCGATGGCCCTCAACGGCCTGGGCGACCGCGATCAAGCCCGCAAGGAGGTCGACCAATATCAGCAGTTGAAGAAAGCCGAAGAAGACAACCTCGAGGCCTCTTCTCATGCCGCGCAGGGCGACCAGTTGTTGAAGGCCGGCAGGACGCAGGAAGCAATTGCCAATTATCGTCAAGCCGCTGACCAGATGCCCAACAACGCCAGCTTCCATTTCAAGCTTGCGGTCGCGCTCGATGCTTCAGGGGATACCGAAGGGGTGCGCAAGCAGTTGGAAGAGGCTGTCAAACTTGACCCGCAATTGGCTCCAGCGCAAAGGAAGCTCGGCTTGCTTCTTGCCCACAGCGGCGATGCAGAGGGCGCAGTGGCACACCTCCAGATGGCCGTGAAAGCCGCCCCCGCCTGGATTGAAGCCTGGATCAACCTCGCCGCCGAATTCGCCTCGGAAGCCCATTTCCCCGAGGCACGCGAGGCCCTGGCGACAGCCCTCCATCTGGATCCCGGCAACGCCCAGGCGCTTAAACTCAGCGACCGCCTTGCGCACGACCCCGCCGCTCAGCAAGCCCAACCGTAAGATTGCCCCGCCAGTCATCCCCATGGGAGAATGAAGCCGAAACATGTTGATCTCATTCCCCATACCCCGTTGGACTCGCCGGAGTCTGCTGCGAACCGCCATCACCGCCTGTGCTTCAGTTTTCCTACCCCGCAAACTTCGCGCTGCCCTTCCGGAAAAGGCAGACGCCCGCAAGCCCTTCTCCCGCTTTACTGACGTGGCCCAGGCCGCCGGCCTCACCGCCAGCATGGTCTATGGCACGCCCGTTGCCGTCACCTACATCGTGGAGGAAATGGGCGGGGGCTGCGCCTTCTTCGACTATGACAACGATGGCTGGATGGACATCTTCATCCTCGGCGGCCGGAAGCTGGAAGGCGTTCCTCCTGGCGCTTCCAATCGACTCTACAAGAACAATCGCAACGGCACCTTTACCGATGTCACGGAGAAGGCCGGTCTGTGGGATTGCGGTTGGGCAGTTGGAGTGTGTGTGGGCGACTACAACAACGACGGATTCGAAGACCTCTTCGTAACCTACTACGGGCAAAACAAGCTCTACCGCAACAACGGCGATGGGACCTTTACCGATGTCACCGTCAAAGCGGGCCTTCTGCATGAAGGCATCCAGTTCGGCGCTGGTTCTACCTTCGTGGACTACAACCGCGACGGGCACCTCGATCTCTTCGTCTCCAACTACGTCGACATCGACCTTGCCACTGCCGCCAAGCCCTCCCTGGATATCCCCAACTGCAACTTTCAGGGAATCCCCGTAGCTTGCGGACCCAAGGGCCTCGGGTTCTCCCGCCATCATCTCTTCCGCAACAATGGGGACGGAACCTTCACCGATGTATCAAAGGAGTCGGGCATCGGCGCAATCGAGCATTCCTACGGCCTCACCGCCATAACGTTCGATGCCGACGACGATGGCTGGCCGGACATCTATGTCGCCTGCGACACCACACCGAGCCTGCTTCTTCTCAACAACCACGACGGAACCTTCCGCGAAGAAGGCCTCATGCGCGGCGTCGCCATCAGCCCTGACGGCCAGGACATGTCCGGAATGGGGATAGGCGTGGGCGACTACGACCTGGATGGCCGCCTCGACCTGCTCAAAACTCACTTCCAGTTCCAGCCCTCCGGCCTTTTCCACAATAATGGCAAAGGCGAGTTTGAAGATCGAGCCATGGCTGCCGGCATCGGGGGCGACCGGCAATACGTGAGCTGGGGTGCCGGAATCTGCGACCTCGACAATGACGGCTTCCCTGACATCTTCTGGGTTGCGGGCAACATCTATGCGGAACTCGAGCGGGTAAACCCCATGTTCCCCTATAGGTGCCCGCGGGTGCTCTTCCGAAATCGAGGCGACGGCACGTTTGTGCGCCTCGGGGAAGAGGCTGGGGACGCCATTACAGCTCGCCACGTTAGCCGCGGTTGCGCTTTCGGCGACTTTGACAACGATGGTGACCTCGATATCGTAATCATGAACCAGAATGAACCCCCATCCCTGCTTCGAAACGACGCTCCTACAGACAATCACTGGCTGAAAATACGACTCGAAGGCACCAAAAGCAACCGCAGCGCCATCGGAGCCAAGGTTCTCGCGCGATACGGCGGCAAGGTTCAGGCGCAGGCGGTCCTCAGCCAGTCCAGCTACGTGTCTGCCAACGATCCCCGACTGCATTTCGGCCTTGGAGCCGAGACCCGGGCCGACATTGAGGTCCAATGGCCCTCCGGGGCGGTCGAGAAATACCCCGCCCAAACCGCCAATCGCCTCGTCACCATCCTCGAAGGCCACGGCATCGTACCTGGCAGGCTCTTTTCGGCCGCCTGACCCCGGCTCCTCTGGTCACCGAATATCGTCCGCGACCCGCCGAAAACGCACAATCGGCCGCCTTTTCCGACCCTTTCCCGGTGCTTCTGTCTCAAAACAACTTTGAATGGATCCCATCAGCAATTGGTCCAAAAGGCCCTCGATTACAGTTTCGTGAATCGAAGTTTTTCACATGGCCCAAATCGGTCAACGCCAACCAAAAATGTCCGGAAACTCTAGCCAAATCAACACTTAGGCAACGGTTTTACTAAACGGTTTTACCCGTATTTAGTAAATTGCTTTAGCGAAACCCCATTGCTGCCAAGAAAATGCTTGCATGTCGCGTGTTTCATGTGATATCGGTACCAGGATTCACAAAACTAGTTCTGAGGCCACGACTAGCCTGGAACGTCGCACGAAAGCACCTTGCCTGGGTCACAAGAATATCGGACTGAGTCACGTTGGCTGGGTCACAACAAGAATGCATTCAGGAGGCAATACCAAATGTTTTTAAGCAATAGCAAGACCTCGAGTTCAGGCTCGAAGTCAATCTGGCGCAAGGGAGTTCCATGGCTGCTCATCCCAGTCCTGTTTCTCACCTTTGCCATCGCCCATGCGCAGCAGTTGACTGCCACGCTGAGCGGTACCGCCACCGATCAGACGGACGCCCGCATTCCGGGCGCAACGGTCACGGTCGTTAGCGACACCACTGGCGACAAACGCGACAGTAAAGCCGACAGCGACGGATTCTGGTCCGTAACTGCTTTGCCCCCGGGAACATATACCGTTACCGTTTCGGCGAAGGGTTTCGCTTCTTGGAAGGAAACTTCGGTTCTCCTCAACCAGGGCGACTCGCGTACCATCCCGAACATCCACCTCAAGATCAGCTCTGACGTAACCGCGGTCACCGTCGTTTCCGGCCAGGACGCTGAAGTGCCGACCGATACGGCGGAAGTCAGCTCCACCCTCAACAATGAACTCGTCGATTCCGCTGTTCTCACCGGCCGCAACGCCGCTGAACTTATTAAGATGATGCCCGGTGTCACATTCAACAACGGTGGCGGCGCAGGCTCTTCTTACAACAGCCAGACCACAGGTACCAACAACGGTCCGGCCGGAAACTTCTCGGCGAACGGCACCCAGCCTTACGGCTCAACCGCTGTCATCTTGGACGGCGCCAACCTGATCGATCCAGGTAACGCTGGAACCCAGATTGCCAACATCAACCAGGACATGACCGACAGCGTCAAGTTCCTCTCTGCCTCCTACGGCGCCGAATACGCGAAGGGCCCCGCCATTCTGCAGGCCTTCAGCAAGAGCGGCGGCCAGAAGTTCCACGGCGAAGCCTATCTCTACGCCCGCAACACAGGCATTGGCTACGCCAACGACTGGTTCAACAAGCAGCAGCAGTTGAACGGTGGCGGAAAGAACGTCCTCACACCGCAGAGCTTCTACTACGTCGGCGGCAACGTTGGCGGCCCGATCTCGTTCAAGGGCTTCAACCGGAACAAGGACAAGCTGTTCTTCTGGGTCGGCTACGAGAAGATGATCCAGCACCCCTACAACGCACCGGTGCAGATGAACGTTCCCACCGCCGATCAGCAGGCTGGCAACTTCAACAACGCCGGCATCCCGACAGGTGTCTACAACCCCGCGACAAACAGCGGTCAGTACGTTCCCTCCTATGCCCTGCCTTGCAACACGAACGATGGCTGGCAGGGTTGCAGTTCCGCAGACGCCCCTTGGGGCGGGTATGGCGTGGGACAACCGAACAGCATTGGAACGGTTCCCAACCTGAAACCGTACTTCGACTCGAATGGCGCCGTCATCAGCGCTCTCAATCCACAGCCGAACGAAGCGCCCAACGCCGGTGACGGCTGGAACAACTTCACCTATGCGCCCAACACCCCTACGGATCGTTGGGAAGCAACCGGCAAAGTTACCTACGCGTTCAACGACAACAACAAGCTCTGGGGCTCCTACACCTATCAGACGGAAGCCGATCCACATCCTCTATCCATCTGGTGGGCGCCGGAATGGGCGATTCCTTACCCTGGCAAGCCGCAGGGCACTGAAACCGCGAAGGTCTACCTCGCCAACTACACCCATGTCTTCAACGCCTCCACCACAAACGAGTTCGTCTTCTCGTATGCGGAGTTCGTGAACGACAACAAACTCACCGATCCCTCGGCAGTTGACCCGGCGAAACTGGGCTTCCCAGTTCAGAGCCTGTTCTCTGGAAAGACCCAGGATGAAATCCCCGGCTTTACCGGCGGATGGAACTCTGGCGTTACCGAAATCGGCCAGCAGTCCTTTGACGGCGGCATCTACGGCAAGAACACCTTCGGCAAGACTGCCAAGGCTCCGGCCATCACGGACAACTTCACCAAGATCGTGAAGACTCACTCAATCAAGGCCGGCTTCTACTGGGATACCTCAGAGAACCTCCAGTCCGACTCCAACGGCCCCCCGAATGCGTATTCGGGACTGTTTGACGTTGAAAACTGGGGCTCATCTTCCACCTACAACATGACGCTCGACCGCCTGATGGGCCGCAACCAGGCTTACTCGGAACGCAACATTGTTCCTACTCCGGATGTCTCGTGGCATCAGTGGTCTCTCTGGGCGCAGGACTCCTGGAAGGCAACTCCCAAATTGACCCTTAACCTCGGTCTGCGTGCCGACCATGAAGGTCAGTGGTACGACAAACTTGGCGGAGCACAGGTATTTAATCTCGCCAAATACGTCAACACACCCAACCCCCCGGCAAACGATGGTCTGTATTGGAACAAAACCGATTCCAGCATTCCTGTCTCCGGTTGGGCCAGCCAGTTGTTCCTGTGGGATCCTCGTCTCGGCGCAGCTTATGACGTCTTCGGAACAGGAAAGACTGTCGTCCGCGGCGGCTTCGGAACCTACCGTTATCAGCTCTCTGAGAATGATGGCGGCACAGCGATGACCGGCCCCTTGGGCGGTTATCAATTCGGCAGCGGAAGCCAGTCCAACGGCTTCTACGGATACGGAATCACAGGTGGTGTTTTGAGCCAGGGCGTTGGAGCAACTCCAACAACCCTCAAAATCCCCTCTGGCGTGAATCAAACAGGCCCTGGTGTCAGCGTTACCGCTGACGCTTATCCCGACAACAAGGTCCCCTATGCCAGCACCTGGAGCTTCGGTGTCGCACAGGCTCTGCCTTCACACACCGTTGCCCAGGCTTCCTATGTGGGCAGCTCAAGCCATAACCAGTACGAAGGCACCGCGGGCGGCTTTAACGATATCAACGCGGTTCCCTACGGCGCATACTTCAAGCCGGATCCAATCACTGGTAAGTATGGGAATCCTTCACCAGTCACAGGAAGTGGCAGCGTCACGGATCAGGACTACAGACCCCTGGCGAACTACGGCGATGTAACCACGCTCACACATGGTGGCTACGCCAACTACCACTCCTTGCAGGTCGCCGCGCAAAAGCAGTCCGGCAATCTGTTCCTGTTCACCAACTTCACCTTCGGCAAGGTACTCGGTACCCGCGACGGTGACACCTCAAACGGCAACGGCAACGGTACCGCGACTGACCAGTACACGCTGAAAAACAACTACGGTCAGCTTGCCTATGACCATACCAAGGTCTTCAACGTGTCGTTCAGCTACAAACTGCCGACCTTCATTCACAACAACCTGTTGCTGGGCGAAGCGGTCAACGGCTGGCAGGTCTCAGGGTACACCACCTATCAGGATGGTTCGCCCTACCAGGCCAACAACGCCACCATGAACGTGCAATACAACGCGCTTCCGACGCCGGCCAATAACCCAACGGCAGACGGCAAATGCGATCCGACGCAGATCTTCACCATGCCCAACGGATTGACGAGTTGCTCGGTGGCTACCAACACGTACTTCGGTACCAGCCACATCAACAACCTCCTGCCCGTAATCACCTGCGACCCGAGACATTTTGTCAAAAAGTATTCTGGACAGAAATTCGATCCCAGTTGCTTTGCGGCGCCGCTTCCTCCAACCGCAACTACCTTCGGACAGCAGGGTCAGCTGATTTGGCCGTACGTCCGGACCCCTGGGTACTTCGGCAGCGATTTGGCTGTATTCAAGGCCTTCAAGGTCACGGAGTCGCAGCGGTTCGAAGTCCGTATCTCGGCAACCAACTGGCTCAACCACCCCAACGGCGTCTTCGGTGAGGCTTCAACTGCTGACAACCAGTTGGAATTTACTGGAGAAAGCACTGCTGCCACGTGGTCGAGAAACACCAACACAGGCACCACCGGTGCACCCGCCGGCAAGGCAGGTTATCGCTGGATGCAATTCGCTGGTAAGTACTACTTCTAAGAAGCAGTTGGAAGAGTACAATCAACGAGGGGGGGTGGCTTACCGCCACCCCCCTCATTTTTATGCGCATTCCCCTTTCCTTCTTGAGAAAACTTCGCCTCCTCACCGCCGCTGTGGTTGCCTTCAGCACCGTATCGCCGGGCCAGCAATCTTCCTCTCCAATCCAATTCGAGCTCAAGAAACTTCCATTTCATCTTTACAGTGATGAAACACCTGCGAGAAATGCGCCCGAATCCATGGCTGGCGGCATCGCAGTGTTCGACTATAATGGCGACGGACGACCCGACATCTTTTTCACCAACGGCGCCAACATTGCCACGCTGAAAAAAGACGATCCCAAATATTCCAACCGCCTCTTTCGCAACGACGGCAACGGGGTATTCACCGACGTCACCGTTCAGGCAGGCCTCTCCGGAACAGGCTACGACATCGGCGCCGCGGTCGCGGACTACGACAACGACGGCCACCCGGACCTCTTCGTGGCCGGCGTTCATCGCAACACCCTGTACCACAACAACGGCGACGGAACGTTTACCGACGTCACCAGGAAAGCCGGCCTCGATCAGTGGAACGATCCAGAGTATGGCCCCTTTTGGTCAGAAGCTGCCGCCTGGGTCGACGTCAACAATGACGGTCTTCTTGACCTGTTCATCGTCAACTACATGCAGTGGACATACTCAGACAAGCCTCTCTGCATCGCCGAAGGCATTGCTGATTACTGCCATCCCCGCTTTTATAAGGGACAACCTAACCAACTCTTCCTCAACCAGGGCGACGGGACTTTCAAGGATGTCTCCAAACAGTGGGGCATCCGCGATCATGTCGGCAAGGGCATGGGCGCGGGCGTGGCTGACTACGACCTCGACGGCAAGCCCGACATCTTCGTGACCAACGACGCCGAATATAACTTCCTCTTCCATAACCTCGGAAACAAATTTGAAGAAGTGGCATTCCAAACCAACGTGGCTCTCGCTGAGGACGGCGTGTTGATCTCCGGCATGGGCCTGGACTTCCGGGACTACAACAACGACGGCTATCCAGATATTGTCTATGTCGCGCTCAAATCGCAGACCTTTCCCATCTACCTCAACACCGGGAAGGGTGACTTTGTGGAAGCAACCACCCCGAGTGGGATGCGCTCCCAGAGTCTACATTCCTCCGGATTTGGCGCGGCTTTCTACGATTTCGACAATGATGGCTGGAAAGATCTCTTCGTTACTCGTGGTCATGTCGCTTGGCATGGGCCGCCTGGAAGCATCATCAGTGAACCGAATATCGTCTACAGGAATCTTGGAGCCAGCGGAAAATGGCAAGCTCTGGCAGCTGAAGCGGGCTTCACCGAAGCCAGCACAGGCCGTCACCGCGGCTGCGCATTCGGAGATCTGGACGGCGACGGAAGCATCGACGCTGTCACTACCGGCTTGGATATGGACGCTGAAGTGTGGATGAATCGCAGCCCTCATCCCGGCCACTGGCTTGACATCGCACTGCGCGGCATAAAAAGCAATCGCGACGGCATTGGCGCCAGAATCAAGGTTGTCACCAAGGCTGGCACCCAATACAACCACCAGACGTCAAGCGTCTGCTATGCATCCTCCAGCCTGGGGCCTGTGCATTTTGGATTAGGCGCCGAGACACAAGCATCAACAGTTGAGGTCACTTGGCCCAGCGGCATCGTTCAAACCCTGCAGAATGTCAAGGCGGACCAGATCTTGAGGGCAACGGAACCTGCACCACAAGTCTCCCCCGCAAAATAAGTTTGAGCAATACGAAAACGGGATCTGCTATTTATTGTGTGGGCCCGCCTGCTGCTGCTTGGCTTGAAGGTCCGCCACGATTGCCCGTTCGCGGTCACCATCTTCAGCGCGGTGAAGCTTGTAGTAGAGCGGGGCCAATTCGACATGCGGATCCATCCAGCCCGGATCGTGTTTCTCAAGATCCTCCAGGGTCGCCACCGCCTCGTCGACCTTGCCCGTCATTGCGTCGAGTTTGGCCAGTTGCAATCGTGTCAAGGGATGACCGGGAAGAAGCTCGAGCGCAAGCTCTAGCAGCGGTTTCGCGCTCGCAAAATCGCGCTGCTTCAACCGCGTCACGCCAAGATACAGGTTGGCCATGGCGTCCCTCGGGTTCTCTCTCAGGGCGGCCTCAAAGTCGGGGACAGAGGCATCCGTGTCACCCAGCGCATCGCATGCCTGGCCGGCCAGTGTGTAAAGCCCGGGAAACTTAGGATCAATCTTCAACGCAGCTTCGGTATCGGCGCGCGCCTGGGCAAACTGGCTTTTCTGCATCCGTGCGGATGCAGCAATATCGTAGGCATCCACTGATCGCGTTGCCTGGGCTACCCGCTCCATGCGCGGAAGCCCCTCATCCTCCTTGCCGGTCTCGATCAGCGCATAGCCGTAAACATACTGATAATCCATGTCGTTCTCATGGCCCTGCTCCTGCGGGCCAAGCAGTGTTGCGGCTTCGGCTATTTTGTCCACCTTGATGTCCGTATAAGCCAGCAGCACCGCCGCATTCACATCCGAAGGGCGGGCCTTGTGCACCATCTCGAATAGATCGTGAGCATGCGGCATATCACCCTTTTTGTAATAGGCCAGACCCAGGTTCATGCGCACAGCAGTCTTGTCCGGAGCCACTTCGAGCGCCTTTGTATCTTCCTCGATTGCCGCGTCGAACTGGCCGTCTGCCGACAATGCGGATCCCAGGTTGGCGCGCGCTTCGCCCAACGCCGGTTTCAGCGCAAGAACCTTGCGATAGTCCTCGATTGCAGTTTTGTAGTCATGGTGCTGCTGAGCAGCAATTGCTGCGCTCAGCAATGCGTCCGCACTGGTCGTGGACCCCTGTTTGGGTGCCTGTCCCGCCGCTGCATGCAGGGCTAAAACAATGGTGAAATAACAAACAAAACGCATGGCTATCAGGATAGAACATTCCCGCAACAATCGCCCACCGGCAACAGCAACGCGATTGCGCCATGGGACCCGGGAAAATCGCAGCGCCATGACGATGGTCCAACGGCGCGTTACGGCTTCTCCATGGTGCGGAAGTTCAGAATCTTTACATTCGATCCGAACCGCTTGTAATCGCGAAACTCGATCGTATTCAGGACTGCCTCGTGACGCCCTTCCAGCAGGCTGACCTCCGCGGTAATCGGCATCAGGTAGTCATGTGCGTTTATTGAGACATAATCATAATCCACCGAAATCGCCGAAAAATGGGTCGGAAAATCCTTTGGCAGATCGTCCGCAATCAGCGTAATTCGCCGAACGCTGCGTGTTGCCGCGTCGATATACGCCTTGCCATGGAAGCTGACCGTCGGCTCAAGCCCGTTGGCCCCGCGCACGCTGTATGCCGAGTTTTCTTTTGCCACGTTGTATTCGAAGACCTGAACTGCCCCGCTGCCCAGCGCATCAGTCTCCTTCCACTTGAACTCTGCCTTGGCTGAGGGCTCGAATACGGCTCCCAGCACGCCTCCGAACTCGCCCGTTGATGTGGGCCCCTTGATTGTGTCAGGGTCAGGGCTGGGAGCCGGTCGTCCATCCACTTCCAGCACCGAACGCGCCTCTGCCTTCTCGCGGTAACGCAGTAACTCGCGAATCGTATCCCGGTGCTTCCAGCTTCCTCGCCCGCTCATATCAAGCGACCGGTTGATCACCTCAATGCACATGAAGTTCGGAAGCCCATTCTTATACCCCACTGCTCGCTCACGAGCATCCGAGATCAGAGTCTGCATCTCCTCCGGAGCCGGTGGCGGCATTGGGTTGGTGGACGCGGTAATCGACAACTGCCCCGGCACATCCGGCGCAATTTCCATTGACGGCGTACTTTCATCCGCGGGCGCGCCGCTCCCCCCATGCCCCGATGTCTCCGCAACACCGCCTTCGCCCGGCTGGCCCTCGACTGTGAACGAAATCTCCCGCTCAGCCGTCTCTCCTCCCTGGCTCACTGTGGCCTTTACCTTGTAATCGCCCGGAGAAAGAGACTTGGTTTGGAACGTAGCCAGGTACGGAACAACCGCATCCTTTGAGCTCATATGGAGCGAGAGAGGCGTCCGCCGTCCTGCTTTCCCGTTGTGAATCACCTGCATCTCAAAAGTCGGCTGATCCGCAGCCTTTGCGTCGGGATGCAGGATGAGGAAGAGCGAAACCGTCTTTTCTCCATGTGGCACCGACCCCGAGAGATTTGGCTCCACCTTGCCGCTTTCATAATGCAACGGCTCCAGCGGATCCGCATCTTCATTGAATGCATCGATCTTCCGCACCAGAACGATATCGCTCAACGCCGGTCCACTCGGCGTGGCGGAAATCTCAAACGGAATCCGCTGCGCGCTGATCTTGTCGCCATTCTGGTCCGCCACGGCAACTTCCAGCGTGTACTTGCCCGGAATCTCCATGAAGTGCCGTTCCATCGTCACGGAGAGAGACTTATCCCGATCCAGCGACTCCAATGCTCCGCGCCGTGCAAGCGCCTCACTGAAATGCTCGATGATGGTCCCCGCGCTGTCCTTGATCTGCGCTACGATCGCCACCCTCGCCGAATAGAGGTTGGTGTGCACATCTTCCTTCACGTCCAATCCGGAAAACGGAACCTCCACAACAACTGCGTTGGTATTCCCGTCGGGTAGATTGCCAAATCGCAAAACCGAAGCGTCGAACTTGAAGTCCGAGGGCAACTGCGCCTGCTCAAGGCCCTTCAGCAATGGACCCTCGAACGGTCGTATTCCAGTTGCCGATCCAGGAGGCAGCGAGAAATAGCCGGTCTTGGCCTGCACCGAGAGTCCAGCCTGCAGGGGCTTGATCGCTATGCTGCGGAATTTCCCGTCGTAGTCCTGCGGCGGCGGAATGTACGATGCCTCGTAATATGTCGACATGTCCTGAGCCATCTGGTTCAGCGCGCCCTTCACATTCAATTGCGCGTCAATGTAAATTCCCCCGGTGTTCTTGGAGAGGTCTGACATGGGGCTCTTGATCTCCACCGTCCGGTTCGGATCTTCATTGTTGCCCCGCGCAAAGTCCGTCATCTGCGCGATATCTTGCGCGGGTCCCCAAACCGGCCCGTTCGCAGAAGGCGTGCCTGCAATCGGTGCCCCGCCCTCCTGCTGCGGAAGGACAACGGTATCGCCGTGCGGGTCCGTCACAATTTTCTGCCCGGGATTGAATGGCATGTGCCCATTCAGCAAGGCGTTTTCCACTTCGCGACGTCCCGCCAGGTTCATCGCGTCCAGATCTACCGTGTAGATCGTGACCCCGGCCTTGGTCGCCGCGCCGGAAATCGTATTCAGCATCTCCTTTGACGCGGAGTCCATCAGCTCATTCAGAGTGAAGTAGATGATCGCCTTTCGATCCGTCACCTGCTGCTGCGCCCGAACCAGGGCAAGCAGCCCTGCCAGCGACCTGTCTGCATGCTGATCCTGCACAATCAGCTGAGCATCCTCCATTGCCTTCACCAGCAATTGCGCCTTGGCCCGTTCCTTCAGGTCGACATGGTTGCCGGCCTTGTCCACCCCGGTCTGCGCTATCGTAATCAGGGTCCTCTCTGCCTCGGTCGCAGCCTTGTCTCGCGCCACTATCGCGGGGTCGTTGGTGATACTCACCCCTTGGCTGAGTGTTGAAACCATGTGTGTTGCCTGGTTGTCCAGGGCCAGCGCTATCGCCTGTTCAACCGAATCCCGATCTTCTGTATAGGGTTGCAACAACCGCAACCGCCCGCTCACATTCATCACGGCAAAGGAATACCCCCTCATCGGCAGCGCCTTCAGAACCTTGTCCGCAATCGTCTTCGCGCTTTTTGCCAGCGGGCCTTCGAATCGGTCGAACACCAGCGTCACCAGGTGACCGGTATTCTCGTCCCCGCGCACCAGCCGGAACTGATTCAGCTTCACCGGCGTGCCTTCGTCCGTCACCGCGAAGTCTTCCGCCTTTAGGTCGAGGACCGGCCTGTGCTTCTTGTCATGCACCACCAGGTCCAGCGAGACCTCATCGGCATTGGTGCTCAACGTAGGGGTCTGATCGCCGCTCTGCTGGGCGAGCGGCGCTGCAGGCGTAGTCTGCGCGCGAGCCGGAGATAAACACGACGCAACAAGCAAAAAGGCACAAATGGAAATCGAAGCCGTTTTAATTAGCTCCAATTCCGGAACGGAACTTGCAGTATTTTTCATAATGAATCCCGATTTCTTTCGCGGTATGAGGAATCCTGATTCCTATTGCATCTGGCTTAATTACCTCGCAGCGTTCACCGAGATCGAAAGCAGCCTTGCTCTTTGTAGGGAATTGTATCTGTTTTGCATAACAACACTCACCATGTTTCTTGCTGACTTCCGCCAGCTGAAACCTTTTTCTATCGGACGAACCAGATCGTCGCAAAGCCCCAATTAAATCGCTTGACCAGCCAATCAGCTTTCTTCGTCGCAAACCCGGTTGTAACCCCTCCCGCCCGCCGGACTCCTCACAATCTGAACCCAGTCCCGCCAAGCCGCTAAGCGTGACGCAGATCACTTTTTCCGAGGGATGCCCGTTGATAGGGTTCGCTATAGAAAGCACTTTCTCTGCATTCCGGATAGTCCCCTCGCGAATCCTTCCTGAATCGCATGCAGGGAATGTCCTTTGCGATCGTGTCTGAAAAACGCAGAGCTGGAGAGTCGATGAAACGGAAGTTGCTGGTCGCGGCAATAGCACTGCTGGCAGCTGGGTTTTTGCCAAATCGCGGAGTCGTCGCCGCCGGACCGGCAAAGGCCTCGTCCGCCGCGCCTGCGCCAATTCCCGCCTATCTCCGCCCAGTATCCATGGACGCATCGGACGCTTCAAATCCCGCTGTCATCATCGACACCCCAATCACCAACACCATCTATCCGCCCGACATCATCGCTCCGCAGTTCACCTGGCGCGACCAGAATTCCGCCGTCACCATCTGGCGCGTCGAGATCGCCTTCGCCAAAGGTCACTCGATTAAAGCCTGGTCAAACGGAGAGAAACTCCAGCTCGCCCCTGTCGACTCCAGCCTCGTGGGTTACGTCCCTCCAACCCTCACTCCTGAGCAGGCTGCGGCCCATACGTGGCGCCCCGACGACAAAACCTGGGAGCAGATCAAGCAGCGATCGGTTGAACAAACCGCGACCGTGACCATCTCCGGTTTCGCCAGTCAGAAAGATCACGACCCGCTCACCACCGCGCAGGCCTCTTTTCAGACCTCTAAAGACCCCGTCGCCACACCCATCTTCTATCGTGACGTCCCGCTGATTCCGCCCGACCTGTCCTCTACCCAGCGCGGCGTCATCAAGCCCCTGCCTGACTCGGTTCTGCCCAAAATCAAGTGGGAGCTTCGCTACATCAATCAGAAGCTGAGCACGGTCATCATGACCGGCCTGCCCACCTGCGGCAACTGCCATTCCTTCTCCGCCGACGGCAAGACCATGGGCATCGACGTCGACGGCCCCGCCAACGACAAAGGCCTCTACGCACTGGTCCCCGTCAAGAAAACCAGCACCATCAGCAGCGACTACCTCATCCACTGGAGCGCCTTCTCTGAGGAGCACCAACAAAAGCGCTTTGGCTTCATGAGCCAGGTTTCGCCCGACGGCAATTATGTCGTCAACTCCATTGACGTGCCAAATGCCCACGGCGTCCGAGTCATGGACCGGCTCTACAACGGCTTCTATCCCGAATACGGCTTCGGCCAGGTCTTCTATCCCACCCGCGGCGTGCTTGCCTGGTACAGCAAAGCCACCGGCAAACTTCTGCCGCTCCCCGGTGCGGACGACCCCGACTACGTGCAGACCTCCGCCTTCTGGAGTCCCGACGGCAAGTGGCTCGTCTATTCCCGCGCCTCTGCCCGCGACCCGTATCCACCCGGCTATCAACGGTCGATGTATGCCAACGACCCGAAGGAGACCCAGATCCAGTACGACCTCTACCGCATCCCCTTCAACGGCGGCCAGGGCGGAACGCCGGAGAGAATCGTTGGCGGCTCAGAAAACGGGATGAGCAACAACTTCCCCAAGGTCTCGCCCGACGGCAAGTGGATCATCTTCGTCCAGTGCAAAAATGGCCTGCTCATGCGTCCTGACAGCAAGCTCTACATCATCCCCTTTGCAGGCGGCGAAGCGCGCCCATTGCAGTCCAACCTGCCTGTCATGAACTCCTGGCACACTTTTTCGCCCAACGGCCGCTGGCTGGCCTTCTCCTCCAAGAGCCCGTCGCTCTACACCCACCTCTACCTCACCCACATCGACGAGCAGGGCAACGCCAGCCCGCCCGTGGTTGTGGAAGATGCCACCGCATCCAACCGCGCCGTCAACATTCCCGAGTTCCTCAACATTGGGCCCGAAGGCCCAGACACCCTCGCTCACATTGACACCCCGGCCATCGATTTCTATCGCGAGTTCGACGCTGCCCAGGCGCTTCAGGATAGTCACAAGTACGCCGAAGCCGTTCCCGCCTGGAAGATAGCAGCCGACAAGGATCCCACCGACTCGCGCCCCTACAACAACCTTGGCGTGGCATTGGCCGCAACCGGCCACCCCAACGAAGCAATCGAGCAATATAAAAAGGCTCTCACCCTAAACGCCGACAGCTCGCTCACACACAACAATCTCGGCAGCGTGCTGGCCGAGCAGGGCAGAATGGACGAGGCCCGCGCCGAGATCGAGAAAGCCATCGAACTCAACCCCGACAACGGCTCCGCGCACATCAACCTTGGCCACGTCCTTGAGGTCACCGGCGGACATCGCGACATGGCAATTGAGGAACTAACCAAGGGCATCGAACTCGCGCCCAAGTCTTCTGACGGCCACAATATTTACGGAGTGATTCTTGCCCGAATGGGCAAGCTCGACGAAGCCATCCCCGAGCTGCAAAAGGCCGTCGAACTCGCCTCGCAATCCGCCGAGTGCCATTTCAATCTGGGTCGTGCCTTCGCCGCAAGCAGCCGCTTCCCTGAAGCACTCCCGGAATTTGCCGAAGCCGCCCGCTTGACCAACGGCCAGGAGCCTGCAATCCTGCAAATGCTAGCCGCCATGTACTCGGAAGGCGGCCAATACTCCAAAGCGGTCACAATCGCGCAGCAGGCCCTGGACCTCGCCGTTCAGCACCAAAACGAAGGCCTGGCCACCGAGTTAAGAGGCAATCTAGCCCGTTACCAGTCACAAGCCCAGCAATCCCCCGGAACCGGCCCCACGAACCCCTAAAACCTGTCAACATTTCGGGCTCTTCTCAATCCCCCAAAAACCTGTCATCCTGAGCGAACGGGGTCCCAAACGTTTTTCAGTTTGGGGGTGGTGAGTCGAAGGACCTGCTTTTGCTTTTCTCAACTTAGCGGAGATACCTGTGCCCCGTTCTTGCGCTTTTTCTCCGTCGCAAGGGCGGGAAAACACCACACCAAAACAGCATCGTCCTACAGGTTCCGCTCCCCTTCGATCGTCGCGCCCTGCGCCTGTCCTTCCTCCACCGCAGGCACATCCCGGCGAGACTTGCGATAGACATTCGCCACCGCCAGCGTCCAGAAGGGAACCAGGTCAACCCCGGGAACTAACTTGCCCAGAAATGAAGGCGCAAACTCCCAATGCCACCCCAGCAGGTAAACCATCGCCGCGCCCACGCCCAGGTCAAGCACATCGTCTGGCGGAGATTCAAGACCCTCCACAAACAGCGGAAACACCACCATCTGGAGGATGTCCGCCGCGATGGCAAGCCCCAGCGCCGCTCGAAATCGCAGATTTTTCGAGATCGCGAAGTTCTTCGGCATTTCCTTAGCCTCCGTTCTGCGTACGCTCGTCCAAGAACCCAATTCTACCCCCGCAACCAACCAATACCTCACACCCCCACCCCACGGCGCAATTCGGCTGAGATCTTTTTCCATCGGATTTGCAGTTTATTTCCGCCCAAAAGCGCAAACTGGATTCATGACCGCAATTCCCATCTTGGACACCAGTCCTCTACTGCCAGCGGAAGGCTGAAAAAGGGCGAAAAACGCTGAACGGCCCCTGCCCCTCCCCCCTTTCAGTATCCATTTGTTCGCTGAGAAATGGTCGCAAGCGTAATCGAATCAAATGCTTAACAGAACAGTCTGTTAACTGATCGGTAAACAATAATGACCAGAAAGGACCTCAAAATGCCCCGTTTTGCCTCAAAACAGTCGAATTGGGCCAAAAAAGGCCATGAAATGAGGCAAAATCTAAAGGAATCGCCGGATCCAGCCCGGTTCCCTGTCCTTGTGAAGCAGAGCAAACAAATACACTGAAAGACAGGCATGGACATTCTCAAACGACTCTTTGAACAGCATTTCCAGATTCCCGCGGAACATATCCGTCCCCTTCAGGGCGAACTTGGTGGCTCCGGCCGTGCCATCCTCCGCGTTTCAGGCGGAGGAGCCACCGCCATCGGTATCCTCTCCTCTGTCCGCGAAGAGAACGTAGCTTTCCTGGAATTCTCCCGCCACTTTCGCCGCCATGGCCTGCCCGTTCCCGAAATCTACGCGGAAGACCTGTCCCAGGGCGCCTACCTTGAGCAGGACCTTGGCGACACCACTTTGTTTCAGTTCCTCAGCGCCAACAGCACCGCCGATGCAATCGCCTCACCGGCCATCGACGCCTACCGGAAAGTAGTCGCCGCCCTACCTCGATTTCAAGTTGAGGCAAGCCGCGACCTCAACTACAAGGTCTGCTACCCCCGCTCCAGTTTCGATCGCCAATCCATCTCCTGGGACCTCAACTACTTCAAGTACTACTTCCTGCGCCTTGCCGGCATCGCGTTCAACGAGCAGGACCTGGAACGCGACTTTGCCCGTCTTACCAGGTTTCTCCTCAGCGCCGACCGCGACTACTTCCTCTATCGCGACTTCCAGTCCCGCAACGTGATGCTGCAGCAAGGAGAGCCCTTCTTCCTCGACTACCAGGGCGGCCGCAAAGGCGCCCTGCAATACGACATAGCCTCACTCCTCTACGACGGCAAAGCCGACTTACCACCCGAGTTGCGCCAGCAGCTGTTGGATCACTACCTCGACTGCCTCGGTAACTACATCAAGGTAGACCGCGGCGCCTTCATGGAGCACTACTACGCCTACGTATACGTCCGCATCCTGCAGGCACTGGGCGCCTACGGCTTCCGCGGATTCTACGAGCGCAAAGCACATTTCCTGCAGTCCGTGCCCTATGCCCTGAAGAATCTTCGCTGGCTGGCGCACAACGCCACGCTGCCCATCGCATTGCCCGCCCTGATGGAGTCCTTCCAGGGAATGCTCCGCTCGGACCAACTCCGCAGCCTGGCTGCCCCTCCCGGGCTCACCATCCGTATTTTCAGTTTCAGTTTCCACCGCCAGCCGCCCACCGATGAGTCCGGCAACGGCGGTGGTTTCGTCTTTGATGCCCGCAGCCTGCCCAATCCCGGCCGCGAAGAACGGTTCAAGCAGCTCACAGGCAAAGACCAGCTCGTCATGGACTACCTCAGCAGCCAGCAGAGCGTGCAGCAGTACCTGTCCAGCGTGGTCTCCCTTGTGGACCGCAGCGTGGCGGGCTACCAAAGCCGCGGCTTCAAGAGCCTCATGGTCTCGTTTGGGTGCACCGGTGGCCAACACCGCTCCGTCTACCTGGCCGAGCAGCTGGCAAAGCATCTTCGCGCATTCAAGGGTGTTGAGGTCGTGGTCCGGCACGTTGAGCAGGATAAGGTCGCGGAGGAAGGCGCAGTCGCAGCGGAAGTGACCTCCCAATGAGGGCCATGATTCTGGCCGCGGGTCTCGGCACACGGCTGCGGCCGCTCACAATTCACCGCCCCAAGGCGCTCGTAACTCTAGCGGGCCGCACCCTGCTGGAAATCACTCTCACCCGCCTCCGGGGCATTGGTGTAACCGAGGTAATCGTCAACACCCACCACCACGCCGAAATGATCGCTGAATACCTCGCGGCCAACCAGAACTTCGGCATGAGAGTTGAGATCTCAAGTGAGCTCGACCTGCTCGACACCGGCGGGGGCCTGAAAAAAGCAGCCCCATTTTTCCTCGAAGGTCCCGACGCCCTCGACAAACCATTCCTGCTCCACAACGTCGACGTGCTCAGCTCCATTGACCTCAGCCGGATGCTTGAGTTTCATGCGGAACACGCCGCGCTGGCCACCCTTGCAGTCCAGGAACGCCCCACCTCCCGCTACCTGCTGTTCGACGAATCCGGCGAACTCTGCGGCCGCCGCACCGGCCTTGAAGGTTCACCGGAGCTGGTTCGAGCAGCTTCCGCACCCCAGGCTTACGCCTTTTCCGGCATCCACGTCGTCTCGCCTCGCATCTTCGCCAAGATGACCGAGCCGGGTGCGTTCTCCATCGTGGATTGCTACCTGCGCCTCGCCGCCCTAGGCGAAAATATCCTCGCATTCCGCGCCGACGATTCCTATTGGCGCGACCTGGGCCGCCCCGAGAGCATCCAGCAAGCCGAAAGAGACGTGGCAGACAATCAAATACCCGAAGCCTGATCAATCTTGCTCATGCTTGCTGTGGTAGGCGATTGTCCGCGCCATTCCTGGGTTTTATACTCTTGAAAGGTGATAAACTTCGATGTCCAAACGCGAGTTTCAAACAGAAGTCAGCCAACTGCTGCAGCTGATCGTCCACTCTCTGTATTCCCATCCTGAAATCTTCCTTCGCGAACTCATCTCCAACTCCTCCGACGCGCTGGATAAGCTGCGCCATCTGACCCTGGTCGATGAAGCCTACAAGCCGCTCCCCTTCAATCCTCGCATCGACCTCGAGCTGGACGAGGAAGCCAAGACCCTCACCATCGCCGATACCGGCATCGGTATGAATGAGGGAGACCTGGTCGCGAACCTGGGCACCATCGCCCGCTCCGGGACCAAAAACTTCTTATCTCAGCTCTCCGGCGACGCCAAGCGCGACTCCAACCTCATTGGCCAATTCGGGGTCGGGTTCTACAGCGCCTTCATGGTTGCCGACAAGATCGAAGTGGTCTCACGCAAGGCCGGCGAGGACAAGGCATGGCGCTGGACCAGTGATGGCAAGACCGGCTTCGACATTGAGCCCGCGGAGCGCCTTGTCGCCGGCACAACCGTCCTGCTTCACCTCAACGACGAAGGCAAGCAATATGCCAACAGCTGGCGGTTGCAGGAGATCGTAAAGAAGTACTCCAACCACATCGCCTTTCCCATCTTCCTTACCTACGACAAGAGCGAGTGGAACGCCGACGAGAAGAAGTCCATCAAGACCCGAGTCACTGAGCAGGTCAATTCTGCCAGTGCCCTGTGGCGCCGCCAAAAGAGCGAAATCACCGAAGACGATTACAAGGAGCTCTACAAATCGCTGACCGGCGATTCCGAAGACCCCCCCTTCTGGTTCCACACCAAGGCCGAAGGAAGCCTCGAATACACTACCCTCTTTTACATTCCGGCCAAGGCCCCACTTGACCTTTACCACGCCGAATACAAAGCCGGTGTCAAGCTCTACGTGAAGCGTGTCTTCATCACCGACGACGCCAAGGAACTCCTGCCCCAGTACCTGCGCTTCGTGCGCGGCATCATCGACAGCGAAGACCTTCCCCTCAACGTGAGCCGCGAAATTCTCCAGCAGAACCGCATTCTCACCAGCATTCGCGCGGCCAGCGTCAAGAAGATCCTCACCGAGTTGAAGAACATCGCGGCCAATCAGCCAGAGCAGTATCTCAAGTTCATCACCCAGTACAACCGCCCGCTCAAGGAAGGCCTCTACAGCGACTTCGCGAACCGTGACATGCTGCTCGAACTCATTCGCGTCAAGTCCACCAAGGTGGAAGGCCTCACGAGCCTCGCCGAAACCATGTCGCGAATGAAGGAAGGCCAAAAGGCCCTCTACTACATTACCGGCGGCGCTGAGTCGCTGCTCCGCACTTCGCCGCTTTTGGAGATTTACAAGAAGAAGGACCTCGAAGTCCTCATCCTCGATGACGATTTCGATGAAGTCATTTTTTCAGGCATTGACAAGTACGGCGAAATCGAACTCAAGCCGGTGAACAAAACCTCTACCAGCGACGACGTGAAGGACGAAGCTGAACCCGACAAGACCGCAGCCCTCGAGCCGCTGCTAGCGAAGCTCAAGGTGCTTCTCGGCGATCGCGTTAAAGATGTCCGCGTCTCAGCGCGCCTCGCAGATAGCCCCTCCTGCATCGTCTCCGATGAAGAGGAGCCGTCTCTGCAGATGCAGCAGATGTTGCGCGCTATGGGCCAGACGGAATTCCCGGCGCTCAAGCCAACCCTGGAGATCAACCCCGATCACGAGATCGTGAAGAAGCTGCTTGCGCGACCCGAGGATTCTGTTGCCGAAGACGCAGCCTGGCTGTTATTGGATCAGGCACTCCTGATGGAAGGCGTCCCGCTGTCGGACCCCAGCGTCTTCGTGCAGCGACTTAACCGCATCCTCACTCTTTCCGTATAGCGTTATTGGCTCCGGCCTGGGGAAATCGGGTTCACCCCAGGCCGTTAACATTATGTTAAGTTGACTTAACACCCAAGTTTTGACAGGCCGTCGGCAGGTACCCGAGTTGTCTTGCCGAACGAGGGTGACCCCAACAATTCCAGACTTGGACCGCATGAGGGTGGATGGGCATACACGTTGCGCTGCATCACAGGACACAGTATCACTACGAACGGCCCATTCTGCTTGGACCTCATGTCATCCAGCTGCGTCCGGCGCTCCATTGTCGAACTCCAATCCTGAGTTTTTCGCTTGAAGTCACTCCTTCAGAGCACCTTCTCAACTGGCAACTGGATCCCCACCACAACCGCAAAGCGCGCCTTCTCTTTTCCACGAAGACCGGCGAATTAGTTGTAGATGTAAATCTGGTTGCCGATGTTTCACCTCTGAATCCATTTGAATTCGTCCTCGAATCCGGGGTGGAGACGTACCCTTTCGCTTATTCCGAAGAAACGATCAGAGACCTGCAGGCCTATTTGGCTTGCGATGCCGCCGGACCGCACCTCAACGCGTTTCTAGAACAATTCCGAGGGATTCAGGACGGAACTATCAACTTTCTACTGCATGTGAACCGCAAGATAGCCGAGGAAGTCGGATACGTCACGCGCCTTGAGCACGGCGTGCAAACATGCGAAGAAACACTGGAAAAGCGCACCGGCTCCTGCCGCGACTCTGCCTGGCTCCTGGTGCAAGTTCTGCGCAACCTCGGAATCGCCGCTCGCTTTGTCTCCGGATATCTCATTCAACTTGCAGTCGATGGCGCCGACGACGGCCCGAGGGAAGACTCCGCCGACCTGCATGCATGGGCCGAAGCGTTCCTTCCCGGCGCCGGGTGGATCGGGCTCGACCCGACTTCCGGCATGGCTACCGCCGAGGGCCACATCCCGCTTGTCTGCACGCCAACCGCTGAGCAAGCCGCGCCCATCTCAGGCACTACGGAGCCGGTCGGTACCGAGTTCACCTACACCATGACCGTGCGTCGCTTGAATGATGCCGGGCGGCCTTCCCGGCCATTCACTGAGGAGACGTGGAGTCGCGTCCGCCAATTAGCCCACAGCATCGATGGCGACCTCGAAGCCCAAGATGTTCGCCTCACGATGGGCGCAGAACCAACCTTCGTAGGCATTGACGAGCCCGAAAGTCCGCAATGGAATATCGACGCACTTGGCGACATGAAGCGACTGCGCGGCATGGCTCTCATCCAAGGTCTCCGCGAGAGAATGGCCCCAGGCGCGCTTCTTCACTACGGGCAGGGCAAATGGTATCCAGGCGAACCCATTCCACGTTGGGCGCTCAGTTGTTATTGGCGGTTGGATGGCGTCCCCGTCTGGGAGGATGTTGGCCTTATCGCGCGCGAGGATCACCAGTACAGTTATGTCGTCGCAGACGCGCTCACGTTTATCACTGCTCTAGCGCACCGTCTTGAAGCCAGTCCCGAAAACGCCCTGCCTGCCTACAACCCGGATGCTGATTCAGCCGAGCCTGCAGGCTACATTCTCCCCATCCGCCGGCGTCAAGCAGGCAGCCAATCAAGCTGGTCGAGCCAGCTATGGTTTCCGCGCCCTGAGCGACTTGTTCTCTTCCAGGGCGATTCTCCCATCGGCTTCCGCGTCTCCACCGAATCGGTGCCGTGGGTCGCGCCCGACGAGTTGACCTATGCGCTCGATGCCGCTCCCTTTGCAGACCGCCCCATCCTGCCCGCAACCGCTCCGCGCCGCATGGGGTTGTTTGTGGTTGAGCCCGTGCCAGACCCACTGCCCGCCATCACGCGCGACCCTGCCACAGCTCCCCAACTTATCCGCCCATCGCTCTGCGTCCAGGCACGTGAAGGCCGCATGCATGTCTTCCTGCCTTATGCAGCCGTGCTGGCCGACTATCTTGACCTGGTTGCCGCGGTCGAAGATACATGCCGTTTTCTCAACATGCCGGTTTACGTCGAAGGATATGCGCCCGCTTCCGACCCTCGCCTGCGCAATTTCAGCGTCACGCCTGACCCCGGGGTTCTGGAGATCAACCTGCCTCCGGCCAGCAGTTGGGACGAGGTGGAACAGATCAACAATGTACTGGACGAAGAAGCCCGCAAGAATCGTCTGATCTGCGAGAAGTTCTCATACGAGGGCGACCACCTTCCAACCGGAGGCGGCTGCCACATCGTCATTGGCGGCGCAACCGTCCTCGATAGCCCGATCCTGCGCCGGCCTGACCTTCTGCGCAGCATGATCACCTTCTGGCAAAACCATCCCTCCTTGTCCTACCTGTTCTCAGGAATGTATGTCGGGCCAACAAGCCAATGTCCGCGCGTAGATGAAGCCCGAACAGACGCCCTCTACGAGCTTGAAGTTGCCTTCCGTCAGCTCCCGGCTGGGGGTTGCCCTGCCTACATCATTGACGGCCTCTTCCGAAACCTGCTTGCCGATGTTACCGGCAATACACATCGCGCCGAATTCTGCGTGGATAAGCTTTTCCCGCCGGAAGGCCTGGGGTTGCAACTCGGCCTTCTGGAACTACGCGCTTTCGAAATGGCTCCTCATGTGCGCATGACGCTGCTGCAAATGCTGCTCATCCGCGGACTCGTCAGCGCCTTCTGGAAGGACCCCTTCGAAAGCTCCCTAATCCGCTGGGGCACAACCCTCCACGACCGATTCCTGCTTCCGGAGGCCGTCAAGCGGGACCTGACCGAAGTGCTTGCCCATTTGCGTCGTTCGGGATATGAATTCGAAGACGAATGGTTTCAAACCCATCTGGAGTTTCGCTTTCCGAGGATCGGCGTCCTATCTTCGGATGGTGTCGAGCTCGAGCTGCGCCATGCTCTGGAGCCCTGGAACGTGCTTCCAGAGGAGACCGTATCGGGCCGCACTGTTCGTAGCGTGGACTCGTCGCTGGAGCGTATTCAGGTGAAGCTCACGGGACAAATCGCGGGACAAATCAAGGAGTCCCGGTTCGTCGTCACATGCAATGGCCGTCGCGTTCCCCTGCAAATCATGGATGCAGGTGGTGTGGGCGTGGCCGGCGTCCGGTTCCGCGCGCGCAGGCTGTCGGTAACCCTGCATCCGACTATTCCAGTCCACGCTCCGCTTGTTTTCGAGATCATCGACCATTGGCAGCAGCGGTCTATCGGCCGGGGCACTTACTACGTTGCGCGGCCAAATGGGATCCTCTACCCCGATCGCCCCGCGGACGCTGTTGAGGCCGCACGCCGCCGCGACGAACGCTTTGAGATCAACAAACCTTCGCCGCACCGCGTCGAGCTAATGGAGGAAGCTACCAATCCAGTCTTTCCGTTTACTCTTGATCTGCGTCTCCCACCTTCACCAAGTTCTTCGCGCAACGTCCCGGGGATCAGGTAATGCCAATCGATCTTTACCAGAGCCAACTGCCCTACGGAGATTCCTTTAACGAGGCATCGTCGGATGGCGTCAATCCCCGCCCCCACTGGGCACCGCTGATGGAGTCCCTTCAAACCATCGGGCCCGAGGAGTTGGAGCGACGCTGGGGCCGTGCCGAGCGCCGAATCCGCGAGAACGGCATCACCTATAACATTTACAACGATCCGCAGGGAGCCAACCGGCCCTGGAAAATCGACGTTCTCCCTTTCATGATCGCGGGAGACGAGTGGCGCTATATCGAAGCGGGCATCATCCAGCGTGCGCGCCTACTCAGCATGCTGCTCGAAGATCTATATGGCTCGCAGACGCTGCTCGCGAATGGCAGTTTCCCCAGCGAACTGCTGTACGCAAACCCGGCCTTCCTGCGGCCCATGGTTGGTGTCGAGGTTCCTTCACACAGCTATCTCCACATGCTTGCTGTGGACCTAGCCCGTTCGCCCGACGGCCAATGGTGGGTCCTCTCTGATCGCACCCAGGCCCCTTCCGGCAGTGGCTATGCCCTCGAAAACCGCACAATTGTCTCGGACGTACTCCCCGACCTCTTCAGAAACTCAAATGTCCTGCGTCTGGCGCCGTTTTTCCGTGCCCAGCGCGAAGCGCTCACTGCCCTCGCCGCTTGTAACAATCCGCGTATCGTTCTGCTGACGCCCGGCCCCTACAACGAGACCTACTTTGAACACGCCTACCTCGCGCGTTACCTTGGCTTCACTCTTGTGGAGGGCGCAGACCTCACCGTCAGGGACCGTTGCGTTTTCCTCAAAACAGTCGAGGGGCTGGAGCAGGTGGATGTGATCCTGCGCCGCGTCGACGACAGCTTTTGCGATCCGCTAGAACTGCGAAGCGACTCATTGCTTGGAGTACCCGGCCTGGTGGACGCAATCGTCGCGAGAAATGTCAAAGTTGCCAACGCCCTCGGCAGTGGCCTGATTGAGTCGGCCGCGATCATGCCATTTCTTCCCGGCCTCTCCACATACCTCATCGGCGAAAAGCTGAAGCTACCCTCGGTTGCCACATGGTGGTGTGGCCAGTCGTACGCACTCGATTGGGTGCTGAATCACCTTGATTCCCTGGTGCTCAAGCCTGCCTTTCCATCCAGCGGGATGGAGCCTGTCTTTGGCGCCGACCTTGAGCAAGTCGCACGCGACAAGCTGATTGAAAAGCTCTGCGCCCGTCCCCATGATTTCGTCGCCCAGGAGCAAATTGCCCTGTCCAGCGCGCCCGTCTGGGAGAAGGGCAACCTTTACTCCCGAAGCGTTGTCTTGCGCGCTTATGTGCTCAACACCGGCAATGGCTGGGCGGCCATCCCCGGGGGACTGGTGCGCGTTGCGGAAATGGAAGGCTCGGTGGTCTCGATGCAGCGCGGCGGCCACAGCAAAGACGCCTGGGTGCTCTGGGACAGCCCGGTCGACACATTCAGCATGCTGCACCCGCGCAATGAGCCAGTGGCCCTGCGCCGCGAAGATCCCGGCGTCCCCAGCAGTGTCGCAGACAACGTGTTCTGGCTTGGCCGCTACGTCGAGCGTGCTGAATCTACGGCCCGCCTGGTGCGTTCCATGGCCTCACGTGTTCGCCGCGCCGGTGAGCCTGAACTCAACTGTCTCCTGCGTCTCCACGGCTGTCTTGAATCGCATCAGGCCAAGCTGCCCAAAACCAGAAGAAGGCGCATCACTCCGTCGGAGTTTGAGAGGGAGCTGGTCTCGGTTGTCACGGATCTCAAGAGGTCCGACAGCCTCGCTTCCACACTGGCTGAAATCGCGCGCGTAGGCCTGAGTGTCCGCGAACACCTTTCCGGAGATATGATCTCCCTGATTCATCAGCTCCAGAATTCGATTCGAGTTGATTCGGCCGCGTCATTCCTCGAGTTTCCGGCGATGCTCACCAAATGCCTGGAGCTGCTCTCAGCATTCTCCGGCATGGAGCGCGAAAACATACTTCGGGGTGTTGGCTGGCTTTTTATGAGCATCGGCCGGCGTCTGGAGCGCGCCATCTTTCTGGCCCGGCAATTGCGCGAGATTACCCGCCCGCTCGGCGAGTTGGACTGGCCCTTGCTGGAGTGTATCCTCCAAGTTGCTGACAGCTCCATGTCGTACCGCGCACGCTACTTCACCACCCTGCAGCCGCTGGCAGTGCTCGATGTATTGATGGCCGACGGGACCAATCCCCGCTCGCTCGATTTTCAACTCACTCACTTGGTGCAACTCTACCGGCAACTCCCGCGACATCTCCCTGACGATCTGAACGCGATGCAGGACGCACTTACCATGCTGCGCAGCTTTGACCTGCGCAAGATCAGGTACCCACTGCCTGGAGCGACAGCTGCTGCGAGCGCCACCAATGGCCTCGTCCGGCTTGAGCGCTTTCTTAAGGGTCTCGAGATTCTGCTCCCCTCGTGGTCCAATAACCTATCCAGCCGGTATTTCAGCCACGCACGCACGCTGCCGGTCACAGTAAGCTCATGAGCGAATGATTTATAAAATCATCCATCGCACCACAAGTCACTACCGGCATCCGGTTTCTGTCGGAATGCATGTTGCTTGTCTTCGCCCAAGGGCTCTGCCCACCCAGCAATTGACAGCCTGCGAGCTTGAAATCAAGCCGGGACCGGCCTCGGTCACCGAGCGCATCGACTATTTCGGCAACCTGCACTACTTCTTCACTGTTCAGGAACCGCACCGGGAATTGGTGGTTGAGGCGCGCAGCCAGGTGAGGATAGAAGCCGTTCCAATAGGACCTTCACTAAACGCAATTTCGTGGGAAGATGCCGTGCAGCTTCTTCCCAATGACCGCGGCGCAGCCGGCCTCGAGGCTTACCAGTTTGCTTTCGAATCCCCGCGCATCAAGCTCCGTCCGGAGTTCGCCGAATATGCGCTCCAGTCGTTCACGCCGCATTCTTCACTGGTCGAAGGGCTCCTCGACCTGACAGCTCGCATTCATCGCGACTTTCGCTTCGATCGAAAAGTGACCAACGTCCGCACAACCGTCGACGAAGTCTTCCAGAAGCGCCGCGGCGTCTGCCAGGATTTCGCGCATTTCCAAATTGCCTGCCTGCGCTCGCTCCATCTTCCGGCCCGCTACGTCAGCGGATATCTGCGCACCCATCCCCCACCCGGCCAGCCGAGGTTGATTGGCGCAGACGCATCGCACGCGTGGGTGTCTGTTTACTGCCCGGGCGCAGGCTGGATCGATCTTGACCCAACCAACAATCTCGTTCCCTCGACCGGCCATGTGACGCTGGCCTGGGGCCGCGACTATGGCGACGTAAGCCCGCTCTATGGCGTTATTCAAGGCGGCGGCAATCACATCCTCAATGTCGCTGTGGACATCGAAGAAATCGAGTCCTGACGAGATCGAGCCTTGAGCTGAGCAGAAATCTATTGGCACGCTGTTGAATGCTTAAGTTCTGCAGCCGGAAGCCCGGAGAGCTTCTGCTTCTCCAGTTCCGCATTCAAAGCGGGGAGGTCAGTTTTCAGCACATCGTTCCACCCAGTGGTGATTGTCAAAAGATCCTTGCAGTAGTCGTGGAAGACTGACATCATCGCAGGCGTCGGATCGCTATCCGCGCTGTCCACAGTGGTGGCGAGCGCGCCCAGCTGTGAATTGAGCGGGGGCGTTCGGCCAACGCCATGGTTGATAGGGCTAGCGGATGGAGGATAGGCTATTTTGCCGGTGTGGCGGCGTAGGCCGCAGGAGTGAGTTTGGACAGGGACTGTATGGAGTGGTCGGCGAG
>Ga0302319_10003163_pt1 | contig 34788 bp, 29 predicted proteins | sample Bog_T0_2_FD_203319 | JGI IMG/M metagenome (GOLD analysis project Ga0302319, IMG submission 203319) | Peat permafrost microbial communities from Stordalen Mire near Abisko, Sweden - Bog_T0_2 | ecosystem: Environmental > Terrestrial > Soil > Wetlands > Peat | place: Sweden: Abisko, Stordalen Mire...
GCATCCTTTCTCCTTTCCAAATATCTCGGGGAGCAGACAAATGACGGTCAACCAAACCATCCGTCAAACCCGAAAAGTCATAGCTTATTTTCGGCACTCGATGGTTCAAAAATGGGGACAAGGTCAGCTCACAAACAAACTGGTATTTCTTACCGTGGTTTTGGGGGCATTTACATTTATCCAGACAATTCTAATGGCAGCCGATATTTTCAAACATAAATAGCCAAAACCCGAATCGAACAATGTCAGCGGGCAGTTAAAACCGGCCACCTGAAGTGAAGATTGCGTTAAGTGCAGCGGATGTTGCACAAGGACGCAATGAATACACTCAGCGTGAACCTGCAACATTCCATTGTCGCTCTGGCGGCCGATCAGTGGTCGCACAGAGACATTGCCAGACTGCCCGGCATCCATCGGGAGACGGTGGGGCGATATCTTCGGTTGGCGGCTTCAAAACCGGCCAATGGGCCCACCGGCTCGGGGCCTGACAGCGAGGCAAAACCAGCCAAAGTGCCCGCCGGCATTTTACCTGCATCCCGCAGTCAGTGTGCGCCATGGCGGGAGCGGGTTGATGGCCCAACGCATCTACCAAGACTTGGTGGGCGACCACGGTTACGCCGGCAGCTATGACACCGTCAAACGGTTCGTCCGGCAGTTGCGGCAGATCCAGCCCGTGCCATTCATGCGGCTGGAGGTGGATTCAAGACAGGAAGCGCAGGTGGATTTTGGCCAGGGAGCCTGGGTATGGGTTAACAGTCGGCGCAAACGTCCGCATCTGTTCCGGGTGGTATTGAGCCATAGCCGGAAGGCTTACAGCGAAGTGGTGTGGCACCAGAGACCGAGGGTTTTATCCGCTGTCTGGAGAATGCGTTCCGCCACTTTGGCGGGGTGCCCCGCACGCTGGTCAGCGACAACCTGCGGGCGGGGCGCATTTTGACACTGCCCCCGGCGAGCAGCAGAAAAGCGGGGTGGTATGAGATGGAGAGATCAGCCCCACCTCTCCCCGTCCCGCTCCGCCATTTATGCAAATGGCAGCGGGGGGTTCCATGGGTTCGTATTCGTGAGGTGTTGGTGGCAGGTCCAGGCGTGGTCGGGGGCAGAGTCGAGATGCGCCCCTGCGGGCGGCCGTGACACGGGCGGACTGGTATGACCCGGAACTCAATGCCAAGGTGCCAAGGTGGAAGAGTTTGGCCGCCATTATGGCACGGTGATTTTGCCCACGCGGCCGGCCAGACTACCAGAAAAACTTAGCATGGCCGGCCCAGGGGGGCGCATCTTGACACTGCCCCCGGCAGAAATCGCGTTGTTTGCACCGGGCCTGTCCAGATTGATGGGAAAGAGTGATGAAAAGGCTTGTTTTCCGGGGCCAAGGTGCGGATTCGCGCCAACGAAACGACATTTGTTTGCAAATCAATGACTTAAGAATCGGGGGCAGTGTCAAGATGCGCCCAGCCCAGGACTTGGACCAGCGCCGCCGCCAGGGCCGCTTGTTTTTCATCGGCCACTTCCACGCGCACGCCACCGGGCAGCTGCAACACCAGCACGGGGCCAACCGCCGCAACTTGGGAGGGGGCCAGCACGGCTTCCAACAACCGCAGCCGGGGTCGTCGGTCAGCGGGCTTGTGCCGGTTGGACTGCAGCCAGCGGGCCAGGGTTGAATACTTTAGCCCGGTTCGCCGCGCAAACTTGGGTAGGGACTCGCCGCTGCCGGCCAACGCCGCAAGAAGCTCCCGCCGCTGTGCCTTTGACACCCGTAACCGCCCTTTGGTATCCGCGATCACGGGCACCTTCGGCATCACCGCCGCAGACACCACAAACGGATTATCAGAATCACTCGTAGTTATCATAGCTATCAGAACTATGATATCTGTCAGATTTTAGCCAGAGGTGCTCAGGGTGACGCTTACGTTGATTTCCAAAAGGGCCAACAAATAAGATGCGTCTGCCCTGGAAGATTCAGGGGACCTGCAACTGGTAAAAACTTTGCGGGCCATTGGATGGCAGGAGGTTGGTGAACAGGAAATTGCCGCTGCCATCGAACTGGTTGGTGAGCAGGCGGGTCCAGTTCGTGATCGGAGTGAGCAGGGTGGTGGCACCGAGCAGATAATAATTGCCACCGGCCACCCCGGTGTTCCCATGCAGCACCAAGCTGTTTTTGGCAAGCACGGCGGTAGTGATGACCGGATGCCGGGTGGTGACGATCGTCAAGGTGCCGTTGGTGGGCAGGGCATTGGTGTTCCAGGCCAGCCCGGCCGTCAGGGCTGGCAGCGTGAGACTGGCGAAGGCCCCTGAATAATTCCCGGCCTTGAATAATTTGAAGCTGTCGCCGCCGGCCAGCGCCATGCCGCCGGAGTTGGTGACGACCAGATTGCCGCCCTCCGTCAGGGTGCCGGAAATCGTGACGGCATTGTTGGTGGCCGGGGCATGCGCGACCTGAAAATAACTGGTGCTGCCGGCCGCCAAGGTCAGGCTGTTGTTGATGGTCAGGGTGCCCAACGGATTCCCCGGGGCGAGCGCGCCACCGGCATTCACGGACACCGTTCCGGAAATGCTGCCCGTGCTGGCGAGCCGGCCGCCATCAGCCACAATGACCGCGCCGGTGCCGGTGCCGCTGCCGGTAGTGTTTTCGACCAGCAGGGTACCGCCGGAGAGGGTCGTGGCGCCGCTGTACGCGTTGGCCGCAGTGAGCGTCAGGACGCCGCCGCCGGTCTTATCCACGGAAACCGGCGACACGGTGCCATTATCTATGCCATCCTTGATCACGCCGTCAAATTCCGTGTCCACCCCGGCCCCGCCGATGGTGTAGGTCACGCCGGGTCCGCCGCTGTTGTCCCCTTGTAATTGGGTGCCGGCACCGCCGGTCAGCCCGCCGAGGGCCACCGCGGTGGTGCCGGTGGCGCGGACGGAGACGGTGGCCGCGCCGGTACCGAGATTGAAGATGGCGCTGCCGTCGCCCGCCGTGCCGTTGATGCGCAGGGTCATGGACGAACTGCCCAGCACCAGTGTGCCGGAACCGGTCATCGGGCCGGTCAGGTCAAATACATCGCTGCCACCGCTCACCAGGAGGGTGAGGAACCCAAGGTCGGTCAACGTGCTGATGGCGGAGCCGCTGTTGCCGTTGCCGGTGACGGAGTTGGTGCCGTAGACCTGGACATTGGGCAGGGCGTTCGCCGTGGCCACGGTCACGGTGCCGGTGTTTTCCAAGGTCAGGGAGCCGGCGGCAGGAATGGCGCTGGCGGCAGCGAAGGTCAGATTGCCGCCGGTCAGGAGGGTGCCGCCGGTGTAGGTGTTGGCGCCGCTCAAGCTCACGTTACCGTTGATCGTCAGGCCGTCGGCGGCCCCGGCTATGTTGCCTGCCAGGTTGAGGGTGGCAGTCGAGAGGTTGGAGATGGCCAGGCCGCCGTTCACGGTCATCGGAGCATTGATCAGATCGCCACTGGCGCCGGCCAGTTCCATCAAGGCGGCCTGGCCGGGCGTGTTGTCGAAGGTGAGGGTCCCACCATTGGCGGTGAGGGTGAAAGCGCCGCCGGCCGTGCCGAGGTTGAGGGCGCCAACAGTGATGTCCTGGTTGAGGTCGATGGTCTGCGGAGCGGCGATCGGGGCATTGACAATGGCCGCTGCCTGGACGGCGTTGGGGAAGGCCGTGCCATTGTTCCAGTTGGCGTTCACATTCCAACCTTGGGCGGCCGAGGTGAGGGTGTTGGTCCAGTATACGGCGGGCGGCCCGACAAACGGCGTGGCGCTGGCCTCCGGAGATTTCGGACTGGCCCCGCTGCCGCCGTAGGCCAGGACCACGTAATAATAAGTGGTGCCATTGACCACGTTGGCATCCAGAAAACTGGTGGCGGTGGTGCTGGCGACCGTGGTGGTCTCTCCGCCGCTGCTGGTGCCGCGCAGCAGGACGTAGTTGGTCGCACCTGCGGCGGCCGCCCAGGCGAGGGAAATCTGGTTGTCGCCGGCATAGGCCGTGAGGCTGGCGGGTGCCGCCGGCGGCGTGGTGACAATGACGGAGCCGACCGTCACCCCGGCCGCATTCATGGCCTCGAGCTGATAGGCATAGAGGGTATTTAGGGCCAGCGTGCTGTCGGTGTAATTCGTGGGGGTGATGCTCATCACATAATTGGCTGGAAAACTGAAGGGGCCCGTGGGACTGGTCGAACGGAAAAGGATGTAGCCCACCGCGCCGTTGACGGGGGGCCAGATCAGCGTGGCGGTCTGGTTGGTCGCGCCGACAACATCCGTGAGGTGGATATTCGCGGGCGGCGCCGCCGGCGGCGGGGGCAGCGGTCTGGCCAGGATCGGGGCGGAGGCCGGGCTGGTGCCGGCGGCGCTGCTGGCGGTGACGTGGTAGAGATAAGTGCTGCCGAGGGTCACGGCAGAATCGTTATACGTTGTGTTGGTGAGGGTGTTGCTGAGGATGATGTACAGGGTGACATTCGTGGTGGGCTGGTTGTTCACCGTGCCCCGCCAGAGGGTGTAATAATTGGCGCCCACCACTGCGGTCCAGGTGAGGGTGACGGCGTTGCTGGTGGTGACGGCCAGGCCGGTCGGGGCGGCCGGGGCATTGGTGGCCAGGCTGCCGGCGGGCGTGGTCGCGGCGCTGGCCGGCGAATTCGCGCTCTTATTCACGGGGTTGACCGATTGCACCTCGTAATAATAAGCCGTGCCGTTGGTGGCCGTGGTGTCCAAGAAGGTGGCGTCCGCCGGGCCGCTACCGCAGACGGGTCCCACCACGCCGTTGGTGACGGTGGCATAACCGCTGCCGCTGGTCGTGGAGCGGAGGAGGTTATAACTGCTGGCTCCGGGCGTGACCGGCCAGCAGATCAGGTTGCAATCGTTCCCGGCATAGGCGGTGACCGACGCCGGCGGTGGCGGAACATAGCCGGTCAGTTCCAGCCGGATATAATCATACATGATGAAGCTTTCCGAGCTGCCGCCCTTGCGCATGTCGATGTTGATGGTGTTTTGCCCTGCATTCAGCAGGCTGGCCGGGAAGGTGATGCGTTCGTCCGAGAAGGCCCCGTGATTACCCTCCCGCACACTGACATCGCTCTGGCTCATGGCGGGATTAAAACCACCAGAAGTCAAAGGCGTCACGGGGGTGGCGGTCACGCCGTTGGCGGTGCCGAGATTGTTGCCGTTGATGGAGACAGTGGTCGGGCTGGAATACGCGCCGGCAAAGGCCAGATACAAGGAGGCGGTGGCGCCATTGGCGGGCGCTGCGGCCAGATTGAAGGTGATGTTCTGGCTCGCGGCATCGAAATTGCCGGATTTATCAATCACCTCGGGCAGGATGAAATTCCAGTCGGTGCCCCAGCGGCTTTGGCCCACCGTGTAGGTCAGCCCGTTGGGATAATCAAAGGGATAGTCCAGAAATTTGGTCCAAATGGGGCTGGGCGCCACGGGGCTGGGACCGACGTCGCCTACAAACCAATCGTCCCCGTGACGGAATTTCGCGGCGGTCCGGTCCGGATAACCGATTTCAAAGACCGTCGGCCCCACCCGCGTGGGGGTCCAGGTGAGGCTGCCCAGTGAATTGGTCGTGCCGCCGGTGATGTTGACGCCAAAGGGGGAGGTCGGGAGATTGTAGAGCCAGGGCGGGTTGCCGCCCGTCTGGTTTTGGGACATATACGTGCCGGCCGCGGCCGGGCCGAACGCGTACAGTGTATAATTCGTCCCGGCGATCACATTGGTGATGACGAAATTTCCGTTGGCCCCGGTTTTAGTCCAGAATTCATAGGCTTTGCACCATTCTTGGAAGTCATACACGCCGTCGCTGACCGCCGGCTCTTGGACGACGCCCACCCACAGATTGGAGGCGGAGGCGTTGGGATTGTCGATGTCATTGATGACAATCTGGCCGGCGACGGATCCACGGCCGGCGGCCGGGGCGTAATTCGTGTTGGCGAACCAGTTGTAAGGCCATGCGGATTGCTCGGCAACCCCCTGGGCCTGGGCGTCGGCAAACAACGCGCGGGAGGCCTGCGCCGGATTGGTCAGGGTGTTGGTGACATTGTTGAAATAGATGAAATAGGGGCCGTAAGTTTTGGACCAAGTTTCGTTGGCGGCGAAGACAAAGGCCTGGCCGACGCCGTAATGGCTGCCGTTGATCATGTTCAGCGAGTAGGCCGACTCGCCCTCCATCAGCTCAGTTTTCAAGGGACCGCCGTTATACATCTCGACGCTGGACAACACATGCCAGAGCCCGACGTTCAGGCCCGTGAAGCCGATGTTGGGATCCGTCACACTGCTCCAGCCCCAAACCCGTTCCCCGCCGTTCTGCCCGCCAAAATCCATGCCATATTTGTATTTATCGAAGTAGATGCCCTCCATTGGGCCACCGGTGACCAGTTCATCCTCCTTCGGGGAGATGTATGCCGGCGTCAGCGGTTGATTGACCCCGGTTTCAAAGTCATGGGTTGCGCTCACACTCATCCAGTTGAAGATGGACCCGACGTAAATGTTGTCCCGCCCCTCATTGTCCACCATCGCGCCATCCTGGGCCCGGTGGCTCCAAATGGGGGTCACATAAAAACCCGGGGAGCCCCGCAGCATGGAGAAATGCACATCCATCGCGCCATTAGTGGCGGAGGAGCTGTAGAGATCTACCTCACAATAATCGCCCGTGTTGGCCACGACGGAATAGGTGAACCCCCCGGTGCCAAAACCGGCGTTCTCCCAATACAACTCGCCGCCACTGTAACCGCCGTTGAGCATCTGGGTGGTCACGGTCCGGCCACTGTTGTTGTAAGTGTAATTGACCTGGTCGATGTCCGCGTTGCCGGTGGTGATGACGATGGAAACAATGCCGTTGGCCATGGTCACTGTGCCATTGTCATTGTTGACCAGGGTGACGGCGGCCCCGGTCCCGGTGCCCCCGCCGGGCAGGTTGGCCCGGACCGGCAGCGCCGCCAGCAGCAGCGTGACGGCCGACAACAGTTGAAAAAGGCGGGTACGGCTATTCACGACAGACATTTTTTACTGACGGCTTGAATCGCAACACAAAGGGATCAATGCCAAGGTAAACTCCCGAGGTAAGATGTCAAATGGATACCTGTCAAATGGATGCCGCGCATGGGTAGACGGTCGGGGTGGCCGTTGGCGGTCCATCCCGGGATTTAGTCGCCCCTGAGATCTGCGGGTCAATCCAAGGCGTTTCGACCTGTGCCGGCCCGGCGCCGCAACCGGGCATACTCCAGGCAGACCAGCGCCTGATGCAGCGTTCCACCCAGGGCCGCCAGTGGGAATACGCGCCCTTCGGTTCGCCATTGGTCCCGAACCGTGGCGAGCGTTCCTCGCACGAGTCGTTTGCCCGCCGTCCACCAGGGACGCCGCCGGATTTGTTCCCAATGCGCCGGCCAGGCCGGGTCTTCCCAGCGCCAGCCCGCCAAATCCGTGGGTTTGCCGAGTAGACACTGCGCAATATATTGGGCGCCGCGCCGCGATTGTCCGCGCATCAGCGCGTTGGTCAGGCCATACGATTTGCGCAGCGGTTGATGCTGCAACGTCAGGGGCAGCGGTTCGACCCGGCTGTCCGGCACCGGGGTCTGCTCGCACATCCCAAAAAACCGCACCCGTTGTTTATGGAATAGAAACAGCCGCCCGGACGGCCATTTTTTAGTGACCGTCGCCCGTCCGTTCCAGAGCGGCCAGATGCAGGAGTAACCGGCTAGGTCGGCGGGCGCTTCGGCGGCGCGACGAAATGCCTGTAACCATTGGCGCAGATCCGCCGCCGGGAATTCATCCGTGTCCAGGCGCAAAATCCAGTTGTGGGCCGCCTCGCCCCAGGCGAATGGCCAGTGCGGTTCCTGGAGAAAGGCCGGTTCACGTTCAAAAAAACGGCCGCTGGCGGCCGCCGTCACGGCCCGGATATCTTCCACATCCGGCCGGTCGTGCAGCACCAGCAGTTCGTCATAACAGCCCGCGGCTTCGCGCAGCAGCCGCTCGAGCAGGTCGCGCTGGCGGTGGACACAGACAATCAGGGTGATGGCGGGCATGGGTCAGTGAAATCGTTTTCTAAATTCATGAAAGCGCACCCGATAGTACAACGGGCACAGGGCGAGTTGTTCCCGCCAGGTATGTCCGAATTGCTGGGTGTCCAGATACGCCGCCGTTTCCCGCGCCCGGGCCAGATCGCCGTCCGCCAGCGGATTGGGCCGCCGTTCGCTGGCGGCTTGCAGGATGATTTCCAACCGGCCCAGCGATGTTTCCGGGGCGGCCAGGGTGCGGATGTGCTGCCGGGCCTGCTGGCCCAAGGATTGGCGCAAGGCGCGATCATTGGCCAGTTTGAGCATGGCCACGGCCATGGTCGCGGGGGTGCTGGCAATGCAGCCGCACTCCCCATGCCGCACCAGTTCGATCTGCGCCTGGTCCTGCCAGGGCACGGAATGGGTGATGACCGGCCGACCCAGACTCATTGGTTCCGCAATGCCGTAGCCGAAGCTTTCGCCTATGGAGGAGGTGTGCAGCACGACATCCAGAGCGGAGAGGGTCAGGCGCAGTTCCTCCGCGGCGGAGGTGGCGGGGAGGATCACAAACTGTCCGGCATCCGGCGCGGCCCGTAATTGGGCGGCGATCAAGGGCGGCGGTTCACGCAATAACAGCTTAAGATTTCGATTGCTGCGCCCGGCCAGGCGAAAGGCGTCCAAGGCCAGGTTCGTCCATTTGTTGGGCTCGGGCCGGGACAGCCGGCCAAACAAAATAACATTCTCCGAGACGCCAATTTTTTGGCGGAAAGCGGCGATGTCGGCCGGAGCGGCGGGTGCCGCCGGATCCAGCGGATAAACCGCGACACTGGCATTACGGAAAAAATCATCGTCCAGTTTGCGCCAGGACCGGCGGGCCGCCTGGACGCAACTGGTCCAGGAAATAAACAGTTGTTTGTTGATCCATTGTGGCGCCCGACCGGCGGGCAAACGCCCAAACACATTGGTGAATACCACGGGGATTTTTTGCGGCAATGAGGTGAGCGCCTCCGGGAGAAAGTTTTCCGCATGCGCATGAATCACCTCCGGGGCCAGTTCGCGCAGCACGGCGGCAATATCCCCGGCCCGGGACGGAACAATTTTCAAGGGTACATGCCGTTGTTCCAGATCTGCCCGGCGCGGTCCATCGGCCAATGACAGCACAGTCACCTGATGTCCCCGGGTCTGCAATCCACAGGCCCAGCGGCAAGCGGCCTTTTCGGTGCCGCCGAGGCCGAGGCCGTTTAAAAATACTGCGAGCTTCATGAGGTGGCGGCCCGGACGACGGGCTTTCTTATCACCAAATAAGCATTGTAGCGGAGCACTTCGGGGGTAAGCCCCGGCATTTGGCGGGAGGTTTGAATCAGCTCCGCACCCAAGTTTTGAAAGTGCCAGACCAGATCGCGTAACTGCACAATATGGACGGCGTCCGTATCTATGGCATAATCATTTTCATACAAGACACGTGGTTTCAAATTGATCCAAAAGGCGCCAGGCGGCGAGGCCAGTGCGTTTTCCAGCCCGGAAATCTGGTTGGCTGACAGCTCCGCGCGCCGATGCAGGGAAAGACTCATTTTCCCAGACATCCGTTCGCCCGATGGCGGGTGAGAACCAAATTGATTTCCCCCGGCCCGGGTTCCACAGTTGGTCCCTGTGGAAAATCATCCAAGTTGACAAGCAAGTGCATGGCCGGTACAAGGTATGGGTAAAACCGGGTCAAGAAAACCTCAAAGTTGTCACCCGGATTTCCGGACCAAAAAATAAATTTTTCCGGCTGGCATCAGCTCCGGGCTGCGGACATTATCTGCCGGGCAAGCCGACCCAAACTTAGCAATGCGAACACTGAAAGATTTGACGGTTAAAATTTTTGCCGATGGCGCGGACAAGGCGGGCATGTTGGCGCTCAACGCCAATCAGCTGATTCAAGGCCTCACCACCAACCCAACCCTCATGCACAAGGCGGGGTTGACGGATTTTGAGGCATTCGCCCGTGACATCCTCCAAAACATCACGGTCAAGCCGTTATCCTTGGAGGTGTTCTCGGATGAATTCCCGGAGATGAAGCGCCAGGCCTTGAAAATCAATTCCTGGGGGAAAAATGTTTATGTCAAAATCCCCATCACCAACACCCGGGGTGAATCGTCCCTGCCCCTGGTGCGCGAACTGGCGGCTGATGGCGTGAAGCTGAACGTCACCGCCATCCTGACGCTGGCGCAGGTGGAGGGGGTGGCCGCTGCGCTAAATCAGCAGACGCCCGCCGTCGTTTCCGTGTTCGCCGGGCGGATTGCAGACACGGGGGTGGATCCGGTGCCGATGATGCAGGCGGCCAAAGAAATTCTGTCCGGGCTGCCGCAGGCTGAACTGCTCTGGGCCAGCGTCCGGGAAATTTTGAACATCTTTCAGGCTGATGCCAGTGGTTGCGCCATTGTGACGGTGCAGCATGATATCCTCGCCAAGGCGTTGAAAATGACCGGCATGGATTTGACTGCACTCTCACTCGACACGGTAAAGATGTTCGCCAATGATGCCCGGGCCGCCGGCTTTTCGATTTAACTCCAGTCTATCGCTCCGGCCACGGTTTTCACAGCGCGGCCACAGGATTGCTTTTAAAGGCTCTAAAATGCAGAAAGGAGACGGACCTGGCCGATGGGATGGATGGGGCGTTAACGGCGGAGGCGGATGGGGATGGGCTGGCTGAGGATGTCGTCGCCGGCGCCGGATTCGTCGCGTCCGTTGGGTCCGGAACTCCAGATTTTTACGGTGGCGAGGAGGGTGGGGCTGGGGCTGACGGAAGGGTCCGGCGGGTAGGTGAGCTGGACGTGATAGGGGCGGCCCCAAGGGTCGGTGAGTTCTTGGCGGCGGTCCCATTCCTGGCGGTGGGCGAGGAAGTAGGCACCGGCATTGGTGGCGCTGAGGAGCTGGTAGAGGACGCGGGCATCGAGCTGGCGGACGGCGGTTTGGGGGATGGTGGCAGCGCTGTCGGCGGACCAGGCTTTGATGGATTGGCTGATGACATCGAGGTCGAGCTGGGTATAGATGCGGCTGTGGGTGTTGGTCCAGGCATGGGCCTGCCAAACCAGACCGGCCAGGAGGAGCGCCATAAGGGCGGTCAGGGGCCGCGTCCAGCGAGAACGCGCTATGCTGAGCCAAAGAACTGACATACAAACAGGGTCTGAAATGCTGATTGAGAGTCTTTTATATAATCTTCACTCAACACGGATACAAGATTTTTAAAGACGCCCAAGTCTGAACAATGGATATAGCATACCACAACCCCAACGGTTTGTTACTGCCCGAAAGGGCGGGGTGTGCTATATTGAGCGGGTGGGGAGCGGCCGGGCAGAACAAACCTACATGTCCAAATCTTTAACGCCTGACAATGAACGGGTTCGCCAACAATTGTGCGAGCTAAGGGATCCGTTGTTGCGGCTGCACAAGGCGCTGGTGGATTCGGAGCGGATTTTCTATGAAAAAACCCTGGGGCCAATCGGATCGCCCCAGCATTTTCTGCAATTGCTGGCGGGCGACCCGTGGTTTGCGTGGCTGCGGCCGTTATCGGAGCTGATCGTGACAATGGATGTGGTGCTGGAGGCGAAGACGCCGCACCCGACGTCGGCGCTGGAGGCGCTGGTGCGCCGGGGGCAGCAGTTGTTGGTGCCGGCGGAGATGGCGGGGGACGGTGGGGAAGAGGGTTTTGCGGGGCATTATTATGAGGCGTTGCAGCGGGACCCGGAGGTGGTGCTGGCGCATGGGGAGGTAGTGCGGGTGCGCCGTTCCCGGCCAGCCAAGTGAGGCGCGGGATCCCGGCCAGCGAGCGGTTTTTCCGGCCGGCCAGATTTCTTCTGGGACGTTCCATCGGTGGCAGCCCGGCTAAATCGACGCATCCGTGAAAATTATGATTGCAATTTAACGGGGCTAAACCAATTTGTCCGGCAGGCAACGGCGGTGCGGGCGGCGATGGCCTTGAGGCGGGCGCGCAAGTTTTGTGGACGTCGCCGGGGGTAATTGATACAACAGGCATACAAACAACCTAAAATTATGAAGAAAACAACCTTCCATACTGATTCACAGGCGGACCTGCTGGCAAAAATTCGGGCGGCGGTGGCGAGCGGGCTGCAACCGACGCTGGGCATCGTTTTTTGCTCGGTGGATTTTGGCATCACCGACACGGCGAAGGCGCTGGGGGAATTCGGCTTTCCATTTTTTGCGTGCAGTTCGTGCGGGGAAATTTACTCGGATGCGGACAAAAGCCGCGCGCTGGAAAACTCGGCGGTGGTGGCGTTGCTGGAGCTGCCGGCGGACACGTTCCAGGTGAAGTTGTTTGACGGCGCGGGGCTGGACTCGCTGGGGTTGGGCGCGGCGATCGGGCGCTGGGGCAAGGCGGTGTTCAAAAATCCGGCGATGCTGGTGGCGGTGAGCGGGATCAAGCGGGACGGCGAGCAGGTGGTGCACGGGTTGATGGGGGAATTCAAGGAGCAGATCCCGTTGTTTGGCGGGCTGGCGGGGGATGACGCGAAGTTCAAGGAGACGTTTGCGTTCACCAACGGGCTGGCGACGAATGACGGGGCGGTGGTGTGCGTGCTGGATCACGACAAGATTTCGGTGGACGGGCTGGCGACGAGCGGCTGGGTGGGGCTGGGGGCGCCGAAGCTGGTGACGGCGGCGGAAGGGAATGTGGTGCTGACGATCGACGGGGAGCCGGCGCTGGACACGTACAAGAAGTATCTGGACATCAAGGATGTGGATTTGCCGGGGATCGGGCTGGAGTATCCGTTGCAGGTGATGCGGGAGGACGGGACGCATGTGCTGCGGGCGGTGGTGGGGGTGGATTACGAGCGGCATGCGCTGGTGTTCGCGGGCACGGTGCCGCAGGGGGCACAGGTGCGGTTTTCGAGTTCGCCGGGGTTTGAGACGGTGGATCATGCGCGCCGGGACTTTGAGACGTTCGCGAAGGCGGGCGGGGCGGCGCCGGACCTGATGATTTTCTTCTCGTGCATCGCACGGCATGCCGCGCTGGGGCCGATGGTGGAGGATGAAATCCGTTCGGCCCAACGCATTTGGAACGCGCCAGGGCTGGGCTTTTTCACGTATGGGGAAATCGGCAAGAACCTGATCGGCCGCTGCGATTTTTACAACGAAACCTGTGCGTTGGTGCTGTTAAGGGTGAAGTAGACCGTGTCCATGGAGAAACTCAAATCCCGGCTGGAGACGCTGGCCCTGAACGGGGCCACCCCGGCGGATTGGGCGGAGCTGCCGGCCTTGGTGGCGCAGGTGGAGCAGCAGATTGTGCGGCTGGAGTTCAAATTCTCGCGGGCGTCGAAGGACAAGCTGATCAGCAACTCGTTGTTGCGGCAGACCTCGGATGACTTGAATGCGGCGTTGCGAAAGGCGGAGGAGGCGAACCAGAAGCTGCGGCTGTCGGAGGCGGAGGCGCGCAAGCTGGCGTTGATCGCGGCGCGGACGGACAACGCGGTGATTCTTACGGATCGCGAGGGATTGACGGAATGGGTGAACGAAGGGTTTGTGCGGCTGACCGGCTACACGCTGGAGGAGATCCGGGGCAAGAAGCCCGGGCATATCCTACGCGGGCCGGAAACGGATTTGGAGACGGTGGCGTTCATGCGGGAGCGCATCAAGGCGGGTGAGGGTTACAGCGTGGAGCTGCTCAACTACAGCAAGGAGGGCCGGAAATATTGGTTGTCCATCGAGGTGCAGCCGATTTACGACGGGGCGGGGCGGGTGACCAACTTCATGGCCATCCAGAGCGACATCACGGAGCGGAAATATGCGGAGGCGGAGCTGCGCCGGACGAACACGTTGCAACGGGCGATTCTCAACGGGGCGAATTATGCGATCACGTCGGTGGATCCGCAGGGTGTATTTTTGACGTTCAATTCTGCGGCGGAGGAGATGCTGGGGTACCGGGCGGAGGAGGTGGTGGGGAAGGCGACGCCGGAATTGATCCACGATGCGGTGGAGGTGGTGGCGCGGGCGGCGGAGCTGACGCGCGAGCTGGGCCGGGAGATCCGGCCGGGCTTTGAGGCGATGGTGGCGAAGGCGCGGCTGGGCCGGCCGGATGAGCGGGAGTGGACGTATATCCGCAAGGATGGGACGCGTTTCCCGGTGCAGCTTTCGGTGACGTGCCTGTTCGATGAGCACGGGCAGTTGACGGGCTCGGTGGGGATCGCCTCGGACATCACGGAGAGCAAGCGTTCGGCGGCGGAGCTGGTGCGGGCGAAGGACGCGGCGGAGGCGGCGAACAAGGCGAAGAGCGATTTTCTGGCGGTGATGAGCCATGAGATCCGCACGCCGATGAACGCGATCATCGGGATGTCGGGTCTGCTGCTGGACACGAAGCTGGAGTCGCGGCAGCGGGAGTTTGTGGAGGCGGTGCACAACAGCGGCGAGGCGCTGCTGGAGATCATCAACGACATATTGGATTTTTCGAAGATCGAATCGGCGCAGCTGAAGCTGGAGCCGCATGACTTTGATTTCCGGGCGCTGACGGACGGGGTGATGGAATTGCTGGCGCCGCGGGCGGAGGGGAAGGGGCTGGAATTTGCGGCGATCATCGCGCCGGAGGTGCCGTTCATCCTGCACGGCGACGACGGGCGGCTGCGGCAGATCCTGGTGAATCTGCTGACGAACGCAATCAAGTTCACGGAGGAGGGCACGGTGGTGCTGCGGGTGACGTGTCTGCGGCGGGAGGAGCCGGGGTTGCGGCTGAAATTTGACATCACGGACACGGGGATCGGCATTTCACCGGACCAGCAGGCGAAGCTGTTCAACCCATTCACGCAGGCGGACTCGACGACGCGGAGGCAATACGGGGGCACGGGGCTGGGGCTGGCGATCTGCAAGCGGCTGGTGGAGCTGATGGCCGGTCAGATTGGGCTGATCAGCGCGCCGGGGACGGGCTCGACCTTCTGGTTTGAGGCGGAGTTTGGGTTCAAGGCGGCGGCGGACCCGGGCCGGAGCGAATTTGATTTCAGCTCGGTGTTTGTGGTGGTGGCGGATGCGCAGGCGAACTCGGCGGAATCGGCGGAGGCGATGTTGCAGGCGTGGGGGGTGCCGGGGCGGCGGTGCACGCGGGGCGACGAGGCGATGGAGGCGGTGCGGCTGGCGCGGCAGCAGGGGGTGAAAAATGTGGTGCTGCTGGCGGATGAGAATTTGGCGGACATGAAGGGGGCGGGGCTGACGAAGCTGATCGCCCAGGATCCGGAGCTGAGCGGGACGCGGGTGGTGTTGTTGACGCACCGGTCGCTGATGAATGAGCCGGTGTCGCCGCTGCGGGGTGACGCCTGGCTGTTCAAGCCGGTGAAACAATCGCAGCTATTCAATTTTCTGGTGTCGTTGGTGCACAACCCGGAGGTGGTGGCGGCCAAGCCGGCGGGGCCGCGGGTGGCGGCGTCGTTTACGGGGCAGAACCTGCACATCCTGGTGGCGGAGGACCATGAGATCAACCGCCGGCTGACGATGCTGGTGCTGGAGAAGCTGGGGTGCAAGGCGGACTACGCGAAGGACGGCCTGGAAGTGCTCGACGCCTGGAAGAAGGGCGGATACGACGTAATTTTGATGGACTGCCAGATGCCGTTTGTGGACGGGTTCGAGGCCACGCGGGAGATCCGGCAGTTGGAGGCGAAGCACGCGGAACCGAAGCTGCGGCGCACATACATCATCGCGCTGACGGCGAACGCGCTGGCGGACGAACGGGAGAACTGCATCGCCTCGGGGATGGACGATTACCTCTCCAAGCCGTTCCGGACGGAAGGGCTGAAGGAGGCCTTGCAACGCGGGGCGGTGGCACGGGGGCTGGCGGGCCGGCCGGCCCGGCCCAACGCCAACCCTTGAGGTGTAATAATCAGGCTCGTCAGCAACGCGGGGCGATGACATAATCCCGCCGTAATCGGATGGTCACAAACCTACTTGGTGCGGTTGCCGCACATCTGGACTACCTGCATTTGGTGTGCGGGCTGGCCTGGCTGTTGTTCGGCTGCATGTGCCGGTTCGGCATTCATTGGAAGAACCGGATCATGGCGCGCTGGCTGCAGCTGGCGGTGTTCACCCTGGCGGTGGGGCAATGGTCGCGCGTGCTCAATGACAGTCTCGGGGTCAACACCTACCATGAGCTGGCGAATTTTTACCTCACGATCATCCCCAGTTTTTTGCTGCTGGAGTATGCGCGGGAGACGCTGTCGCAGAACGGGCGGGTGGCGTTGGGGCGGGTGGCGGTCTATCTGGGGGTCCTGATCCTGGCGGGTTGGGTACGGGAGGCGGAGGTGCTGGAGCGGAGTTTCCTGATCCAGGCGGTGCTGATCTTGCCGGGGGCGCTGGCGAGCCTGGCGATCTTGCACCGTTCGAACTGGCGGCATTCGGCGGAGGGCCGCTGGCTGGGGCTGGCCACGCTGGGGCTGGGTGGGTTCATCGCGAGCACGGCATGGGCGGACTCGTTTGACACAATCCTGTCGATGAGCTGGGCCCCGCAAGCGGACGAGAATGTGACGCACCTAAACCGGCCGCTGCTGGCGTTGAGCCAGGTGCTGCTGAGCTGGGGGGCGGTGGGGGCGATGTCCGTGTATCAGCGGGTGAGCCACCGGAAGCAGCTGGCCTCGGCCCCATCGCTGGATCTGATCCGGGGGGACACGCAGTTTCTCAAGCGGCAGACGAGCCTGTTGCATACGTCGACGGCGGCGATGGGGGAGGTGGTGGAGATCGGGACGCGCTGGCTGCTGCTGGCGTGGCTGGCAATGTTTTTGCTGGGCGGGCTGGGGGGCAAGCTGGCGGGCCGGAACCGGGCGAATGAATTACGGAGCAATTTGTTGAACCGGACGGAACTGGGGGCGACGGCGATCGATGCGGCCTGGCTGGGGGCGCTGACGCTCACGGCGGATGACATGACGCGCCCGGAGTATCAGCGGCTGAAGGCGCAGCTGACCGCCTTGCGGGAGGCGAACCGGGACTGCCTGTTCGCGTACCTGTTGAAACCGGGGCCGGGGCGGCCGGTGTTTTATGCCGATTCGGAGCTGCCGGATTCGCAGACGTACGCCGGGCCGGGCACGGCCTATTATGAGACGGATCCGGATTTGCTGGCGCGGCTGAAGCTGGCCGACCCATTTGTGCAGGGCCCGAGCCGGGGGCATTGGGGCTGGTGCCTGACGGGCTTTGTGCCGGTGACCGACCCGAAGACGGGGCGGCCGCTGGCGGTGCTGGCGATGGGCATCCGGGCGACGGACCTGAATGCATACATCGCGGAGGCGCGGCTAGTGCCGTTGATCGGCGTGTGGCTGGTGTGCCTGCTGCTGCTGAGCTTCACGATCGGCCACCAGAAGGCGGCGGCGGCGACGACGAAGGTGGCGACCTCCGAGCGGCGTTACCGCCAGATGTTTGAGCGGAATCCGGCGGTGATGTTGCTCATTGATCCGGAATCCGGCCGGCTCCTGGATGCGAATCCCTCGGCCTGTAATTACTACCAGCTTACGGTGGACAAGCTGCGGGGGCAGAGCCTGGCGGAGCTGTCACCGGATTCGGCGGAGAAGTTTTTACAGCGGATGCACGCGATCGTGACGGGGTCGCTGGATTTCTTCACGACCCGGCACCGGCTGGGCACGGGGGAACTGCGGGATGTGGAGATTTGCGCGGGCCCGGTGGACACGGGGGAGAAGTGGGTGCTGCACTGCATTGTCCAGGACGTCACGGAGCGGAGGCGGGCGGAGGCGGAGCTGCACAAGCGGGAGATCGTGCTGGCGGGCATCGCGGAGGCGGGGCAGCTGCTATTGTTGGAGAAAGATTTGGGCCAGTCGATGCAGTCGGCGCTGGCGGCGCTGGGCAACGCGGTCGGGGCGGACCGGGTGTACGTATATGAGAATCATCCGGACCCGGCGAGCGGCGCGCTGCTGTCGAGCCTGCTGTACCAGTGGACGAGCACGCAGGCGCTGGTGCGGATCCCGAACCCGGGCCTGCAAAATCTGCCGTTGGAGAAGATCCGGCCGCGGTGGGTGGCGGCGATGAGCGCAGGGCTGCCGGTGTACGGGCTGCTGGAGGAGTTCGAGCCGTCGGAGCGGGCGCTGCTGGAGGCGCAGGGGGTGGTTTCGTTCGTGGCGATCCCGATCCAGATCGAGAAAAATTTCTGGGGGTTCATCGGGTTTGACGACTGTCATTCGCCGCGGATCTGGAGCCAGACGGAGATCGATGCGTTGCGGGCGACGGCGGGGCCGATCGGCAACGCGATCATCCGGTCGCGGGCGACGGAGGAGCTGATTCGCGCGCGGGACGCGGCGGAGGCGGCGGACAAGGCGAAGAGCGAATTTTTGGCGACGATGAGCCACGAGCTGCGGACGCCGATGAATGCGGTGATCGGGATGACGAGCCTGTTGCGGGACACGGTGCTGGAGCCGCGGCAGCTGGACTTTGTGGAGGCGGTGCGGACGAGCGGCGAGGCGCTGATGGAGATCATCAACGACATCCTGGATTTTTCAAAGATCGAATCGGGCAAGCTGGTGATCGAGCAGGAGGAGTTCGACCTGCACTCGATTGTGGACGGGGTGCTGGAGCTGCTGGCGCCGCGGGCGCACGCCAAGAAGCTGGAACTGGTGGGGTTGTTCGGGGACGACGTGCCCTACGGGCTGCGGGGGGACGACGGCCGGCTGCGGCAGATTTTGGTGAACCTGCTGGTCAACGGCATCAAGTTCACGGACGAGGGCGAGGTGGTGTTGCGGGTGCAGTGCCTGGAAAAGACGCAGCACCGGGCGCGGCTGGCGTTTGCCGTGACGGATACCGGGCCGGGGATCACGCTGGAACAGCAGCGGATCTTGTTCCAGCCGTTCACGCAGGCGGATTCGACGGTGACGCGGAAGCATGGGGGGACGGGGCTGGGGCTGGCAATCTGCAAGCGGCTGGTGAGCCTGATGGGCGGGGATATCGGGCTGGAAAGCACGCCGGGCCAGGGGTCGACCTTCTGGTTTGAGCTGGAGTTTGAGCTGGTGAACCTGGCGGCGGAGGTGTTCCGGGGCACGAGCCTGCCGATGGCGCGGGTGCTGGTGGTGGACCGGCATGCGGCGACGCGGGAGGCGATCATTGCGATGCTGAAGAGCTGGAACATGGATTATGACGAGGCCTTCAGCCTGAACCAGGCGGTGGAGAAGACGGACCAGGCGAAGCGGAGCCGGACGCCGTTCACGGCCACGCTGGTGGAAAATGATTTATGCATCGGTTCGGTGGCGAACCTGACCAATGTGATCCTGCTGACGCATGCGAATCTGGCGCCGACGGCGGCGGTGCCAACCGGGGTGCTCACGCAGATCGCGAAGCCGCTGAAGCAGTCGCAGTTGTTCGACTGTCTGGCGCTGGTCTTGTCGGGCAAAAATCCCCAGCATCTGCGGGCGCCGAAATCAGTGGCGGTGCAGAGCGCGGAAGCGTCGGCGATGGCCGAACTGCGGATTTTGGTGGCGGAGGACAATGACATCAACCGCCGGCTGGCAATGTTCATGTTGCAGAAGCTGGGCTGCCAGTCGGATTTTGCGAGCAATGGCCGGGAGGCGGTGGAGGCATGGGAAAATGTGCCGTATGACGTGATCCTGATGGACTGCCATATGCCGGTACTGGATGGTTACTCGGCGACGCGAAAGATCCGGGAGCTGGAGGCCCTGCCCGGCCACGCGCTCCGGCATCGGACACAGATCATCGCGATGACGGCCAACGCGATGCGCGGGGACCGGGAGAAGTGCCTGGAGGCGGGCATGGATGATTACATCAGCAAACCGGTGCGGATGGAACTGCTGCAGGCGGCCTTGTGCAAGCTGATCAATTTGGCGGAACCCCGGCCGACGGCGGCAGCGCCGATTGTGCCAGTCGTGCCGGTTGTGCCCAAGCCGCCGGCGGCACCGGTGGCGGAGGAGACCGTGGAGCTGGTGGTGACGCCGGAGCTGATGGAATCGATGGAGGCGAGCGTGGCGGAGCTGCAGCGGGAACTGGGGGCCGAGGCGGCGATCGAACTGCTGGCCTCGTTTCTAACCGACACGCCGGGGTCGCTGAAGGAACTGACAACTTTGGCGGGCGGCACGGTGCGGGAGACATTTGCGCGGGCGGCGCATTCGCTGGCGGGGAGCTGCAGCATTTTTGGTTTGAGCGACATGCGCCATCTGGCGCTGGAGTTGGAGGAACAGGCGGCGTTGGGTGAGACGGAAAAATGCCTGACCTTGATCACCCGGTTGAACGAACGTTTTTTGGCGGTCCGGCCGCCGCTCGAACGGTTGCATGCCAGTCTCAGTCAGCCCACGAACGTATGAAATTACTTTATGTCCATGAACGGTTCGGCGCCCTGGCGGGGGCCGAGGCCAACGCGCACATCACGGCGACGGAACTGGCGGGCCGGGGTCATACAATTGGGATTTTGCACGGGCCCGGGACGGGGAAGAATGAGGCGGGCTGGACGACGACGTTCAACCCGCGGTTTGCGCTGGGTTCGGGGGACAACGCGGAGGTGGTGCGGGCGGCGCTGGCGGCATTCCGGCCGGACGCAGTTTATGTGCACAAGATGGCGGACCTGACGGTGATCGCGGCGCTGGTGGCGAGCGGGGTGCCGCTGGTGCGGATGGTGCACGACCATGACATCTATTGCATGCGGAGCTACAAGTACAATTACTTCACGCGGGCGATTTGCACGCGGCCGGCCTCACTGTACTGCATTTTCCCGTGTCTGGCGTCGGTGGTGAAAAATTCAGGCGGCGGCCTGCCATTGAAGTGGGTGAGTTATTCGGCGAAGAAGCGGGAGATCGCGCTGAACCAGAAGTTCCGGCGGATGGTGGTGGTGACGACGTACATGCGGGACGAGCTGATCCAGAACGGATTTGACCCGGGCCGGATCGAGATCCACGCGCCGGTGCCGCGGATGGGGGATCCGAACTTGCGGAGCTCGTTCGGGGAGCGGAACCTGATCATTTATGCGGGCCAGATCATCCGGGGCAAGGGCGTGGATGTGCTGCTGGAGGCGCTGGCGCTGGTGAAGGAGAAATTTGAATGTGTGATTCTGGGCGACGGAAATGACCGGGCACGGTGTGAGGCGTTGTCGGCGAAGCTGGGGCTGACGGACCGGGTGCATTTCAAGGGGTTCATTCCGCAGGAGGAGTTGAAGAGTTATTATCGGGAATGCAGCGTGGTGGCCCTGAGTTCGGTGTGGCCGGAGCCAATCGCGACAATCGGGCTGGAGGTGATGCGGTATGCGCTGCCGGTGGTGGCATTTGATGCCGGGGGGATCAAGGACTGGCTGCTGGACGGTCAGAACGGTTATCTGGTGCCGTGGATGGATCGGGCCAAGTTTGCGGGCCGGCTGGAGGAGCTGCTGCGGGACAAGGCGCTGGCGCGGCGACTGGGGGAGAATGGGCTGAAGCTGGTGAGTGAGCGTTACGATTTTAATCAATATATTGTGGATCTGGAGAGTTTGTTCACCCGGGTGGCCGGGGAGGGCGCGGCGGCGTAATCGTTTGAACTATCGGTAGATTGGGAGCATGTTGTGGGGCGTATGAAAAAACCTCTGAATCATCCGGACCGTGGCGCGGCCGTGCTGGTCGCAATCACGGGGGGAAGCGGGTCGGGGAAAAGCTGGCTGACGCGGGCGCTGAAGCGGCGGCTGGGGCGGCGGGCGGGGGTGATGTCGCTGGATGATTTTTACCAGGACTTGGCGGACCGGCCGGCGGCGGAGCGGGACCGGGTGAATTTTGACGAGCCGCGGGCGATCGATTGGGAGCTGTTCGGACGGTGCCTGGCGCAGATTCGGCGGGGGGAGCCGACCTTGCTGCCGCGCTACGATTTTGCGACGCATACGCGGAAGCGGCGGCCGCAAATCTGGCGGCCGCGGCCGGTGGTGTTGATCGACGGGCTGTGGCTGCTGCGTCGTCCGGAACTGCGTCGGTTATACGATCTGATGGTTTATGTGGACTGTCCGGAGGCGGTGCGGCTGGCACGGCGGGTGACGCGGGACGGGGTGGAGCGGGGCCGGAGCCGGGCCTCGGTGCTGCGGCAATGGCGGGCGCAGGTCAAGCCGATGCATGACCGGCATGTGGCGCCGCAGAGCCGGCGGGCGGATGTGGTGGTGACGCCGGAATCGTTCAACGATTCGCTTGCCACCTTGGGGAAAATCGTGGAAAAATTAATGGCAATCAGAGAAGCCAATGAATGATCAGGAAATTCGGGAGCGGTTGATGACCCGCCTGCTGGCGGCGCAGACGCCTTGGGGACGGGCGCGCTTGAACGGTTATGTCCGCTGGAAACGCATCTCCTGGCAGGTGGTGGTCAACGCGACGTTATTTCTCAAGCGGGCTTTTGATATCATGCTGAGCGTGATCGCGATGATCCTGCTGGCGCCGGTTTTTCTGGGCCTGGCGGTGCTGGTGAAACTGGACGGGGGTCCGGTTTTTTTCCGCCAGACGCGCATCGGGCTGAACGGCCGGGAATTCAAGATGCTGAAGTATCGTTCGATGTGCGTGGATGCGGAGGCGAAGCTGAAGGATTTGCTGGCGCAGAATGAAAAGGCGTCGGGCATCACGTTCAAGATGAAGGATGACCCGCGGATCACTAAGGTGGGCCGGATTTTGCGGAAGAGCTCGCTGGATGAGCTGCCGCAGTTTTTGAACGTGCTGGCGGGGGACATGTCGCTGGTGGGCCCGCGGCCGCCGATCCCGCGGGAAGTGGCTTTGTACACGCAGGCGGACCGGCGGCGGTTTTTGGTGAAGCCGGGGATCACGTGCCTGTGGCAGGTGGGGGAACGGCAGGGCGGACTCCTGGAGATTGGGGACCGCAACTCGATTGATTTTCCGGAGCAGGTGAGCCTGGATGTGCGGTACATTGAAAGCCAGAGTTTCTGGCGGGACCTGGTGATTTTGATGAAAACGGTGCCGGCGATTTTATTCGGCAAGGGAATGTGATGAAGGCGTTGATCATTTGTCCGGCGGATCGGAAAGCGGTGGCGGCGCTGGCACGGCGGCGGCCGCTGGTGCTGACGCCGTTTCTGGGGCAGCCGGTGCTGGCGCTGGCGCTGGCGCATCTGGCGTCGGCGGGGGCGCGGGAGATCGTGGTGCTGGCGGCGGACCGGCCGGACCGGATCCGGAAGTTTGTGGGCCGGGGCGAGGCCTGGGGGGTGAAGGTGGAGGTGGTGCCGGAAGCGCGGGAATTGAGCGTGGCGGAGGCGCAGGCAAAGTATCAGCCGGCGGCCGGGACCTGGCTGGCGGCGCCGAACGACATTTATTTGCTGGACCGGGTGCCGCAATTGCCAGGTCATGCGTTGTGGGAGAGTTATGCGGGCTGGCAGGCGGCGCTGCTGGCGTGGCTGCCGCGGGCGGCGGCGGAGAAGGTGGGGATGCGGGAGCTGTCGCCGGGGGTGTTTTTGGGGCTGCGGGCGTGGGTGGCGGAGAGCGCGAAGCTGCGGGCACCATGCTGGGTGGGGTCAAATGTATGGCTGGGACCGCGGGTGGTGATCGGGCCGGAAACGATCATTGAGGATGATGTTTACGTGGATGAGGGGGCGGAGATTTCGCACGGGGTAATCGGGCCGAAGACGTATGTGGGAGCGCTGACGGAGGTGCGGAATTCGCTGGGCTGGGGCCGGGATCTGTTGAATTTGACGAATGGTTCGGTGACGGAGGTGACGGATCATTTTCTGCTGGGGGATCTGGGGGCGGCGACGCGGCCGACCACGAGCCCGCTGGCGGGCCGGGTGGCGGCGTTGGTAGTGCTGGTGCTGACGAGCCCGGTGGTGCTGGTGGCGTGGCTTAAGAATTTGGGCCGGGGCGGGCCATTATGGCGGCGGAAGGTGGCGGAGCGGAGCGGCACGCGGGTGGCGCGGCCGGTGGGGGACACGTTGGTTTATTACGAGCTGGCAGGGCTGCGGGGCGGATGGCGGCGGTGGCCGCAGTTATGGTCAATTGTGCGCGGGAAGTTCACGTGGATCGGGAACCGTCCGCTGGTGCCGGAGGAGGCGGCCCGGTTGAGCGGGGAGTTTGATCAGTTGTGGCTGGCGGCACCGACGGGGTTGTTCAGCCTGGCGGATGCGCTGGGGGATGTGGAAGATTTCAGCGACGAGGCGCGGGCGCACGCGAGTTTTTATGCGGTGGACCCGGGCCGGAACAAAGATTTAAAAATATTTTGGCGCGTGATTTGCAATGCATTTCGCCGTAAAGTGAATTAACGTAGGAAGTAGAATCATTGGAATTATGAAGATCCAAACGCAAGGAAACACGCTGCTGGTCAGCGGATTGACGGAGTTGAACGCCACGAATGCCGGCGGCTTCCGGGATGCGGTCCGGGCGGGCCTGAACGCCCAGGTGACGCATCTGGACGTGGATTTGTCGGAGACGCGCTTTCTGGACAGCAGCGGGCTGGGCGCGTTGATCGCGCTGCACAAGACGGTGACGGCGGCCAAGGGGCTGGTGCGAATTTTGCGGCCGACGCCGACGGCGCAACAGATTTTGGAGCTGACCCGGCTGCACCGGGTGTTTGAAATAGTGACAACCTGAACCCCCCGCCAATATGAGAACTGAAAAACTTGGGGCCACCCTGCTGGTGACGGACATCCCGACGCTGACCTCGGACACGAGCCGGGCGTTCAAGGAATACGTGAACGGGTCGCTGGGCCCGGAGCACAAGGTGGTGGACGTGGACCTGTCGACGGTGCGCAGCGTGGACAGCAACGGGCTGGGCGCGCTGATCTCGGTGCACAAGACGTTGTGCACCCGCGGCGGCCGGGTGCGGCTGCTGCATCCGCCGCCGTTGATCGACGAGATGTTTCAAATCCTGCAGTTGGACAAAATTTTTGACATCATCCATCGCTGATTGTGACTGACTTGCAAATTGAACAGGTCCGGCGGTTTTCGTTTGAATTCGCGTGCGAACTGGCGGCAGTCCGGGAGGCGTGCCGCCAGAGCCGGGCGGGACTGGCCGGGGCGGGGCTGGGGGAGGAGGAGCTGGGACATTGGGAGCTGATCCTGGCGGAGGCGGGGAACAACGCAGTGTCGTACGCTCTGGGCCGGCAGCGGGCGCTGCCAGTAAGGTTTGAATTTTGCGTGGGGGTCGAGTGGGTGGATGCGCGGGTGATCGACCATACGCCGGGTTTTGACATGCCGGAAAACGTGGAGCTGCCGCCGCCGGACAGCGAGGACGGACGGGGATTGTTCCTGATCAAGACGCTGAGCGATGCGGCGCGGTATTACCGGGGGCACGGGGAGAATTGCCTGGAGCTGAAGAAGAAGCGGCTGACGCCGGGGCCGTTGCCGGAAGCTGTCGCGCCGGAGGCAACGAACGGGACGCTGACGGGCCGGTTGGCGGAATCGCAGGCGACGCTGGACCTGATGACGGAGGAACTGGCGTCGGCGTATGAAAGTTTGTCGACGATTTTCCGGTTCAGCGCGGAACTGGCGGACCAGCCGAAGCCGGAGGAGTTCGCCCGTAAATGGCTGGGCGAGGTAAGCAAGATCGCGGCGGCGGACTGGTTCGTGCTGCGGTTGATCGAGGAAGGGCAGGGTTTGAAGCTGGTGGCGAGTTCGAGCGCACCGACGGCGGGGCTGCGGGAAGTGCTGTCGCTTGAGAACGCGGGCGTCATGGATGTCTCGGTGGAACTGCGGGCGGCGAGTTTTCGGATTGACGTGTGGTTTGACACGGGGCATTCGGTGCCCGAGATGGATCCATTGTTTCCGCTGGCGCAGCGGGGCGGGGGCTTTTCGCATCCGATCGTGATCAATGACCGCCTGCTCGGGGTGTTGAGCGTGGGCCGGCACAACGCAGACGCAAGTTTTCAGGCTGGCCAGGTGAGCATCATCCAGACGTTTGCGGACTTTCTGGGGATTCAGATCCGTAATTCACAGTTCCAGCAGCAGCAGTTGCAGACGCGGCTGACGGCGCGGGAACTGGAGATCGCGGCGGAGATCCAGCGGTCGCTGCTGCCGAAGGTGCTGCCGCAGATACCGGGTTTTCAATTGATCGGGCATTATCTGAGCGCGCGGCAGGTGGGCGGTGATTTTTACGATGCCTTCATCACGCAGGAGGGCGGGGTGCTGCTGGCGATCGCGGATGTGATGGGCAAGGGGGTGCCGGCGGCGATGTTCGCGGCGATTTTTCGGAGTCAGCTGCGGGCGGGGGCGGAACGGGCGAGCTCGCCGGGAGCGATGCTGACCTGGCTGAACCGGTCGTTGTTCGCGGACCTGGACCAGGTGGAGATGTTCATCACGGCCGAGCTGGTTTATCTGCATCCGGGGGGCCGGGTGATCCAGCTCTCAGCCGCAGGGCATCCGCCGCTGCTGCTGGCGGGCGGGGATGGGCGGGTGCAGGCGGTGGAAAATTCCGGGATGCCGCTGGGGGTGATGCCAGACACTGTATATACTGAACGGACAGTAACGTTGCCGGCCGGGGCGAACCTGCTGCTGTTCACCGACGGCCTGACCGAGGCGCGCGATGCCGAGGGCAAGCTGCTCTGGCTGGGACCGCTGGAAAAATGCCTGGCGCAGGCGGCCAAGGCCGGTCAGCCGGTGGAAACCACCAAACGGGCGTTGATCGCCCTCGTGGAGGAACATCAGGCGGGCATCGCCCCGGGCGATGATCAGACGTTTTTATTGCTGGCGGAAAACCGGCCCGAACCACGAACCATCACCCAAACATGAGTACCAAAGTATTGATCGTGGATGACGAACCGCACATGTTGCGCGTCACCGAATTAAGCATCAAACGGGGCGGGTATGACATTGTCATCGGCCGCAACGGGCGCGAGGCGGTGGAACTGGCCGCCCGGGAAAATCCGGGGCTGATCGTCATGGATGTGTCCATGCCGGAGATGGACGGGCTGACGGCCTTGCAACATTTGAAGGCGGATCCCAAGACCGCACCGATCCCCGTGATCATGCTGACGGTGCGCGGTCAGGCGATGACGCGGCATCAGGCCGAGCAGTCCGGGGCGGCGGTTTACCTGACCAAGCCGTTCAGTCCGTCGCAGTTGCTGGCGGAGGTGCGGCGGTTGCTGGAACCGTCAGTCGCGGGCGGCGCCTCCGGCCCCCAACAACCGGCCCCCCAACCCCAACCCTGAACCTGCCCGCTTATGAAACCAATACTGCCGCTGTTCATCATGGTGGACGCCTGTGGGTGGGAGATCATCCGCAATGATCCCTTTGGGGAAAATTTTGCGCCCACCCGCAAAAAGCTGGAGTCGGTCTTCGGCTACAGCTCCACCTGCGTGCCGTCCATCCTGTCCGGCCGCTGGCCGTTTGAGCACCGCAACTGGTGCTATTTTGTATACGACCCGAAGAACTCGCCGTTCCGGTCGCTGCGCTGGCTCCGCTGGCTGCCCAAGGCGGTGACGGGCCGCCGGATCTTCCGCCGGTACCTGACGAAGTTTGTGAAGGTGCAGCTGAAGTTTCGCGGGTACTTCGATCTCTACAACATCCCGTTCAAGTTCATCCACCTGTTTGATTTCACCGAGAAAAAGAGCCCGCTTCAGCCCGGCGGGATGAACGTGGGACCGAATATTTTCGACCATCTGGTCAAGCAGGGGATCCCCTACTTCGTCACGGACACCACAAAGTCCGAGGCACAGAACCGGGACGACCTGATCGCCGCGATCAAATCGGAGCGGATCGATTTCGCCTTTCAATACTGGGCGGGGCTGGACGGCCTGCTGCACATGGTGGGCAATCAATCGCCCGAGGTGCCGGCCAAACTGCGGGTCTATGAGCAATGGCTGGAGCAGGTGCTGGCGGCGGCCAGGGAGCATTATACCGATGTGCGGCTGTATATCTTCAGCGACCATGGCATGGCCAACTGCGACGTGCACGTGGACCTGAAGGCGCGGGTGGACGTGCTGCCGGTGCGGATGGAAAAGGATTACGCTGTGGTATACGATTCCACGATGGCGCGGTTCTGGTTTTTCAACGACCATGCCCGGCAGGTCATTACCGCCGAGCTGCTCAAGGTGCCGGAAGGGCGCATCGTGCCGGACGCGGAGCTGCTGCACATGAATGCGTACTTCGCCGATCATTATTTTGGGGAGCTGATCTTCCTGATGCGCGAGGGGGTGCTGATCGTGCCCAGCCACATGGGTGAACGGCCCATCCGCGCCATGCACGGCTATCATCCCACCGACCCGCAAAGTTATGCGGCCCTGCTGACCAACCAGTCCACGATTCCGGAGGATGTGACGCATATCCCGCACATCTACCGGCTGATGGAACGGCAGGCTGACGCGGCCAAGGCCGCCAACCAACCGGCGGTGAAGCCCGCATGAGCAAACCCGGCGCCACCACCATCGTCCATGTCCCCCGGCGGTTTGTCGCGGAAGAATGGGGTGGCACGGAGACGGTGATACTCGAGATCTCGCGCCAACAGCAGCGGGCCGGGTGGTCGCCGGTGATCATGACGTCCATGGCGCTGGCGCGGCAGCGGCAGGAGACGATTGGCGGCGTACCGGTGAAACGGTATCCGTATTGCTATCCCTTTTTCGGCCTGAGCGCGGCCGACCGGGCGGCCTTGGACAAAAAGGGCGGGAACCTGCTGTCGCTGTCGCTGTTTTGGGCGATGTATCGCGAACAAAACGTTCGGCTCTATCATGCGCACACCCTCAAGCGGGTGGGCGGCGAGGTGCGGACCGCCGCGCTCTGGCGCAAGAAACCGTTGGTGGTTTCGCTGCATGGCGGGGTGTTTGATGTGCCGGCGGCGGAGCTGGGCTCCCTGCTGAAGCCGATTGAAAATAAAACCGAGTGGGGCAAACCCTTCGGCGCCCTGTTCGGCTCCCGCAAGGTGCTGGCCGAGGCGGATTATGTGATTTGCGTGGGGCGGAGTGAAATGGAAAAAGCCCGACGCGAACTGTCGCACGACCGGATCGCCTACCTGCCCAACGGCGTGGACTGCGCCAAGTTTGCGACCGGCGATGGCGCGGCCTTCCGGGCCCGGCATCAGATTCCGGCCGACGCGTTTTTGGTGCTGAACATCAGCCGGATCGACGCACAAAAAAATCAGGAGCTCCTGCTGGAGGCCTTCGCCAAGTTTCGTCTCAAGCAACCGAAGGCGTTTCTCGTGCTCATCGGTCCGGAAACCCAGCCCAGCTATGCCGCCAAATTACGTGACCTGGTGGCGTCCAACCAGATGGAGCGGCAGGTGAAGATTTTGCCCGGCCTGCGTAATGACCAGCCGGAACTGGTACAGGCCTTTCATGCCAGCGACGTGTTTGTGCTGCCCTCGCGGCATGAACCGTTTGGCATCGTGGTGCTTGAGGCGTGGAGCGCGGGCCGACCGGTGATTGCCAGCCGCGTGGGCGGCCTGCAATCATTGCTGCGCGAAGGGGAAACCGGATTGTTCATCGATCCCAATGCCGCAGATGCCGCCGCCGATCTGGCCGCAAAACTGCAACGGTTGGCCGACGAACCGGCCCTGCGGGCGCAGCTCGGGTCGGCCGGCCGGCGCGAAACCCTGGAAAATTATGACTGGACGAAGATCGGCCAGCAATTGGAGAATCTCTACCAGCGCGCCGAGGAGCATTGCGCGCGCCGCGCATGACCAACGACCAGGTAAAAAAGAATGTCGTCAAGAACGCCCTCACGGGCTATCTGCGCATTGTCATCCGCATGGGGCTGGGGCTGGTGACCTTCCGGCTGTTGTATCAAGGCCTGAGCACCATTCCGGAGGAATTCGGTTTCTGGTCGCTGTTGTGGGCGGTGTTCGGCTACGGGATTCTGCTCGATTTCGGTTTCGGCTATTCCGCGCAAAAAAAAGTGGCGGAACTCTCCGTGCGCCAGGACTGGCCGCAGTTGAGCCGCGTGCTGAGCACGATTTTTTTCTTTTACCTCATCGCCGCCACGGTCGCGGTGACCATCGGGATAGTCGCCTCCGGTCCGCTGATTGATCTGTTCAAGGTCAGCGCCGGCAATCGCGAGGCCTACCGGCACGTGATGATGGTCTTCCTGATCGGCATCGGCCTGGCCTTTCCCTTTGGCATTTTCCCGGAGGTGTTGCAGGGCCAGCAGCGGATTGCGACGTCCAACAACCTGAGCATTTTTGGCACGGTCATCAACTTTATTGCCGTGGCCTGCGTGGTGTGGTTCAAATGGAGCTTCATGACGTTGGTGATCCTGTCGCTGCTCTGCATCTTGCTGCCGTACATCTGGGCGGCCAAGATGGCGATGGATTACATGCCCGACGTGCGCATCCGGCCCGGTTTGTTTTCGTGGAGCACGATGTTTGACACCGGCAAATTCAGCATCTACGCCTACACGAACACCCTGAGCAATGTGATGCGTAACAAGACGGATCAGCCCGTCATCAGCTCCATCCTGGGGGTGGCGTCGGTCACGCCGTATCAGGCCGGCAGCAAAGTGGGGGAGATGTTTGGCATGCTCACTCGGCAGATTGCGGATGTGCTTTCGCCCACGGCCGCGCACCTGCATGCCAAGGGCGACAAGGCGGCCCTGCGCGACATGATGATCAATGGCATGCGTTTCAGCGTGCTGGCCGCCACCCCGTTGTATGTGGTTACGGCCGCCTACATGGACGGCGTTATCCGTTTGCTCACCGGCCAGAAACATCCGAGCGGCCCGATGATCTGGGCGGGCGAACTGCTGGTGTTCTGGTATTATTCGCTGGTGCTGACGCACTGGGTTTTCAAAACCATGTTCATGATGGCGGGCCAGGAAAAGAAGATGATGCAGCAGGGCGTGATTGAAGCCGTGCTCAACCTGGTGCTGAGCGTCGGGCTCACGCTCTGGCTCCGGCAGGCGTGGGGCGTGGACTTGGGTATACTGGGCGTGGCGCTGGGCTCGGTCATCCCCACGGTCTTATTGGGCTGGGGTTTCATCTGGGGTTGGGCGGCCCATGAGGCAGGTTTAAGCCGCTGGGAATTGTTCCGGCGCGTGATTTTAAAAACCTGGCTGGCCTGCGTGCCCATGATTTTGCTGGCCGTCGCCCTGCGGATGCAGCCGTTGTGGACCAGCGGCGGCACCACCCTGCTCGTCTTTGCGGAGAGCGGCCTGGTGACCGTGGTCGGGCTGGCCTGCCTGTGGCGGTTCGCGCTAAGCCCGGCCGAGCAGGCCGATTTCCGTGGTAAATTAAACCGACGGCTGGGCCGTTTCAGGAAGGGCAAAACTGCATGAACCGTCTGCGCGTTCTTTATCTGGACACCCCGTTCGAGAACCTGCCGGGCGGGGATAAAAATCGCAGCCGCTTCATCTGGTGGGCGCTGGGCGAACACTTCGATACCAGCCTGGTGCTGATCGGCAAAGAGAGTGGCCCCGCCAAGCCGCTCTGGAATCAATTTCGTCCGCTCGCCATTTTGCCGCCGCAAAAGCCGCCATTTCCCCGACCAGGCGCCGTGCCAGCTTTTAGCGCCGCCGATCAGGAGCGTTTTCTCCAAGTCGTGCGCGAGGGGAAATTTGATGTCATCGTGGGGCGCTTCACGGCCGGCTGGGAATTGATGGCAGCGGCGGCCCGGGAGTTTCCGCAATTGACCGTGGTTTTGGATGTGGACATGGTGTCCTCGCGGTTGGTGGCGCTGACCTGGGCGTCGGACCGCTGTTTCAAGCGCCGCTGGTTTCTGTTTGAGAAATGGAAGCTGGAACGTTTTGAGCGGAAGCTGTTCCGCTCGCCATGGCTGTTTCTCTTCAGCAACGGCATGGAAATGGCCGGGGCGCGACCGCCGTTGTCCGCCGCCTGGTTCGCCCTGCTGCCCAACATCATGCCGCCGGTCCGCGAGTTGAACCCGCCCCGCCAGCCGGTCATACTCTTTTTTGGGAGTCTGGATTCCACCGCCAACGAGGACGGTTTTAATTTTCTGGTGGATGAAGTCCTGTCGCTCATCGAGGCCGATTTGAAACAGCATCAGGTGAAAATTCGCGTTGCCGGCAAAAACCCGCTGCCCTCCCTGACCGCCAAACTGCGCGCGCATCCGACTGATCGGGTGATGTTGACGGGGCCGGTGGACTCCATTGATCAAGCGCTGGCGGAATCGTTGTTTGTGCTGCTGCCCTTGCGGATCGCCTCGGGTACCCGTACGCGTATCCTGGAGGCGGCGGCGGTGGGCCGGGCGGTGGTCACCACCGCCATTGGCGCGGAGGGGCTGGATCTGGGCGACACCGTATTGATCGGCGATACGGCGGCGGAACTGGCGGCGCACACCCGGCGGTTGCTCGCCGATCAGGCGGCGGCGGCCACGCTGGGCCGGCGATTGCGCGAACGGGCGCTGGCATTGTATGCGACCACCAAGGTGGCAGAGGATCTGGTAAAAGAAATTAAGGCCTTTGCCGCCCGGGGAGGAGGCGGGCGATGAGCGACCCGCTGGTCAGCATCATCATGCGCTCGTACAACGAGGCGTGGGCGCTGAAGCAGACTTTGCCCGCCCTGGCGGCGCAGGAATATCGTGACTGGGAGATCATCGTCATTGATTCCGGTTCCACGGATGGCTCGCAGGAATTGATCCGCGCCACGCGCCCGGCGCACTTTGTGCAGATCACCCCGGCGGAATACAATCCCAGCCGCGTGATGAACCAGGGCATGCGGCTGGCGGCTTCGGAAACGTGCCTCTTTCTTAATGCCGACGCCACCCCGCAGGGGACGACCTGGCTCCGGCCGCTCGTTGCCGCCCTACAAAATCCCCGCGTTGCCGCCTGCTTTGGCCGGCAGATTCCCCGGCCCGACTGTCAGGCCGTTTTCGCCAGCGACTATGACCGCTGTTTTGGGCCGGAGCGCGAGTCCGCCCGCTGGGACCACTTCTTCAGCATGGTCAGCAGCGGTTTGCGCAAGGATGTCTGGCGCCAGCGCGGCTTCCGCGAAGACCTGCAATACGCCGAGGATGACGAATACACCCGCTGGTGCCGCACCGCCGGTTATGAAATGGTATACGTCCCCGAATCTGTGGCGATGCACTCGCATAACTACACCTCCGCCCAGGCGTACAAGCGGGCTTTTGGTGACGCCCGGGCCCTGGCCGCCACTTGGAGCGGTTCCGCCGGGGACTTCAACTTCGCCCGCACCGTGCTGGTCGGCTGGGTGCAGGATTTGCGCCGAGATTTAAAATTTTGCCGGCGCGAAAAACGGCTCGGCGAACTCGCTCATGCCGCCGGCATCCGCTGGCAGCAGCGGCGCGGCCGGCTCGACGGCTTCCGCCAGGGTTGGCGGGATTATCATCGGGGGGCGGCGGCATGAATACTCCCGCCGAGCGCTTTACCCTGGATGGCAGTTACGCGCTTGAGACGCATCTCCGGCAGACCTGCGATCTGGTGTTCGCCGGCGTGCGTGCCCTCATCCCGGCGGACCGGTTGGAGGGCCTGCTGCTGGGCGGCGGTTACGGACGCGGGGAGGGCGGCGTACTGCGCACTCCGACCGGGGATCAGCCCTACAACGATCTGGAATTTTACGTTTTTGTGCGCGGCCAGGCCTTGCTGGCGGAACGTCAGTTCCGGCAGCCGCTCCATGAACTGGGCGAGCGCCTGTCGCCGGCGGCCGGCCTGGAGGTGGAATTCAAGGTGCTCACCCGGGACAAACTCCGCCGCAGCCCGGTAAACATGTTTTACTACGACCTGGTGCTCGGCCATCGTCGTATCGCTGGCGATGACAACCTGCTCGACGGGTGCGAGCATCACCTGAGCGCCACCCACCTCCCGCTCCATGAATCCGCCCGGTTGCTGATGAACCGCTGCACCGGATTGCTCTATGCGCTCGCCCGGTTGAATGGCCCCAATTTCACGGCCAATGACGCCGATTTCACCGGTCGAAACCTGGCCAAGGCGCAACTGGCTTTTGGCGATGTCCTGCTGGCCGCACAGGGGAAATATGACTGGAGTTGCCGTGAACGCCATCGGCGGTTGGCGGCGCTGGATTATACCGCGCTGCCTTGGGCCGCGCCCTTGGTGGCGCAGCATGCCGCCGGCGTGGAGTTCAAATTACATCCCACCCGCTCCACCGAAAGTCAGGCGTCACTGGCCGCGCGGCATCAGGAGTTGTCGGCCTTGGGTGAAAAACTCTGGTTGTGGCTGGAAGGCAAACGTCTCGGTCGTCCGTTTGCCACCGCCCGGGAGTATGCCCTGAGCGGGGTGAACAAATGCCCGGAGACCTCCTCCTTACGGAATCGGCTGGTGAATTTGCGCGCCTTCGGGGCCGCAGGACTGGCCTCCGGGCGATATCCCCGTGAACGGCTGTTCCGGGCCCTGCCCCTCCTCTTATGGGACCGTCAGGCCCTTACCGATCCGACGTCACTCGCCGTCATTCAATCCGCCCTGCGGACCCCGGTCACGGATTTGGCCGGCGTGGTGGAAGCCTACAAAACCATCTGGAACCGGTTTAATTGATTTGTTCATCATTCGGGTTGAAACCCTGGATCCGGCGGCGGGAAGGTTCGGGCGGCGGGGCCAGCTGCGGTTGCAGTTTTGTCCAGATGCTGCGCAAGGCCGAATCATGTTCCAACAGCGTCTTGTCAATTTCCGCCAGTCGCTTGAGGATGGCTGCATTGGCTGCTAGTTGCTCGCGCATCTGCACAAACGCTCTCACCACATACACGCTCATGGCGATGGCTTCGGGGCTGTTCAAGACCGTCGCCGCCATGATCGCGCCATGTTCGGTAAATGCATGGGGAAGCTTGCGCCGTCCGCCATGGGAACGGTGTGCCAGCCATGATCCGTCCGGCGCAAACCCCTCCTGGGGGACGGCGGCCCAACTTGAAGTCACAATTTGTGACTTCAAGTTTTCTAGAGCCTTTTAAATAAGACTGTAGCCATTAATTGTGGGCGGTGATAAGGTTGGGGATGGGTACAATTTCCATGGATTTGCGCGAACGCATCCTGACGTCCTATGATCACAAGGAGGGTAACCGTGA